>FWPU01003077.1_pt1 | contig 43431 bp, 31 predicted proteins | sample 2228361 | NCBI WGS metagenome assembly FWPU01 (sample SAMEA103939777, study PRJEB20133) | metagenome | reverse complement strand
CCTCCTTTGTCCACACCATCGGGGGGCGACAGCGGCCGGCCCGCTGCCTGGCACATTCGGGCCTTACGGTCTACCCCCCGTACCCGGCCCGGGTTCCACCGAGAACGACAACGTGGGATGGTGGCACCGTTGCCTCCTTTGTCCACACCATCGGGGGGCGACAGCGGCCGGCCCGCTGCCTGGCACATTCGGGCCTTACGGTCTACCCCCCGTACCCGGCCCGGGTTCCACCGAGAACGACAACGTGGGATGGTGGCACCGTTGCCTCCTTTGTCCACACCATCGGGGGGCGACAGCGGCCGGCCCGCTGCCTGGCACATTCGGGCCTTACGGTCTACCCCCCGTACCCGGCCCGTACCCGGTCTGACTTGCAGGGGCATTGTAACACGAGCCCCCGGCACCGTCAAGCACGGCAATCCCAACCGCACGGCGAAAGTCGCGTCGGTGTGGCATGAATGGCCAGGGCCCGGCTGCAGGCACGTGACGCGCGCGTGCGCTGGCGCCTTCTCGGGCCGGCTCTACGCGGCACGGGCGCCGAGGCCGGGCCCTTCCCGGCAGAGGCCAATGACTTTGATATGGCCGTGTCCCAACCGAAATCAGGGCCCCACGGTGATGAGGTCGCGGATGCGGGCAAAGGTGGCCGGCCCGATGCCGGCAACGTTCTGAATCTCTTCAATCGTCTGAAAGGGGCCGTGGCTCTCCCGATACTCGATGATCTTCTGGGCATAGCCGGGGCCGATGCCGGGCAGCGCGTCCAGTTCGGCCAGCGTGGCCGTGTTGATGTTGACCGGCGGGCTCCCCCCGGTCGCAGCGCCCTGGGCGGACGGCGGCGGGGGGGGCTGGCGGGTCGCCGGCGGCCGGGTCGGTTCCCCCCGGCGGGGAATGTGCACCTGCTCCTCGTCATAAACCCGTCGGGCCAGGTTGATCTGGACCAGGTCGGCCTCGGGAAGGGCCCCGCCGGCCGCCCCCACGGCATCGTTCACCCGCGCCCCGGCCGGCAGGGCATAGACCCCCGGTCGGACCACTGCCCCGCTGACGTAAACCACGATCGGGGCCGGCGTGGGACTGGGAGGGGGCAATGGTGTGGGCAACGGCGTAGGAGTGTAGACGACCAGCGCGGCCGGTGGTGCGGGTGGGGCCGGGGCCGGCCGCCAGAGGAGATACCCCCCAACCCCAACCAGGAGGACCAAAAGCACCGTCAGCCCCCAACGGTACTGCTTGTGGAGTTCCATCACCCCCTCCCACTTGAACAAACAAGGCAACTGTCCTATAGACATTATAATAGATTTCTAAAATTTTGTCAAGAGCATTTCAAAAACACAACCGGATTGCCTTTTTCTCCGCCCTATGGTAAACTGAATCCGGAGACGAATGTGGATGACTGCACAACCTCTCCGTGACGGACAGCGAGAGGCGATCCGTCCCGGCGGAACGAAATCACCGAGCAGGCAGTGGTCAGAGTTGCCCTTCCGCCGGACCTGGGCCGAGACATCGCCGATTGGTGTCGGGGTTGCCCTGGCCTCTTGCCGTCGGCTATCTACTGCGCCAGGTTGTGCCGGTGGAATAGGTCATCTTTTTCCAGTAGAACGCAGGAGAGTGCCGAGTTCAGATGAGAGGAGGTTGTGATGAAGGTGTCGAGATGGTCCATTGGTGTACCCGTGCTGTTGCTGGTTCTGCTCCTGGCAGGGACCGTCAGTCCGGTTACGGCCCGGCCACCGCAAGAGGAGGTAGTCCTTGCCGCTCCTCTATCCGACTGGGTCATCGAAGTGGCGGACGAGTCCAGGGCTTTTACCCTGATGGGAAGTCGCAGTCTGGCCCTGGATGCCGGCGGCTACCCGCACATCGCCTATGGCACCAAGGCGCTTTACTATGCCTGGTTCGACGGGAGCGTCTGGCACCAGGAGACGGTGGACGCGACGCCGGGGCTGGGGCAGTACACCTCGTTGGCGTTGGACGGGGCCGGCCACCCCCACATCAGTTACTACGACGCGGCGCGCGACGACCTGAAATACGCCCACCACGACGGCACCTCCTGGCAGATCACGACGGTGGACCCCAACGCCGGCTCCTGCTGAGCGGGCAACCACACTGCGCTGGCGCTGGATGCGACCGGCCAACCGCACATCAGTTACGGAGCCAATAACGCCCTCAAGTACGCCTGGTACGACGGCTCGACCTGGCAGTCGGTCGTCGTGGACGCCTCGGTCAACACCGGTGGGCACAGTTCGCTCGGCCTCGACTCGAACGGACTGCCCCACATCAGTTACTATGACAACTCGTACGGCAACCTGCGCTACGCCCACCATGACGGCTCCTCCTGGACGATCACCCAGGTGGACCAGACCGGCGATGTCGGCACGTACACCTCGCTGGCCTTGGACGCCGCCGACCGCCCCCACATCACCTACCATGACTATACCAACCGCGACCTCAAATATGCCTGGTACGACGGCTCGACCTGGCAGATCGAGACGGTGGAAGCGACCGGTAATGTCGGCGAGTTTACCTCGCTGGCCCTCGGCGCGGGGGACCTGCCCCGGGTCAGTTACTTTGACAGCACCAACAGCAGCCTGCGCTACGCGGTTTATGATGGCGCTTCCTGGCAGTTCGAGACGGTGGACAATGACGGCTATGTCGGCTACCACACCTCGCTGGCGTTGGACGGGGCCGGCCGGCCGCACATCAGTTCCATGGACCCGATCCTGGGGCACCTGCGCTACGCCGCTTATGACGGTTCGGCCTGGCAGATCGAGGTCGTGGACCGGGCCGGGGCGGTGGGGAAATTTGCCTCGCTGGCGTTGGACGGGGCCGGCCGGCCCTGCCTGGCCTATCGCGATGAGGCCTACCAGGCGTTGCGCTACGCCTGGAACGATGGCGGCGGCTGGCAGGACGAACTGGTGGACGCCGGCGCCGACGTGGGCGAGTACGCCTCACTGGCCCTGGACGCCGCCGGCCACCCTCATATCGCCTACTTTGACCAGACGGGCAGCGACCTCAAGTACGCCGCCTTTGATGGGGCCGCCTGGCAGGTCGAGACGGTGGACCGCGTGGGCAACGTCGGCGAGTACGCCTCGCTGGCCCTGGATGCCGCCGGCCACCCCCACATCGCCTACTATGACAACACCCACGACGACCTCCTCTACGCCTACCATGACGGCTCCACCTGGATTACCGAGACGGTGGATGCGCAGGGCAGCGTGGGCACCTACGCCTCGCTGGCGTTGGACGGGGCCGGCCAGCCCCACCTCAGTTACTATGCCACCTCCGGCTTTGACCTCAAGTACGCCTTCTACGACGGCTCCGCCTGGCAGATCGAGGTGGTGGACAGCAGCGGCTATGTGGGGCTGTACAGTTCGCTGGCCCTGGACGCCGCCGGCCGCCCCCACATCGCCTACTTTGACCAGACCAACAACGACCTCAAGTACGCCTTTTTCGATGGCTCCGCCTGGCAGGTCGAGACGGTGGATGCCGAGGGCACGGTGGGTCGCTACGGCTCGCTGGCGGTGGACGCGGCCGGCCTGCCCCAGATCAGTTACCGGGGCGATTCGGCCCTCAAGTATGCCCTCTATGACGGCCTCACCTGGCAGATCGAGACGGTGGACGTGGGCAACCTGGGCGACTATAGTTCGCTGGCCCTGGACGGGGCCGGCCTGGCCCACATCGGCTACTTTGACCCCGCCAACGGCAACCTCAAGTACGCCCGGATGACCTGCCTGCCGGTCTCGGGGGCGCAGATCGAGGGGCCCACCCTCCTCCTCCCCAACGAAACCGGCTCCTACACCGCCACCGCCCTGCCCCCCTCGGCCACACCCACCATCACCCTCCGCTGGGACGACGGCACCACCGGCCCCACCAACACCTACGCCTGGCCCCAGCCCGGCACCTACACCATCGCCGTCACTGCCACCAACGCCTGCGGCTCCGCCCAGGGAACCCGCGACATCCTCGTCTGCCAGGAGGTGGAGGACGTCTCCATTGCAGGACCCCACGACCTCCCCGCCGGCCGGCCGGCCACGTTCACCGCCACCGTCGCTCCACCCACCGCCACCCGCCCCATCACCTACTCCTGGAGCAACGGCGCAACCGGCCCCACCGCCGTCTATTCCTTCACCGAGCCGGGCACCCACACCCTCAGCGTCACCGCCACCAACCCCTGCGGGGAGGCAATGGCCACCTACACCGTGACCGTCTCTTGCCGGGCAATGGCCGAGGTGCAGGTCAACGGGCCGGCAGCGGTACCGACCGGCCGGCCGGCCACCTACCTGGCAGCCGTGGAGCCGCCGAGCGCGTCGCTCCCCATCACCTACACCTGGAACAACGGGGCCACCGGTCCCACCGCGGTCTATACCTGGACGAGCGCGGGCACCTACACCGTCTGGGTGACCGCGACGAACGACTGCAGCCAGGTGGGGGACACCCTCACGGTGACCGCCTTTTGTCAGCCGGTGGCCGGTGCGGTGATCAGCGGGCCGCTGGTGCTGGGGGTGGGTGAGGAGGGGGTGTATGAAGCGCTGGAGCAGCCCCCGACGGCAAGCCTGCCGCTGAGCATCACCTGGGACAACGGGGCGGTGGGGCGGCAGGCGGTCTACTCCTGGACGGTCGGGGGGACCTACACGGTGGGGGCGAGCCTGGAGAACGCCTGTGGCAGCGGCCAGGGATTCCTTGCGGTGGAGGTACAGGAGGCGATCTACCGGGTCTACCTGCCGTTGGTCCTGCGCAGTTGGTAAGTATCCGAGAACTACCGTAGGCGGGCTTTCTGGCCCGCTCGGATGGCCCGGCGGCGGCCCAGATACGGTTGAACGTTAGAACGTTGAACGTTCAAAAGTTTTTCTGCCGGTTCATCCTGGCGAACCGTGTACTCAAGAACCGCCGCCGGGCCACCGACTCGTCTTGCCCCCCGCATCTTCTCGCAGTGCATCAAGCGGGCAATCCTCAAGAACCGCCGCCGGGCCACCGACTCGTCTTGTCCTGCCCCTCCGCCCCAAACGCAGTCGCCTTCAGGGAACGACGGCCGCTGCCCTGCCGGCGCAGTCCCACAACTGCAGGGGGCCACCCCCGCCGGGGCCGGCCGCGGCAGGGCCGCCGGCCTCTCCCCAGAGGTCCTCCGGGACGGCCCGGCAGTTCCCGACGACCCAGCGGAGGAGGTCTTGCTGCGCCCGGCCCTGCTGAGGCAGGAGGAAAAAGCGCACCTCCCTCGCGGCCACCAACGCCTCCAGCTCCTCCGCCGTCAGGATGGGGTCGCTCCCGGAAAAGCCGCCCAGGGCCATCACCGGCTCGCCCGTCTCCAGGATCATCGGGGCGGCCGTGTTGGCGTTGAGGACGGCCAGGAGGAAGGTCTCGCCCTGGTGGTTTGCCTCCAGAAAGGCGATCAGGCGGTCGTTCTGGGGCAGGCCCTGGCCCTGCCGGCGGGGCTGCTCCAGCAGTTCGGGGCCGGCGTAGGGCAGGTGGGCCTCGCCGCCGTAGAGGACGGGGAGGAGCGACCAGACGAGCAAGGGCAGGAGCAGGGCCAGGAGGCCGACGGTGGTGAGGCCGCCGAGCCAGGCCGGCCGCGCCCTGGGGCGGAACAGGCGGATGGCGATAAGGGCGCCGGCCGCCGGCAAGGTCAGGCCGACGACGAGGGGGCTCAGCCGACGGGCATAGTCGGGAAACTCGGCCAGGATGAACACCTCCAACGCGGCAGTGAGCACCAGGGCCAGGGGGAGGAGCCAGGCTTTCCAGCCACCCCGCCGCAGGTCACCCCACATCGCCACCAGGCCGGCCCCCACCAACGCGGCGACCGCCGGGGAGAGCATCTCCAGGTAGTAACGGTGAAAGAGGTTGGCCATGCTGAAAAAGGCCATCTGCGGCAAGAGCCAGGCGATCCAGAGGAGGAGGGCGCTGTGCCGCCGGCCCAGGGGCAGGCGCAGCCGCTCCTGCCAGGCCGCCGCGAGCAGGCCCAGCCCGGCCAGGGGCAGGAGCCAACTGACCTGGCCGGCCAGTTGCCGGGTAAAGAGGCGGAAGAGGCCCGGTTCGCCGGTCTCCTGGGAGAAGGGACGTTGCCCTCCGCCGCTCGGAGGCACGGCCGGAGAGGGTCCGCCGGCCGGCCGGGGGCCTCCCCCACCGGGCGGCGGGGGGGGCGGCTGACCCGGCCCACCTGGTTGCCGGCCCGGTCCGCCCGGCCGTTGACCCGGCCCGCCCGGCTGTGCCCCCCCCTGCCCCAGCAACCCGCGCAACCCCCCCGGCAGGAGCCGGCTGGCTCCGTTGTGCCCGACGATCAGTTCCAGCACCGAGTTGGTCTGGCTGCTGCCGACATAGGGCCGCTCCTCCGGTGAGGTCAGGTCCACGGCCACCGCCCAGGAGAGCGACACCGCCACCAGGAGCAGCGTGGCCAGGGCCAGGTGCAGCAGTCGCTTCCACCAGCGGATGGAAGAGCCCAGCAGGTAGACCAGGAAAAAGGCCGGCAAGACCATGTAGGCCTGCAGCATCTTGATGTTGAACCCTACCCCCACCAGGGCCGCCCCCAGGAAAAGCCACCCCAGATGGTTCCGCTCGGTGGCCAGGAGCACGGCCCATGCCGCCAGGAGGAGCACCAGCACCAACTGGCCGTCCATCGTATTGTTGCGATTGGCGGCGACGCTGATCGGGGTCACTGCCAGGACCAGGGCGGCCACCAGGCCGGCGGTCGGGCCAAAGGTCCGCCGCACCAGCTGAAAGAGGAGCAGCACCGAGAGCACCCCGGCCAGGGCCTGGGGCAGGAGCAGGCTGGTCCCCCGAAAGCCCAGGAGCGCGGCACTGGCCGCCTGCACCCACAGGCCCAGCGGGGGTTTATCCACGGTGACAAAGCCGGCCGGGTCGAAGGAGATAAAGAAAAAGTTGTGCCAACTGCTCAGCATGCTCTTGACGGCGGCAGCATAGTAGGCGTTGGCGTATCCTTCCTGCTCCAGGCGAAAGAGGTGCAGAAAGAGGGCCAGGGCCAGCACCACGGCCAGGGCCGGCCAGTGCCAGGGGCGCATGGGGAATCGGTTCGTCTCATCGGGTCGTTTGCCCATCGGAATCCTCCGGTTCGTTGTCGTCTCCTGCTTAAAGGTAACTGCTCAGCCGCACACCCATCTTCACCGCCAAGACGCGAAGGACGCAGAGGTTTCGTGTTTCCACAGAGGACGAGGGGGGTCTCTGCGGCCCCAAAAGTATCCCTCTGCGTGCTCCGACTCTGCGGTGAGCAGTTACGCTCAAAGGTACACCCTCAAGATGAAGCGGGGCTGAGAGGGGAGAGCAGAGAGCGCAGAGAGGAACGCGCGCCTTATGGCGGTTCGGTTCCGTTCGGCTCCGCCAGTCGGGCCAGCACCTGCTCGATCGTCGCGCCCTGGCGGCACAACTGCTCGAAAAGATCTGTCCGGTGGAGGGTGGCGGCCTGCTCGACTGTGTGGGGCATCTCCCGCCGCCAGACGGCGGCGATCTGGTCCAAGCGAGGGGGCCCCTGCCGGGCCAAAAAGTCATCGTGCAGGGCAAGAGAGAGGACCTCCAAGAGCCCTTCGGCCGGCCCGAACGCCCGAATCGCCTTCCAGCGCAGGTACCCAGTGGCCTGGAGCAGGTTGGTGCTGCCGGCCCAGGGGTCCTGCGAGGCATAGTGCACCTCCTTCAGACCGGCCATGCAGATCGCCCCGATGCACAGGGGGCAGGGTTCGGCGGTGGTGTAAAGCCGCCAGGAACGGCAAGAGGGGTCGTGCAGATCGAGTTGGAGCAGGGCGTTCAGTTCGGCGTGGGCCAGCGGGAGGCCGGCGATCTGACCGGGGTCTGGCCGGCCGGCCCCATTGTCCGGTTCCGACCGCGGGCCAGCACCTTCCCCGCCGCATCCAGGACGACCGCCCCGATGGGGATCGAGCCCTGCCGACGGGACTCCCAGGCCTCCTCCAGACAAAGGAGCCAGGGGTGGGGTAGCCAGGCAACAATCAGCGACATTTCCCGGCCTCCTGGCAAATGCGTCGTACCTTTGCGGAAAAGTTCTTCGCTCCGGCAGTGGCCGGGCAGGCGCCGGCCTTTTTACCCGAAAAGGCCCAACAGGTCCCCGGCATGCCCATACTCGTGCTCGATCTGGATGCGGACCCAGTCGTAGGGACGAACCGGCTCGTTCCAGGGGGCGGTGAAGGAGCGGCCCAGGGTCTCCTCCGGCATCGCCTCCAGCGCCTCCAGGAGGGCATGGCGGGCCTGCTCCAGCGCGGCCCAGGTCTCCTCCCAGGGCCGGCCCCGACGGGCCTCGACGTGGGCCTGGTTCCAGGCGTCCAGGTCGAACGCCTCCTCGGTGGGCGGGTCCTGGCCGGCGGCCATCCGCCGCAACCCCTCCAGGGTGACCTCCTCCCAGTCGAGCAGGTGGCCGAGGAGGTCCTGGGGCGTCCAGTCGGCCCAGAGGATGCGGCCGGTCCGCTCCTCCGGAGGGAACAAGCGCAGGGCGGCCAGCAGGCCGGTATGGGCCGCCGTCAGGGCCGCCCGCAGGACGCAGCGCGGGCCGACCTGGCCGGCCTGCGGGGACAGCCCCTGCTCCTCCCGCCGGTGGGCGATCTCGTGGATATGCTCCCGATCGTGCTCGACCATTACCTCGACCCAGGTGGGGGGAAACCAGTCCCACCGCCCCACCGGCCGGGAGCGGAAAAAGTCGGGCAGGGCCAGGGCCTCCATCCAGGCAACCCACTCGGCGCGGGCCTGCTGCACCTCCGCCACCACCTCCTCCAGGGAGCGGCCCTGCCAGGCGGACACGCTGGCGGCGTTGTAGCGGTCCAGGTCGCGCACCGTTGCCAGGTCGGGGGGGCGGCCGGCCACCCCCCGCCGGCCCTCGGCCAGGGCCCAGCGGTCCCAGCCGGCGATGTGGGCCAGGGCGTCCTGAAGCGTCCAGTCGCCATGGAGAATCGCTTCGCTGCAGGCGGGGCGGGGCAAGCCCAACAGGTTCATCCACAGGTCGGCGCGGGCATGAGCCAGGCAGGCCAGGAGGTGGCGGCGCTGTAACTCCAGGAGGTCGCCAATCTGGGCGGTGTGCTCGCGCTCGTGCTCCAGGAAGCGGCGCAGCGCCTTGCGCGCCGTCCAGGGCTCCTCGGGCCGGGCGGTCCAACGGTCGCTGTAGGCGATGCGGGAACGCTCCTCCGGGGTGAGGCGGCGCAGCCGCTCCAGGGCCGTCCATCGCTCCATCTCCAAAAAGGCCGCGAGGGGCAGTTCGGCGTCCTTTTCCCACTCCGGGGGCAGCGTCTCGGGGGGAACCAACCGGGAGACGTACCACTCCTCGGCGTTGCCGATGTGCCGGAGGAGGTCGCCGACGCTGGGGGCCGTGCCGACCTTGCGCTCCAGGACCGCCTCGGGCAACCCCTCGACCAGGGCCAGCAGGTCGGCGCGGGAGTGGGCCAAGAGGCGAAAGTGGCGCTCCATCTCCTGGGGGGAGATGGGCTGCTTTTCCGGGGAAAAGAGGGCGGCAGCGTCGCCGGGGTAAAAGCCGCTGCCGACCCCCTCCTCGGCGACGGTGCAGGTGATCGGCTCGTTCTCCGGTGGGGCCGGCTCGCCGTGTCGCCGCAGCCAGGCGTGGTAGGCGCGGATGGCCGGGAGGGTTGCGGCGACCGCTTCCTGGCGGGTGTTGCCCCGGGCAAAGCAGCCGGGCAGGTCCAGCACGTGGGCGGTCCAGGGACGCTCCTCGGCCCGCTCTAGGTAGAGGGCGTAGGTGGGCACATTTCCTCCAGGGCGGCGGGCCGGGGCCGGCCGCTACCAGCGCTCGTAGCGCACCAGTTCGGAAAGGGGCCGGCGCTTCTTTGGCCGGGGCCGGTCGGCCGGGTAGCCCAGCGGCGTAAAGGCGACCGGCTCCACCCCCTCGGGCAGGCCCAGCAGTTCACGGGCGGCCGCCGGGTCAAAGGCGGCAACCCAGCAGGTGCCCAGTCCCAGTTCGGTCGCCACCAGGATCAGGTGGTCCATGGCGATGGTCGTGTCCACCTCGGCATAGTTCTTGCCGTCCCGCCGCCGCCAGCCCTGCTCCGGCACGGCGCAGGCGCAGATGACCAGCGGGGCCTGGACAAACCAGTCGCGGCTGTAGATGCGGCGGAGTTCTTGCTCGCGGCCGGCCGTGCGGATGACGATCAACTGAAAGGGCTGGCGGTTCGAGGCGGTCGGGGCCATCCGGGCTGCCTCCAGCACCTGGCGGACCTTCTCCTCCTCCACCGGGTCGGGCCGGTAGGCCCGCACGCTGTACCGTTCGACGATCAGATGGGCCAAGTCCATCGGTTCCCTCCAAAAACAGGTTCAGGAGTTCCTCGGCATAACTGCTCAGCCGCACACCAATCTTCACCGCCAAGACGCGAAGGACGCAGCGGGTTCGTGTTTCCAGAGGACGCGGGGGCTCTCTGCGGCCCCAAAAGTATCCCTCGGCGTGCTCCGCGACCCTGCGGTGAGCCGTTGCCTCGGGCAGGCATATTCGTACCTTCTGTGCTTGAGAATGTCCGGGTAAACCGAAACCCAAACATCCTGTTCCTGGACCGTTCTGGAGACAGTATAACGAATGTGCCTTCGTTTTGCAAGTCTCGGCCCCTCCCCCCACGGCGATACCAAAGTCGCGTCGGTGCGGCACGAATGGCCAGGGCCCGGCGCAGGCACGTGACGCGCGCGTGCGCTGGCGCCTTGTCGGGCCGGCTCTACGCGGCACGGGCGCCGAGGCCGGGCCCTTCCCGGCAGAGGCCAATGACTTTGATATGGCCGTGCCCCTCCCCCCACGGCGATACCAAAGTCGCGTCGGTGTGGCACGAATGGCCAGGGCCCGGCGCAGGCACGTGACGCGCGCGTGCGCTGGCGCCTTGTCGGGCCGACTCTACGCGGCACGGGCGCCGAGGCCGGGCCCTTCCCGGCAGAGGCCAATGACTTTGATATGGCTGTGCCTCCCCCATAGGGCTGGTGCCAAGTCGCTCAGTCGGGGACACGCCGGGCCCGGACCTCCCTACAACCGCCGGCCGAGGGGCCAACCTTGCGGGACGCACCTTTCCCCTATGCCAGAGGCACCTTTCGTCCCCAGCAGATCTGCCTTTCCGCCTCCAATAGATGCACCTTTCCCTTTCCAGTAGGACCACCTTCCCTCCAGGCCAGGACCACCTCCCCCTCTCCAGCAGGACCACCTTCCCTCCAGGCCAGATGCACCTTTCCGGACCCTGCGGGAGAACAGCGCCCGGTCCCCGGGGAGGTGTTGAGCGGATAGAACAATCAACCTTTGCACCGGCCCTCGGGAAGGTTGCCTACTCTCTCCGATGGGTTTGGGACACACCGACCCGCCGTGTTTCCTTGCGTGGGGGGGCAGTGTATAGTACAATAGAAGCAGCTGGCCATCCCAGCCCGGCCCACAAGAGGGCAGGTTCCGAGGAGTGCTATGACCGTCGGCTATATCGTCGAGTTGGAAGTCTTTGCAGGGCCGCTCGACCTGTTGCTTCACCTGATCGAGAAGGAAGAACTGGAGATCACCCGGGTCGCCCTGGCCCGGGTGACCGACCAGTATCTGGCCTACCTGGAGCGCATTCCCCATCGCGACCTGGCCGAGATGTCGTCCTTTCTCGTCGTGGCGGCCCAACTGCTTTGGATCAAGTCGCGGGCTCTGTTGCCACAGTCGCCCGTTTTGGAGGAAGAGGAGGACCCCGGGGAGGACCTGATGCGTCAACTGGAGGAGTTTCGCCGCTACAAGGAGGCCGCCCGGCAGATGCAGGGGTGGCTGGAGGCCGGCCGGCGGGCCTTTGAGCGGCTTGCGCCGCCTCCTGTGCCCCTGGCCCGGCCGGCCGAACTGGAGAACGCCACCCTGGAGGCCCTCCTGACGGCCATACAACAACGCCTGGCGGAACTCGCTGCCCAGGAACGGGCCCACCCCCTGCCGCTGCGCCGGCGCATTACCCTGGCCGAAAAGGCCCGCCAGGTTCGCACCCTCCTCCGCACACGCCCCCTGGTCCACTTTGCGGACCTCCTTTCCCAGGCCCCCACCCGCGAGGAGGTCGTCGTGACCTTGTGGACCGTCCTGGAACTGTTCAAGCGACGTTGGATCCTCTTTGAGCAGGAGGAACTCTTTGGAGCGATCGTTATCCGAGAACGACCCGACACTACCGCCGCCTGGGACCAGCAAGACGAATGGTGGGCCGAACTTGAGGACCTTGATTGAGGCGCTGCTCTTTGTCGCCCCGGAGCCGGTCTCGTTGCAGGAACTGGCCGGCGTCCTGGAGCAGGAGGAGGCGGCGGTTCTGGCCGCCCTGGAGGAGTGGGCGGAAGAGCACCGCGAGCGGGGTATCCGCCTGCAGCGGCTGGGGAACCGGGTACACCTGGTCAGTGCGCCCGAGGCCGGCCCCTATGTCGAGCGGTTCCTGGGAGAGCGGGAGCGCAGCCGGCTCTCCGCCGCTGCCCTGGAGACGCTGGCGATTATCGCCTATCGCCAACCGGTGACCCGCGCCGAGATCGAACAGTTGCGCGGGGTGGATTGTTCCGGGGTGCTGCGCACCCTGCTCAACCTAGGGTTGATTGAGGACCGGGGCCGGGCGCGGCGCGTCGGCCGGCCGGTCCTCTATGGTACGACCTTTGAGTTTCTGCGCCACTTTGGCCTTTCCAGTCTGGAAGATCTGCCCCCGTTGGACCCGCAGGAAAAGGAGACAAGATGACGCTGAGCGACTCGGGCTCTGCCCCCCCGGAGGAACTGGTCTGCATCGAGTGCCGCACGCCGATCCCGCCAGAGGCGCACTATTGCCCTAACTGTCTGACCGCCGCTTCCAGGGCGGTTCCGGCCGGGGAGTTGCCGCCGGTGGAGGAAACGGCCGGCAAGGAGCACCCCCCTGGGGGGCAGCGGCCGGCTCCACCGGAACCCCCCGCCGGGGCAGAAGAAGCGGTCGCGAGAAAAGAGCCGCCCGTGGAGGCCCCCCCTCCTCCAGGGGAGGTGGTGGCGACCGCAGCGGAACCCTCGACCGCGGCAACAGGCCCCCTCCTCTGCGGGAACTGCGCGGCCGGTGTCTCGCCGGAGGATGCCTTCTGCTCCGCCTGCGGCGCACCGGTCTCGATGGCCATCTCCCCGGCCGCGATTCCCCCGGCCGCCTCTGAGGGCAAGGTGTCCACACCGGCCGTCGTCCCGGTCGTGCCCCCGCAACCCCCGGCGGCCGAAAAGCGACTGCGCTGGCCCTGGGTCGTCCTGATGGTCATCGGCGGCTTTTTGGCCCTGGGCTTTCTCTTCTTCAGTTGCATCGGGCTGCTGGCCCCGGAGGAGTTTGCCGACCAGGACCTCTCCGTCTCGGAGGTGCGCTGGGTCTTTGCCCTGTGCTGCCTGGTTCCGGGGATTTTGTTCGCGGTGGCCGCGACCTGGGGGGGAGTGCAGGCCTTTCGCCGGCGTTAGACTCTTCCTTGCCTTTTGTCCCAGGGAATGCTATACTGGATACAAGCGGAACGAACGGTTCGGTCTCGGCGGTAAGGAGGTGCCCACCGTGATCCTCGGTGTCGAGGTGAAACGACTGCTGAAACATTGCGATGACCGCGGGTTCTTGATGGAGATTCTGCGTTCAGACGACGCCATCTTTGAAGAGTTTGGGCAGGTCTACATCTCGATGAACTACCCGGGCGTAGTGCGGGCCTGGCACTGGCACGAGCACCAGGAGGACTATTTCTGCTGCATCCAGGGGATGATTCAGGTCCCCCTTTACGATATGCGCCAGGACTCCCCAACCTTCGGCGAACTGAACGAGTTCTTTTTGGGTGAACACAACCCGATCGTCCTGCGCATCCCCCGAGGGGTGGCCCACGGCTACAAGACGTTGGGGGTGGTCCCCTCGCTGCTGCTCAACTTTCCTACCCGCCCCTACAACCGGGAGCAACCGGACGAGTACCGTCTCCCCTGGAACAGCGAACAGATCCCGTACAGTTGGGAGACCCGCTTCCGCTGAATCCGGCGGCGGTGGGAATGCGTACAGGAGATAGGGGCATACGGTTAGATGGTGTGAAAAAAAGGAGGCCCACGGTGTTGCGCATCAGGAGCAGGCGGTTGGTCCGGCGGGCGCGGCGGATGAGCCACCGCGCCCGGATGCTACGGCGCCGGGCCCGCAGGGCCCGGCGGGCGGCCCGCCGGGTGCGGCTCGGCTGATCGGGGCGCAATCGGTCGTGCCGGCCTGTGGGGCTTGCGGAGGTGGACGAGGTGGCAGAACGACGTTTGCGGGGGAAAAGGGGGGGCGAATCCACCCCGGGCGACCCTGCGGACTGGGGGCGGCCGGCCTGGGTGGAGACCTGGCATGAGGGCAAACAGGCCCCCGCCCGGCCCCGGCGGCGCACCTACCGCCGGGGCGCTCGCCTGCGCCGGTTGGCCCAGGCCCTCGGCATCCTCCTGGGGCTGCTCCTTCTCCTCCTGGCCGGCCTCTACCTGGTCGAATGGCGCTACCGCGGCCGTATCCTGCCCCACGTCTACGTCGCCGGTGTAGACCTGGGCAACCTTTCCCCTGAGGAGGCCGAGGCGACCCTGCGCCTGCACCATAAGGACCTGGAGGAGCAACCGCTGGTGCTGACCTACGCCGACCGCGTCTGGCGGCCCTCCGGGGCGGACCTGGGCCTGCGCATTGACTGGGCCGGAGCGGTCGCCGAGGCGATGGCGGTGGGCCGGCGGGGCCCCCTCTGGCAACGGGCCCAGGAACGCTGGCAGGCCTGGACCGCCCACCACGATCTGCTCCTGCCGGCCGTGCTCGACGAGGGGGCGCTGCGCGCCTACCTGATGGGCCTGGCCCAGCAGATTGACGCTCCCCCACAGGACGCCTCGCTGGCGGTGGAGGGCCGGCAGGTGACGATCCGCCCCTCCCGGGAAGGCCGCTCCCTGATCGTCGGCCGCTGTATGGAACAGGTGCGCCAGGCCCTGGCCCAGATGTCGGCCGGCCCCCTGACCCTGGCCGTCGAGACGGTCCCTCCCCAGATTGACGAGCAGGCTGCCCAGGAGGCCCTCAAGACGGCCCGGCGCATGCTCTCCGGCCCGCTCACCCTCCACCTGGACGAGCGCACCTGGACCCTGACCCCGGAGCAGATCGGACAGATGCTGACGGTACAGGTGCGCCAAGAAAGCGACCACAATACCCTGGCCGTCCTGTTGGACCAGGAGGCCCTCCGTCAGTTCGTCGAGGGAATCGCCGCCAAGGTGCGGGTCTATCCCCGCAACGCCCGCTTTCGCTTTGTCGAGGACCACCTGGAGGTCACCGAGGAGGGCGTGGCCGGGAAGGAACTGGCCGTCGAGGCGGCGATGGAGCGAATCAACGAGGCCGTTCTCTCCGAGGAGCGCGAGATCGAACTGCGCATCACCGAGGTGCCGCCGGCAATCCGCCGGGAGACGTTGGACGAACTGGGCATCCGCGAGGTCGTTGGGGTGGGGGTGAGTTACTTTGCCGGTTCGGCCCCCTACCGCGTGCACAATATCGTCACCGCCGCCCGCCTCCTGGACGGCACGCTGCTCGCCCCCGGCGAGACCTTTTCCTTCATCGAGACGATCGGACCGATTGACGAGAGCGACGGCTTTGTCCAGGGCTACTCGATCGTCGGGGGGCGCACGGTGCTCAATGTGGGGGGCGGGGTCTGCCAGGTCTCGACGACCGTCTTTCGGGCCGCCTTTTTCGCCGGCCTGCCGATCACCGAGCGGCACGAGCACGCCTTCCGCGTGGGCTATTACGAGCAGGGCTCGATCCTGGGACTGGACGCGACGATCTATACCGGGACCGGCACCGACCTGCGTTTCGCAAACGACACCAAAGGACATCTCTTGATGCAGTTGGAGGTCTATACCACGACCGGCGAACTCTACGTCTACCTCTACGGCACCGCCCCGGAGCGCGAGGTCGTCCTGGACGGCCCCTACCTCTCCAACTGGACCCCGGCCCCAAGCGAACCGGTCTATGTCTACAACCCCGACCTGCCCGAAGGAACCGTCCGCCAGACCGACTATGCCCGAGACGGCGTGGACGCCACCGTCTACCGCCACATCAAGGTGAACGGGGAGGCCGTCTCCACGGACACTTTTTACAGCCACTACCAGGCCTGGCCGAATGTCTATGAGGTGGGGACCAAACCGTAGCCGCAAGTTGACGAAAGTGGACAGATATGTTATAGTACCGTTGCCGGCAGGGACGGGCAGGACCTTTCCCGCCCCTGAAAGTTCTTTAAAGTAAGGAGGATGTCGAGATAAGCGATCGGTTGCGTGTCAACACAGCGATACGGTCCCGGGAGGTGTTGCTCATCGGAGCGGACGGTCGTCGCATCGGGGTCAAGTCCCTGCGAGAAGCGCTCGAGATTGCCGCTGAAGGAGGGTTTGACCTGGTCGAGGTAGACCCGCTGGCCAGCCCACCGGTCTGTCGTCTGATGGACTATGGCAAGTTTCGCTACGAGCAGACCAAACGGGAACGGGCGGCGCGCAAGCGCCAACGGACAGTCGAGATCAAGGAGGTGCGCCTTCGGCCCAAGATCGGTGAGCACGACCTGCAGGTCAAGTTGCGGGCCGTGCGGCGCTTTCTGGAAGAAGAGGGCAATCGGGTCAAGGTGACCTTGCGCTTCCGGGGGCGAGAGCGAGAACATTCCGACATTGCCAGGGCCATCTTGGATGATATTGCCAGCAGATTGGAGGATGTGGCCGAGGTGGAGCAGGCCCCTTCCCATTCTGGTCGAGATATGAGTATGCTGCTGGCACCGCGTAAAAAGTGACCCCCGCCTTTTCTGCCAGCACAGGCAGGAGGCAGGGAAATTCTGTTTGAGGAGGGTACGTTGCCACGGGTAAAGAGAGGAAAGACGGTTCGCCGTCGTCATGACAAGGTTCGCGAGCAGGCCAAGGGGTTCCGCGGCGGACGCCGCCGGCTCTACAAGCGGGCCCACGAGGCCGTGATCCGGGCCCATGCCCACGCCTACCGGGACCGCCGCCGGCGCAAGCGGGATATGCGCCGGCTCTGGATCGTCCGCATCAACGCCGCCGCCCGGGAGCAGGGGCTGACCTACGGCCGGTTGATTCACGGAATGTGCCTGGCCGGCATCGAACTGGACCGCAAGGTGCTGGCCGACCTGGCCGTCAACGACCCTGCCGCCTTTGCCCGGGTGGTCGAGCAGGCGCAGGCCGCCCTGCAGGGCTGAGTACGGTCGCAGGAAGGTTGAGGGTTTACCCGTTCGAACGGGACAACGTTCCAACGTGGAACGGCATTGAGGAGGGCGGGCATTGTGCCCGTCACAATCACCAGCCTGAGCAATCCCCAAGTCCGCTTGCTCCGCTCGCTACAGCGACGTCGTGTGCGCCGGCGCAAGCGGCTCTTTTTGCTGGAAGGGGTTCGCCTGGTCGAGGAGGCCCTGGGGGCGGAGGTCCGACCGCACCTGGCCCTGTACCTGCCGGATAGGCTGGGAGAGACCGACCGGGGAGCGGCCCTCCTGGAACGCCTCCAGGGGCAGAAGTGGGCCTTTCCCACCACAGAGGAGGTCCTGGCGGCGGTGTCGGATACTGCGACCCCGCAGGGCATCGTCGCGGCGGTGCCCTTCCCCGACCTGCCCCCCCGTACCGACGGCATCCTCCTGGTGCTGGACCGGGTGCGCGACCCCGGCAACTGTGGGACGATTCTGCGCACGGCCGAGGCCGCCGGCGTCGCCCAGGTACTGTGGCTTCCGGGGACGGTGGACCCGTTCAGCCCGAAGGTGGTACGGGCCGCTATGGGGGCGCACTTTTTCCTGCCGTTGCAAGAGTTGGCCGGCCCGGAGGACCTGGCCGGGGTGCTGGCCGAGATTCCTCAGGTGCTGCTGGCCGAGGCCCGGGCCGGCCGGCCCTACGACCAGGTGGACTGGACCCGCCCCACCGCCCTGATCATCGGCGGGGAGGCCGCGGGAGCCGGGCCGGCCGTGCGGGCCCGGACCACCGGCACCGTCTCCATCCCCATGGCCGGCCAGGCCGAATCGCTGAACGCCGCCATCGCCTGCGCCATCCTCCTCTTCGAGGCCCTGCGGCAACGACGACAAAACCGTTCGAACGGTTCAACGGGCTAACGTTCCAACGTTACGACCGGTAGCGTCAGCAGCGCGTGGGGGACGATGAGCACCTCCAGGTCCTCTCCCTGGTGCTCCTGCACCCAGGCCAGGGCCGCCGCCATATCCTCCACCGGGACCATCCCCACCTCCCGCACCACCTCCGGTTGCTCCGCACCGACGATGAGGATGGTGGCCTCGCAGAGCACCTGGGCGACCATGTAGGCCCGCTGCTGGCCGGGGGGATACCCCTCCCGGCGCATCTTTTCCACAAAGGCCGGCATGCTGGTAGCCTCTCTCAGTGCGCGGTAGAAGCGTTGCTCGCCGGCCCCTTCTCCGGCCCCCTCCTGGCAGCGGGCCGGGACGATGTAGGCCCCCCCCGGCCGGACCACCGGCGTCGGGGCAAAGTGCAGGTAGGTCGGGCCACGGGAGGCCTGGTAGAGGTTGGCATCCTTGGGAAAGCCGATTCCGGCGATGGCAACGTCGTACCGGTGGGGAATCGGCACCTCGTAGAGGGAGCGGGCCACCCGAACCAACTCCTGGAAGGCGGCCACCGGGTCGCCGGCCCGAACGGCGACGACGCGCTTCCGGTCGTCCTGGACGACGTTGATGATAAAGCGCAGGCCGGCCCGACGGGCAGCCTCGTGGACCGCCTCGCGAAAGGGGTTACCCGCAATCCGCCCCAGGCGGGTCCCCGGTTGGTCCAGCATCTGGGGGCCGTGGGTGTAGGCGATCATGGCCTCGCCGGCCGCCCCCACGGAGAGCGTCTTGGCCCCGCCGGAGTAGCCGGCGTACTGGTGCGGCTCGACGATTCCGGTGGCGATGAGCAGGTCGGCCTCGTAGGCGATTCGGTTGACCGAGAGGGGGATGCCGCTCTCGGTCGTCCCCAGGTCCACCAGGCCCTCGGGGTCGCGGGCGTTGTGGTCCACAACGCGGTAGCGCCGCACTACCTCAGCTCCCAGTTTGGCCACCTTCTCCTCCTCGGTGCTGGGCCGGTGCAGGCCGACCCCACAGAGAAAGGTAATCTGCTCGTCGGGGAGGCCGGCGGCGTGCAGTTCCTCCAAGAGGGGGCCGACCAGGAGGGCGTCGGGGCTGGCCCGGGTGCTGTCGGTAAAGACGATGCAGACGCTGTCCTCGGGGCGGGCCAGGTCGCGCAGCCGGGGGCTGCCCACCGGCTCGGCCAACGCCTGCCGCACCGCCGCCGGGACATCCTCCAGCAGCGGCAGGGAGCGGGATTCGACCACCGTCGCCCGCATTCCGGGGGGAAGGGTGAACACCAACTCGGTCTTGTCATAGGGTACGCGGTACATCAGGACACCTCCATCAGGGGAACTCGGGATGCACTCTGATTCTGTGGTGGGGCCCGGGCGCGCTCGGTCGCGCCCCTACCGGGCCAGGGAACAAGGCAGGGGCGCAGTTCATCGCGCCCGCACCGGCAGGCTTACCGAAGGCGGGCGCGACAAATTGCGCCCGCGAATGCGACTCTTCCCCACACCTTTCGTCGGAGGGGAAGGGCCATCCGGGCATGACTCCACCTCCTTCAGGAGACCGCTCCAGACCTCCAGCACCGCCGCCTCCTCGCGCCCGTCCTCCAGCAGGCAGCCGGCCCAGCAGTCGGCCGCAGTTCTCGGTAAAGGCCCGGTTGTCCTCCAGGCGGACCCGGTCGGGGGGGGTGGGCAGGTCCGCGCCGTCTCGCCGGGGGTGAGGATGAGGACGGCATCGTGCCTGAGGGCGCGCAGGTCGCGGATGGGCACCGAGATGGGGTTTTCCGAGTGGACGACGTGGCACGCCTCCAGACGAAAGCCTGCCCGGCGGGGAGCCAGGGTCAGTTCGGCTCAGGCCTGCGGCCGCCAGTGGTGGAAGGTAAAGGCTGGCCGGCCGTGCCCCGGCCGGAGCACTCGGCGGCACTCGGCCGATCTCCCCCTCAACCGTTCGCCGGAGCGGCCGGCGGCCGGCCGCTCCGGCCGGGCCACCGCCGCCCCCTCCACGTCGTACCCCCATCGCGGCGATGAACGGCCCGCTGCCGTCATGCCAGGTCGAACTCGACCCCCACCTCCTGGGCGATCGCCCGAAGGTCGTCGTAGACCTTGCGCAGGAGGGGGATGCCCTCGACCTGCCGGCGGTCGGCCTCCTCGAACTCTTTTTCGCCGTGGATATAGATGCGCTCCTGGCCCGCGGCCTTGGGGGCGTTCTTGAGCCGGGTGATGATGTCGTCCATCGTCGTCCGGAACTCTTCCAGGGGGCGAAAGCCGTCCACGCGCAGCGCGCCGAAAAAGTGGCCCACATTGGCCGGGAGCGGCCGGCCGTTGGAGGTTTTGGGATAGATCGTATCGGCATAGCCGGCGCCGGGAAGCACTCCGCAGAGAATGTCCACCAGCAGGGCCAGGCCGTAGCCCTTGTGCCCACCGAGGAGTTCGCCGGCCCCGCCCAGGGGGAGCAACCCCCCGCCGGTCCGGGCCTTGATGTTGCGGAGCACCCGGCCGGCGTCTTCGGTGGGGTGACCGGTCTCGTCGGTGGCCCAGCCGAGTGGGAGCGGCTTTCCCATGCGTTCATAGACCTCCAGTTTGCCCTGGGGGACGGTGCTGGTGGCCATGTCCAGGACAAAGGGACGCTCCTGGCCGGAGGGGGCAGCGACGCTGATCGGGTTCGTGCCCAGGATGGCGTCGCGGCCAAAGGTGGGCACGACCAGGAGGGCAGCGTTGGTCGAGGAGATACCGATCAGGTTGCCCGCCTCCAGGGCCATCATGGCATAGTAGCCGGCGATACCGTAGTGGTTCGAGTTGCGCACGGCGACGAATCCGGCCCCCACCTCCTGGGCCTTTTCCATCGCCAGGCGCATCGCCCGCACGCCGATCGGTTGACCCAGGCCGGCCCCGCCGTCCATCAGGGCGGTGGCCGGCGTCTCGCGGACGACGTGCACCTCCGGCCGGGGCCGCATCACCCCGTCGCGAATCCCCTGGACGTAGCGCCGCAGCCGGGCGACCCCGTGCGAGTCCACCCCACGCAGGTCGGCGGCGACCAGGACATCCGCCGTGATGGCGGCATCCTCTTCGGGCACATCCAGGGCCACAAAGACCCGGCCGACAAACTCGCGCAGGTGGTCTGCCCTGATGGGAACGGTCTCACTTTCCGGCATGATGGCCTCCTTTCTTGAATTGGACGGCGATTCCCGGAGCCCCAGCGCTCCGGGTCTAGTATATCACCAGATGGGGGGATTGGCAAAGAGGCGGCGCCGACCCTGTGGCCTACGACCTGCACAATTTATTCCTCGATAGTTGTATTTTGGCAGGTGAAGAGTCATGCCACCGCAGTCCCCTGTGGTTTGGCAAATCAATGGGTAAAGACATCTCGGATTTGCTCTCCTTGCTGAAGGCGTTGATGGACAGAAAGGATGACCGCTTCAATGAGGGCTTGCCGGTGACACGCTTCCCCGATGGTTTTGACGGGCAAGCTGCTTTTCTCCAATGATGACGGGAGGCAATCCGGGTGCAGGAGCGAAATACGAACACCAGACACCAATGTTTCCCAATGGCTTCGGCGTTACGCATGCGCTACTCATCCAACCCCAGATGCGTCTTGCCGTCCTGGTAAAAGGTCTCTATTGGCCAGTGTTGCAAGTACAGCGTGATGATCCTTTTCGCGTCCCAGTCCGCCCGATTGCCGACCAGTACGATGTGGGGGCCAAGTCTTCCTACCGGGGCCAGGCGGGGAAGAAGACCGGCATTTTCCACGCCAGGTGCTGCGCAGAGTGTAGCCCCTGTTGCCAGGCCTGGTGGCACGTGGGGACATCCGAAGACAAGTGCCGGTCTCCTACCGGGGCCAGGCCTGGCGGCACGTGGGGGCGTGCGAAGACAAGTGCCGGTCTCCTACGGCGGTCCTCAGGCCGAATATCCCCAGGCCAGCCGCCGCTCCATCAGTTCCTGGACCGCCCGGGCCAGTTTGTCGGCGTCGTGCCGGATGACGACCATACTCCGCTTCTCCAACCGATCGTCCACCTGCACGGGAATCTCGTCCCGAATCTCGGCCACCAGGTCCCGTTCCAGTAGGATGGCCCCCTCCACCAGAATCGTCTCGGCGTTTCCATCAAAAGAAAGGCAAGAGGAGGCATGGTCCACCTGGGGGTTGTAGAGCACCGGCGTGGCGTTCTCCGAGGCATAGCGGGCCAGCACTCGATCCGAGACTGTCCCGGTGTTGACCAAGACATAATCCGCCCTCAGGCCACAGTGTCGGTGCAGGGCCCGCAGGTGGTCTGAGAGGGAGTAGCCCTCGGTCTGGCCCGGTTCGGTCATGATATTGCAGATAAAGAGTTTAGCCGCCCGGCCGCGCTGAATCGCCTGGACGAGCGGAGGGGTCAGGCAAGGCAGGAGACCGGTGTAGAGGCTGGCCGGCCCCAGGATGAGCAGTTCGGCCTGCTCCAGCGCGGTGATCGCCTCTTCGGAGGGGGCCAGGCTGTCCTGCGACTGCAGGACCAGTTGCCGAAACCCGTCCCCCATAACGCCGGCCTCTTTGATTTTGCGCCCCAAAAAGACGCGACGAATCGGTGCTTTGCCGGGAGCGCCGAGGGCATCTAGCCCACTGAGCAGGCTGTCGTCTTCCAACTCGGTGTACAGGGCCACATCCTCCTGTGTGGGAAAGAGGATGCGCCCACCCAGCGCCCGCACCTCCCGCTCGATGCGGGAAAAGACACGGCTGCTTTCCAGCCCCGTCGAGATGACCCGAACGTTCAGTGGACGTTCCTGCTGGTGCAGGGCCCGCAGGAGCAAGACCGTCCCCGTGCTTGCCCCGATGATCACCACGTGCTTGCCCCGCTCACTGCGCCGGCGTTGGTAGACCATCTCGGCCAGGCTGCGTTCCTCCCGGTCGGAGGAAAGGGCGGCCAGCAGGGTCTGGCTGAGTTTGTACCAGGCCAGGACGAACATCCCGACCCCGACCAGCAGAAAAAGCAACCCACGAACCAGGCGCGGGATGAACTGCAGGGTCACCAGACCGACCCATTCGGGAAAGGGGGCCGTCCGGTAAAAGTGTACCAGGATGTAGGCGACCCCCAAAGCCAGGAGGACGATTCCTCCAAAGAGGACCGCCAGCCAGCGTTTTACCTTGATGCCGGGGACAAACCATTTCCAAAAGTCCATCGCCTTCCTACTCCACCGTCACACTCTTGGCCAGGTTGCGTGGTTGGTCCACATCCCGGCCGAGTTCCACCGCGCAATAGTAGGCCAGCAATTGCAAGGGAATGACCGAAAGGATCGGGGTCAGGTAGTCATAGGTGCGGGGGATAACGATGCGGGGCTGCGGCAAGGTGTCCAGGTTCAGGCTGTTCTCCTGCACCAGCGGGATGACCGGGGCATGGCGAGCCAGCACTTCCTGAATATTGCTGAGCATCTTTTCGTAGAGGTGCTCCTGGGTGGCCAGGGCGACCACCGGCGTGCTCTCTTCCATCAGGGCCAGGGTGCCGTGCTTCAGTTCGCCGGCCGCATACCCTTGCGAGTGAATGTAGGAGATCTCTTTGAGTTTGAGTGAACCTTCGCGGGCGATCGGTTCGTCCACATGCCGGCCGATGAAAAAACAGGCCGACTGGTGCGCGATCCTCTGGGCCAGTTCCTGCAGCGGGGCGGTGTTCTCCAGGATGCGGGCTGCCTTGTCCGCCAGGGAAGGCAGTTCACGCAGGATCGCCTCCAACGGGGGGGTAAGACGGGGCAAGCGAAAGCGGGCAAAGTAGAGCAGGAGCAGGTAATTGGCCACCAGTTGCCCGACAAAGGCTTTGGTCGAAGCGACGGCGATCTCGGGGCCGGCCCGGATGTAGAGAGTGGCGTCGGCCAGGCGGGAGATGGTGCTGCCGACGACATTGGTCACCGCCACGACCGTTGCCCCCTGGTCCTGCGCCTGGCGGGCACTGGCGATCGTGTCGGCCGTCTCGCCCGACTGGCTGATCGCCACGACCACGTCCCCCGGCCCGACGATCGGGTGGCGGTAGCGGTACTCGGAGCCGATGTCCACCTCGGCAGGGAGGCGCAAGAGTTCCTCAAAGAGGTACTTGGCCACCAGGCCGGCATGGTAGGCCGTTCCACAGGCCACAAAGGTCAGCCGCCGGACCTGGCGCACCTGCTGAGGGGACAAAAAGTTTTCCAAAAAGACCTGCCGCCGTTCCAGGTCCAGCCGGCCGCGCAGCGTATCCCGAATCGTCTCCGGTTGCTCGTGGATTTCTTTGAGCATATAATGGGGATAGCCCCCACGTTCGGCCATCTCGGAGGTCCAGTCAATGACGGTCACCTGCTTCTCATAGATGCGCCGAGCCGGCCGTTCCAGGAAAGAAGAGATGTGCACGCTTTTGGGGGTGACTTCGGCGACCTCGCCATCCTCCAGGATGTAGACCTTGTTTGTGTGGTTGAGCAGGGCCGGGATGTCAGAGGCGACAAAGTTCTCCCCGTTTCCCAACCCGACGATCAGAGGGGGAGTGTCGAGTTTCGCCGCGACGATCTTGTCCTCCTCCTGGCTACAGAGGGCCACGATCGCCATTGCCCCGCGGACCCGGCGCATAGCCTGGCGCACCGCCTCGGTCAGGTCCCCCTGGTAGTGGGCCTCGATCAGGTGGGCCAGTACCTCAGTGTCGGTCTGGGAGCGAAAATGGTGGCCCTGGGCCAGGAGTTCCTGCCGCAAGGAGTAATAGTTCTCGATGATGCCGTTGTGGACGACCGAGATATTGCCCTGGCAATCCACGTGCGGGTGGGCGTTGGGCGTCGTCGGGGGGCCATGGGTCGCCCAGCGGGTATGGCCGATCCCGGTATGGCCGGGAATCTCGGCCGTCGCGATCAGCGACTCCAGGTCGGCGACCTTGCCGGCGGTCTTGTGCACGGAAAAGGAGCCGTCGTGAATCACGGCGATCCCCGCCGAGTCATACCCCCGGTATGTCAGCCGGTTCAGGTTTTCCAGGAGGATCGGCAGCGCCTGCCGGGGCCCTACGTACCCCACAATACCACACATCTACCGTTCTCCACAATCAGTTCGTGGCCCATCACCAGGGCCAGTCGTTGCCAGTATAGCACAACGGCATATCAGATGCAAATCGGGGGGGGGGCAGGGTTCCCTTCCCCCAACGGGCAGGGGAGGCAGGGGACCTCTTTCCTGCCCACCGGACCAGAACCGCTCCGTTCCCTGCCTGTGAGGGCTCACCTTCTCTCCGTCGGGGGCTCGTCATGCCGGCCGGGGCGAGGCCGGCCTCGCCTCCCCAGAACGACCTGTACCAGCGAAATCCCCATCAGGGCGAAAGATACAGCCAACATGTGAGCGACCATCGGACCTCTCCTCTGTCTTTTGCCCCGACTATACCGCAGATCAGGGGCCGCTCCTGGACGCTCAGATGACGCCGGGCCTACGCTCCCCCTACGCGCCTGCAAAGATGGGGCTGGGCGATCCCCTGGGCCTGCATCTGGGGACTGGTGGGGGAAGCCCTTTCCCCTACCCCGATGAGAATAGATTCGTTACGTATTCGTGTGTCTATTTGCAGAAAATTCCCTGCTATTTGCCGAAGTCCGGGGCAAAGTCGCGGTGGGATGTAGCCCCTCAATTTTCTGGAAAAGAACCGATCTGGCGGACGAACCGGGCGACGACATCCTCCCAGCGAAAGTTCCGTCGGACGTATTCCCGTCCCCGCCGGCCCATCTCGCGGCGCAGGGCCGGCCGGGCCAGCAGATAGTCCAACGCCGCCTCCAGGTCGTAGTAATCGTGAAAGGTCAACCCGCCCCCGCTATGCAGTACATGCTGCCGCATCACCTCGCACGCCCCGTTGACCAGGGCGGCCGTCCCCTGGAGCCATGCCTCCATCAGGACGATGGAGAAACTCTCCACCGCCGAGGGCTGGACGAAAAGAGTCGCTGCGGCACAGGCGTCGTGCTTGTCCTGTTCGGGTAGGTAGCCCAGGTCCACCACCTCGCCGGCAAAGGCTGCAGGGATCTGCACCGGGTTCTGGCCGGCCAGGAGCAATCGCAGGTTCCCTCCCCGGCGCAGTTTGTACTCGCAAAAGGCGTGAATCAGAAAGGGGGTGCGCTTGCCCCGGTCCCGCCGGCCTACATAGAGCAGGAACGGTTCGGCAATCCCATAGCGCTCCCGGAAACGCCGCCCATTCCCCCGCCAGTCCATCTCGACCCCCTCCCAGATCACTGCCATGCGCTCCGGCGGCAGGTCGTAGAGGTGGGCGGCCAGGTCGCGCTCGGCCTCCGAATTGAAGAGGACCTTGCGCACCTGCCGAAAGAGCCAGCGGTAGGTGCTGTAGCGGGCGTAGGGTTCGTCGTGCAGGCAGGGGATAAGAAAAGATCGCTGCGGGGCCAGCCAGGCCCCCCAGAAGGTCGTGGCGTAGGGATAGGGCATCAGGACAAAGAGAAATCTGTCCCGGTGCTGCCAGATCTGCTCATAGAGGGCATCGCTTTCGACCTGCAACTCTTCAAAAAGGGCCCACTCGTGCTCCGGGAAGGCGGGCAGGTCCTGGAGGAGTTCGGGATGTGCCTGGAAAAAGGTCGGGTCGTCCGGTCGGCGCAGGGGAAAGCGCAGCACCGGGACACCGTTGACCCGGTCGGGACCGGGGGGATAAAAGTCCTCTCGCGGAGAAAAGGCATCCCGCCCGCAAGTCGTCCACACCTGGATGGGAATGCCGGCCTGGTGTAAACTCTCAGCCAGCCGGCGGGCGTGGATTTCGGCCCCGCCGGCCGTCCCCAGGCCGTACCAGGGCACTACCAGGGCGATCGGCGGAGAGGATGGGGCCACCGACATCCTTATGCCCCTTCCTCCGGGCCGGCCTGGGCAGAGGGCATCTCCAGGTAATCCTGGAGACGTTCGAGCACGTAGCGACGGTCGGCACCGTTGTAGACAAAGTCGAGCCGGTCGCAGTCGAAGGTAATGACCGGGCAGATCTCCCACTTTTCAATCCACAACTCGTAGCGGCGGTTGAGGGTGGCCAAGTACTCGTCGGGAATCTCGCGCTCGTAGGGGCGGGAGCGACCGCGGATATGTTCCTGGAGTGTGGACACGGAGGCCTTGAGATAGATGAGCAGGTCCGGCCGGTCCACACTGCGGGAGAGGGCCAGGAAGAGCCGCCGATAGGTCTGAAAGTCGCGCATGCTCAGGATGCCCTGCTCCAAAAGTCCCTTGACAAAGATCTCATAGTCCTCGTACATACTGCGGTCCTGGATGACCGAGAGGGGATTGTCCGAGATCTCTTGCTGCTGCTCGTAGCGCTGGCTGAGGAAGTAGATCTGGGCGTGGAAACCCCAGCGGTGCATATCCTGGTAGTAATCGTCCAGGTAGGGGTGGCCGCGCACCAGTTCGTAATAGGGTTGCCAGCCAAAGGTTTGGGCGAGAATCTCCACCAGAGTGCTTTTGCCGACGCCGATATTGCCGGCCACGGTCACGTAAATCCGGTGATGCTCTGACTGTCGCATAGGTTTTCTCCTGAACAGGCCAGAACCGTTCTCCAGGCCCGATGATAGCATAGGTTGGGGGGGTGTGCAACCCTGGCGCCCGTCGGGTGCATGACGGTTTCGTGGGGAATTTCGTGCACGCCTGGCCCCGGTAGGAGACCGGCACTTGTCTTCGGATGTCCCCACGTGCCATCAGACCGGCACTACTTGACGGCAGGGCCCCGTCCAGGTATGATAGGGGGGCCATACGGAGGTGCTTTTACCTGGAACGGCCGTCTGCCGGCTCGGACGTCAACCTGCAATGAAGGAGGAGGCTGCCATGTCCTTGTTACTGCGCCGGTGGTTGGGCCCGCTCCGGCAGCCCGACCGGACCTTTTCGTTCCTGTTGGGCAGTGCGCTCTTTTTGCTCCTCTTTGCGGCCCTGCTCATCCCACCGATCGAGGCGACCGATTTCTGGTGGCACGTGGGGGTCGGGGAGGTTGTGCTACGCGAAGGACGTATCCCCCAGAGCGACCTCTTTTCCTACACCGTCCCCGGCCGGCCCTACATCTACCAGAGTTGGCTGGCCGGGGTCCTGCTGGCCCTGCTCCAGCGGTGGGGTGGGCCGGCCCTGGTCATCCTCTGCAATGCCCTCCTGATCTCCCTGGCCTACCTGTTGCTCTGGTTTTCCTGCCGGGAGGAGGGCTGTTCCCCCTTCCTGGCCACGGCTGTCACCCTGGTGGCCTTTGTCCTTGGGGCGGGCAACTGGTTCGTACGTCCACAAACCTTTTCTATGCTCCTTTTCGCCCTCTTTGTGCTGCTTCTGGTGCGCTTTCGCCGGGGCCGGCCGGCTCCCGTCTGGCTGCTTCCCCCGCTCACCGCCCTCTGGGCCAACCTGCACGGGGCCTTTATCCTGGGAATCGCCGTACAAGGGGCCGCCCTGGTGGGGGAGGTGGTCAAATGGTTCTGGCCCGGACGTCCCTTCCCGACCCTGCCCGGCCGCTCCCTGCGCGCCCTCCTGGGCACGACGGTCGCCTCGGCCCTTGCTATGCTGCTCAACCCGGTCGGGTTTCGCCTCCTGACCTACGTGCGGACGATCCAAAGCAACCCCGTCATTCAGCAATATATCCTGGAATGGCAGCCTCCCCGGATGGGCGAGAGTGTCGGGACGATCTTTTACCTCTCCCTGCTGGGGCTGTTTTTCTTCCTGATCTACCGGCGCCACCGCCCCGACCCGGTGGAGGCCCTCTGGTTGGCCGGCCTGACCTGGCTGGCCATTGACGGGGTGCGCAGCATCCTCTGGTACGGGTTCAGTGTGGCGCTCGTCCTGGCCCAGGTGCTGGCCGGCCGGCCCCAGACCCGCTTCCCCTCCTTCACCCGCCGCCAGGTGGTGCTCAGCCTGATCCTGATCGGCCTGCTGGTGGGCCTGGTCACCCTCTGCCTGCCCTGGTTCAAAGGGATGCTCCCCCTGCCCCACCGCTTGCAGGGCATACTGGCCCCGGACACCCCCGTGCGGGCGACCGACTGGATTGAGGAGAAGGGCCTGGAGGGTCGCCTCTTTCACCGCATGGAGTACGGCGGCTATCTCTTTTGGCGCTTTTACCCCGAGCGGCGTGTCTTTATCGACTCGCGGATCGAACTCTATCCCGAGGAGGTCTGGAAGGAGTACGCCCAGATGTCGGCCGGCGAGGCCGATGCCCTGGTGTTGCTGGACACCTACGGGGTGGAGGTGCTGCTCCTGAACAGCGACTTTCAGGCCGGCCTGCTGGACCTGACCCGTCGCTCCGGGGCCTGGCGACTCGTCTATATCAACCCGGAGGAGGAGAGCGCAGTCCTGGTGCGCCGGCGGTCACCATAACCCAGGCCCCCCGGCGAAACCGCCGGGGGGCCGAGAAGTGCCTGGGAAAGTCGGCCTACTTGAAGATCAGCGGCATAAAGACCATGTTCCCGGCCTCGTAAAAGTCCTCATAGTAGGGGCCACAGGCACCGGCCTGGTCGCACATCCGCACGCGCCAGTAGTAGATTCCCGGCGGGTAGGCGGTGATGTTGGACCGCGAGACATAGTGCGTCAGGTCCGTCCGAACGTTGTTCTCGACGCAGTCGGTAAAACTGGGATCCCGGCAGATCTGCAACTGGTAGTAGGCGGCCCCGTCTATGGGGTTCCACTTCAGGTCGGGGACGGGGTCGAAGATGGCCGATTGCAGCGTCGGCACCAGGTAGGCCTTGTAAAAGGAAGCCACTTCGGAGTAAGGCCCGTACTGGCTCGTTCCGACAAGGATCGCCACCTTCCAGTAGTAGGTCCCGTCGTCCACTATCTTGCTTTTGTCGGGAGTAAAGGAGGTCGTGTCCATCAATTTACTAAGCAGCGGCGAGGAAAAGTTGGGGTCGTCGTCCACGATGAGGGAATAGCGCGGCGCGGTCATCATCGGTTGATCGGGCGGATGGAGGACCGGCTCCCACTGGAAGGTGGGCAGTTCGTTGATCACCACGTCGTCAATCGGGCTGGTCAGTGTGGGCACGGGGGAAACCTTGGTAAAGGTGGCTCCTGAGGAGTATTCGCTTTGCCGCCCGCTGCCGTCGTTGACCTGCACGTGCCAGTACCAAGTGCCGTCGGCGAGGGTGCCGAGGGAAGTGTAGGTGGGGCCGTCCACGACCTGGTTGATTGCGGGGGAGGCAAAGGCGGGGTCGTCATCCACCTGCACCCGGTAGGAGGCCGCCCCCTCGACCCGATCCCAGTAGAGGGAGGGTGTGGTATAGTCGTACGCCGCCTGCATCGTTTCCGGCACATAGGCGCGCCGGGTAAAGCGCACCGGTTGGGACCAGGCCCCGTCGGCATCGCCGCTGGCGTGCATGGGTCGTACCCGCCAGTAGTAGGTGTTGTTCTCCTCAAAGGTCTTGGCCCAGGTCCAGCGCGTGCCCAGGAACCAGTATTGAGGCTTGGTCTCACTCAGCCAGTTTTCATCGACGACCAGGTTGGTAAACCCGCGGTCCCGGGCCACCTGGAGGCGGTATCCGCGGATATAGGAGCGAAACAGGGGCTTGGAAAAGGACAATATCGGGTCGTTGTAGTGGACGAAGGGGTTTTCGAAGGGGTTATCCCAGGGGTGGAGCGGGTTCAGTTTGTCCGCCGCCGAGCCAAAGTTGGTCAACTGGGAGGTGGGGCTGGTCTCCTCGGCGGGGACGGTGTCCAGGACCGAACCGTCAAGAAGAACGGTGACAAAGGCCTCCACCGAGACCGTCCCCAGCCAACTTTCGCCCGGGACAAAGATCGAGATTGGAACATAGAGTTCCACAGCCTGTTGCTCATAGTAGGCCCAACTGCCGCCAATCTCCTCCAGCAACTGCCGTGGCCCCCAGGCCGACCCCTGCCAACGGTAGAGCCCTACCTCGGTGATCTGGTCGTTGGTATAATGGACGAATAAAACGCGCTCTGGCAGGTAGATCGGGTCGGCCTGGACATCCAAGCCCAACGGATCTGTCGTGCCGCCCGAACCCTCGGTGTGGTCCAGGTCCACGTAAAAGACGAAATGGAGATCGTTGGTCGTTGTCTGGGGAGGCATGGAGAGGGTCAGGTACCAGAAGGTGTTGCCGTCGTCCTGGGCCAGGTAGAGGCCGGTCAGGTCGTGGTAGGCCAGGGCGTCCCCGCTCGGGTCGCTGCCGATCTGGGTGTGGGCGGCCTGCAGGCTGATCGGGTGGGCCAGGGGCAGATAGTCAGGATCGTCCCGGCGGAGCGGGTTGACGATAAAGAGGCGGCGCACCTCGCTCCAGTCGCCAATATCCTCCCCGTCGGCGTCCTGGGCCTTGACCCGCCAGAAGTACATCTCGGGAGGCAGTCGCTCGTCGGGGGTGTAAAAGTTGTAGATTGGGCGGCCCTGGTGAGCGATGGTGCTAAAGTCAGGTTTGGTGCTGATCTGGAAGAGGTACTGCGCGGCCCCCTGGACGGGGGACCAGCCAAAGAGCGGGGTATCGTAGACGTTGTCCCAGCCGTCATCGGGAAAATAGAGTGCGATCGTCGGTGTGGGCACCTGCAAGGAGGGGTCGAAGCGGGCCTCCCAGACCTCGCTCCAACCCTCATGCATCGGGGCCCCCTCCCGATAGGCCCGCACCCGCCAGTAGTAGACCAGGCCGGGGGTCATGGTAAAGACGTTATCGGCCGTCGGGGCCGCGCTCAGGTTCTGGGTGCTTGTGGACCAGTCCACACTGGTAAAGGCGGGGTCGTCGTCCACCTGGATCAGGTACGAGTCGGCAGCCAGTTCGCCGGCGCCCTCAAAGTCGTGGTGCACCACCCGGTCCCACATAAAGACGGGTACCGGCACGGTGGGGTCGGTGCGCACATTCAGGTACTGGGTGGCCGAGATGGTGGCGGGGTCATAGTAGAAGGGCGGATAGATCAGGGTCGGAGCCGGCTCCCAGGAAAAATCCACGGCAAAGGCCTGGCTCCAGGGGGCCAGGTTGCCGGCATTGTCAACCGCCATGACCTCCCAGTAGTAGGGACAGGTCCCCCCCGGCGCACAGACCTGAATTGTCCCCCAGTTGTTGTGGTCGTAGCGCGTTGGCCCTTCCAGGTCCTTTTCGAACTTGCGCGGTGGGGCGAAACTGTTCTCCGTGTCTACCCAAAGACGGTACTGTTTCGCCCCGGCCACCGGGGTCCACTGAAAGACGGGGAAGGGACTGCGGATATAGTTGTTCGGCGGGCTGAGGAGTTCGGGCACCAGGTGCCACTCCATAAAGAAACTGCGCACCTCGCTCCAGGGACCATCGGTGCCGGTGCGGTCGCGGGCAGCGACCCGCCAATAGTACTCCCGGTCATTCTCCAGGTTGTCCACCGGGGTGTAGCGGGTGTTGTCCGGGTAGATGTCCAGCACCAGGGTGCTGAAATCCTGCACCGTGCTGACCTGCAGGTGGTACTCGTTGGCCCCCTTGACCGCCGTCCAGCGGAACTCGGGGGTGAAGGTCTGGTAGGAATTGTCGGCCGGTCCCAGCAGCGTCGGCACCTGCAGATAGTCCATGAAAAAGTGGCGCACCTCGCTGGCATCCCCCTGATTGTTGCGATGGTCCACCGGGATGACCCGCCAGTAGTAATCCCCCCGGCTGAGCCGGTTGGAGGGGGTATGGGTCGGCTTGATCGTTGAGGCGGTGTAGACCTTGTTGGTAAAACCTGGGTCTCGGGCGATCTCGAACTGGTAGTAGGCCGCCCCCGGAACCGCCGACCAGGAAAAGATGGGGTACTCGAAAAACTCGACGGTGGTATCCGGCGGGCTCTGCAGGACCGGTCGCAGGTTGCCAAAGTCCAGCCAGGACTTGGTAAACATCCAGGAGGAACTGTAATCGCTCCAACCGCTGGAATTGTGCGCCCGTACCCGCCAATACCAGTCCCCATCGGACAGCGTCTCAACGGGGGTGTATTGGGGCACATAGACCTCCTGGCTGAAGCGAGGGTTGGCGCAGCCGGCCGAGGGGCAGACCTGAATCTGGTAGCGATCGGCCCCGGCGACCTCCTCCCAGACGAAGGAGGGGGTTCCCGTCGGGGGGTAACTGCTCTGTTGTGCCGTGGTAATCGCCCCGTCGCTGGGGCTGATCAGGTTAGGGATGGGCGGCTGTGCATGAGCCGACCCTCCAGGCAGGGCAACCGGGAGCAGCAATACCAGGATAAGAAGAAGGATGGAAAAGCGCTGGAGAAACAACGATTTTTCGGACATTTGCGCACCTCCTGAGACGAAGGGGCCAGGATAACCATCTGAGAGTACCTGACCCTCTCTCCGGTTGAGGAATCTCTTTTCTACTATACCACAAGCTGTTCTCTGCGTCAAGATTTGTTGCAGATTTTTTCAACCTATAGTACAATACCACCCGCTGAACCGTGCGGGGTAGTACCCGGGAGAGAAGATATGTCCGAACGCAGCCCACGGCACCGCTACCCGATCTGGCTGGCCTGGCCGATCGAACTGGGCACTTTCCTGGGCATCGTGGCGATTGTCTGGACCTGGTTGCGGGCGTTCTTGCGAACCCTCTTTCAGCAGTGGCCTCAAACGCTGACCGCTCTGGAGGGTGTGCCCTACGTCCGCCCTGTCCTGACCCGGTTGATCGGCACGCCTCCCCCGCCGGCCGACTGGGCGGCCTTCTACCCGGACCTGCTAGCCCTCTCGATTCGCGCCTTTGTGCTCCTCTTTCTCTTCCTGCTCGTGCGCAACTTTTTGCCCCGACTGCGCCCCCAAGAGAAAGGGCTGCAGGTGCGTCGGGGGTTGGGCTGGGTGACCGTTCCCTGGGATCGGATTACCCTGGTGCACTCGATGACCCTCCCCGGCGACCGGTTGGTCTTGCTGATTCAGGGGCGCAGACTGCGGCTAGGGCCCTGGTTCCGGTTCTACAGCCTCCTTTGGGGGGCCGGCCTGGCGAAAGGGGTGGTCGTCACCTGGCTGATCTCCGATTTCGACCGGCTCGCCGAGGAGATTGTCTATCGCCTGGAGGAGGTACACGGCGAGGAGAACCTAGCCCTGGTCGTGGATGACATGGCCTATTCCTTCCTTTACGCGCTCCTCTTTGCCCCCAAAGCCACCTGGCAGGCCCTCCTGGCCCGAGAGCGACAGCCCAAGGACGCCTATGCTTACCCCAAATGGGTCACCGGGTTGACCCGTTTTGCGGCCGGCCTGCTCCTCCTGGTGGCCGGGTGGCGCTACTTGGGGGTGTGGTGGCGCTTCCTGGCCGGCCGCTTTGGCGACACCCTGATCGGTGCGTTGAACTGGCCGATTATCGGCCTATATCTGCGCACCTACGGTTCGATCCCCCCAATCTCTCCGCAGGTCCCGGGAGAGGTCCGCCGGGCGGCGGTGGCCCTGTTGCTCGCCCATGTCAGCATGCTCCTGGCCCTGGCCGGGGCGGCCTTTCTCCTCTACCTCTTTCCCAACTGGCTCCTGGGGGCCGAGGGGGTCTCGGTGCGCCACCGCAAGGGCTGGCTGGCAATTCCTTGGCAGGCGATCTATGCCATCCGGGAGACGATCTTTCAAGGCGGCGGGGTCATCCTCCTGCAGACAAGGCGCACCGCCCTGACCTTCTGGCACAGCCTCTACAGCCTCTTTTACGGCGCCGGCCTGCGCCGGGGGGTGCTCTTTACCTCCCTCCTGCCCGGCTTTGAGGACCTACGTCAGCGGATTCACCTGGGAATCATCCGCGCCTACGAGGGCGTGCCCAACCCGCCGGAGCGGGCCATCCTCCAGGAAAATGGCGAGGCCGAGTTCCTGCTGCTGGTGCGGGAGCCGCTGCGCACCCTGCGGCGGCTGGCCGGCGTCGAGGAGAAGGAGGAAGAGGCCCCGGTCGGAGGTGGCCTGCTGAAGCGGGGCCTGCCCACGGCCTCCGACCTGCCCTGGGAGCGAAGTGGCTTTCCCTGGGAGGAAGAAGAGGAGGAAGCAGGCGAAAAGGAGGTCCTGAGCGAGGCCGAGCGGCTGGCCCGCAGACGCTCCCTCCGGGCCGTTGCCGTTCTGGCAGCCTTTCCCGCCCTCCTGGTGCTGCTGGAGGAGGGTCTCTTTCCGCCCCTTTCCCGTCCCCTGGCTTGGTTCTCCCTGCCGCCGGTTCCCCTGGAGCAGGGGCCGTTCCGCTTGCTCATCCTGGCCCTGCTGATGGGCGGGCTGGTGCTGCTGGAGTGGCTCTTCCTGACCCTGCTTCTGGGCACAATCGCCGAGATGCACGAACAGTCAGCCGATTTCGCCCGGGCGCGGACCCTCTACCCGCGGGTGCAATCGGCCCGCGTCCTGGTCGGGGTTGTGCTCCTCTTCCTGGCCGCCAGCGGTGTGGTGCAACCCCTCTTCCTGCTCTGGTGGCTCGTGGCCGGCCTCTGGGGCGGCGTTCTGACCTGGCTGATCGGCCGCGAGGCCTACGGCTGGCTGGGCCTGGGCAATCTCCTCCTGGTGGCCGGATACGGCCTCTTTCAGGGGCTGGGGCTGTTCGTCTACTTTTTGCTCCGCGTCTGAGCCCTACTCGAGCAAACGGCGCAGCACCGCCAGGTTCTGCCGGTCCTCCTCCATCTCCGGCCCCTTGGGCGTCTCCAGGACCATCGGATGCTCCCGAAAGCGGGGGTCGTTCAGGAGCATACGGAACGGCTCCAACCCCAGAGTCCCCTGGCCGATATGGGTGTGCCGGTCCACTCGGCTGCCCACCCCCTTGAGGGCGTCGTTCAGGTGAAAGGCCTTGACCCGCTCCAGTCCGACCAGGGCATCCAGTTGGGCCATCGTTTCGGCATACCCCTCGGGGGTGCGCAGGTCGTAGCCGGCGGCAAAGACGTGGCAGGTGTCAAAGCAGACGCCCAACCGCTCGGGGCAGGCGGCCCGCTCAATGATCCAGGCCAGGTGTTCAAAGCGGTAGCAGAGGGCGGAGCCCTGGCCGGCCGTCGTCTCCAGGAGAATCTGCACCTGCGCCTCCGGCGTGCGCTCGCAGACGAGATCAAGCGCCTCGACGATGCGCTGCAGGCCGGCCCCCTCACCGCTTTCTTTGTGCGACCCGGCATGGGTGACCAGGTAGGGCAGCCCCAGCAGGTGGCAGCGCTCCACCTCCTCAACAAAGGCATCCACCGATCGCTCCCAGAGGGCGTTGTCGGGGGAGGCCAGGTTAATCAGGTAAGCGTCGTGGGCAAAGACGGGGGCAATTCCCACCTCCTCCTGTACCCGGACAAAGCGGGCCACCTCGGCCGGCTTGAACGCGCGGGCGTGCCAGCGGTTGGGGGCCTTGGTAAAGAGCTGCACCGCCTCACAACCGACCTCTTTTCCCCGCAGGAGGGCCTGTTCCACCCCACCTGCGATCGACATGTGGGCTCCCAGTCGGGGCATCCTGCCTCCTTTCACCGAACAGGCGGGAATCTCCTCCGGGTGCTGCTGACCGGACAAGCGGGAAAGCCTGTTCTCCGTTCCACTAGTCCAGACCGACGACCCGATCCGCCAGCGGCATCTCTACCTGGAAGGCAAAGGCCAACTCGCGCTCCTCCCCTGCGGCCAGGGAGAGGTCCCAACGCAGCAGCCCCAGTTTGTCGGGGGTGGCTGGCGGCTCGCAGCGCAGCAACCGGACTTTGACCGCCTCGTGGCGGCTCACCGGTACCTGGTCGAGCACACTCAGGGCGATCGCTTCCGGGCGCAGGTTGTGCAGGCGAATGGCATAGCCAAAGACGATGCGGCGGACCTTTTCCACCAGGCCACCCTTGTCCACCGTCCGCTCGGTGCGTTTGCGCTCCACGCGGACCTGGTCGTCCGGGCCCAGATAGACCTCAAACTCGCCCTGGGGCGGGGTTTCGGGCATGGCGGTCGTGCCGATGAAGGTATCCCCCTCAAAGAGGGAGGCCGACCCGGGCAGGAGCACCGCCGGGGAGGCGTTCTGAACGCGGGCACGGCGATAGACGTGGGCCTCCACTTTGGGGGCGGTGATCCAATCAATCTGGGCGGGCAGGTCCTGGCTGCCCAAAAAGACCTGGTGGGCCGAGCCATCGGCGGGGACCGCGACCCTGCCGGGGGCGGTAAAGATGACGGCGGCCCCTTCCTGGCTCATCGAGGCCTCGACGACCGCCGCCTCGACCTCGGGAGGTTCTGCCCCTACTAGCGGAACTTTCTCTGCGGTGTCCTCTGCGGCCATTTCCATCGCCGCCATCGGGACGGCCGCCCGGTGCATTATCGGGGCCGGCGGCGGGGCCGGCCGGTACAGGTCCACGTACCAGGGGTCCAGTTCAGGCAGGCGGGCCGTCAGGGCCGGCCGCGCCGTCGAGACGGCCAGTTGTACCCCTGTCCAGTCCTCGCCGGTCTTTTGGCCGATCTCGGCGATTCGTCCCAACCGCATCTGCACCCTCCCCTCCTCCTCGCCCTGCAGACGCAGGTCGTAGAGCGGCTTCCAGGTGGCCCCCTGGCAGACGTAGGTTACCGCGAGGGTCAGGTCGCCCCCGGCCTCGACCTCGACGGGGACGCGGACGGCGTAGCGGTCTGGCCGGCGGGTCTGCTGGCGGTCCTGGCGCAGGCGGCGCAGCCGCTCCACCTCGCGCGTCAGGGCACGCTGGCGGGCCTCCAGGCGGACGATCTCCTGGTGCAGGTCCCTTTCGGAGCGACGGGCAAACTCCAGGAGGGCCTCGATCTGCTCCACCCCCAGCCGGCCCCAGGTAAAACCGCGCACCAATCGCTCTGGGGCGGCCTCGGCCAGCCCTTTCAGCGCGGCCAGATGGACTTGGACGGCCTCGATCTGGCCGGCCAGAACCCGGCCGCGGTCCTCCAACCGCTCGATGCGGGCCTCCAGGTCGGCCAGTTCTTCCTCCGGCGGGACGGCGTGGCGGACCTGACCCACCTCCACCCCCAGCAGGCGCACCGGCGCCGTCCCTCGTCCGCTCACCCGGACCGACTCTGGAAGCAGGCTCAGCGGCAGGTCCGGCAGGAGAACCTCGTCAGTCCCGGCTTCCAGGTGTACCTGCCCGGCCCTGCGTACCTGGGCCTGACCTGGGTAAACAACGACCTCCACAATCCGGCTCGAACACTCGACCATCATTTCCTCCTCTGGTAAATTTCACCTGGTGGGGAAAAAAGTTCCTTGGTGCCCCATTCTGGTGCCTCCGGGCAAGTACACGGTTTCGCAAGTTCGTACCGCACACCCATTGATGAACCGGCAGAAACCCTTCTCTTTTAAACGTTCAATGTGGAACGTTCTACCGTTCAACTGTCCTAAGGGGAAGAGGCCGGCAGGCCGGTCTTGCGCCGGACCATCTCCTCCAGCACCCGCCCCACCCGCTCCAGGCTCTCCGGGGAGACCTTGTCGGCGGTATCGCCCAGCGTGTGCCAGTAGGGGTAGTCAAAGTCAATGATATCCACCGCCGGAATCCCCCGCCGGCCGAAGGGGATGTGGTCATCCATCAGGGAATAGCCCAGGGTCGGGCTAAAGACCTCCCCATAACCCAACTCCGCGGCCAGGGCCCAGATCTGCTCCCGCAACTGTGGCGAGGAGTTTTCTTCCCAGTAGAGTTGTTGGTCCGCATCCCCGACCATGTCCACCACAACCACATAGGCCGGAACCTCTTCGGCGGCAAGGCTCTGGGCCATATAGGAGGCCCCGACCGCCCAGGGCCAGCCATGGATGCGCCCCTGGTCCTCGGCGTCGAAAAAGGCCAGGCGCACCTCCAGGCTCAGGTCCTCCTGCCCCAGGACGCGGGCCAGTTCCAGGAGCACGGCTACCCCGCTGGCCCCGTCGTTGGCCCCGGGGACGGGGTCCTGCCGCCGCGCCGGGTCGGGGTCGCTGTCGGCCCAGAGGCGGGTGTCATAGTGGGCGCCAAAGAGGACGGCCGGCCCCGTTCCCCGCCGGGCCAGGATGTTGCGCAGCGGGACGCCGGCGTACTGGAAGGGTTGCTCGCTGACCTCCCAGCCGTATTCTTGTAGACGGGCCATGATATAATCCCCCGTCCTTTGGTGGCCCGCGCTGCCCGGGTGGCGCGGCCCAAAGGCCATCTGCGCCAGGAGGTGCTCGTAGGCCAGGTCGCCGTCCACATGGGTCGGGCCGGCCGGCCCACAGCCCCCGCCGGTAAGCAGCAGGGCCAGGAGCATTCCCAGGAGCAGTCGCGATCTCTTGCTCATCTTCGCTCGGCCAGGGGGCATCTGTCGGGAAAGCGCCGCCGACACCCTTTCTGGCCTGGCCTGCCCTCCTTTCTGCTGTGCTCGAGACGACAAGACGACCCTATTTTACTTCAGATTGGGCCGGGGTGCAAGACTGGTTGCGCTCCGACGAATTGTCCTGTATACTGAACCTGTGGAGGAGCGCATGTCGCTTGAGATCAGGCTGTTGGGCTCTTACTCACTGGCCTGGAACGGGCGGCCGTTGACCCTCCCTCCGGCGCAGAAGGCTCGACTGCTTCTATCCTACCTTCTGCTGGCGGAGAGGCGCCCGGTCGCCCGGGAACGGTTGAGCGGACTGTTCTGGCCGGAGCGTCCGGAGGCGGCCGCCCGCCGGGCCCTCTCCCAGGCCCTCTGGCAGGTGCGCCGGTCGCTGGGGCCGGCCGCCGATCGGCTGCAGAGCGAGGGAGAGCAGGTCGCCCTGGTGTTGCACCCCTCGGACCGTCTGGATGTGGCCGAGTTCCGTGCCCTGTGCCGGGAAGTGGAGCCCTCCACGGCGACCGCTGCCGGAGATGTGGGGCAACTTCAACGCGCCGTGGCCCTCTACCGGGGCGATCTTTTGGAGGGGTACTATGAGGACTGGGTGCTCTTGGAGCAGGAGAGACTGCGGGAGGCCTATCTGCACCTTCTCCACTGCCTGCTGTTGGCCTACAAGCAACGCGGCGAGTACAACCAGGCCCTGATCTGCGCCCTCCGCCTGGTGGCCGCCGACCCCCTGCACGAGGAGGCCCACCGGGAGTTGATGCGCCTCTACTACCTCCTGGGCCGGCCGCGGGCCGCCCTGAACCAGTACGAGACGCTTCGCCAACTCCTCTGGGACGAACTGCAGACCACGCCGCTCCCCGCCAGCGAGGCCCTCTGTCGGGAGATTGCCGCTTCCCTGGAAGAGACGGAGGAGGTTCACCTACCCCTCCGGCCGGCCCCTCCCCCGATCCTCCAGGACCTGAACCGCCTGCCCCTGGTCGGGCGAGAGGAGGAATGCCGGCTTGTGCTGGAGGCCCTGCAGGCCGTCTCGCACCGACAGGACCGCTTTCTCCTGATCCAGGGAGAGGCCGGTGTGGGCAAGTCGCGCCTGGTGGAGCAACTGGCTGCCGAGGCCGGCTGGCGCGGCCTCCCGGTCGGGGTCGGCCGGACCGGCCCGACAACCGTTCCGCATGCCTACCATCTTCTCCGTGACGCCCTCCACAGCCTCCTTACCCCCCTCCGCTTGGGCCAACTGGCCGAACTGGCCAAGCCGTACCACCTGAGCGTGCTTTCCTTCCTCCTGCCACAGCCGTTGCCTGACCTCCCCGAACTGCCCTCTCTCCCCCTGGAGAAGGAGCAGGAGCGGCTATGCCGGGCCATAGCCCACTGCCTGGAGGTGCTGGCCCCTTTGGTCCTGATTCTGGAGGACCTGCACTGGGCCGATGCCCTGAGTCTGACGGTGTTGCCCCCGCTTGCCGCGCAACTCCGAGGGGGCATCCTCCTGGTCGTCACCCTCAGGAGTAGGGAGGCGTATGAACGCGAGGCCGTTCACCGGACGCTGGAGGCCCTGAAGCAGGAGGTTCCCCGGCAACACCTTTCCCTGCAACCCCTCAACCTGGCCCAGACAACCACGCTGGTGCAGCGGGCGTTGAACTTTTATCCGCAGGTGCAGCCCTTTGCCCGGCGGCTGTGGGCCGAGGCCGGCGGGAATCCCCTCCTGACGATCGAGACCCTCAAGGCCCTCCTGGACGAAGGTCTCTTGGCCCTGTTGCCCGACGGGAGTTGGTGCTTCCCCGATCCGGCTTTGCCCTGGCCCTCCTCGGCCTCCCTGCGCAATCTCGTTGCCGAACGGATCGCCCGCCTCTCCTCTGCCGAACGGGCGGCCCTGGAAGCGATTGCCGTCCTGGGAGGGGGAGATTTTGTCTTCCTGTCCCGCCTGGTGGAAACCGAGCCTGCGCTCCTCCCTGCCCTCCTCCGGGACCTTCTCCGGAAAGGCTTTCTTCAGGAAAAGGAAGACGGCTATACCTTTGCCCACGCCCTGATTCACCGGGCCGTCTACCGGGCGATCACTCCGGCCCGGCGGAGACGGCTCCATCGCCGCGCCGGGGGGGTGCTGGAGGCCCTGCGCCCGGACCAGGTCGAGGCCCTGCTTTACCACTTTGAGCAGGCTGGAGAGATGGAGCGGGCGGTTCACTATCGCCTCCAGGCCGCCGACCTGGTGCGTTCCCGCGCCCCCCAGACTGCCCTGGAGCACTATGAGCGGGCCCTGGAACTGGTTCCGGCGGGTGATTTGGAGACCCGTTGGGCCGCCCTCAACGGCAAGGCACACGCCCTGATGCTCCTGTGCCAGCGGGAGGAGCAGGCCGCCGTCCTGGGAGAACTGGAGCGGCTGGCCGAGGAGATGGGCGACCCCGGCCGGCTGGCCTGGGTCCGCTATGACCAGGGCTGGCAGGAGGTGCTGAGCGGCGATCCTCTCTGCGCCCTTGCCCGGCTCCAGGAGGCCACCGACCTGGCCCGTCGCTCCGGGCAAACGGCCCTGCTGGGCCACTGTCACCTTGCCATCGCCAGGGCGCACTGGCGGATAGGGGATACGGAAGCCTGTCGCCAGGCGATGGAGCAGGCCACCCGCCTGTTCCATCAGGTCGGCGACCGGGATGGGGCCAGTCGGGCCCTGAACATGGCCGGGAGCTTTTACCTCGCCTTTGCCAGGGACTATGAGCGGGCCCTGGCCTGCTTTGAGGAGAACTTGCGCCTCAATCGCCAACAGGGAAACCTGTATCGGGAAACCGTCTCTTTCCTCAACACGGTCATCGCCAGGACCAGACTGGGCGATTACCGGTGGGCCCAGGTAGCCCTGGACCAGGCCGCCGAGGCCGCCGCTCGCCTGGGCGCGCGCAACCTTCAGGAAATCGGGCACCTCTGGCGGGGAATCTGTTCCCGGGCGCTGGGGGCCACCAGACAGGCCCAGGAGGAGGCCGAGCGGGCCCTGGCGATCTGCCTGGAAACAGGGGACCACAACTTTGCCCTGGAAGCCTGGCACCTCCTGGGCAAGATCGCCCTGGAAGAGGGCCGCTATACCGAGGCAGGCGCAGCCCTGCGGCAGGGGTTGGAACTGGCACAGACCTACCATCAGCACCATGATGCCGTCCTGCTGACCGCTGCTCTGGCGCTGGCCTGCCTGCGAGCGGGGGAGGAAGAGGAGGCCGGCCGGCTTGCCGCGCAGGCCCTGGCCCAGATGGAGCGTTGGGAAGAACCGCACAGCCGCCAGGAAGAGGCCCTCTTTGCCTGCTACCAGGTCCAGGCGGCTCTGTCCGGCCCGGAAAAGGCCCATCCCGTCCTGGAGCAGGCCCATGCCCTGCTTCTGGAGACGGCCCATCGCATTCAGAACCCCCTCCTGCGCCGCTCCTTCCTGGAGATCCCTGAGCATCGGGCGATTACCATCGCCCACCGCCTGAACCGGCCGCCGCCTCCCCTGTTGTGGCAGTGCATCCGTCTACCCCGCGCCGGCCGGCCCCGGTCGGACGAGGAGATGGTGGAGGTAACCTGGGCCCTCAGCGACCCGGAGGACGGCACCACCGAAGGAGAGGTGGCCCGCCGACGACACCGCCTGCAGCGGTTGCTGCGCCAGGCAGAAGCGCAGGGTGCGGCTCCTACCATCCGGCATCTGATGGAGACGTTGGGCGTGAGCCGGGCTACCATCAAACGCGACCTGGCCGCCCTGCGTCAGGAGGCAACCAGGGGGGATGCCGATGAGGGTCCTGATCATCGAGGGTGAGGCCGACCTGGCACGGGGGCTGCCTCAACAGGGGTATGCTGTGGATATTGCCACGGAGGGCGATCCGGAAGGCTACCTGGCCGAGGTCAACGAGTACGACCGCTCATCCTGGACCTGAACCTGCCGGGCCTGGAGATCTGCCGCCATCTGCGAGAGGGCCGGCCGGACCTGCTCATCCTGACCGGACATTGGTGAATTACTTATGTCTGATCCGGGAAGAGATTCGTGGTGCACCAAGACACCATTTCCCTGAACCCTGCTGAATCGGGCCCGGGGACCTGTGTCTCCGTCAGGGCGGGCGAGTTCACCGACATCCAACCCTGAGATCGGGTATAATAGGGACAGCATCGTACCTGGAGGGCGCATGCGCCAGAGGAAAAGCAATGCCCAGACAAATCTGGTTGGTGTTGTTCCTGCTTCTTTTCTTGGGGGGATGTGGCCTGGGGCCGCCCCCTACCCCCTCGCCGTCGCCCACATCCACACCCACGCCTACGGCCACACCCACCCCCACGGTGACCCCCACACCCACACCCACATCCACGCCCACTCCTACCCCCACTCCCACACTCACCCCTACCCCTACTCCTACCACAAGGCCCGCTACACCTACGCCAACACCCACGCGGCCGGCAGCTACCCCCACTCCCACGGCGACACCACCTCCAGGGGCAACGCCCACTCCTACTCGACCCGCGCCAACGCCTACTCCCACGGCAACACCCACACC
>FWPU01003074.1_pt1 | contig 43447 bp, 40 predicted proteins | sample 2228361 | NCBI WGS metagenome assembly FWPU01 (sample SAMEA103939777, study PRJEB20133) | metagenome | reverse complement strand
GGCGAAGATTTATGGAAGACATCTCAAAATTAAGAGTGAGATATGCTGAAACTGACCAAATGGGTGTGGTTTACTATGCAAATTACTTTGTATGGATGGAGGTTGGAAGGACAAACCTTTTGAGAAATAATGGCTTTTCTTACAGCCAGCTTGAGAAGGAAGGTTATGCCCTCCCGGTGTTAAAGGCTTATGCAGAATATTTAAGTCCGGCACACTATGATGAGGAAATAACGATTCACTCTGTTCTGAAAGAAACAAAGGGTCCAAGAATAAAAATAGAGTACAGAATATATAATGGCGATAATGTTCTTCTTGCAACAGGATATACAGAACATGTTTTTATTTCTTCCCTTACAAGAAAAGTGGTAAAACCACCAGCCCTTTTTACTCAACTCCTGACGAAGAACAAGGAGGGTTATTCTGAGAAGAAAGGATAAGATTTCTCTTCCCAAAAGGATTTTCTTTTTTAGGAAAAGAGAAAAAATAAGAAAACAGAAGATAAAACAAAAAAAAGAAAGGAAACTGGGCTTTTCTCAACTTGATAAAAGTCTTGTACACTTTCTTTCTTTAAGAAGGAAGAAATTTCTCACACTGATAATGAAACTTTTTACTCTTCTTGGTGATGGACAGGTCTGGCTTTTGCTCTGTGTGGTTTTTTTCTTTATAAATTTTTCCACAGCTCTCTCTCTTTCAATCGCAATTGTTTTACAGGCAATTCTTCAACAAATCTTTAAGCGAATTTTTACCAGAAAAAGACCTTACGAGAAACATATTGAAATTACAAAGGTTATAAATCCTCCGGACAAATTTTCATTTCCTTCCGGTCATACGACCGCGGCTTTTACAATCGCCTTTATTTTTTACTATCTATATCCAGTGCTTTTTATCCCTTTCTTAATTATAGCGATAATGATAGGAATATCAAGAATATATCTTGGACTTCATTATCCCAGTGATGTGCTTGCCGGAGTCCCACTTGGTTTCTTAAGTGCCAAGCTGGCGATAATTCTTTCTAATACAATTGAAAATATAAAGAGCCTGCTATGATTGATTTTGAAATATTAAAATGTCTGCAAAAAGAGGGAAAAGTAGAATCAACAAAAAATTGTTTTTATACATTAAGAATCAACCAGGTTTATCTTCATAGTGTTTATGATCCTTACAAAGAGGCTGAAAGATTAATAAGTTCAACAGATTCTCTTTCTCCGGAAAACACCCTTATAATAGTATTTGGCGCAGGGATTGGTTATCACATTGAACTTTTAGAAAAGAGAAAATTTTCCAATCTAATAATTCTCGAATTAAATAGGGATGTTTACAAAATATTTAAAAAAGTTTACAAACTACCAGAAAATTATTTTTTAATTTCACCTGACGAAAAGCCAGAAAAACTGGATTCAATATTTTCTCTTTTTGAGATACAGAGATTCAGAAAAATAAAAACCATTTTGCTTAGAACCATATATGATAAAAAACTTTATCAGCCTTACGAAGATAGAATTCAAAGGCTTTTAGAGGTCAAACTCGGGGATTTTACCACCCGGATGAAATTTGAGGAAATATGGTTTGTAAACACATTAAAAAATATAACTTTTCTTGATAAAAGTACAGAAATTGCCAGGTTATTCTCAAGAGCTAAAAATTTACCGGTAGTTTTAATTTCAGCAGGACCATCTCTTAAAAATACATTAAAGTATTTAAAAGAAATTGAAAGATATGCTATCCTTGTAGCGGTTGATACTGCCTTATTACCTCTTTATGAAGCAGGTATAGATGTAGATTTTGTATATTCTCTTGATTCTCAGGTTCATAATATTTCTGATTTTTTAATGATAGAAAAATCATATCTTTCAAAAGTAAATTTGATTTATGACATAGTATCAAACCCCGGATTGGTTTTATACTTTAGTAACCTAAGAGAAATCTTTCCTCAGAGGTATAATTTTGTTTCTAATACTGCGCACCTGGATTTTGATTATAATAATAACCCTTTTTTTGTAAAAAATGAGTTTGTAAACTGGATTGAATCAGCTGGAGGCATAAGATTAGGCGATATTGAAACAGGTGGTTCTGTTTCTACCTCTGCCTTTCATTTTGCTTATCTACTTGGCGGAAATCCTATAATACTTACAGGACAGGATCTTGCTTTCACTCTTAATGTCTCCCACACCCCTTCTTCTTCACATTTTTATAAATTGATGAATAGAAGTGATAGGCTCAATCAGATTGAAAGCCTTTTTCTTTCCATAATACAGACAAGAAAAATTCTTTCTGACATTTCGCTTGATGGGAAGGAGGTAATCACTGATTTTGTTCTTCACAATTTTAAAGGATGGTTTGAGGAATCAGCAAAAAATATTAAAAACTTTCAGAAAGATGTAATGCTTGTTAATTCAACATTAGAAGGATTGCAGATAAATAATTTTGCTTCAATTCCACTTGATAGATTATCTAAGATGTTGAGAGAAAATTATATCCCGTTTGATAAAAATTTATTTTTTAATTTTTCCTTGATAGAAAGTAATAAAATTGGTAAAATAATAAATGAAATAATAAATTTAAAAAACTTCCTTTGTAATTTATCTCTGGATGAAAAAATTTTTTCCACCCTGGAAAAATCTAAATTTTATTTTCTTAAAAGATATTTTATGAGAGAAAGGATTATATTTGAAAGATATGAAAAATTTGAAAAAGAATCTGTAGAAAGAAAAATACATAGAGTTGTAAAGAACATAGAGGGGCTTTATGGCGGACAAACTCATTGACGAAATTGAGGATTCAATATTTATAATATATTCACAAAAACCTTCATCCCATGTTTATTTAATTAGGGGGACGAACAAGAATATTCTGATAGATACCGGGACAAAGGGTAATTTTGCAAGAATTGTAGAGGCTTTTTCAAGAATAAATTTGAAGGTTGCAGACATTCATCTTGTGATTTGTACGCATGAACATTACGATCACATAGGGGGTATTAGCTATTTTTATAATTATTCAATTCTTGCTGCCGATAGATTTGCTGCTACAAAAATTGAACTTCAGGATGAATATGTTATCCATGCAGTTTATCATGGGGAGGAGGTAGAAAAAACAAAAATCAACATATGGCTTGGAGATCTTGTTGTTATTGATGTAGGTAATTATAAACTTAAAGTTATTCATACACCGGGACATACCTCTGGTTCTATCTGCCTTTATGAGATGACAAAAAATATACTTTTTAGTGGTGATACGATTTTTGCTGGAGGTATAATTTCAAAAATCTCTGATTCTGGGAGCTATGGTGATTATATAAATTCACTGGAGAGACTTTGTTCTTATAAGATAAACAAGATATTTCCAGGACATGGTAAAATGTGTCTTGATCCAGGAGATTCTCTGGAAAAATGTATAATAAGAGCTAAAGAACAACTGCTTCTTGAAGTAGAAAAAATAAAAAAGGAAAGAAAATGATAAGAAAATGCCTTCTTGTGTTATTATTAATCTCTGGTATAAAACATGGATCTTATGCTTCGGAAACAATAACAAACGTAACGTTCAATGAAGTAGAAAAATGGATAGAAAAATCAAAAAATTTTTTAAATCCAGATCTCTTTTACAACATTGCGCTTTATTACTCTTCAATTTCCAACCATGGTAAGGCAATTCTATATTTGAAAAAAGCGTATCTTCTTTCAGATAAGGACAAAAAAATTAGGGAATTACTTGAAAGTGAAAGAAAAAAAATTGACGTTGCAATTTTTTCATATGAACCTTCATTCATTGAAAAAATTCTTTCTTTTCCCTTTGACTTTGCCCCGATAAATACACTGCTTATTTTTGGCATTGTTTTATATTCAATGGGAGGGATTTTAATATTTTTGAAACTTTTCAGGCTTGAAAAAGTTAAATTTATCGTTAGGTTTTTTGATAACAATGGGTTTTTAATTGCAGGAGTTATTTTTTTTATTCTGGGAATAGCTTACATATCAAATTCCATTTTTAAATATAGAACAATTTTTAATAAAAAAGAGGGAGTAATAATAGAAAATACTTCTCTGTATGATAGAGCTGAAAAAAACTCCATAGAAATTACAAAGGTAGCAGCTGGTCTGGAATGTAAGATTTTTTCTGAGGAGAATGGATATTATCTTGTATCTACAATTTCTGGAAAGGAAGGCTATATAATGACTAACTTTGTGGAAAGGTTGTGGTAAATGACCAATCTTATAAACCTCAAATCAATCGAGAAGATTTTAGGATCAGGATTGGGTGCTGATATTCAATTCATTTTACTTTTATCACTTTTTGCCATTTTTCTTTTTTTGCTTCTATGGTTTGTTGTTTCTATTTTTTACTTCCAGAAAGTTGAAAATATTCTTCACAAGAAATTGAAGCATGGGGAATATCAGGACGTAATAAACATAGCACTTGAATTTATGAATAAAAAAAAGAGAAGGAAAAAACAAGAAACGGAGATGGTTTTATACTATCTTGCTTTAGCGTATGAAAACACGAAGTCATTTACGAATGCGGTTAAATTCTATGAAGAAGTTTTTAAGTTGCACCATAAAAAAGATAAATTCTACAGGAATATTTTAATAAACATGGCAAAGGTTTATGAAAAGCTTGGCAAAACAAAGGATGCAATGGCAAATTATATGATGGTTCTTGAAACGGATGAGTATAACATTGAAGCTCTTTATGGCATTGGTGTTTTGCATTATAGAAATGGGAATGTAAAAAGAAGCCTTGATTATTTTGAAAAGCTTCTTTTAAAAAAACCAGCTATTCTTGATGCAAGAAAGTTTTACGCAAAGGCCCTATACGATACAGGATTTTACCAGCCAGCTCTAAATCAATTTGAATTTCTTGCCAGGTATTATCATGATGATTTTGAGATTTTTTACTTTAAAGCGAAAACAGAGGAAAATTTAAAAAGATATATGGAAGCAATCAAGTCTTACAAAACAATCATAAAAAGAGAATTCAATGAAGAAAAATGTCTTGAAAGAGTGAGTGAAGTTAAACTTTTTGATGTAAGGGAAGATGCTAAAGTAAATATTGTCAGGCTTTTTATGAAATTAAAAAAGTATGATGAGGGTATCAATGCAATTACAGAATATCTCTCCCTGCCGGGGAAAGATGAAACAAAACTTGATTTACTTTACCTTTATGGAAACATTTTATGGAACAAGGGGGAGGAATTTCAGGCACTTAAAAATTATGAAAGAATTTATATTATGAAACCAGACTTTAAAGATGTGAGATTGTTTTATGAAAGATATAAAAAAATATTGCCCCATTCTTATCTCTCAAATTACTTTACATCTGTAGAAGAAGGCGAAAAAAATTTTGAATCTCTCTGTAAAAAAATTTTAGGGAAGCAGCATTTTAATCTTGTTTATAAATGTGTAGATTACTACATTTATTCTAAGGGACCATTTGCAGTTATTTTTTATAGACACATAGAGCCCATTCCTTTCAGTAAACTTACAGATATGGAGATTATAATTAATGGGTTGTCCATTCCAGTCACAAATATAGAAATATATTCGATCTCGGGCGTAAGGGAAGATGCATATACACATTTTTTGTTAAAAAAATCTCATCTGATAGAGGGAAACGAATTTATTAAAACAATCAGAAATCTTTTTTAAAAACAGGTTAATTAGCCGGAGGAGTCTTTGATATTAAAAGCAATCGAACTTTTCAGTAAAGAATGTATTAATGAAATAAGGCTTACCATTGAGAAAAATCAAAACAACGAAGTTGTATTTGCAGGTAATCTTTCAAGAGATGGTAAAATAAGCGACATAGATGTGATAACCTTTGGGAATGAGAGTGCTGCTCCTGTTATTCTGATGGATGTGCTTCAGGCTGATGTGGTTATTCATAATCATCCTGCATTAGAAGGGGAAAAAATAAAGGATGCCTTGAGACCTTCGGATGCTGATATAAGCCTTGCCTCAGAGATAGCCAACAAAAGAATAGGATTTTATATAATAGACAATGAATGCGAATGGGTAAATGTTATCTACAAGCCAGAACCACGTTACTATCTTAATGAAGAGGAGATTTTAAATATCTTTAGAAGCGGCGGACTTATCGAGAAAAATATTTCACACTTTGAGTCAAGAGAAGAACAAATTGCCCTTGTTAAATTGATTGTGGATGCAATAAATTGCTCAAATATACTTATTTCAGAAGCTGGAACAGGAACCGGAAAGTCTCTTTCCTATCTTATTCCAGCCTCAATATGGGCAATAATGAACAAGAAAAGAGTTATTATCTCAACTCATACAATAAATCTCCAGCAACAGATAGCATATAAAGATATGCAGATAGTGGAAAAGGTGATAAAAGCCTACACTAAAAAAAATGTTAATTACTCTGTGCTTATAGGAAGGAACAATTATCTTTGCAAATATAAGCTAAATGAAATTCTTACAGACAACGATAGGCAACAAACCTTGTTTTCTAATGATATAGATATTGATTTACTTGATAAAATAAAAAGGTGGAGTGAAGCTACAGAGGATGGAATAATTGGAGAATCGTCTATGTTCCTTGGTGAAGAAATAAAAGAAGAAATAGAAAGCGATGCGGAAAGTTGTTTGAGAAAAAAGTGTCCTTTTTATGGAGATTGTTTTTATTATAAAGCAAGACTTGAAGCAGAAAAATCCAATATTATAATTGCAAATCATTCACTTGTTTTCAGCAGTATTGATGAAGAAAATAAAAGAATAAGTTTGCCGTTTTTTTCGGGAATTGTGTTCGATGAGGCACATCATTTAGAAGATACTGCATTAAAATCTCTTTCAAAAGAATTTTCTATTCAGGGTATACTTTATCAATTAAGAAAGATTTATCATTCTCACAACAATAAAGCATTGGGTTTTTTGGCACTTTTAAAGAAAAAAGTAAATTTAGAATATATTGAAATGCTAAGTGATTACGAGAAATTGGTAGATCTAATCTCTGAAATTTTACAGAAAACAAACCTTTTCTTGAGTAATTTTCTTCACTTGTTTTTCAAGAAAAAATATAAGTCGAACTCAATAAGCATAGATGGAAATTTTCATTCAACTGAGGTTTATGAATCACTCTTTTATGGACTCGAAGAGATATTTAAGGAAGTTAATAAATTTATAAGTAAGTTTGAAGTTTTTTCAGATGAAATAAAAGATTTAGCTGCTGATGGTAAAGCGATTGATGTACTTACATTTTTATTTTATAGAATAAGAAGACTTGAGGAGCTCGAATCAATTTTTAATCTTATTTTCAAAACAGAAAATGAAATAAATTTTGTCAAGTGGATTGAAGTATCTAAGAAAAACATAAAATTTTGTTATAGTCCTCTTGAGGTAGGAGATTTTCTTTCTAATTCTATTTTTTCAAAGAAGGATTACACTTTATTTACCTCTGCCACCCTTACAATAAATGAAAAATTCGACTATTTCAAGGCTTCAATCGGACTTCCTCTTACCACAAACAAGGAAAAAGTCGAAGCTTCCTTTCCATCTCCTTTTGACTATGAGAAACAGGCGGAAATACTTATAATTAATGAAAATATTGAACATAGAGAATTTTCAAGAAAAAAATTGAGTTTGATAAGAGAGCTTGTTATGATAAGTGGAGGCGGTGCACTAATACTTTTTACTTCTTATGAAAGAATGCAGGAATATTTTGAAAAATTAAAAAGTGACTTTTCTGATAGTGGTTTAATAGTAATAAAGCAGGGAGAAGGTTCAAGAAGTTCACTTCTTACTAAAATGAAGCAGATAGATAAATGTGTTTTGTTTGCAACTTCGAGCTTCTGGGAGGGCATAGACATTCCAGGTTATAATTTGAGACTTGTTATTATAGAAAAACTTCCATTTGATGCAGTGGGAGATCCTATCTATACTGCCAAAATTAACCTTTTAGAACATAAAGGAATAAATCCATTCATATCGTATTCTCTGCCGAGGGCTATATTAAAACTAAAACAGGGGCTGGGAAGATTGATAAGAAGTAAGCAGGATAGAGGAATAATAGTCATTCTTGATAACAGGATTCTCACAAAAACTTATAGTAAAGCTTTCTTAAACTCATTGCCACCTGCTAAAAGAGTTTTTGGTGGGGGCACAACGTTGATAAGGGAGGCTGAGAGGTTTTTCTGCAGTTGAATGATTTTAATCTCATATTTCTATGGAGCTTCCTTCTTTTGCAATTGTTACATTTTCGAACTCTTTAGTTGCGAGATCTTCAATTGACATTGCATCTTCATCTGTTCTTTCAGGATCTATATGAAAAAGAGCCAGTCTTTTAACCTTTGAAAGCCTTGCTACTTCGACAGCCTGTCGCCATGTGCTATGCCCCCATCCGAGTCTGAAACTAATTTCTTCATCCTTATACTGGGCATCATGGATTAAAAGTTCGCTCCCTTCTGTAAGTTGAACCAGCCTTTTGTCAATAACATTACTGAAATGTTCAATATCAGTGCAGTACACTATGGACTTATTGTTAGCAATTAGTCTGTAGCCATATGCTATCCCGGGATGGATATGCTTTTCAGCGACAAGAGTAATTCCTGGAAATATAGAATGAAAACCCTCATTTAACTCGTAAAAGTAAATTTTGGCAGGAACGTGAGAAAATTTTATAGGAAAGAAATCATATTCCATCTGATATGATAAAATATCCTTTATTTTACGATTTGGTTTTTGTGGTGCAAAAACATGAATATTAGAATTTTCAATATATATAGGATCGAAGAAGGGAAACCCCTGAATATGATCCCAGTGAGTATGACTTAAAACTATGTAAAAATCCCTTTTTTTTCCTTCTTTTACCAGTTTTACAAGTTTTTTACCGAGGGATACAATTCCAGTTCCCATATCAAAAATGATCTGTTTTCCATCCACTTCAACTTCTACACAGGATGTGTTTCCACCAACTTTCATCATTTGAAGATTTGGTGTGGGAACAGAGCCCCTGACGCCCCAGAAAGTAATTTTCACTTTTTCTTCCTTTTAATTTGAAATTGTTTTTACCCCTAAATTGAGCGATTTTTTAAGGATTGATAGAAATGACTACCAGATAAAAAGTTAGAAGGCTTATTGTCTGGCAGTCAATATTTTATAACCATATAGAAAAATTATCGTTCAATTCAGGTTTGGTAAAAAACTGTCGGTTCCAAATAATAATATAATTTCGGAAAAATAATAAAAGAAATTGAATTCTTAATTATTTATAAATGGTTGAATTGTACTATCTCCATTTTAAAAAAATCGATTAGCTTTGAGTAGAGAAATTTATGTGATGCATATCTCTTTGAAAAATAACTAACTTCAGTTTATAATAATTCTATGGGGATTGAAAGAAAGCATCCAGAAGTAAAGCTTGTAATTCCTGTACTTTATTCTGATGTTAAAATTTTCAATAAAGCAAAAAAAATGCTTATATCTCTTTACAAGGAGATAGATTTTGAGAGTGAACATTTCATATTTGATTTTACAGACTATTATAACAAAGAAATGGGTACGCCTATCTATAGAACTTTTCTTTCCTTTAAGAAATTAATTTTCTCTGAGGAGCTTGTAAAAATTAAAAGGCAGACTAACAGATTGGAAAGAAGATTGATGGTAAAAAGTAACAGAAAGGTAAATCTTGATCCGGGATATCTTTCCCTTGCAAAATTTGTTCTTGCGACTACAAAGGATCAACAACATAGAATATACATGGGTAAAGGAATATACGAAGAAATTACTCTATTTTACAGAAATAAACAATGGCAGCACTATGAATGGACATATCCAGATTACAGAAGTATGAAGTACAAGGATATTTTATTGAGAATAAGAGAATTATATAAAAAAAACATTTCAGATAGTGATTTTTTTTAAAAATTATTTTAAAATTAAAAGGTTTATAACAAGCAGGAGGCTTTGATGAAAGGGATTATTCTTGCAGGAGGATCAGGAACAAGGCTTTATCCTACAACAATCTCTGTTACGAAACAATTGCTTCCAATATTTGATAAACCTCTTATATATTATCCGTTATCCATACTTATGCTTATGGGCATTAAAGATATTCTTATAATAACCACTCCGGATGATCAGCCGCTTTTTAAAAGGCTTTTGTCTGATGGTTCACAATGGGGGATAAATTTAAGTTACTCAATACAGAGAGAGCCAAGAGGTATAGCTGAGGCTTTTATTATAGGTGAGGAATTTATTGCTTGCGAGGACGTAACCCTTATACTTGGTGATAATATTTTTTACGGAGCAAATCTTGAAGACACTTTACTGGAAGCTATAAAAATACTTGATGGTGCCGTGGTTTTTGGTTACTACGTCAGCGATCCTGAGAGATATGGAGTAGTAGAATTTGATGGAGATGGTAATGTTATTAGCATAGTGGAAAAACCATCCTCTCCAAGGTCGAACTTTGCAGTAACGGGTCTGTATGTTTATAACTCAGATGTTGTGGAAATAGCAAAAAGTATCAAACCATCGGCAAGAGGGGAGCTTGAGATAACCGATGTGAATAAGATATATCTTGATAAAAAAAAGCTTAAAGTTTGCATTTTAGGAAGAGGCGTTGCCTGGCTTGATACTGGAACACCAGAAAGTATGCTTGAGGCATGTAATTTTATCGAAACAATTGAACACAGACAGGGGCTTAAAATTGCCTGTCTTGAAGAAATTGCTTTCAGAAAGGGTTATATTTCTGCAGATGAAGTTTTAAAGATAGCAGAGAAATATAAAAACAATCAGTATGCAATTTATCTTCAAAAAATTATAGAAAAAGAAAAATTTCCTTTTTAGGGAGGCATTTATGCCATTAAAAACAGTAAGAGATCTTGTTAATTACATAGGTATATTTGGGAACAAGGTTGCAACCCAGATGAAAAACGAAAATGAGGATTATCAAAAGTTTACATTCGAAGAGTACCAGATGAATGCAAAAAGTATTGCAGCTTATTTTGAAAGAGAAAAAAAACTTGGAAAAGAGGATATGGTTGCCATTTATTCTGAAAACAGACCGGAATGGATGATGGCATATTTCGGTATAGTTTATAATGGTTTGTGGGCCGTTCCTATCGATGCAAGACTTTCCGAATGGGAAGTTAAAAACTTAATTTTTGATTGCAGGGCAGATATTATTTTCACTTCACAGGCATGTTATGAGAATCTGGTAAACCAACCAGATTTGATTAAACATTTGAAGGAAATCATTATATTTGACTTGATGTTTTCAGGGAAAAAAATGCCAAATGATCCAAAGGTGAAAAGTTTTAAGGAAATTCTTGAGACAGGAAGAAAATTGGAACCAAAGATGAAAACTATCTCAGTGGATGAAGATGATGTGGCTTCCCTGATCTATACATCCGGTACGACTGGAAATCCTAAAGGTGTAATGCTTACTCATGGTAACTTTGCTCATCAATTCAACAATCTTCCCAAAGCTGTTCCTCTAACATTCGAAGATACGCTTTTATCCTTATTGCCGTTACACCATACATTTGAGTTTTCTGTTGAATTGACATGTTTTTTTGTGGGGCTTACAATAACCTATGCTGAAAGTTTCAAGGCAAACAGGATGCTGGCAAACATAAAAGAGACAAATGTTACGGTGTTAGTGGCGGTACCGCTAATATATGAAAAAATCTATGAGGGAATAATGAGGCAATTAAAAAGCCTTCCTATAGGTTTAAAGCAGTTTCTTATTGGATTGTATTATCTTGTTGAAGGATTAAACAAGATAACAAACAAAAAAGCGGGTAAGTTGATTTTCAAATTTTTAAGAAATAAAGCAAATCTTTCAAATATTAGATTTGCGGTTTCTGGAGCCGCTCCGTTAAGTACTAAGGTAGCAAGAGGATTTGAAACTATTGGTTTAACATTACTTAACGGCTATGGATTAACTGAAGCTGCTCCCGTAGTTTCTGTAAACAGGGTGGATAAAAAGATAAAAAATCAAAGCGTTGGTCTGCTTGTGGACTATGTTGAAGCCAAGATTGATAATCCTGACGAGCTTGGTAATGGTGAATTACTTGTTAGAGGACCAAATGTAATGAAAGGTTATTACAAGAAACCAAAAGAAACAAAAGAAGTTATCGATAAGAATGGGTGGTTACATACTGGTGATATAGGCAGAATAGATTCCGAAGGATATATATATATCACAGGAAGAAAAAAGAACATAATTGTTACACCTTCAGGTAAAAATGTATATCCAGAAGAGATAGAAGAATTATTAAACGAGAGCCCATTTATTCTTGAGTCTCTTGTGCTTGGTGTACCTGAAAGTGAGCATAGCAAGGGAGAGTATATTTATGCTTATATTGTTCCTGATTTTGAATATTTTGAGACCTATGCTAATATAAATAATGTAAAGGTTACAGACGAATTTGTGGAGAAAATAATTGCAGAACATGTAAGAAATGTATCATCGATATTGCCAGATTATAAGAAAATTAGGGGATGGAAAATCAGAAAAGAAGAATTTCCTAAAACTTCTACAAGAAAAATCAAACGCTATCTGTATACCGGAGATGATTTCTTAGAAATGTAAAATTGCTCGAGAGATAAAAAGTATAAACTTTTTCGGGAAGATTATTAGGAAAAGTTTGTCTTAAAGTGTGTGATAGTTGTTTTAAGATATAGATTATACAATAGAAAGAAAAGATGAAGGTAGATTTAGTAAAATGTTTTAGATAAATTAAAGAAAAAAGGGGTGGGTTTTTATGTGTCTTTTTTCTTGCCTATCTACTTTAATCAGTTTATAAGTTGATTTATTATTTTAAATAAAATATAATACAGTAAAATATTCAATGGGGTATCATTATGGCAAAACAAAACAATCTATCTCTTGTAACATTTCAGAAAATATTTTCTACTGATAGTGCCTGTAGAGAGAGATTATTTCAACTCAGATGGCCAGATGGGTTTAAATGTCCAAGATGTGGACATACTCATTATTATTTTCTTGGGAATAGAAATCTATACCAGTGTGCAAATTGTAAGTATCAGTCTTCTGTTACGGCGGGGACAATATTTCACAAGAGCAGGATAGCATTAAAGAAGTGGTTCTGGGCGATTTATTTAATTTCGAGGGAGAAGGGTGGTATTTCAGCATTAGCATTAAAGAAGCATATTAATGTGTGTTATGAGACAGCATGGTTAATGTTACACAAGATAAGGAATGCGATGAAGAATAGGGACCTTGAATATGATTTACTAACGCTTGTTGAATTTAAGAAAAAGGCGATAATTGGGAAGAATAAGAAAGACTTTGTTATTCAGGTAGCGATAAGCAGTAAGACTGGTAGACCCAAATTTGCAAAGATAAATGTGGTGAATAAAGGTGGGGGTATTAGATTAAAGGATGGGGTATACAAGAAATTAAGAGAATATGACAAAGGGGAAAGGAAAGAAATAATAAGGTGGATAAATCTGATTATGACTAATTTAAAATCTGTAATTAAGGGGACGTATCACAGTGGGTGTGGGAGACATTTGCAGTTATATCTTGATGAATATTGCTATAGGTTTAACAGGAGGTTCTGGGAGAAAGAATTATTTAACAGGTTACTTTTTGCATGTGCAAATTCAAGGGTGGTGACTTATGCGGAGTTAAGCAGATAAGCACAAAAAAAGCCAGATTACCTCCAACTCTTGCTCAAAGAACAAAAGCGCAGTATAGCAAATTTGTAGATTTCAAAACATAAAAATTTTCATTTTATAGCATTTTCTGTAAGATTCATCAAAGTTTCGAGTTTTTCTATAATTTTTGTGTTTTCCTCTGAAATTTCTCTTACCTTTGCTATTATAAAGGAAATCTGATGTTCACCTTTTGCCTGTTCATTGATAGATTCTTCTATGCCTAAAGCCACCTCTTTTAATTCTTTGAGTGATTGCTTAATTTTTTCACTCTCGGCTTTCTGCTTTTTTGTTTGTTCAATAAGAAGTTGAGTGGCCTTTAACAGGGTATCAATATTTTCTTTTATTGAGGTAGTCATATTGTATTGAGTCTTTGAAAAATTAAATATATTGTCGATTAATTCAGTTGTTTTTGTTATTCCCTCAAGTATTTTATCAAGACTGGCTTTCACGTTATCAAATATTTTAACTCCATTTAAAACCCTCTCTGACATTTCATGAATATGTTGTTCTATTTCAATTGCTCTGCTTGAAGAATTTTCTGAAAGCACCCTTACCTCGTTTGCAACTATTGCAAAACCCCTCCCATACTCACCGGCATGGGCTGCCTGTATGGCGGCATTCATTGCAAGTATATTTGTTTCTTCTGCTATTCCCTTTATGCTTTTTACTATCTCTTTTACATTTTCTGACGAATTTTCAATCTCATTTATTGCTTTTGCAGCCCCATTTACCATATTTTTACCTGTTTCGGCAAAGTCGACGAGATTTTTTGCTATTGATTTTGTTTCCTCTGTGGTTTTATAAACCATGGAAATGGAATTTACAATTTCCATAATGGATTGAGAACTTTTATCAACAAGCGAAGATTGATTATCGACAAAAGTTGAAATATTATTGAAGGATTCAAGTATTGTTTCTATTGCACCACTGTTTTTTTCTACTGTTTCAAGCTGATTTTCAATATGTTTTATTATTTTTTCATTCGAAAAAATAAGTTGGTTTACGGAGCTGATGGCTTCTAGAGTAGTTCTTTCGAGATTTTGACCTGCTTCGGTAATAATTTCACCGATTTCTATTATGTCATTAAAAACCTTTTTGAGAGTGGATGTTTGTTCTTTGTATTTTCCAGTTTTTTCCACTGCTTCTTTAAAGTTATCAACTGACCACTGAGCAGAGGCAAAGAAAATGGATAGAATAAAAGCTGTCATACCCCATGCAGCACTCCAGAATTCAGGAAAATCTGAAATAACAACATGATAGATATCCCTTATGCTTGTAATCAATACAAAACTTATACCTACAAGCAGGTATCTGGCATATTTATTTTTTCTTCTAATAGAAATTATTGAAATTGCCAGAATGTAAAACAGCATTGGTGCCAGCAAAAGTAAATAAAGTACACTATCATTCCAGAATTCAAAGGTTGTTCTATCCTTCGCAGTCATAAGAAGAAATACAGCGATAATTATTGGTACAGAGAAAGCAATCTTAATTTTAAGATTATTATTGATTTTATAAAAATCTTGAAAATAAAAAATAAAAAAGAGCAGACCAAGATAAAGTGAGGAAAATTGTAATTTTGTAACTAACAGATAATTTATGGGTAAATATTCAATATACACAACACTAAAATAAACTGAAATTAAAAGCATTCCTATGGCTATGTAAAGGTTATATTTATTTTTTGTTTCACTGAAATATATTAAAAAATAATAACAAGTTACAAAAATTGCCAGAGCAGTTGCTATAATATTAAGTATTATTCCAAAGAAAAGATTGATGGAGTTTTTAAATATTCTCTCTGAAATGGATGTAAAATACATTTTAGAAAAAGAGGCTTTGTCTCTGATTACATAGAGTCTTATTGAAATTACATTTGTATCGTCATAGTTTATAAGTTTATCAGGTAATAAAAATGACCTTGGTATATGTAGTCCTGAAAAAACATTGTTCGGCGGCATTGTTCCGGATGTTCCGATTAATGACCCGTTGAGATAAACTTCAACTGCATCCGGAAGTTTTCCCATCATTATTGCAATTGGAATACCTTTTAATTCTCTTGAAACAATAAAACTTTTTCTAAACCAGTAAAAGGTGCCCTGTTTTCCTTTTGTGTCAAAAGAGGCGACAGGAAAAATTACTTCACTCCAATCAGTGTCATCAAAATTGACCTCAGCAAATCTTTTATCGTCTTCATATTTATATTTCCATTTCCCCTCCAATGAAGTTTTCTTATCAAGATTTTTCAGAAGGGGAATAATATTTTGATTCTCATCAGAAATTTTATTTGAGCAATTCATTAATAGAAATAAAAGAAAAATAGGTAGTAATTTCATATTCTAATCTCCTTATTTAAGTTAACTTGATTTAGAGATTTCTAAAAAATTAGTTCTTAATTAAAACACCTTTAATATTTGAGGCAATAAAAAAATATTTAGATAAAAAAACCTCTCAATTCAAGTTAAATAAATGAAATGATAGTGTGATAACATTTTTCTTCGTTAAATAATATAAAGCAAGTTAATATTTTTGTAAAATTGTTTTAAGAAAAACTTTTAAAAACTTATCGCAGAATTTGAGTTTTATCAGTTAGGTTTAATCAACCCATATCTTGCAAATTTAAAGAAAAAAGATTAAAATATCTTTCTTTAACTTATTTATTCCTAATAGATAACACTTTTATATTTTTATTAGAAAACATCTTTTGGAAAGCAAAACTTTAAGGAAGTGGAGAAATGGAAAAATACAGGAAAAAAATAGATTTATTTCCATCTAAAATACCCGACGATATTATCTTTATAACAAAAAAATTTGTTGATAACGGATATGAAATATATCTTGTCGGTGGTGCAGTAAGGAATCTAATTATCTATGGTGATAAAAATATAAACTGGGATTTTGATTTCACTACAAATGCCACGCCTGAAGAGATTATAGATTTATTCAAAAAAAAGGAAAGAGGACAGAAGGTTTTTACTGTGCCTACTGGACTGGCACATGGTACAGTTTCTGTCGTAATGAAACATGGTGATAGATTTATCAATTATGAAATCACAACCTACAGAACAGATGATATTTACGAAGATGGCAGACACCCAAAAATTGTGAAGTTTTCAAGTTCCATTCTTGAAGATCTATCAAGAAGAGATTTTACCATAAATGCGATTGCTTACGATGTTTTTGAAAAGTTTGTTATCGACCCATTTAATGGACTTAAAGACATTAAGAAAAAGCTGGTCAGATGTGTCGGTGAGCCCTTGGTAAGATTTAAAGAGGATGGTCTTAGACCGGTCAGGGCGTGCAGGATTGCTTCTCAACTTGATTTTGAAATAGAAGAAAAAACCTTCAATGCGATTCCTGAAGCACTTGATGTTGTGAGAAAAGTTTCCATGGAAAGAATAAAAGATGAACTTATGAAGCTTTTAACCCACTCTGAGAAACCCTCATATGGTATAGAACTTATGAGGAAATCGCATCTTCTGGAGCTTTTTATCCCAGAACTTCTTGAGGGATATGGTGTAATGCAGAACGAATTTCATAAATACGATATATATTATCACAATATTTATTCCTGCGATGCAATTGAAAAAGATAGACCACTTGTAAGACTTGCGGCATTACTTCATGACATTGGGAAAGCAAGGGCTAAAAAATATGCAATTCAGAACGGAATCGGAAATGTTTTTTATAATCATGAAGTGATTGGCGAAAAGATGGCAGAGAAGATTCTTAAGAGACTGAAATTCAGTAATTCTGAAATTAAATGGATTCAAAAACTTATAAGGTTACATATGTTTTATTATACAGAGGAATGGACAGATGGTGCTGTCAGAAGATTTTTGAGAAAGTTTGACTGTGATGAGAAATTTTTAAGTGATCTTTTTGAATTAAGAAAGGGTGATAGAATTGGGAGTGGAATGAAAAACAAAGAGGCAGAAATACTGGAAAAATTCAAAGTAAGAATTAAAAAGGTGATTGAAGAAGACAATGCTTTAAAGGTTACTGATCTGGATATAGATGGACATGACATTATGAAGTATTTTAAAATTTCACCCTCTAGAACTATTGGAGAGATGCTTGAATATATGCTTGAAAGAGTGCTTGATAATCCTGAGTTGAACAAAAAAGAAAAACTTCTGGAATTGGGTAAAGAATTTCTGAAAAAGAAAGTTAATTTAAAAGATTTTGAAAATTAGGGAAGAATTATGAAAGGAAAATTTTATTTCTTATTTTTTATTTTTGCTTTTAATCTTTCTTTTTCTGTAACCACACTTGACTTTATTACAAATGAGGTTGCTTCACTCCGAAATTCAGAAGAGGGAATAAAAAAGCTACTTTCCATACTCTCAAATGAATATTCTAAGGATACCAATTCTTATGATGTAAACTGGCAACTTGCCGCAATTACATATTTTTATGGTGATTATTATGTAACTAATTCTGAAGCCAAAAAAAAGATTTTTGAAAAGTCAAAGGATTTTGCTTTAAGAGCTGTAAATATTAATCCAGGGGGACCTGATGGCCATTACTGGCTTGGAATTGCTTATGCAAAGTGGAGTGAGGCAAATGGAATCCTTGCAAGTCTTTTTTATGCTGATGATGTTCTTGATGAAATGACTAAGACCATAGAAATAGAACCTGGTTTTCTATGGGGGCTGGCGTTAGCAGTAAGGTCAAGGGTTTATAGTGTTGCACCTGGCTGGCCTGTAAGTGTGGGAGATAGAAAGAAAGCATATATAGATATATATCAGGCATTGAAGTATGCTGGTAACTACAGACTCGTATGGAAATTGTATGCAGACTTACTTATTGATGACAACAGATTGCAGGAAGCTGAAAAAGTTATTCAAAAAGCCCTTTCTTTCCCTGTTGACAGCAGAATTCCAAAAGAGGAAGAAAAAACTATAGGTGAATTGAATGATTTACTTAAAAAAATAAGAAAGTAATTTTTTAAAAAATGCTTTGACAAATATTAAAATTTATTTTATTATATAAAAGGTTTTTTTGAAAGTTCTTAAAGATTGAATATTTTGAGGCTTTTTGATGGTGATTGAAGTTTCAAGTTCAATAGTACAAAAAAAGGAGGTTAAAATGAAAAAGATATTTTTATTTTGTCTACTTATTGTTGTTTCTTTTATGTTGTTCGCATGTGGTGAAGCTGTTCCTGTAAAAGAAATCGAAGATGCAAAGACTGCTGTTGAGAAGGCAAAGTCGGTGGAAGCACAATTCTATGCTGAACCGGAGTACAAGGAAGCGGAAAAGAATCTTGATGCTGCAAATGAACTGGTTACTCAGAAAAAGAACAAAGAGGCAAAGGAAAAGGCTATTGTTTCAAAAGAAAAGGCTATTTTTGCTTATAACATTGCAATTACAAATCGAGCAATTGCAATTTACACAGAATGTTCAAATCTTCTTGTAGAAATTGATGAATATTATGGTAATAAGGTAGAACCTGAAAATTATGAGGAATGTAAAAATCAGTTTTTAAATATTGGAGCTGATCTGGAGGCTGGAAAATTTGATGATGTATATGAAAATTCTAAAAATTTAAAGCTCAAACTTGAAGAGTTTCTTGAGAGATTGAAGGATCTTTATGGCGAAATTTCTACATACATCGATGAAGTGGAGGACAGACTGGATGAATTAAGTGAAAATAAAGATGTCAAAGATTATGCTCAAGCTATTTTAGAGCAGGCATATGAAAAGATTAAAGAGGCGAAAAATGCTTTAGAGAATGGTGATTATGAGGTTGCAAGGGAGAAGGCAAAAGAGGCTGATGATTTATGTAATAAAATTGAAGAAACAGTTGCTTTAAAAAAGAAACCAGAAAAAGTTGAGGAAGAGGTTAAAGAAAAGGCTGAAAAACCAGCAAAGGACATTCAAAAAGATATGGATGATGCTTTAGAGGCGATTAAGAGAGCAAAGGAGAAACAGGAATTATTAAAGCAAAGGAAAAAGATACTGTTTAAGAAGATAAATTGTAATCAGTTTGCTATAAGACAAGTTCCAGTGTTTTATCTGGCAAATGAAATAAACCTAGAAGATGAGTCTGTTGCTACTGGAACTACAGAGGGGAATTTGGATGCTGAAGTTTCTAAGACAGAAGATGTTGAGGCTTCAGATAATGAAGTAATTGCTGATGATATGGGTGAACAGGAAAAAAGTCTTGCTAAAGAAGAGGAGCCGTCTGAAGAACAGGTTTTCGGGGAGAGTGAACATGAGGAAGAAGTTGATGTTTCAGAAGAGACACAGGAAGAAGAGCTTTCTACAGAAGTAGCAGGGGAAGAAATTGAAGAGGGGGCTGTTGGCGAGGCAGAAACATCATTCCAGGAAGAAATAAAACTGAAGGATGAAGATATTACAGAAGAAATGGTTAACAAGTATATCTCTATCGCAGAAGAATTGTATAACAAGGGTGAATATTCAAAGTCTTTAGCCTATGCAAGTGAGGCTATCAGAATGGCAGACATTTTGCTTGAAAGGGAATACACAAAATACTACAGGGTAAGGAGAGGAGATTGTTTATGGAATATCGCAAAATTCTTTTATAAACGACCATTGCTGTGGCCAATTATATACAAAGCGAACAAGGATAAGATAAAACATCCAGATTTAATCTATCCAAATCAGATATTTAAAATTCCACCTGCTCCACGGGATGTTGATGATAGCAAACTTTATAATAAGATGGTTAAAGAGATTAAATACAAGCCTTTGTTCCGGTAAAAAAAAGCGGTTGCGAAAGCAACCGCTTTTTTTATTCATAAATTGAGCTAATATTTCTCTATTATCCTCAAAAAATCGATTTTTGCTAAAATGGGAGATCAAAACTGCTTAATACACTAACCTTACTTACCTCATCAATACCTATTTCTGTTCTTATAGCAAAGCTGTCAAGATATACCCTTATTCCTGCACCATAAACTATATGTGGCGTACCAAATTCACTTATTTTCTCCCTTGCTTCACCTATTTCGACAAAGCTAAAAGCTTCAAGCCTCAGGTCATAAAGAAGAAATGGAATTACATCCCAGAATGCCCACCTTAATTCCAGATGTCCATCCCAGACATTATTCCCTATCATGCCAGGAAAATGGGATAATGTTCTCAGGCCATTTATACTTCTCAAGGAGTATTTTTGGTAGACAGGTAATTCGGGATAGGATAGTATTAAGTGTAACCGTAAGGCTATAACGAGTGAGGGGAAAAAACTGAGGTATGTACTGAAATCGTTTTCAAGGGAAAAGGATAAATCAGTATAAAAGTTTAGCAAGTTATAAGATTTTATACCATTTATTATAATCGGATACCCTTCTGTTGTATCAAAGAGCCAGCCAATTGTGAAGTAATTAATGTTTTTTAATGTTAACTGATTGGTGGTTTGTATCCAGATTAAATTTGCCTGAAGAAATAGCTGGTTGTCAGGAAAAATATTGTTACCTGCTTTAACATACCCTCTCTGTCTTAAAAGTCGACTTTTAGTATATTCATCATTTAAAAACTCATAAAGTTCGTAAGATTCACTTCCAAGATAGCATTCATAAAAATATGTAGAAAAGTTAAACATTTTATCACTAATTTTTATACTTTTATGGTCAAGACCAATCTCAAATATTAGTTCCTTTCCCTCTCCCCAGATGTTATATTTTCCTACCCCAAGGAAGTTATTTTTCACGTAGAGTGTATAAGGAATTTTTTCCACAAAACCTACGTTTACTTCTACTATGTTGTTATCATTTGAATTGGAAACAAAACCAACTTCAACGTTTCTGTACCAGCCAGTTCGTTCAAGTCTTCTTTTAAAGGCTTTCAGTGAATCAATCAATTCTTTTTCAGAAAAATTTCTTTTATTCTGGTAAGTATATTCATAGAAAAAGGAAAGAATGGTTTCTTTTTTAGAAATATTATTACCTGTAATGTTTATATTACTTATTGTTAGAGAAAAGGATTGGTTTAAAAAGAAAATTAATGGGAAAAATATAAAATTTTTCACTTATCTCCCCCGTAATATAACTTAAATTATAAAGCAAATTAATATAAACTACAAATATTGATTTTTAAGAATATTAAGGATTTCTTTTACATCACTGAAATCATCAAATAAGTAATCTGGCTTATGTTTTTCGAGCTGTTCTTTTTTTTCCTTTCCTGTAGCAACAATTAGAGAGTGTGCATTATTTTCCTTTGCACATATAATGTCCCTGTGAGAATCCCCAATTATCCAGATATTCTTGAAATTATCCACCTTATAATAATCTTTCATTCTTTTAATTGCAATAGAGAAAAGTTTTGTTCTATTTCTACTTTCATTTCCAAATCCCCCCACTCCATAGGGGAAAAATTCATCAATCATTACGTATTTTAACTTAATATATGCTGATTCAATAAGATTCCCGGTCAGAAGACCAATACATTCCCCCTTCAGTCCTTTTAAAATTTCCCTTACGCATGGAAAGACTAAAAAGTTACTTTTATGAGTATCCGCAAGTATTTTGAATTCTTGTAGGTAAACATCGTAAAGTTTTGGTATAAGGTTTAAAATCTTATCCTTTTTAAAATTTAGTTTTTCCAGAAAAGAATAGAGAATATCCTTATCGGTTCGTCCACTAAAATCCTCATTTTCTAGAGAGTATGGTTTTCCCAGTACTTTTTGCAACGCAATTTCAAACGCCTTTTTGCCAATACCTTTTGCATGAAGGAGTGTTCCATCGATGTCAAACAAATATGCATTTCTCAAGTCAAACTCCTACCAGATTTTATCAACTGATACGCCGGGAAAAAAATATTTAAGAATGGTTTTATAGTCTTTGCCTTCTTTTGCCATGCCCCTTGCGTCCCATTGAGGGAACCCCACTCCATGCCCAAAACCATAACCCTGAAATAAAACCTGTCTGTTAGTAAGAAAAATATTTGCCCTAAGGCTCTTGATATTTGTCTCACCAAATTTGCTTCTTAATTCCTTACCCGAAATAAGGTTTGTTTGATTTTGGGAATTAATAATTGCAACCTGGTCAATTCTTTTTGATTCTGTCCTTTTTATCACCTTTATGGAGGAAATTTCGCCTTTTAGGTTTAATATATTTGCAAATTTTCCCACATCAATTGAATACTCCCACTTATTTTCGGGATATGTCGAAGCATATTTTGATTCTACAGGGATAAGGTAGGGTTTTTCATAACCAAAAAATGCTTTTGAAGATTCCGTCATTCCCCCACTTGAGGAATGAAAAAATGCTGGAATTATTTTATCTTTATATCTTAAAACCTCTCCACTTGTTGTATTAACTATGTTGTTTATTTCACTAACTTCAGAATTTATTCCATTATAAACCTGCGATCTTGTATCAGAATATACGTCAAAAAATTTTTGCTTTGTCCTTGAGAAAGAAAGTTCGTATAATGCATAGGTTCTTGATACAATTGCCTGTGCTTTTAAGACCTCTATTTCCCAGGATGGATAGACCTCTGATGGTACCACTGAATATAAATATGACTCAATATCTATAATGTTAATGAAATAAGCGGTATTGTTTGTTAATAGTACTTCAAGATTACCTCTGTATTTTTTACCATTAATACCAAAATACTTTTCGGGTGCTATTTCAATTGCTGGTGAAATCATAGCAATTTCGTTTAAAAATAAAGTTCTATTTGAAACCCTAACAAAAATATTACCATTCCCTATTTCTTTTCCTTTCTGGTGTACCAGAACGAAGTTATCTGTCTCAATTTTTATAAAATTTGCATTTGTAAGTAAAACTCTTATAAAGGGAGCAATTTTCATTTCTGGTTTTTTTTCTCCACAGGAGAAAAGAAAAATTAGAGCTATTAAAATTATGGTTATCTTCCACTTCATAACACTATTAATAATCGGCTTTTTTTTAAAAAATTACATTCATAAGGAAATCTATCTGTTTTTCGAGTTTTTCAGTATCAGTGTCATTAAATATTATGAAATCAGCTCTGCCCTTTAAAACATCAAGGTATTCCTGTGAGGCGAGCACGCTTTTCACTTTTTCCCTGCTCCATTTTCTTAAATTTGAAACTCTTTCAAGAATGATATTTTCGGGAGCGTCTACCATTATTATAAAATCACATAATTCATCAAGCCCAATTTCAAAAAGCAATGCAGCATCTATAAGAAAGTTTTTTTCTTTTGAATTTTTTATTTTTTCTTTTACCATTTTTTTTATCTCCGGGTGAACTATGGAATTTAAAATATAGCATTTTCTTTTATCAAAAAAAACAATATCTCCAAGTTTTTTTCTATCAATTTTATTTCCTGTTAGAATTTCATTGCCAAAGGCTTTTAAAATATCATTTTTCTTTTTTTCAAGGGCAATGTGTCCAAATTCGTCCACATCAATATGATAAAAACCATATTTAGTACTAAGAATACTTGACACTGTGGATTTACCGCTACCAGTTTTTCCTGTGATTCCAATAATAAGTTTATCTTTTCTTTTCATCTTTTAAAAAACCTTTTTATATTCCGTTTTATCTTTTTTAGATTTTTACCTTCATAGAAAAGCTCAATAATTCTTGATACCACTTCGTTTCTGTGAATGAAGTTACATTCCGAACAGTCAAAGCATTTTTCTCCTTTATTCTTTATCCATCTTCCACTTCCAAGTTTTCCACCACAGGGATAAAATGGGCAGAAACAAAAAAAACAATTTAAAGCATTCTGTCTTTCGGGCAATTTATGACAGGGATAATATGGACAATCTTTAAAAACAAGATGTTGATTAGAAAAATCAAGTTGTGTTATAAAATTAAACTTTGCTTTATTTTTCACTGTTGAATTTCCACTTTTTATATATAAAATAATATTAAGACAAAAATTTTTTTTTCTCAAAAAATCAAATCTTAACAAAATTTAACAGATTTTGTTGATTAAGAAATACAGGAGGAAAAAATGGTTGTAAAAATAAATTCATTCACTCTTTTTGGTATGAATGTCATTAAGGTAGAGATAGAAGTGGATATTCATTTGAAGGTACCGGAATTTGAGATAGTAGGAATGGCGGGGCAGTCTGTGAAGGAGTCATACAAACGAATAGAAAGTGCCATCCAGAATTCTGGATTTCATTTTCCCGGAAAAAGAATTATAGTTAATCTTGCACCTGCTGGTATAAAAAAAAGTGGTACATTTTTTGATTTTCCAATTGCAATAGGAATATTAAATGAGAATTATGAAATGGCTGGATTGGAAAAAACTATTCTTGTAGGGGAGCTCTCACTCAATGGAGAATTGAGAAAGATACCCGGTGGGCTTTTGATAGCAATGCATGCAAAAAAACTTGGGTTTAAAGAGATTCTCTGCCCCCAAGAAAATGGTAAGGAGATGTCTATAGTTGAGGGAGTAAATGTTGTACCTATAAGAAACTTAAGAGAAGCTGTTGAACATCTTTGCGGAGTAACCCGCAAAACCCCACTACCAGTTCTGTCATTTGAGAGCTTTTCAGAAAATGTTATTGAAAATATAGATGATGATATGAGTGAGGTTTGTGGACAGCTGGTGGCGAAACGCGGGATAGAGGTGGCTTGTGCTGGGGGGCATAATATGTTAATGATTGGTCCCCCCGGCACGGGTAAAACAATGCTTGCAAAAAGAATTCCTAAAATTCTACCACCATTAACGCTTGAAGAATCACTTGAGACAACAATGATTTATAGTATTGCCGGGATGATAGATCCTTCCAACCCTTTAATTTTGAGACGTCCTTTTAGAAACCCACATCATACTTCATCAGACATTTCTATAACTGGAGGAGGAAAAATTCCGAAACCGGGTGAGGTAAGTTTATCACACAATGGAGTTTTATATTTAGATGAATTTCAATTGTTTAAGAGTAATGTTTTACAGGTATTAAGACAACCACTGGAAGATGGAAAAATTTCAATTTCAAGGGCTGAAGGGATGGTGGAATTTCCTTCAAGGTTTATGCTTGTGGCTTCAATGAACCCTTCTTATAAAAATACCGATATTGATGTGTGGAGTCCGGTTGAAATTAAAAGCCTTTTAAAAAAGATTTCATCTCCATTGCTCGACAGAATTGATATGCACATTTCTGTTTCAAAGGTTAATATGAAGGATATAAATGTTTCGTCAGGGCAGGAAAGTTCATCAAAAATACGGGAAAGAATTATAAGGGCAAGAAAATTACAGAGAGAAAGACTGAAACAATATAACCTTTTTACGAATTCTCAAATGTCTCATAAATTAGTAATGAAATTTTGTGAAATGACACCGGGAGCAAAAAGTTTACTGGAGGTTATAATGCAGAAATATCTTTTAAGTATAAGAGCTTATGAAAAGATTCTCAAAGTAGCAAGAACAATTGCGGATATTGAAAATTCGGGAAAAATTCTTGAGCAGCATATTACAGAAGCACTTCAGTATAGATGTCTTGATAAAATTATAGTTAGCTTTGAGTAAAAAAATATTTTTTAAAAAAAGTTTCTCTTTTTCAGGATTTTTCAAAAAAATTTTGTATATTATAATATACAAACCTTTTGGATCAGTTTTTTAAGCTATAATTATTGCATGAAGAGCTTTTCTTTTATTGCTTTAAAAAGTTTAACCTGAGAGATGATCAGCTTGTTTTTCAATAAGGAGTTAGCTGGCTTAAGTAGAATTTTTGGATTAAAGAACTTCTGAAAATACTTTTTTTAACGAGGTTTAAAATTGATACCACAGGATATAATAGATACTTTGGTGAGTAGAGTTTCAATTGTTGATATTATTGGAAGGGTTACTGAAGTAAAAAAAAGTGGTAGGAATTTTGTTGCTTTATGTCCATTTCATAATGAGAAAACTCCATCTTTTTCTATAAGCGAAGAAAAAGGTTTATATCATTGCTTTGGTTGTGGCGCTTCAGGAAATACTATAAAATTTCTTATGGATTATTACAAACTTGATTTTGTTGAAGCGATTGAGAAACTTGCTGATATGGCAGGGATTAACCTTGAGGAGTATAAAAGTTTTTCCGGTAAAAATCTGAAAGGGGAAAAGAAAGCTTTACATAAAATTCTTGGTGAGGCGGTTGTTTTTTTCCATAACAATCTTCTTCAATCTGATGAAGCTTTTGAAGCAAGAAACTATCTAAAAGAAAGAAAAATTTCTCCAGAGATGATAAATTTTTTTAAACTTGGATATGCTGGAAGTAAGAATAGTGTTTATAACCACTTAATTTCTAAGGGGTTTACAGAAGATTTGATAATCAAGTCTGGTCTCTGTATAAAGAGGAATGATGGAGTTTATGAAAGATTTAGGGGAAGATTGATTTTTTCAATATTTGATAAGGAAAACAACCCGGTGGGTTTTGGAGGAAGAATTCTAAAGGACAGTAAGGATGTCGCAAAATATATTAACTCGCCGGAGTCTTTTGTTTTTCACAAAGGAGAATTGTTATTTGCATTTAACCTTGCCAGTGATGAGATAATCAGAAGGAAGGTTGTTTATGTGGTGGAAGGCTACATGGATGTTATAGCTCTTTTTCAAAATGATATAAAGAATGCAGTGGCACCATTGGGCACTTCAATTACAGAAAGTCAAATCTTGCAACTTAAAAGATATTCAGAAAACATAGTTTTTGTCTTTGATGGAGATGAAGCTGGGATAAATGCAGCGAATAGAGCTATTGACATTGCTTCTAATCTAAATGTGAGAACAAAAGTGGTTATTTTACCTGATAAGATGGATCCATATGATTTCTCGATGAAGTATGGAAAGGTGGCCACATTACAATATTTTGAAGAAAGGGAACTGGAAGCTATAGATTTTAAATTGAAATTTTTCAGTAGAAAATATTCTGTCAAAAAAGAGAAGGTAAATTTTGCAAAAAATATTTTTGCATATGTTAGAAAAATGAATAGTGCTATTGAGAGAGAAGAAGCTTTAAAAAAGATTGCAAATTTTTTAAAAGAGAGTTTCCAGACGATTTTAATTGAATATCAGAGTTATCTCAAGAAAGATAATACTTTTGGTCGATTAATTGATGATAAATTTGAGAATACGAAAAAACTGGATCCAGAACTTGAATTTCTGGGTGGCTTATTGAATTATTATGACAGAAGGGATGAGTTGCTTGAAATTGCATCTTCTGAAATGTTTTTTAATGAAAAGGTGCGAGAAGCAGTGAAAAAAATTTCCAGTTGTAATAATGAAAAGGAGTTAAAAAATTTTATATTTGAATTAAATGATAATGAATTGATTGATGCAGTTTCTAAAATTGCTGTTGATGAGACTTTTACTTACGAAACATTGCTTGAAAAAGCTTATAGCATAAGGTACAAAGCAACAAAAAGAAAACTTGCAGAAACAAGGGATTTGAAAGAAATAAACAAAATAAAAAAAGAATTATTTGATATAGAGGAAATTTTACATAGTTTTACAGGTGTTTCAAATATTTAAAGATATCTGGAGGTCAATGAAATATGTATAATGGCTTGCTTGAAAATGAGGAAATAAATAATTTAATTAAGCATGGCAAGGAAAAAGGTATTTTAACCTATGAAGAGATTATGGAATTTTTGCCAGAAAATATTGCCTCATCACCCGAAGCTCTAGAGAACATTATAAAGTTACTTGAAGAAAATGAAATAACAGTAGAAGACCCATTTCTTGAAGATTTTGAAAATTTCTTAGGAGAGGATTTTGAAGATCTGGATTCAATGATCATTGAAAGCGAGGATGATCAGAGTGATAATCCTTTAAGGATTTATCTTAAGAAAATAGGAAAAATTCCATTACTCATGCAGGATCAGGAAATAGAAATAGCAAAAAAAATTGAGGAAGGGCAACTTAAAATTAACACTGCGATTTATGATTCAGGATTTTTGATTTCTGAAATTGATGAAATAATTACTGAGATTTTGCAGGGTAAGGGTAAACTCTATAACTTTTTCAACCTGCCAAAGATTTATAATATATCTGCGAAGGAAAGAAAGGAGAGAATGAAGGTAATTTCAGATGTTGCTTCTGTACTTATGAAGACAAATGAAGAGCTATCTTTAATTGATGAAGCATGGGAAAAGGAGACCTCTGAAAAAGAAAGGCAGAAACTGAAAAAGAGGATAAAGGAAATCAGGTGGAATTTCATAGATGTGATTAAAACTATTGACATTAATCCAAAAATCCTGGTTAATGCTGCAGAGAGAATATTGCAGGTGGGTGAGGAAATAGAAAAGGTTATAGAATATTTTAAGAAAATTGAGCTGGCACAAAATTATTCAATTCCTCAATTATTTAAGTTGTCGGAAGAATACCCTGAAAATGATTCACTTAGAAATCTTGTCAACACAATTAAATCAAAGCAGGAAAAATTAAACCAGATTGAAAATATTTATAAAGCTTCAAAAGAAGAGCTATTGCACTGGACACATGAAATCAGAGAGGGCAGGCAGGTAGTTGAAGAAAGAAAAAAAGAATTAATTCAGGCAAATTTGAGGCTTGTTGTTTCGATAGGTAAAAGATACATCAATAGAGGGGTTCATCTGTTTGACTTAATACAGGAAGGCAATATTGGATTAATAAGGGCGGTGGAAAAATTTGAGTACAAAAAGGGATATAAGTTTTCCACATATGCAACATGGTGGATAAGACAGGCCATAACCCGTTCGATTTCCGAGCAGTCAAGGACAATAAGGGTTCCCATTCATATGATAGAGCAGATTAATAAGATTAAAAAGGCAGAGGTTGATTTAACACAGGATTTGGGAAGAACACCCTCTGTTGAGGAAATCTCACATAAAGTTGGGTGGGGGATAAACAAAGTAAAAAATATTAAGAATGTTGCAAATGATCCGGTTTCGCTTGAAACCCCTGTTGGCAGAGATGAAGATTCTTCACTCGGGGATTTTATAGAAGACATAAAGGCTTCAAGTCCCATGCACTCGACAATGAGCAATATGCTTAAGGAAAAACTTACAGAGGTTATTAATGAATTGCCATTAAGGGAGCAAAAAGTATTAAGAATGAGGTTTGGGCTTGACGATGGTTATGCTCATACACTTGAAGAGGTTGGATATTTATTTCAGGTTACAAGAGAAAGAATTAGACAGATAGAGGCGAAGGCTTTGAGAAAGCTCAGAAACCCAAAAAGGGTAAAGGAGCTAATGGATTTTATTGATTAAATTGAGATCTTTATGATTTATTTATTCCCAGTTCCTTCATTCTTCTGATAAGGTTGTTGGGTAAAACATCAAGACTTATTGCTGTCTTTGATATGTTATTTTTATGAAGTTTTAATTGAGTAAGAATGTAGGTTTTTTCAAGTACCTTTTTTGCTTCTGAAAGTGGCATTGTTTTTTCAAATATTGTGTTTTCAGATGGTAGTTTTGTTGTATTTATTATACTTTCTACATCTTTTTTTGTTATTATATGTCCCTCTGATAAACCAAAAACCCTTAAAATTAAATTTTTTAATTCTCTTATATTTCCCTTGAATGGAAGGGTACGAATAAGACTTAAAGCGTTGTCTTCTATTTTTTTCTCAATGTTGGTTTCCATACAAACCTGCTTTAAGAAGTAATTTGCGAGAACCTCAATGTCCTCTTTTCTTTCTCTTAAAGGTGGTATTTCTATTACAATAACTCCAATTCTATAGTATAAATCTTCTCTAAATTTCTGATTTTTTACTTCTTCGGAGAGATCTTTATTTGTTGCAGAAATAAGTCTGAAATCTACAGAAATAGGTTTCGTCCCACCAATTCTTACAACAGTTTTATCTTCAAGTACTCTTAGGAGTTTTGCCTGCTGAGAAAGAGGGAGCTCTCCTATTTCATCAAGAAAGAGAGTGCTTTTATCCGAGAGTTCTATTTTACCCTTCTTTTGAGTGGAAGCACCAGTAAAAGCACCTTTTTCATAGCCGAAAAATTCGCTTTCAAATAATGTTTCTGGTATTGCTGCACAATTGAGTTTGATCATTTCATTGTTTGCTCTTTTTGATTTAAGGTGAATCAGATGGGCGATATGTTCCTTCCCAACTCCACTTTCTCCATATATAAGAACAGGAAAATCAAGTTTTGAAGCTTTTTCGATGAGCTCATTTACTTTTTTTATTTTATCTGAAGTTCCGATGAGCTTGTATTTTTCTATTTCTCTGGAAAGTAATTCTCTATATTTTCTATGTTCTATTGCGTTATTCAATATGATTTTTATTTTCTGATATGAAATTGGTTTTTCGATAAAATCAAATGCCCCAAATTTAATGGAAAGGACAGCCTTTTCAATACTTGCATAACCAGAAATCATTATACATTCTATGAAGGGATAATTTGATTTAATATATGTGAGCAGGTCAATACCATCTTCATCTCCAAGCATTATATCAATTATTGAAACCTGTATATCATCTTTTTCCTCTTCCAAAATTCTTTTAGCCTCCCTTATGGAAGAGGCACCAATAACTTCATTGTCTAAAAGCACATCTTTAAGACTGTTAATTACATCAACATTATCATCAACTATAAGCACCGCCATTTTTTTCCTCCAAAAGCGGGAAAATTAAGTAAAAAGAGGTACCCACGCCAACTTTGCTTTCTACTTCTATTCTACCTTTTTGTTCATTAATTAAGCTTTGTACTATTGATAAGCCTATCCCTATATTTCCTCTATTCTTTTTTGTAGAAAAACCCGGAGAAAAAATTTTTTCTAAATTTTCTTTTGAAATACCGGGGCCATTGTCTTTAATAATAATTTTAGCAAACTCTTTTTCTAATTTCAACGTAATGTTAACACTTACACCATCCCCACTTTCCAATGAGTTTTTAATAATATTTCTTACAGCTTCTTTAAATAATAGAGAATCGATAAGCAGATAAATAATTTTGTCGTTTTCAACAGATACATTTTTAAATTCAAGAGAAACTTCTTTTAATACAGATATAACCTCACATTTTTGTAAAACTGGATCAGGAAAATGAGAAAACTCTCTTAACCTGCCAAGAATCTCTTTTATCTCATTTATTTTTGTTAAGATGAGACCTATCTTTTTTGTATCAGGTGATTCCAGAAGGTATTCAGAATAGGTCTGGATTGGTGAAAGCAGATTATTTATCTCATGCACAAGCACTCTTGAAATCTCTTTCCATCCTTTGTATTTCTGGATATTTTCTACGATTTGTTCATATTTTTTTAATTTTTCAAGCATTTCATTGAATGCCCTTATTAAGACCCTTATTTCCTCTGTGCCTCTTTCTTTAATCTTGAGCTCTCTGATGTTTTTTTCAAAGTAGATAGATTTTACCTGTTTTGAAAGGAAGGAAATGGGTTTTCGAATACCATAAAGGTAAATTGTAAAAATAATTATTATAAGACAGATATTTAAAAAGAAGGCAAACCAGACCTTTCTTGTGGTTTCTACCACCATATTTTCTGAGAAGACTTTGAACAGAGAGAGCCTTTTTTGAATTTCTATGTTATTTTCTGCAATCTTTCCAATTTTCCATAATTCCTTCTCAAGCAACTTTTGGTGGTTGTAGATTGAAATATAACTTGTATAAATTGAAAGCCCAAGCATTATTAAAGTAACAGTAAAAAAAATAGCCATAAATTTAATTTTCATTTTTTTTCTCTATAGAATAAGTAAGAATAATTTTTGGTTTATTTCCCCAGAGCGTCATCAAATTTACATTTAGTTCTGATCTGCAGATCAAATCTATCTCCGTTTCAAGAGAGCCTGAAACAAAATTATTTGCGTTGGTCAAAACAATAAAATCAAAGATTGAAATCCATTGGTTGAGTTTTTTTATATCTTCAAATTTTATTCTATCAGCCAGAAAGGTTTCTTTTTCAAAGCTAACTCTCTTTACGCTTTTCCCAAAGTAAATTAGTTTTTTGGCATGTTTTGTTTTTATAAAGCAGATAAATTCTACTTCAACCCCACTTTTTATAATTTCTATTATTGAAGGGTTTAGAAGGTTTGAAAATTTTATCTGTGTTCTGATATTTTCAGCATTTTTGAAGTCTCTGTACACATATACGTTATCGACTATTACTTTGGGGTTGTAGCTTATTATGCCAAGAACAACTAAGATGATTTTTATGAACTCTACCACATTTTTAATTAAATTCATAACAGCCTCAGGAAAGTAAGGTTTTTAAGTAATCTATATCCTTTTTAAAATCTTTTAGACTATCATTGAAATTCTTTATAGCTTCATTTGTTACGAGAGAATTATCTGGGATAAGCTTAATGAACTCACTTAAAGGGAAACTTCCCTCACCATAGTGAAGGTGTTTATCATACAATCCATTGAGATCTCCATCTGTAAGATGATAGATAACTGGGTTCAGACTCAGGAAACTCTGAATGAAAGAAAAAACATCTTTTTTGTGGGCATTTGCGGAGCATACTGCGTGTCCAAAATCAAAGCAGAATGAAACTTTTGTTTCCTCAATTATCCTTTTTATCTCTTCTGGAGTTGAACCAAGAGAGTAGAGATTTTCACCATTGCCCAGATATGGTTTATTTTCTATAACCATTCTTCTGTCATAGAGTTTTTTTATTTGATTTATAGTTTCTATGAGGCTTCCATTTACTCCCGGGTGGAAAATAACCTTTTCAGCATTTAGTAAATCTGCAAACTTAAATGTTTCGATTGTAAGTCTTTTATTATTTTCGTATGCTTCCTTTATCGAAAAATTCATTCCACTTCCGAAGTGAGGGGCATGGATAACAAAAGGAATTTTAATATCTTTCCAGAGGCTTCCATGTGTATCAAAGCTTTCAGGAACCACGTAGATTTCAATATAATTGTATAAACCTTCTTCATATAGACTTAATGCCTTGTCAATATAGTTTTCATTGGTTGACCAAAGCTTTAAGCCAATTTTAAGTGGTTTTTTATCCATAAAAAACCTCAGGGCTGATTTATTTCAGTTTCAACGCCAAGTGCAATTTTTTTTATACCACTTTTTTTTGCTATATCGATAACTTTCATAATTATCTCATATTTTACATTCTTATCTGCTTTTACTATTAAAGAGGCTTCTGAATTTTTTATCCTTTTTCTTAGTTCAACTTCAAAGGTAGAAATCTCAAACTTATTTCTACCAATGAATATATTACCTTCATTATCAATAAAAACTTCAACATTTGAAGGTGTTGCTTCTTTTTCTACATGTTTCATTTTTGGAAGATCAATATTTAATCCTGACTGAACCAGCAAAGGTGTGGTCAGCATAAATATTGAAAGTAACATCAATGAGACATCCGTAAGTGGAGTTATGTTAATCTCACTTTTAATTTTTCTTTTTTTTCTTTTAATTTTCATCTAATTTTTCCAGTTTTTTTAATTCAAAGAATTCCATGACAGTAAGCTGCATTTCAGAAGTAAACCATTCGATTCTATTAATAAAGTAGTTATAAGCCAGAGATGTTGGAATAGCAATCATAAGGCCTACTGCGGTGGTTGTTAAAGCTTCAGCAACACCCTTTATAACGACTGTAATTCCACTGCTTCCAGTTTGAGCAATGTTTTCAAAAGCCTTTATAATTCCAAGTACAGTTCCGAGCAGTCCAAGATAGACTGAAATATTGCTTATACTGCCAAGTATGCCAGTATATTTTTCGAGTTCTTCTTCTTCTTCAATTATTTTTTTTTCTATTAAATTATTTATCTCATCTTTTCTCATGCCTATATTTTCCAGACATGTAAGTAAAACTTTTACAAGTGGCGAAGGATTTTCTTTCAAATATCCTTTGAATTCATTAATTTTTTTTTCTTTTAATGCCTCTTTAAATTTTGAAATTAATATATTCCTTTTTAATCTGGATTTTTTGTAATAACTTATTGTTCTTTCAATAAATATGCCAAGAGCAATGATGGAGCATAATACAAGAAAGTACATTGAAATTCCGCCAATTTGTAGAAATTCGATTAAGTTTTTTGCACCGAACATAATACATCCTATTCTTTTTCCAAATTTTTACGTTCTTTCTCAAGCCAGTGTTCAAAGAAAAGATAAATCAGAATAATTATTACTCCGCAGGTTATAGAATAATTTAAGGCTTTGAATAAACTACTGATGTCAGAGGTGACAATGAGATAAAAAGATATTTTTGAAATTGAAACATTAAAAAATAATATAAAAAAATTGATCAAAAAAGAAATCGCGCCCAATAAGATCAGAGTCTCAAATATGAACCTCAGAGGTTTTAAAGACGAATTTATTTTCATAAGAGACTCAAAGTTTTTTTTAGTTTTTTTTAGTTTTAGAAAATATATAAGGGTAATAGAAGCAAGAAAAATACCACAGATAAACAATAAACTTATAATAATAAAAAAAACATTATCAACTAGTGAGTCTTTTTGCTGGATTATATCTATTTTTTCGATAATAGGTTCACTGGAAGTTCCACCTGATAAGGTAAAACCTGAATGATAAATGAGAGATAAAAAAGACAGGGAAAAAAAGGACAAAACTTTTTTCATTACACAACTCATTGTAAAGGATTATAAATATTATAACCTCAAAAAGCCATACTTTCAAGTAAAATGGAAAAAAGTGTTTTTTGAGTTAAACTGTGCTATTTTTATTTAATTTTAAGAAGTAGAAATAAATACCAGAAAACAATGCCGAAGACGTTTTTTTCTGGTGTTTATCTCTAAAAAATCACTCAATTCAGATTTAATGGTATAATCGCAGGAGAAGATAACTCAACATTTTTTTCGTGTTTTACAATAAGTGAAATTAATTCAAGTGTGTTTGTTATTACAGAAGGAGAAATTCTTTTTCTGTCTAAAAATTCGCAATTTTCTTCATTAAGGACATCAGTTATAAATCTTTTTGTTCCATTTCCCAGAGAAAAATTTTTGCCCTGCAATTCCTTTAAATATGAATTGATACTTTTTTCATTAGAAAAGTCTGGTAAAATACCCTCTATTTTAAAAAGATTAAAAATGAGATAAAAAGCATATTTTTCTACTTCTGTTTTCTGGTCTAATTTTTCCAGAATGCGGGTTGTAAGATTAAAAAAATTCAGGGCAGGGTAACTGTATTCTAGAAAAATATTTGTTATTTCAAAAATAAGATAAAGATAGGCTATCTTATTGAGGTTGTTATTTATACTTAAAAATTCTTTGATTAAAGAGACCTCTTTAACAGAATAGTAATCCATATTTTTTGACCTGTATAAAACTCCTTCCACTATGTTGGAAAATAAAAGTATGGTTCTTTTTTTACTCTTTTCTCTGTCGGACCCAAAAGCAAAAATCTCGATTTTACCTTTATTTTTTTCAAGAAGGGTAAAAGTGGCGTGTCCTTCACCAAAGGAATTTTTCTTTATTACAATGCCGTAAAAGTTCTCAAGGGATTGCTCAATAAGAGGCATAAAGACTATACATCCTTTTTTTCGTATTCTATCCTCTCAACAACCTCAAAGGTTTTTAAATATCCCTTTTTGTCATAAATCTCTTTCACTATTGCAAAATCTCCAGCTCCAATGTAATAAATCCTCAAATTTTTACCCAATTTATGTCTGTAATCTTTTACCAGTTCCCTTATTACACAATCAAAATGTACCAGCTCCCCTGCCTCTTTATGCCTAATTGCTGTGTAAATATTTCTAACAGGAGCGTTACATATCGGGCATATTGAAATTACAGCATTATTATTCTCTGAATTATTGTTGTTTAAAGAATCATCATGATTGGAATTAAAATTTTTCCTTATCTGGGGTGTAAACCTTTTTTTTCCAAACATTCTTTATATCTCCAGTGAAATTAACTACAATATTATAGTGCATTTTTGATTATTATACAATTAACTTGAGAAAAGCTAAATTGGGGGCGATATTTTTTTTATTTTTTATAGGGGGTAGATATAACCATGAGATAGGTAATGCCTTTGGCATTTATTTATATATCTTATAAATAAAGCAGCTATCTCACAATTTTGGAAAAAATTAATGTAGTTGCCAGTTGAATATTTTGTATATATTTTATTTAGTTCAAAAAGGAGTATAAGCTTACTTAATCATAATTTCTTGATAAAAATAAAAAAATAGGTGAAAATATTTTACTAAGTTTTTATGAGGAGTAAAAAATGATTTGCTATATCGCTCATGAAATTGTAAAGAATTTTATGAAAGATTGTTTTATGGCTGTAGGTGTTCCTGAAGCTGATGCAGAGATTTGTGCTGATGTGCTCATAGCAGCAGATCTGAGAGGAATTGATTCACACGGTATTGGGAGATTAAAACCGATTTATATTGACAGAATAAAATCAGGTCAGATTAACCCGATAACAAATGTGAATATTGCTAAAGAGACTTTTACGACAGCCGTTGTGGATGGTAATAATGGTATGGGACATGTAGTTGCTAAAAAGGCAATGGAGATAGCTATAGAAAAGGCCAAGAACTATGGTATGGGAATGGTAGCCGTAAGAAATTCAAATCATTTTGGGATAGCGGGTTATTACTCACTTATGGCTATCGAGGCCGGAATGATAGGTATTACAGGTACCAATGCCAGACCATCAATAGCTCCAACTTTCGGCGTAGAAAATATGTTGGGGACAAACCCTTTAACCTTTGGCATTCCCACTGATGAAGAATTCCCTTTTTTATTTGATTGTGCTACCTCTATAATTCAAAGAGGAAAGGTTGAAGTATATTCGAGGTTAAAGAAAAAGCTTCCTACTGGCTGGGTAATAGGTGAAGATGGTAGATACAAGACTGATCCAGATGAAGTTCTTAATGATATGCTTGTTGGGAAAGCTGCTCTACTTCCTCTTGGCGGTGCTGGTGAGGAGTTTTCTGGCTATAAGGGATATGGTTACGCTACTGTGGTGGAAATTCTTTCTGCTGCTTTACAACAGGGAGCATTTCTTTGGGGGCTGAGTGGGATGGAAAATGGTAAAAAAGTACCTTACAGAGTGGGGCATTTTTTTATAGCCATAAATGTAGAAGCCTTTGTTGAGCTTGATAAATTTAAGAAAACTACTGGTGAGATATTAAGAAGTTTGAGAGCCTCAAAGAAAGCACCGGGATGTGAAAGAATTTATACAGCTGGAGAAAAGGAGTATTATATTATGCTGGAAAGACTTAAGAGCGGTATACCTATTGATGAGGAGGAACAAAAAGATATAAAGTTCTTAATAAATGAGTTGAAGTTAAATTATCAATTTAATTTTTAGAATGGGTTATGAATATTAGTTATTGGTTATATTTATAGTGTCTTCTTTAGCATTTTAAATTTATTGGGTTGAGAAAAAATAATATTATTCTTTCTTGTATTTCATTTTTTTTTGGTATATAATATATAAAAATAAGAAAATTTGGGAGAGAAAAAAATGAAAAAAATATCGTTTCTTTTGGCTCTGGGAATTGTGTTAACCTTTCTTTCTTGTAGTTCGCCTGGTGGTGAAGCATATCTCTTTGTCGAAGGAATTGCAAATCATGAAGGTGGTGTAGTTCCTTTACATACTGAATTGACAAGTTCTGGCGGGGCAGAAAATGTGATGGTTTTAGAAACAAAAGAGTTTTATATTTCAATTACCCACATAAAGATCAAGTCAAGAGAAAAAGATTGGGTCACAATAAGGGAGAACTTATATGTTTATCCTGAGGAAATGGTTAGAGGTGTAAACCTTGCCAATGGAGTTAAAATTGATCCTTATGATTACAATGTGGTTTTGATAGGTTACAAAGCCAACTGGTATGTGAATACGGAAAAGGCAAATATTACAAATTCTACAAAGGAAGATATTTACTATGCAATTTTTTATAATGATGTGAATGTCTACAATGAAGTTTCGAATCAATATCCAAACAGCCCATCTACATACTGGAGTTCAAGTTTTTCAATATTTGCGGGGGATAATAAATGGCTCTATCTTTATTTTGACACAGAGGATATAGCTAAAGCACTTACAAATTCTTCTGGCGAGATTACAAATGTTTATTTTGAAAGACCTACTTTAAACATAGAGTTAAGGTAAAAAGCCATGAATTTGAAAAAGGTTGGGAAAAGATATACCTCTCTTATTGATATGACGCCTATTATTGATGTTGTGTTTCAGTTGCTGATATTTTTTATGCTGACCTCTACATTTATAAAAGCAGCAGCAATTAATATAGAATTGCCTAAATCTAAAACGGCTGATGTTCAACCCGTGAGACAGGTTGTAATAACAATTTATAAAAATGGGAATATTGCTCTCAATGATAATCTTATAAGCCTTGATTCTCTGGGTAGATTGGTAAAAGAAGAGTATATAAAAAATAAGGATCTTGTGGTTACAATTCAGAGTGATAAAAATGTGGCTTATGGACTGGTAATACAGGTTATGGATATTGTTAGAATTGCTGGGGTTAAAAAAATGAGTCTTTCAACCATGCTTTTGGAGTAAAAATGAATATTCGTGAGATAGATTTTAAGAATAGCCTTTTTATTTCTATCTTCATTCATTTCTTATTGTTTTTGGTTTTTAGTATTTTGTTTATGAAGAATCCTTTTCAGAGGGTTGAGTTGCCAACTGTTGTAAATATTGAGTTTAATGCAGAAACAGTGGGTGAAGGTATAAATGAAAACATTAAATCCCCTCCGTTACAAACCAGGACCCCATCCCTTGAACAGAGAAAGTCTGTTGTAACCGAAAGGACAGTGGTGAAAGAAAAGGCTATTTTAGCAAAGGAGTTGGTCCGAAAAATTAAGGAGATTTCAAAAGAAAATGTAAAGGAACTTGTTCCCAGAAAAGATGTTATCGAGAAAAAGGTGAAAGAAAATGTAAATAAGCAGACCGAAAAGATTGTTAAGGATGTAGTTAGAGATGAAAAAGTAGAAGATAATGTTGCCTCCAAAAGTTTACAGAATGAGCTTGAGGATAGGGAAAGCGAAGAACTTTTAAAGGATATAGATGCTGTAATCTCCGGAACCGGTGAAAAGGGTAAAGAGAGTGTATCAGAGGTTAGAGGTGACCCACTTTCAGGAGGAAAGTGGAGTAGCAGGGTAAGAAAAACGATATTTTTCCCAGATATTCAATCAAAAATTCCAGATGAACTTAAGAAAAAGGGTATTGGTTATTCTGTTACTGCCAGGATAAGATTTGATAGGAATGGTCTTGCAATAGTTGTTGAAATTATAAAATCATCAGGGAATTCAAAGATAGACCAGATTTTTAATACAGAATTGAAGAAAATCAGGGTGGAACCTGTTGATGATAATGTTATTGACGAAGTTGTCCATACTTTTAAGATTAGGGTGAAGTAATTTAGAAGGGGGTATATAGTTATTGTGTGGTGAGTTTCATTCTATTTTTGTTTATTCTATCCAGTAAATTATCGATAATTTTATCATAGTTTAAATCAGAAGTTTTTATTCTGTAAAGTTCATCTTCCATATACTCGAGAGCAAGCCTGAATCCTTTTATTTCATCAGTTTTAGTGGCAAATTCGATTGCTTCTTTCCAGTATTTTCGAGCTGATTCAAAATAAAACTCCGCTATATCATATCCCTCGAGATATTCTTTTTTAAATTCATCATTGAAAAAATATATATTTTCTTTCATGTGCATATAGCCATAATTTATGTATTCCTGTGCAAGCATAAGTGTAATGTGCATCATAATTAGATTTTTGTATCTTTCATACTGAAGCTCATTGGTGATGGGAACAAGTGCCCTTATGGGGTGGTCAAATGGCACGACGTAAGCTAATTCAAGAAAAAAGATGTTTCTACTTATGGAGTCAAGATCTTTATAAAGCCACTGATTATATAACCTGAAAAATTCCTCTTTATATCTAATTTTATTTCTTAAGGGCTTGAATCCGAAATCTTTTAATTCGCCAGAAATACTTGAGAATAATAAAAAAATAAATAGAGAAATTTGTGAGACTGTTTTAAAAAGAATTCTTTTTTTTATTTTCATATAAACTTCTTAAAATTTAACTTTGTTCTGTTTAACATTTTTATAATTAAAGAGTTAACATAAGCTTTTTACTTCTACCCTTGAAAAAATAAATAAGGTCAAGTGAAGCAAAATAAAATAAAAATTAAGTTAAACAAAGAGGTTTATTATAACATCAAAACCTTTAAAGCTTTGCTTGTTAATCTTTAATAAACTTATCGGCACAGGAAGATATTTTTAAATACCATACTTTTCTTTTATTTCTTCTTCAGCTTTTAACCAATCTGATAGTTCATTGCCGGGCAGTCCGTTCTTTGTTCTTTCAAGATAGATGTCATATGCCCTTTTCTGAATTTCTGCAAGAAAATCCTCAAGCTTTGGTTTTTTAGATGTTTTCTTACTCGTGGTTGGTTTTTTAGCTGGCATTTTAAACCTCCTTTTCTTTGAAATCTATTTCTAATGGCACACCGGTAAATTCAAAGGCAAGTCTCAGTCTGTTTTCAAGAAACCTGCCGTAATCTTTCTTTAAGTACTTTTTGTGGTTTATAAAAAATATAAACCTTGGTGGTGCAATATCTACCTGTGTGGCATAATATATTTTTAAATCTGATACAGGATAATTTATATTACTCTCTTTTATATTTTTTTGCAACCATTCGTTTAGAATTGATGTGGATACTCTGTATCTACTGTTTTCATAAACCTGGAGAGCTGTTGATAAAATTCTGTTGATCTTGTATTTTTCCTTTGCTGAAATAAATTCGACTGGTATAAATGGATAACAGGGTATTTCCATATAGATTTTTTTTCTATATTCTTTCATTAGAAAATAATTTTCTTCATTTCCGGGATTGATTATGTCCCATTTGTTAAAAGCAAGTACTAATGATTTTCCCCTGGATATGACTGTTTCGGTGATTGTTTTATCCTGATGGGTTATTGGTGAAGTGGAATCTAAAAGTTGGATTACAACATCACTTCTTTCTATGGATTGAATAGCCCTTACACTGCTGTAATACTCAATATCTTCTTCAATTTTTGATTTTTTTCTTAAACCAGCTGTGTCAATTAATCTTATTTGTTTTTCGTTGAATTTTATCACATCATCAATTGCATCTCTGGTTGTTCCTGCAATTTCTGAAACTACACTTCTTTCATATCCGAGTATTGCATTTACAAGCATTGATTTTCCAACGTTTGGTTTTCCAACGATCGCTATTTTGATTTCATCTTTAATTTCTTCATTTTGAGGTATTAATTTCTTGCATTCTTTTAAAGTTCCAATTATTTTTTCAAGTAATACTTGTTTTCCTCTATTATGCATTACGGAAAAAGGTATCACTTCATTAAATCCGAGAGAAAAAGCCTCAGAAGAAAGAGCCTCCATTTCTCTGTTGTCAAGTTTGTTTGCAACTACAATAACTTTTTTGTTAAGCTTTTTTAAAAATCTTGAAAGCTCATAATCCAGTGGATGTAGTTCTCTACCGTCAATGGTCAGTAAAACAAGATCTGTGTTTTTTATTGTTTCCTCTACTTTTTTTCTTACAATTTTATCAAAGTCAGCTTCACTTTCAAGGTACCCTGCAGTATCAGAGAGAATAAAACCAAAATCCTCATAGCATACTGTTTCCATATTTGTATCTCTTGTAACCCCTTCTTTTTCGTGAACAATTGATTTTCTTTTACCAATTAGCAGGTTAAAAAGTGAGGACTTTCCCACATTGGGTCTTCCGATAATTGTAACTAATGGCAATCTTTTCATATTTTTGCTAACTCTCCGATTTATCTTTAAAATATAATAATTTTTATGCATGTGGACAAATTAAGGCTTTGCTTTCATTAAGAAATCAGCTTATTGATAGCCATACTCTGGATGGTTTTGTCAGTGAGCTATCGTTAATTTGATTCTAGATTATCTCTTGCTTTTTTTCAAGTTATTCCGATAATATGACTTGAGGAGGAGGGTATTAATGAAGAGAGTTTTATGGTTTATTTTCCTGGTTCTGTTTGGAATATCCATCTCTTTTGCAGATGAATTTATTATAGATGAACCTGAGTCAACCCAATCTGCTCAGAAGTCTGAAGAAACCAAAAATTCTGGAAATATGAGGAATTATAGCAGGTTAATGAAAAAAATTGGGGCAATACAAACTCCAGAAACATTTTCAAAAGGAGAGCTTTTTGGAGAAATTGTGATGTATGAGGAGGGAGGGATAAATACAAGATTTGTTGTTGGAATTTTTGATATCTTTGAGATAGGATTTACCGAAAATTTTGATGCGTTGATAGGTTCTGGTAATCCAGTCGTGAATATTCCCGGTGCATATATGAAATTAACAATACTTAGAAATTTTAAATCTATTTATTGGGCTATTGGATTTGATAGCTTTGCTTATGGAAAAAATGGAAAGTATATTTCTGATGATAGGTCTTCAACAGTATATGGAATTTTTACAACTCTTGGCTGGCCATATTCTTTTTTTGGTGGGAGTGACTTTTTTATTTTTGGTTTAAGGTACCCCTTGCTACCAGTTGAGGCTCAAAATCCAACCAATTCTTCTATTTATTTTGGGCTTTCTTTCTCTGCCATTGATTATTTTTCTCTTGGTCTGACATTGGAAAATATTTATCTCTCGTTTGATAGAAGTGAGAGAATATTACCCTCAATGATTGTTACATTAAAACCTGTGAAGGAGTTTAGTTTTAGTTTTGTTTTACAGTACGAATTTTACTCACAGAGGATCAATAGAATTTTAACAGTTGGTTATAATACGAGCTTTTAGAGTGTATGATGAGAAATTTAAAGAATTTTTTCAAACTCTTGAAATTTTTTACTGTTTTAGCCAATATTATTATTTTAATCTGGCTAATCCTTTATGGCAGAAAAGAATTTTTTTTATTGTATTTTGTTATTTTGAGTTCAGTTTTTTTTTCCTCTGGTGAT
>FWPU01003070.1_pt1 | contig 43473 bp, 31 predicted proteins | sample 2228361 | NCBI WGS metagenome assembly FWPU01 (sample SAMEA103939777, study PRJEB20133) | metagenome | reverse complement strand
AGGCAGGCTGCGCCGGAGACGGGATGCGCAAAAACATGACAGGTCGTTAACTGCGCTTCGGTTTACCTCACCCCCAGCCTCGCTGCGCCCGGCTCGCCCCCCTGTTTACGGGTGTATTCGGCGCAGAGAGCGCAGAGAAAACCCCAGAGTCTGTCTCATCTGTTTTCCTCTGCGCTCTCAGCGTCTCGGCAGTGAATTCCACCCCCCAATCCGAATACGCCCCTGTTTACGCGCTTATTGACACGGCTCGTAAGCTCTACTACAATTCAAAGTGGAGTGGAGCAGGTTGTTTGCAGTACCGGCGAGAAAGACCAGACCCGGTGTAGCAGAACCTACACCGGGTGTTTTTTTGACCCGATCGCAACACCGGCCCACCGCGTTGGTAATTTGTTCAGTGGGCAAAGGAGTACCACACATGTCTCAACGTCTCACCGGCGTGGTCAAATGGTTCAATGCGCAGAAGGGCTACGGCTTTATCGCGCGTGAGGGTGGCCCCGATGTGTTCGTGCACTACACGGCCATCGTCGGGTCCGGCTATCGTAATCTGAACGAAGGCGATCAGGTCGAGTTCTCCATCACCGATGGGCCGAAGGGGCCGCAGGCGAGCGAGGTCAAGCGCGTCGGCGCGTAAACCAGCGCTCCACCGCCGACAGGGTGGCCCATCGGGGCCTACCGGATCAGCAGACAACAGCCCGGCTTTCGTGTGAGAGCCGGGCTGCCTGTTGGAGCGCGCGCTTCATTCTACTTCGACCTTCACCTTCTCCTTTTCGCCCCCTTCTTTGGGCTTGCCGCGCAGCCGATCTACGGTGCATTCGACGCTATCCAGCACGCCTTCGAAGAGCGCTTCCCAGCTAGCTCGCGCCTCTTCCAGCGCGGCGTTGGCGTGCGTGCGGAAGTCTTTGGGCAGCAGCGAAGCGAACGCCTTGCCCGTCTCTTCCAGGGCGCGCCCCTGATGCCGCACGAACGCATCGAGCGGGTTGCGCGGCTTGACCTCTTCCTTTTTCGCCTGTGGTCGTCCCTTGGTCATGGTTTGATCCCTTTCCCACTTCGCACACTGCGAACGAATATCCTACAAGTCCTCTACGTCAACAGCGAGCGTTCGGTTGCACGCTTGTTCACTCAATACCCCCGCGTGCGGTCTACCAGGTTCAGCAGGTCTTTGCGGGCCAGATAGCGCTTGAGATTCTCGATGAACACCTGTACCGCGCGCTCGTCGTAGTCGGGCATGACACCGGCGACATGCGGCGTGATGAGCAGCGAAGGCTGTTTCCACAGCGGGCTATCGGCGGGCAGCGGCTCCGCCTCAAAGACATCGCACGCCGCGCCAGCGATCACGCCGCGCTCCAGGGCCCCTTGCAACGCCTGCTCGTCAACGATCCCGCCGCGACTGACGTTGATCAGATAGGCGGTCGGCTTCATGGCTGCCAGCACCTCGGCGTTGATCATGCGGCGTGTGGTTTCGGTGAGGGGCACAGTCAGCACCACAAAATCACACACGCGCACCATAGTGATCAGGGCTTCTGGAGGATAGAGCCGGTGGAAATACAGCCCTTCCGGGTCACCGTGACCGGCCAGGGTGTAGCTATCCAGATCGGCGGGCTGGCGCACATCGCGCTTGACGGCGAGCACTTCCATGCCGAAGGTGTGCGCTACGCGGGCGATCTCGCGCCCGATGCTGCCGTAGCCAACGATGCCCACCGTGCTACCGCGCAGCGGCTGCGGCATGAGCGCCCGCTGCGCGTCGGCGGGCCATTCGGCGCGGGACTTGAGCGCGATGGCCTGCGGGAGGCGATGCGCGAAGGCCAGCATCATCATGAAGACGTATTCGGCCATCACCGGCGCGTGAATACCGCTGCTGGTGGTCAGCAGCACATTCTCCGTCTGAACGATCGGCTGATCCCACAGGTGATCGATTCCCGCCCGGTGCCCGTGTATCCAGCGCAGATGCGGGGCCTGCTCCGGCTGTGGCACCACCGTATTGGTATAGAGCACCTGGACCGACTCCCACACCTCGTCGGGGACATCGCGCGGCTGCTGGGCCGGATGGGCGACCACTTCCACCCGGTCTGATACGGCGCGTACCTGCGCCAGCAGTTCGTCGTTGAGAGGAACAGTCACCAGCACGCGGACAGGCTCAGTAGCGTCGGGCATGATTTTCCCTCGCGGAACGTATAGGGCGACCGATCATCCGCTGGTCAGCCCGTCGGAGCTACTTCCAGTATACCGCATCGCCGCGCTGCGGAGTTGCCCCCTGGGTATATTCGTTTTGGAGCGCCGTTCTTGAACCGCAGAGACACCGAGGTCACAGAGAACGCAGAGTTTTCGCGTCGTCTTTGTCCTCGGCCCTGCACGTCTCCTGGATTCAAGACCACTGCCCAAGGCGGCTGCACTCGTCCCCTTCACACGCTCAGTGCACCACCATGGTGGCCAGATGCAGCAGATCGCTGGGGCGGGCATCCCCCGCGTGCACAGGCAGGCGCGCATCCGGCGCGTCGAGCGGATATACCGCCACGACCAGGGTATATTCGCCCGGCGGCGCATCCGGCGGCACGATCACGCCGTGCAGGTCAGTCACCGTCTGTCCGGGCGACCAGGTCGTGGTCGGGGCCAGGTTATTGGCTGGCTCGGCGTCGTGCTGCGCAGCGAGCGTGCCATCCGGCGCGAGAAGCTGCACCGTGATCTTGTAGCGAGCGGGGAGTGGTGCGTCCGCCGTCCAGAACAGCGTCACGCCGAGCGCATCGCCAGGACAGGCCGCAAGCGCGCTGAGCGCGTAGCCGGTCAGGCGCAGGGCCTCGCCGAAGCGGGCGTCCAGGGCAACAGTCGGCGCATCTGGCGCGGGGCCGAGTACGGCGTACTGTGCCAGCCGCACGTCGCCGTACCAAGCCGAAGCGACCGGAAAAGCTCCTGCGTCGAGCGTCGCCTGCACCACCCGGCGCGGATCGCGCTCGTCCTCGCCCCAGAACACGGCGAAGATGCGCCGACTCTGCGCCAGGATCGCCATCACCTCCGCCTGGGTTGCCGCGTCATCGCCTCCCAGTCCGCGCGGCAACGGATAAACCGGCGCGTTGCCGCGATAGTAATAGCTGAACGCCTCGATCTGATTGGGCGCGTCCAGGATGACAGCGTCGCCGGGGCGCTCGTCGGCCATCAGGCGGGCGGCGATGGCACGATAGTCGGCACGGGCGTAGGCGGGATTGTTGTACAGCGCATCGAGCGCCTGCGTCTGGCCAAGCACAACCTGTGCCGCACACGCGACCGCCAACAGCCGGGCGATCGTGCCGGACTGCCGGGCGCGGAGCCGTGGAATACGCCAGCGGCAGGCCCATAGCCGCCGCGCCCCTTCGGCCAGCAGCAGCGCCAGGGCGATCTGTGCGGGCAGCAGGAACTTGAGGTTGGCGACGCGGTATGCGCCGGAAACGAACAGCGCCCCGATGATCACCGCCGCCCAGATCAGCGGCAGGATGACGCGCCAACGGCCCGCCTGTCTCCCCACCGGCCACAGCGCGGCAACCAACAGGGCTACCGGCCACAGGAATTGCAATAGCGCGATCTTTCCCGCCGTGTTGCCGTAGATAAGCCAGGTGAGAACGGTGCGCATCTGTTCACCCAGGGCCAGCTCTTCGCCCGTGCGCGGCCAGGTCGTGACCTGTCGCCAGGCAGTGAGCAGCCAGGGGGCGAACAGCGCCAGCGTCAGCAGGTTGAGGGTGGCGAAGCCGGTCACCGCGCCGCGCCGCGAGCGAACAGCGGCCCTGCGCCAGACCAGCCACGCGACGAGCAACACACCTGAAGCCAGCAGGGTGAAGGGGAACGAATACTGCGTGTATAGCCCGGCGGCGTTCACCAGGGCCAGCGGCAACGCAAGTTTGAACCGTAGAGATGCAAAGGTCGCCGAGATAAACGCAGGATAGCCCCGGTATTTTTGTTTTCTCGCCCTGTCTTTCGCTGTGTCCTCTGCGCTCTCTGCGGTGAATCCTTTCAGCCAGCGAGCGAAGAGGGCCATGCTCGCCGCGCTGAGCAAGGCGAGTTGGGCGTACATGCGCGTTTCCTGGCTGTAGTACACGGCAAAGGGGCTGAGCGCCACCAGCAGACCGGCCAGCGCTCCCACCGCCCCGCCGAAGAGTGTCCGACCCAGCGCGATCGTCAGCGCGACGGTCAGCACGCCCTGCAATGCCGAAAGCGCACGCAGGCCGAATTCGCTGGTACCTGCCAGCGCGATCCAGCCCTTCAGCACCAGATAGTAGCCCGGCGGGTGAATGTCGCGCCCGGCAGCGTCAATCAGCTCAGGGGCGCTCCGCTCGGCCAGGCGCAGGCTGTTGCCCTCGTCGTTCCACAGAGATTGGCGTTCCAGGAAATGGAAGCGCACCGCAAAGGCCAGCAATAGCACGGTCAGCGGCACGATCCAGAGATGGCGGCGCAGGACATGCCCTATCTGCCCGGCAACCTCCCGCAACGCGAATGGTCGTCCTGTCACCCGCCTGCTCCCCAGGTCGCCGATCTGCCCAGCCGGATGCTCACCGCGCGGCCCAGCACGGCGATCCCCGTCGCTACCGCTACGAAGCCCGTCAGCAGCCACGGCAGACGATGGCGCGCCGTGTGATCGAGCACAATCAGGCCGTGCAGGCCGTCCCAATCGTCCGTGCTCAGGGTCAGGGTATGGGTCCCCCCGCCCAGGCGCTCGCTCAGAGCCGTGCAGCCCGCCGTCCCCGCCGCCAGGGCGAGTGTCCGCGCTGCGCCGCCGTCCAGGCTGAGCGCGATCGCCCGCGCGTCCGGCAACACCCTGTGACACAGATAGGCCGCCGTGCCCCGCACACGGAAGGTGCGCGTCTCGCTCCCGTCCGGCTCACGGGCGATCACTCCCCGCGCGTTCAGCCCATGCCACCCCGCACCGAGCACCTGCGGCCTCTCGCCGGTCATATACGCCTTGAGCGCCTCATAAACAGGCGTGGGCGTGAAATCCGGCTCAACCAGCCGGAAGTAATACCAGCTCTGGCCACGCTCGGAATCGTCGGCCCGTTTGAAGTACCACCAGGCGATCACGCCGACCCAGGGCCATTCCTCGGCGGCGCGCTGATAGGCCAGTGGCCCCCAGGCGGCGGCCTGCGCCATGGTCACCCGCCCGTAGCGCTCCAGGTCGGCGATGGCCGGGTCGTCAGGGACAGGATTCCAGCCCGCCTCGCTGATCCAGATTGGCTTGTGCGCATCGCCATTGGCCACCATGACATCGCGCAGGTACAGATGGCGCTGGAAGTTGATCGTCGTCGGGCGCAGGCGGCGATCGGTGGGGCCGCTCCACAGCCCATAGCCCTGCACCGCCAGCACGTCGAAGCACGCCCCCGCCCCGGCCTGATACATGCGCTGCAGATAGAGCACGTCGTAGGCGTTGCGCCCGCTCAGATCAATCGTCGGGCCGATCGCACCGGTGATGACCACGATCTGCGGGTCAATGGCTTTGAGCGCGTGATAGCTGCGGCACAGCAGGTCGGTATACGCCTCCGCGTTGACGGTCTGCTCGCCCCATTCGGGGTAGAGATTCGGCTCGTTCCACACCTGGTAGTGCTGAATACGCCCGCGATAGCGCGTCGCCACGGCGACCGCGTAGTCCACGAAGTCCTGGAAGTCAGCGGGCGGGGTGTAACGATTGGTCGTGCCTTCCGGCAGGCTCCAGGTGGGCATGGGGCCGCCCAGCCGCGCGATGATGCGCACGCCGTATTGCTCGGCCAGCGCGACGATGTGATCGTACTTGTCCCAGGCGCTGATCGTCCCGTGCACGTCCAGGTTGCGCCGGTCGGTGAAGTCGCCCTTGGCGTGAATCTCGATGTCTTCCCAGGGAAATTGCTGGCGTATCCAGCCGAAACCCGCTTCGGCGATCATCTGCATCTGCCGTTCGCGCTTGGCCGGCTCGACTTCCTGTTCCAGAAACGTATTGACAGCGAAGGGATTCACGTCGGCCAGGGGGATGGAAGCGAAAGGCCGTGTATCGGGCTGCGCGCGCGTCCAGCGGACCAGATATTGCCCGAAGCCGAGCAACTGTTCCAGCGGCTCGGTTTCGCCGGTCACCTGCCAGAAATACTCGTAGATCGCGCCCTCAAACGCCAGATCGAGCGCCAGCGCCCCGACCGCGCTCAGCGCCAGCAGGGCCAGCACCAGCAAGGTGCATAGCCGGAAGCCAAACAGGGTACGTGCGTGGACGGGGAGAGCGTTCATGGGGCGGATTATAGAGAGGTCGAACCTGCAAGACAAGACGCGCAGGGAGTTAGCGGCTGCTTGTGTATTCGGCGCGCAGGTGCTGCGTCAGGTCGGCCAGGTGCTCGAAGACATAATCGGGTTGGTAGGGGCTGCCCGCCAGGTCTTCGCGGCGCGTTTCTCCGCTGAGCACCAGCGCAGTATGGATCGGCGCGTTCTGTCCCATGGCGATGTCGGTATAGAGCCGGTCGCCCACCATGCACAACGCCTCGACCGGCAACCCCAGCCGCGCGGCGGCCATGTCGAGGATATGCCGGTTGGGCTTGCCGATGATCACATCGGGTCGCCGTCCGGTGGACGCCTCAACGAAGGCGATGATCGCCCCGATATCGGGGATGACGCCGCCCGTCACCGGACAATTGAAATCGGGGTGCGTGGCCAGATAGGGCCGCCCGGCGCGCACCAGGTCGCACAGCCGCGTCAGTTTGGCATAATCAACGGTGGTGTCGAAGCCCAGCACCACGTAGTCGGGCTGCTCCATGGTGAGGGCGAAGCCCGCTGCCGCGAAGGTCTGTTCCAGGTCGGGCGTGCCGAAGACGGCTACCGGCGTGCCCGGCGGGGCGAGGCGCTGCAAATAGAGCGCCGTTGCCTCGCCCGACGTGAAAATGTGCTCCACAGTGGCCGGAATTCCCATGCCGTTGATCTTGCGGGCGTAGGCGGCGCGATTCTTCGACGAGTTGTTGGAGAGGAACAACACCGGCAGGCCCGCGCCCTGCGTGAATTCCCAGAATTCCCTGGCTCCTGGCAACAGACGGTCGCTCAGGTAGAACGTGCCGTCCATATCCAGCAGGAAGCCACGCACGCCATCGGCCAGCAGGGACATCAGAAGTCTTCCGTAGAAGCGGTCAGGCCCGACATCAGGCTATTCTGCAGCGCCAGCAACACGATCAGCGGCGGGATGATGATCATCAGTGCGCCAGAAGTCAATACACCCCATTCGATGACCGAGTCGGTCGCCACCAGTTGCTTGATGCCCACCTGCACCTGGCGCGTGCGGTCAGAGTTGGCGACAATGAGCGGCCACAGGTACTGATTCCACATGTAGACGAACTCGATCAGGAACAGCGCGCCGATATTAGTACGCGATACCGGCACCAGAATGCTAACGAAGAAACGGAACGGCCCCGCCCCGTCTACGCGGGCAGCGTCGGCCAGGTCGGTGGGCACAGTGCGGAAGAACTGTTGGAAGAGCAGCAGGCCTGTCGCGCTGGCGAAGAAGGGGATGGTCAGGCCCTTGAATGTATCTACCCAGCCCAGTTTGGTCAGCAGGTCGTAGGTGGGGACGATACGCACCGGCAGCGGCAACAGGTGCGTGAGCATGATCAGCGCCAGGATGAGAGACCCGCCGCGCACGCGGAAATAGATCAACCCGAACGCGCCCAGCAGGCTCAGGAAAATCTTGCCCAATGCCACCGTCAGCGCGACGATCAGCGTGTTGATCATCAGCCGCCCCATGTGTACCCGCTCCCAGGCGGTGCGGGCATTCTCCAGGATGGCAGAGCCAGGGCGCAGCGTGCCGGTGCTGGTCTCCTGCGTGGCCAGGATGAAAGCGTAGAGCAGCGGGAATGTGACCAGGAAGACGGCGGTCGCCATGACGAGGTGCATCACGATCGGATAGAGCCGGTGCCGCCAGCGTCCGGCGTAGACCACTTTGGTCTGGGCAGTAGAAGCAGTCACAGCGCTCATTGGTAAAACGTCCTGCGGCTGACAAAGCGGTATTGGATGAGAGTAAGCGCGGCCACGATGATCAGCATGAGAATGGACTGTGCCGAGGCCAGACCGATACGGCTGGCGCTGCGGAAGCCGTCCAGATAAAGCCGGTAGATCAGGATTTCAGTCGCCCGTCCTGGGCCACCCTGCGTGGTGATGTCAATCAGGCCGAACGTCTCGAAGAAGGCGTAGAGCGTGTTCATGATCAACAGGAAAAGGATGGTGGGCGTCAGCAGCGGCAACACCATGCGCCAGAAGCGTCGCCAGGCCCCCGCCCCATCCAGAGAAGCCGCCTCCAGCACCTCGTGAGGGATATTCTTCAGACCGGCCAGGAAGAACAGGATGTTGTAGCCCAGAATCTTCCACGTAGCGGCCATGCTCACGAAGATCAGGGCATCGGTCTGCCCGCGTCGCCAGTTGAACACGACCCCGAAGCGCTCCAGGATATCGGTGAAGATGCCGATGGCTGGATCGGTGAGCAGCGCCCAGATGACCCCCGCCACCGAAGGCGACAGCGCATATGTCCAGATCAACATGGTGCGGTAGACACCGAAGCCCTTAATCGGCTGACTGGCCCCTACCGCCAGCGCCAGGCTGATCGTCAGCGAGCTGAACACCACAATGGCGGTGAAGAGCGCAGTGAGCTTCAGCGAATCGAGGTAGGCCCCGGACTCGAACAGACGCTGGAAGTTCTCCAGGCCCACGTACACTTTGACATCGCGCACCCGGTTGACCAGGTACAGGCTGAGTTCGATGCTCTGGGCCGAGGGATAGATGAAGAAGACCAGCACCAGCAAAATGCTTGGTGCCAGCAGCAAGTAGGGCAAAAAACGATTAGGGAAGACCGTGGTCAACGTCGTAGCCCCCAAGCTAAACATGCAGAAAAAGGGGCAGGGATGGTCTTCCCCGCCCCCTGCTATTGCCGACGACAGTTAGTCCCCTATCAGGGCTGCGTAGTCCGCCAGCACCTGATTGGACTCTTCGACCGCGGCATCGAGCGCCTCCTTGGGATCGACGCCGTTCACCAGGGCGTCCTCGATGGCCGCGCCGACAATATCGCGGATGATCACAAAGTCGCCCAGCAACGCGCCACGGGCCGCGGGCGTGTCGTTACCCGCCAGAATCTGGTCGAAGGCAGTGCGGAAGTTGGGATTCTGCTCGAACCAGCCTTCGGCTTCCAGCGCTTCGACGGTGGCATTGCTAGCCGGGAAGTAGCCGGTGCCCTTGTGCCAGAACATATCCTGTTCGACTTCGGACAGGAACTGGAAGAAGCGCCACACGGCCTCATAGTCTTCGGCTGGCTTGCCCTTCATCGTCCACAGGCAGCCGCCGCCGACCACGTTGTTACCCGTGCGCTCATAGCCGTCGAGGATGGGCAGGAAGGCCGTGCCCAGGTCGAACTGCACGCTCTTCTGGATGCCGCCCAGGCTGGACGTGCTCTGCGCCAGCATGGCGAACTCGCCCGCGATGAAGGGATCATTGGCCGCATACTCGCGCCCACCGTAGAACAGCACACCATCCTGTGCCCATTTCTGCCATTCGCTCAGCACCTTGACGCCGAAATCGCTGTTGAAGTAGACCTCGGTCGCCAGGCCATCGCGTCCGTTGTTCTGGTCGGCCAGCATCTGATCGTGCATGGCGAACATCTGCTCCAGAATCCACGCCGGCCAGCCGAAGGAGATGCCGTATTGGGCTACTCCCGCCTCTATGATCTTCTTGCTCATCTCATAGACTTCGGAGAAGGTCTTGGGCGGCTGTTCGGGGTCGAGGCCCGCAGCGCGGAACATGTCCTTGTTGTAGTAGAGCATGGCGGTCGAGCTGTTGAAGGGCATGCAGCGCAGCTCGCCGTCAATCGCGTAATAGTTGAGGATCGGCTGCACGAACTTGCTCTGATCCAGTTGGCCGCCACTGACCTCCATGATGGGCACGATCGCGCCGGAGTCGAGCATGGTGCGTGTGCCAACTTCATAGACCTGCACGATGTGCGGTCCTTCGCCCGCACTGTAGGCGGTCAGCGCTTTGGTGAGGGTCTCGGCGTAGCTGCCGGTATACTCGGCCACGACCTGTACGTCAGGGTTGGCGGCGTTGAACTTGTCTACCAGTGCCTGCACCACCTCGCCACGGCTGCCGCTCATGGCGTGCCAGAAGGTAATGGTACGAGGAGCCTGTGCGGTCGCGCTGAACCCCGGCAGGGCCAGTGCAACCACCAGGACCACGGAGAGGACAAACGTTGCGATGCGGATGCTTCTTTGGGACATGAGCCACTCCTTTTTGAAAAAACTTGGCGTCAAAGAACGCCCCTCGTATATTGCTCAAAGAACAGTACGGGCGTCCAGAAGCATTTTAACGATTTTTAACCTTCCTGGCAATGGCGCGGAATGCGTGCAAGACATGGGGGCAGGCCGCTGCAGTCTGTCGCCCTAACCCCTTTATCCTCTCTCCCTGGCGACTTCAGGAGCGGACAACGAGGGAGAAAACACAATTGGGCTCGCCTGCTTTACCTCACCCCCCAGCCTCACTGTGCTTGGCAACGAGGCGCGTCAGCGCTGGGTGGGAGTGAGGTGAAGTTAAGGACAGCCCCCTGTCCGAGATGCTCTCAATGGCTGTCCGCCCTTGAACCCCTGCTCGTAAACGAGAGGGGGAAGGGTCGCGCTGGTGCGAGAGCAGGCAAGTTTTCCCGCCCTGCGACGCCGTCGCGCACGAGACGGATTTAGGAGTAAAGGGGAAGATACCGTGCAAAAGTTCATAACAGCCTCTAGAAAGACATCCCTTCGCCCGCATCAGGTTGAGCGGCTGAGCGGCGCAATGCTATAATGCAGCCCGTGTGAATCGTGCCCGGAAAGCAGGGAACCATGCCCAAAGAGGAGTTGATCGCCGACCTGCGCGCCGCGCGCGCCCGCCTGCTCGAGGCGATTGACGGGTTGAGCGAAGACGACATGTTGCGTGTGGGCGCGGTGGGGTTCTGGTCGGTCAAGGATGTGCTGGCGCACCTGGTGGCGTGGGAAGCCGAAGTGGTGACCACGCTTGCTCGCCTGGATCAGCACCGCAACCGTGCCCCGCAGATCGTCGAGATCGAAGACATAGACGAATGGAACGCCGAGCAATACCGCATCAACGCCGCGCGCCCGTTGAACGCTGTGCTCGAAGACCTGCACGGCGTGCACAAACACCTCATCCAGGCCGTGCAGGCGCTCGACGACCGCCTGCTCGACGACAACCGTCGCTTTGCCTGGATGGAGGGCGAACCACTCAGCTACCTGGTGCTGGAAAACGTCGTCTGGCACGAGGAAGAGCACGCCGACGAAATCCGGCAGTGGCGCGAGCGCGAAGGACTGTGACGTGCCGCCCGACAACCGCGCCCCCGCCCATCATGAGTCCCCGGCGCTAAAGAACGCTCCCACCCGGCGTCCGCCGGGGCTGACTCTGGCGCTGCTGGCGACGGCGGCGCTCTACGGCGTGCTGCCCTTGCTCGAAGCTTACTTCCTCTACCGCCTCGATGCGACCGCCGAGGAAGCCTTTTTGCTGGGCGGGGTGACCATCACCGCCTGGACGTGGATACAGGCGGGCTACGGCGCGTTGATATTGGTGGTGTGCGCCCTCGCCTGGTGGGGACGGCCCCCGCAGATACGCTTCGTGCTCAGCGCCCTGCTGCTGCTGTTGACGGCAGTCACGCTCTACCGGGTCGTCGAGACGTGGACGACGCCCCAAGACCTCATCTTCGGCGGGCAGGTACAGGCGGCACTGCGAGGTTTTCTGCGCTGTCAGTTGCCCGCCCTGGTGCTGGTACCTCTGTATGTCCTGTGGTATCTCAACCGCGCGCCCGCGCGAGCGTTTTACCGGCGCGTGCCGCTGTCCGCGCCGCGGGTTCCTCACACCGATACTGCCGGTGACGGCGAACAGCACAGCCATTGAGGGCATCCCTCGTCACAAAAAAACGCTCCGGCGAGTTCCCCTGCCCCGCCGGAGCATATACCTATCCCTGCGACACGGACGGTTACTGCACCGTGATCGGCACGGAATTGATGTCGCCCTGCACGACGCGATACCACGCTGCGAACGTCCAGCCGACCGTATCACCGTAGCGCACCTTGTACCAGCGCCCATCCGGACTGCGACCCAGCACCTGCAGGCGCGTGCCCCAGATCGCCCGCGCGATCTTGGGGTATTGCAGGCCCGGCCCGCTGCGAATACGCATGTTGCCATAGGCCTGCACGATCACCCCTTCGGTGGGCGGCGGCGGCTCGAAGGCCGGTTGCGTGCCGTCGGTATAGGGCAGTTGATCGAACGACCCCTGAATGATTCTGATCCAGGGCGCATACGACCACCCGACTATGCCGCCATAGCTGACCATATACCACGACAGGCCAGCATTCTTGCCCAGAATATCCACTTCGGTGCCCCAGGGCATCACGGCCAGCTCTTTGGAGCGCGTCGTCGGCGCTTCGCGGATGCGCAGATTGCCCATCACCCGCCCGCGTACGCCCGTCGGTGGAGGCGGTGGAGGCGCTGCAATGCCTGTGTCCACCACCGGCACGCTGTTGAAGTCGCCGCTGAAGGTCAGGTATTGCGCTGCCGCCCAGCCTGTCGTGGCATCAACCAGCAACCGTGCCCATTGGCCGTCCGCCGTGCGCCCGGTCACCGGATAGGTCGCCCCCTTGCTGAGTTTGGTCAGGATCGGCGCGGTGAGCGACGGGGCGCTGCGCAAATTGAGCAGCGAGATGTTGACCGTGGCAGTGATGCCGGTCGGCTGTGCCGCCCCGCCGCCACCCGTGCCCGCCGGAGCCGCATCGGGCGGCAGGATGGGATTCTGAGCGTTGGGCGGCGTCCAGGTGAGGAAGAGCGAGGCGTCCAGTTCGCGCTCGCGATATTCGACCTTGAGCGTATGCGGCCCGTTGAGCAGGGTCACCGTGGCCGTGTAGGTCTGACTGTTGGCGAAGGTCTCCCAATAGTCGAAGATGAGCGTCGAGTCCACGAAGAAGCGGAAGTTGTCGTCGGCGCGAGCGTAGAAAGTGTAGACGCCTTCGGGCAGATCGGCGGGCACGTTGAGCGTGCGCAAGAAGCGCGCCGACCAGTTGTCCACCGGCACCGCGCCGCCGGGCGACCCCTGCGCCCAGTTGACATTCAGGCCGCTGGGCGCGTAGGTGGTGGTGAAGACGACCGCCCCAGACAGATCAAGCCCGTTGTAGAATTCCGCGTACCACGGCACGCCAGAATAGACAGGCGTGGGCGTCACCAGCGGCCCCACCGCCAGCGCCCAACTGGCGACGATGGTCGCGTCGCCCGTCGCGTCGAACATCTCGACGGTGATGACGTGCGTGCCATCAGTCAGGAAATTGTAGTCGGCCTGGAAGGTGCGCAGGCCCATCCCCGCCGCCCACTGATTGATCAGCAGCAGCCCGTCCACGTAGAGTCGCGCTCCATCGTCCACCATCACCGTGAAGCGATAGTTGCCCGCTGCGAAGAAGGTCGAGGTGGTGAAGCGCACCGAGAAATTGTCGGCGGGCGCGCCAGTTGCCGCCCCGCCGATCACCGGCGGGCCAGCGCCCCAGGTATAGCTGACATTAGGCGAGATGCCCACCCAGATCGGGCTGCCAGACAGATCGGCGTTGCTAAACACACTCACGGTCCACGATGCGCCGCGCGCCTCGATGCGGGGCGGACTGGCAACCCACAGCCCTCCGATCAGCGCCACGACGAGCACCGCAACCACGATGCTTCGCGCTAACGTTTTGCTCATGACTGCTCTCTGCTCCATGCTGCCGTGCGCTCCCGTCAGCAGCGTCACCCCCTGCTGAGTGGCAGGAGCGGTCACCAGCCTAATAGTCCGCCTCTGAGAGTATCTTATCACGATTTACGCAAACGCGCTGAGGGGAAAGCGGTACTGGACAGAGCAAACTCGTCAAATGCGAGCTTCGCCTGAGACTTGCGAAGATCGGCCTACTGCGCCTCACCTCACCCCTGGCCTCGTTTCGCTCGGCAGCGAGGCGCGTCAGCGCCGAGCGGGGGTGAGGTAAAGAAGAAAACGGCTCTCGGTCACGGACATTCCCTACGCCTGTCCACCCGTGAACAAGCTGCGTGGCGGGAAAACTTCCGGGAAATTTGCCCTTCAGGCTGCGACAACCACAGCGCCGGGCGTCTGGCCTGAGCCAGAACGCTCCGGCGCGGCTGCATACGTGGCCCGATTGAGCGAGGAGGCGCGGCGTCACGAGGGGCACAAGCCCAGGGGCGAGGAGCTATGACGTATTGCCATTGAGGTACTTGTGCAACAGACCGAGCAATTCGGCGGTGCTGATCGGCTTGGCGAGATAGTCGTCACACCCGGCGGCCAGGAAACGCTCGCGATCGCCGCGCATGGCGTTGGCGGTCAGTGCGATGACCGGAATATGGCCCGTCTCCGGATAGGCTTTCAGGCGGCGCGTGGCCTCGATGCCATCAATGCCCGGCAGACTGATGTCCATCAGGATCAGATCGGGCTTTTGGTGAAAGGCCAGCTCCAGGCCGGTCAGGCCGTCGTCGGCTTCCAACACTTCGTAGCCGTGCGCTTGCAGGATTTTGCGCACCAGGCGTTTGTTTTGAAAGTTGTCCTCAATGTACAGAATGCGGTGTGCCATACGCACTCTCCACGCCCCACTGTGTCGGGTCTTGCCAGTGAATTCCCCCGCTGTCTTCGGCCTGGACAGCGGACGCGCGTTCAGATACGGCCCAGCGTCCGGTCTACGGAGTCAATGAGCGCCTGCCGATCCAGCGTCGCTTTCTGGAACAGCGAGATGATCTTCTGCAGCAGGCGATCGCGCTCGTCGCGGCTCAGGTCTTTGGCGGTCAGCACCACGACCGGCATGTCGCGCGTGCGCTCGTCGCTGCGCAACCGTTCCAGCAACTCTTCACCAGAGATATCCGGCAGCATCAGGTCGGTGACGATCAGCGCGGGCGAGTGTTCCAGAATCGCCTGCCAGCCGGATTCGCCATCATATGCTTCGATCACCTGGTAGCGCCCGGTTGCTTCGAGCAGGCGACGGATCAGGCGAGCGTCGCGCCGCTCATCGTCAATCACCAGAATCGTCTGTAGCGGCGGCGGCTCGGTCGCCATGTCGTCTTTGGAGGCAGCAGCGACCTGCCCCTCACTGACGCGCGTCAGTTCGGGCGGCGTATCGCCCAGGTTGCCGCCCAGGGTGCTCACCACATGCTCCACCAGATCGCGCGTGCTAAAGCTGCCCTTCTGCCACAGCGACTCGGCGTAACGCTCCAGCCGTTGGCGATCGGCGGCGGTCAGCGTCTTGGCCGAGACTACCACCACAGGGATATCGGCGATGGCGGGGTCGGCTTTGATCATCTCCAGCAAAGTGAAGCCGTCCAGATCGGGCATCATCAGGTCGAGCACCACCAGGTCGGGCCTGCGCTGCCGCACGATGTCCAACCCGTCGCGGGGGTCGTTGACCTCGAAGACGCGGTAATTCTTGCGTGCCTGCAACAGGCGGCGGATCATGCGGCTATCCTGCGGATTATCGTCAATGACGACAACAGTCGTCACCTGCTCTTCCAGCCGCTCGAAGGCCGCGCCCAACCCCTCGACGATCTGCGTGTGCGCCGAGGTATCAACCCCCGTCTGCTCGAATTCCAGATCGAGCACGTACTGATCTTCCAGGATGTGCTTTTCTGCCGGGAAGGTGTGCCCAGAGCAATTGACGACGACCGTCTCGTCCGCGCCAATGATGCCATCCCCGATCAGGTGCTCCAGGCCGGCGAAGGCCACCGCCGCCGCCGGTTCCATGCTGATCCCCTCCATCCGCGCCAGGCGGCGCATGGCCCGGAAGGCGTCGCCGTCGGATACGGCGATCATCGTGCCGCCGGTCGCCAGGCATGCTTCGCGTAGCAGAGGATAGGCTCGCCCCGGATCGCCCGTCGCCAGTACAGAGATGCGCGTCTGCGGGACCACCGGTGTCGCCGTCGGCTGACCGGCCTGCCAGGCGGTCACCATGGGGGCGCAACCCTCGGACTGCACAATGGCCAGGCGGGGCAGGCGGTCAATCAGGCCCATATGATACAGTTCCTGGAAACCGCGCCAGATGCCCAGCGGGCCAATGCCCCCGCTGACCGCCTGCACGTACCAGTCGGGAGCGCGCCAGGGCGCGCCGCCGGGCAGGGCGCGCGCCAGTTGCTCGGCGATCTCGTAGGCGATGGTCTTGAACGATTCGCGCCCCGGCAGCGAATTGGCCCCTGGGTCGTAGTAGAGATTGCGCCGCGCGGCGAAGTCCAGCGCGATCTGCTTGGCCTGGTCGTAGGTACCGGCGATCTTGACCACTTCGGCCCCATAGAGCGCCAGTTCGCGCAGCTTTTCGCCCGGCACGTTGCTGGTGAGGAAAATCCACAGGCGGATGCCCGCCCGCGCGCAGAAAGCCGCGTAGGCGGCGGCCTTGTTGCCAGTAGAGGCCAGCACGCACTCGTCAATGCCCTGCTCGACCATGTAGGCCACGGTGAGCGCCGCCTGACGGTCTTTGAAGCTGGCCGTCGGCATACGGCGTTCGTCCTTGATGAACAGACCGTGATGGTGCAGTTCGCGGCTCAGCGGACCGGCGAGAATGAGCGGCGTCCATCCCTCGCTCAGCGACAGATCTGCGCGAGGTGTCACCGGCAACAGTTCGCCATAGCGCCACAGCGAGGTTGCCCGGCTCGCCAGCCCCTCGCGCCAGACTTCAGCCGCAGCGGCATAGTCGTACCGCGCTTCCAGCCACCCCGATCCACAGTGTGGACAGACGATCGGCAGCGGATCGGGAGCGAGCGGCTGCCCGCAATCCATGCACACCACGCCAGTGATCAACGACGGCATGTGCCCCACCTTCTTATTGACACAACGATGTCTGCCTGCGCGCCACGGCTCGCTTAATCGTCGCCTGGCTGCAGATCAGACACCGGCAGAGTGAAATAGAATGTTGAACCAACGCCCGGCTGCGACTCGACCCACAGTTGGCCGCCGTGCATCTCCACCAGTTCGCGCGTGATGGCCAACCCCAGGCCCGTGCCACCGACGCGGCGCGTGTACGACTGATCCACCTGGCGGAAGCGCTCGAAGATGACCGGCAGTTTGTCTGGCGGGATGCCAATGCCGGTGTCGGCGCAGGCGACGAGTACATAGCGCGGGTCGCGGTCGTAGACCGCCGCCTGCAGCGTGATCGAGCCTTCCTCGGTGAACTTGGCCGCGTTGCCCAGCAGGTTGTTCATGATCTGGCACAGACGCACCGGGTCGCCGGTGACTTCGGGCAGGTCGGCGGGGATGTCCACGAACAGCTCGACGGGCTTGTCCTTGATCAGCACGCGGGCCGGAGCCACCACTTCGCGCTCGACCAGCTCGCGCAGACGGATGCGCTCGCGCTTCAGGTCCATCTGCCCAGCCTCGATCTTGGCCAGATCGAGCACGTCGTTGATCAGGTTGAGCAGGTGCCGCCCACTTTCGTAGATGGCGGCCACGTCTTCGTGCATTTCGTCAGTCAGTTCGCCGTCAATGCCGTCGAGCAGGATTTCGGCGTAACCGATGATCGAGTTGAGCGGGGTACGCAGTTCGTGGCTCATGCTGGCCAGGAACTCGCTCTTCAGGCGGTCTACTTCGCGCAGGCGGTCGGCGACGTTCACCTGCTCGGCGTAGAGACGGGCGTTCTGCACGGCTACCGCGATCTGCGAGGCCAGGGTAGTCTGGATCAGCACGTCTTCGTCGGTGAAGCGCCCTGGCTGCTCGGACTGCACGTCCAGCACGCCGATCAACGTGTCACCGGCGATCATAGGCACGGCCAGCTCGGAGCGCGTTTCGGGCAGCAGCGGGTTAGGCAGGAAGTCGGGCGCGCGCAGCACGTCGTTTTCCACCACGCCGGTGCGGGTACGGGCGGCGCGGGCCACCAGACTACGCTCGGCGTGCAAGGGGATCATGTGCCCGGCGGCGACCATCTGCTCGCCCACTTCGCCCGCGCCCGCTGCCAGCACCAGCGCCTCGTGCACCTCGTCCAGCAGGTAGATGTGAGCATGGTACAGACCGAATTGCTCTTTGGTCAGGTTAGCCACGGAGCGCAGCAGCGCATCGGGGTCGAGGGTGGTCGAGGCGGCGGTACTCACCGTAGCCACCGTCTCCAGGTCGGCGGCGCGGCGCTCGCTTTCGTCAAAGGCGCGGTACTGTTCGAGCGCGGCGGCCAGGCGGGCGGCGACTTCTTCCACCAGCCGAATCTCTTCGGGCGTCCAGGTGCGCGGGCGATCCTCCCCTACGACGATAGTGCCGATGACCTGTTCGCCCAGCTTGACCGGCTGTACCAGCGTGTTGTCGCCATCGCGCCCGTTGCCCGGCGAACCAGCGGGTAGGGCATCGCCCTGCAACAGACGCACCCGCTGCAGGTCATAATGAACGCCAGTATGCCCCTGGCTCGACAGCCGGCCCAGGTAGCCTTCCCAGGTGCGGCTGATCAGGCGACGGTTGATCGCGTCGGCGCGGGCCATGGCCTGGCGCGTCTCCTCATAGGCGCGGGCGGCGCTCAGCGCCGAAGCAAGCTGACTGGCCATCGCTTCGAACACGGGCAGGTTGTCCTCGCGGAAGGTGTTGGGCTGCACCGCCTGCATGTCCAGCACGCCGAGCACTTCGTCACCGACCACCAGCGGGATGGCGACTTCGGAACGGGTGTCTGGCAGCAGGGGGTTGGGCAGGTGAATGTCGCTGGTCGTCGTGTCGGGCACCAGCACCGGGCGGCGCGTGCGGGCAGCGCGGGTCACGATGGCCGTCGCCTCCAGTTCCAGGCGGTGTCCACGTTCGCGCAGAGCGCGGCCCACCTCACCCGTACCGGCGACGAGCACGGCGTAGCGTTGGGCCTCGTCCAGCAGGTACACCTGCACGTAGTACAGGTCGAATTGCTCGCGGACGTAGTCCACCACACTGGGCAACAGTTCTTCCGTCTGCACCAGGTGAGTAGCAAGCTGACCGACCTGCAGCGTCAGGAACAGGTCGCGCGTGCGGGCCGCCACACGCTGCTCCAGCGACTGCACCAAATCCTGAAGCTGATCGGCCATGTCGTTGAAGGTGCGGGCCAGGATGCCCAGTTCGTTACGCGCCCGCAACGCCACTCGCTGCGACAGGTCACCGCCAGCGATGCGCGCCGCCGCCGCAGCCAGCGCCGTGATGGGGCCAGAGAAGCGGGCAGCCAATAGCACACCCAGCGCACCAGCGAGGACCACCAGACCGGCCACCAGCAGCACCATGAAACGCTGTGCTTCTCGCAGTTCGTGCAACGCTTCGTGCTGCTCCACTTCGGCCAGCATGGCCGATTGTAGTTCTGGCACCCAGCGATACACGCCGAAGACCGTCGCGCCACGGTAGTTCTCATATGTAGCGGTGCCGCTCTCGCCCGCCAGGGCACGGTCAATACCCAGACTGTGGTACGCCTGCACCATGGGATAGCCGGGGAAACGGCTGGGCGTGAGCATATAGTTACCTTCGGCGCTGATCAGGTAGGTCTCACCACTTTCGCCCAGACCGGTGCGCTCGGTCATCAGGTTACCCAGTGTCTGAATGTTCAGACGCCCGGCCAGCACCCCCACCGTTTGCCCTTTGTCCACTACGGGTTGCGTCAGCACAATAGTCAGGCGATTGGTGCCCGGCTCGTAGTATGGCGGCTGGCTGTAAGGTGCTCTGAGGCTGGGTTCAAAGTAGGGCTGACGCGACACGCGCTTGCTGATCTGCCCCGTGTTCGACGAGGCCAGGATCAACCCCGTCTCGTCGTAGAAGAAGATTTCGCTAAAGGTCGGGTCTACTTTCACCGCCTCGTAGAACTGCTCGTTGAAGGTACGGCGCAGGGAGCCAATGCCGCTCTGTTCCAACTGCGCCAGCAGCAAAAAGCGGTTGTAGGTCAGCTCGTCAGCCAGCAACACGCCCAGGCGGCCCCGGCTGTCGCTCAGCCAGCGCGCGATTTCCTGGCTCTTGAGTTCCGCCACGGATTCAAGCTGGCGGATGGCCTGGCTGCGTGCCATCTCGCTCACTTCGTTCGAGATGACCAGCCCGATCAACAGCGAGGGGATGGCCACCAACAACACGAAGAACAGCGCCAGGTTCCAACGAATTTGCCGCCAGAACGGCAGGCGGAAACTCGTCGTCGCGCTGCGGAACCGGATGGTATCTGCCTGTCCAGTCATACTCTATGCCCCTGCTCAGCTACTCTGTCTCTATGGCGGACGGCGTACCAGGCCCCGCCGCGCCCGCCTGAGTTGCATATCGCCTCGTCAAATCTCATTTGGCTGGCACTGCATCCTGCGCCCGCTCCACAGGTTCCTCGGTGTCCTGCGGAGCAGGGGCCAGCTTCAGTTCGATGGCCGTATGTGGCGCGCGCAGCGCCTTGCCCAGCGCCCGCGCCGCTGTAGCGATCACTTCGTCCAGGCTGGTGGCGCGCTGAATCTCCTGCGTGATGGCGTTTAGCGTCTGCTCATGGCGGCTCGTCTGTTCGGTTTGACGGAACAGACGGGCGTTTTCCAGCGAGACGGCGACCTGACCGGCCAGAGTCATGAACACGTCCAGCAGATCAGGCCCGAAACGATCCTCGCGGTCGGACTGCACGTCCAGCACGCCCAGCAGACGACCGCGCGCCATCAGGGGGAAGGCCGCTTCCGAGCGTGTGTTGGGCAGCAGTGGGTTGGCCAGGAAGTTGGGATCGCTGGCCGTATCGGCCACGATCACCGGTTGCTGTTCGCGGGCGGCGCGCGCTACCAGACTGCGCGCGTTGATCGGGATGTTGTGTCCACGGGCGAGCATGGCCCGGCCCACGTCGCCCGCCCCCGCTGCCAGCACCAGTCTGTCCTGCGTCTCGTTGAGCAGGTAGATATGTGCATGATAGAGGTCGAAGCTCTGTTTGGTCAGCTCGACAATCTGCGGCAGCAATTCGTCGGGGTTGAGAATGGCCGCGGCCTGTTGCGCCACGCGCGCGGCCAGGCGCAGGTCGCGGGTACGGGCATCTACCAGCGCTTCCAGGCTACCAATCATGTTAGCCAGACGGGCAGCGGTGTCGTTCAGCGCGCGGGCCACTGTGCGGATCTCGCTACCGCCCGTCTCCGGCGCGCGGGCGGACAGGTCGCCCGCACCCAGCGCCCGCGCTGCGTTGGCCAGAGAGACAAGAGGGTTGCTGAGGCGCGCCACGCTCACCAGACCGACGACCGTGGCCAGAACGGCCGCTACGACCACGGTCAGGACGGTAGTGGTCAGAGCGTCGTAGGCGGCGCGGTAGGCTACCGACGTAGGCACCTGCGCCACCACACTGAAGGTCTGCGCGCCAAGCTGAATAGTCTCGTAGGCCAGCACCACCCGTTCGCCGCCCAGGCCGGTATATTCGCCGAAGCTCCCCGGCACGTCGAAGACCGTGCCGCTGAGCACCACCGAGGGGTTGCGGTGCGCCACCACCCGGTCGCGGCTATCCACCACGAACACATCCTGCCCCTCGGAGACCAGCACCGAGGCCACCGTCTCCCAAACTGGTGCCAGTTGCAGGGTGGCAATCATCACTCGCGTGACCTTACCGGAACGCAGGTCTACATAGGGGAGGGCAATGTCAATCAATGGCTCGCCCGTGCTCTCCTCGAAGCGCACCGCGCCATAGTAGACCTGCTGTTGCGTGGCAGGGATGCGGAAAAGCTCGTCGTCGGCCCGGTTGGTCAGGTCATCGGGCGAGATCACCCGGCGGCGCGCCTGATGGAAAAGCTCCTGCCCGCTTCCGTCGAGCAAGGCCAGCTCCGACAGGCCACGGTTCGAGGCGAACGCCTGCATCAACATCATCTCTTCGGGGTTGTCGGGAGAGACGGTGGGGTCCCAGCCCGCGGCAGTGCGCACCGCGTTCCGCAGAGATTGTTCCAGGGTGCGAGTGTTTTCGGTAAGGAATTGCTCCACATCACCCGCTACACGCCGCGCCACCTCAGCCTGCAGGTCCTGGGCACTCTGGCGCTGCGCCGAGAAACCACGCCAGGTGGCGGCACCACCAGCCAGCAACGTGGGCAGCACCGCCAGCACAATCATGATCAGGGTCAGTCGTGCACGAAGGCTCTTAAGCATACTTCCTCTCCCTCAACACCTCGAATGCAGGCGAAATGACTACGGCGCGGGCGCGCGGATGATGGTATCCGCCTGCATCAGGATGGCATCGGGCACTGTCACGCCCAACGCCTCGGCAGCCTGCAAGTTCACCATCAAAGCGAATTCGAGCGATTCCACCGGCAGATCGCCGGGTTTGGTTCCACGCAAGACCTGAACAGCCAGCCGTGCCGCCTGCTCGCCCGCCGGATAGAAGTCCACCCCGTAGCTCAACAAGACGTTCTCGGTGTGCGGGATGGTAGGCGTCGAGAACGGAATGCCGCGGGCCATGGTCACCGCCGCGAACTCCATGGCGAACTCGTTGGTGGTCACGTCGGGCAGGATGATCACCGCGTCCACGTCGTCGGGAATCTCGGTCATCGCCTGACGCACTTCATCGGGCGTGTGCACTTCGCGCAGCACCAGTTCGATCCCCAGGTCGTCTACCACCGATTGCACATCGGCCAGCGCCGACTGCACGGCCTGAATGTCCGTATCGAGCGGCAGATAGACGCGCTTCATGTCGGGCAGTACCTGTTTGAGCAACTGCAAACGCCGTGAATCCGGGTTGGCATCCGAGACGCCCGTCAGATTGCGTCCGGGATGCGCCCAGCTTTCGGCGAAGCCAGCTCCCACCGGATCGGTGACCAGGGTGAAGATGATGGGCGTGTCCCCCGCCACCTGCTGCGCCGCCAGTGTCGCCGGCGTGGTGATGCTGAAGATCAGGTCAACCTTCTGCTCGACCAGCGTGCTGGCATAGGACTGCAGTCCTTCGTCGAAATTGCCGATCGGCCCATCATAGACATAGGTGATGTTCTGACCTTCGACGTACCCCAGCGCGGCCATGCCCGCCTTGAACCCCTCTACGGATGGATTGAACAATTCGATCGGGTTGAGTATGCCCACCTTGAAAGACTGTTGAACGGCCTGCTTGCTGTCATCATCGCCGCCACAGGCTGCCATCACCAGCGCCAGCCATGCCAGCGCGACCACTAGCCTGAGAGTCCAGGGCCGGCTTTTCCGGTTGCTGTTCATGTTCCCCCCTTAATCCCCCCATCCTGTCGCTTCAGTCACGAACCCGCCGGATTTCCCCGTGGGCGATGACAGCGAGAACAGGAGGAAAAGACGGGCACAGGCAAGAGTTGCCGGGTGCGGCGACAGGTTCAGACGCCCTCACTATGGCACACTATAAAAGTAAAGTCAACGGATGAGCAGGCAGGATCGGCAACTTTTCATGAATTTTTGAGATGACGGCCACGCCGGAATCCCACCCCTGTCAATCCTCACTCACGCTTCGCTTAACACCTGGGCAAATCGCACAAAAGCCCTGGCCAGTAACCTGCTATAATCATGTTCAAACTGAACGATCCGCTGGCCAAGAGAAGCACAATGCCCAATTCACCCGTTCCCAAACCCGATGATGTCTTCGCGCTCATCCGGGACCAGGATGTGCGCTCCATCGAATTGCTGTTCACTGATGTGGCAGGAATGCACAAAGCCGTCGTGATTGACGCCGACGGGCTGGCGGCGGCGCTGGAGCGGGGCGTCTGGTTCGACGGCTCGGCGATGGAGGGATTCGCCCGCATCGTCGAATCCGATATGTACCTGATGCCCGACCTGGCCACCTTCGCCGTCGTGCCCTGGGAGCCGCCCCGCGCCGAGGTAGGGCGCACCGCGCGCATTTTCTGCGACGTGCTGGCCCCGAACGGACAGCCTTCCCCCGGCGACCCGCGCGGAGCGCTACGCCGCGCCCTGGCACAGGCCGCCGAACTGGGCGCGCGCTATATGATCGCCCCCGAACTGGAATTCTACCTGTTCCGCGAGTTGCCCTTGCGCGAACAGCCGCTGCCGGATGATGCCAACAGTTACTTCGATACGTCGGACGGGGTAGCGCGCGTTGTTCGCAAGCGAGTGAGCGACTCGCTGCGCAGCATGGGCATCGCCGTCGAGTCCAGCCATCATGAGGTAGGCGGAGGACAGCACGAACTGGACCTGGCCCCTGCCGACGCCCTGCGCATGGCCGACGCCATCGTGACGGCGCGCATGGCCGTGCGGGCGATCGCCGCGCAGGAGGGGCGCTTTGCCACCTTCATGCCCAAGCCGCTGGCCCATGCCCCCGGCAACGGCATGCACCTGCATCAGTGGTTCGAAGACATCAAGACGGGAACCAACCGCTTCACCGATCCTGCCAACGACTACGGTCTGTCTGCCGAAGCGCAGGCGTTCATGGCCGGACAGCTCACCTATGCCCGCGCCATGTGCGCTGTGCTCGCGCCGCTGGTCAATAGCTACAAACGCCTGATGTCTGGACTGGAAGCGCCGGTCTACGTCACCTGGGCGCAACTGAACCGCGGTGCCTTGCTGCGCGTACCGCGCCTGGCAGAACCGGCGCGCCGGGGTACGCGCGTCGAGATGCGCTGCCCCGACCCCACCTGTAACCCTTACCTGGCTTTCACCATTCTGCTGCACGCGGGGTTGCGCGGTATTCGCGAGGGGCTGGTCTTGCCCCCCGCCGCCGAAGAAGAACTGTACGCCGTGTCGCTACGCCATCGTCACCTGACGACTCTGCCCGCGTCGCTCAGCGAGGCGCTCGACGAGTTCGAGGCCAGCGACCTGGCTCGCGAAGCGCTGGGGCTGCAATTGTTCGAGCGCTTCCTGGAAGCCAAACGGCTGGAGTGGAAAGAGTATCTGCCCGTGGTGAGCGCCTGGGAGCTGGAACGCTACCTGAACGCCTACTGATAGCGCCGAGGGCCGCTACCCTCAACCCGACACTTTGCCAACTGCGCGTGAGGTTGCCGTGTCCGGTCCATCTCGTCCGACCATCCGCGATTTGCTTCGCCTGGCCCTGCCGGTCGGCACGGTCGTCGTGGCCGGTCAGCGGGCGGTCGATCGCCCGGTGACCTGGGTGCACGTGCTCAACACCCGCCCGCCTGCCTTCCCCGAACTGAACGGGGGCGAACTGGCGTTGCTGTCGCTGGACGCGCTGCGCCTGCTCAGCGACAAGCTGACGCTGGTCGGGCTGATCCGCGACCTGGCCGAGCTATCGGTCACGGCGGTAGGCGTGTTGGGCGAGACGGGGCAGGCCGCCTGCCAGGCCGCCGACGAACTCAACGTGGCGCTCTTGCGCCTGCCGGACACGGCGCAGTTGCGCAACGTCGAGCGCGATGTGGCACAGGTGCTGATGGGCACGCCGCTTTCGCCCGAACAGCGCGCTCATGAGATTCGCGAGCAACTCTTGCAGATTTCCACCGAAAACCGGGGGCTGGAGGCGCTCGTCGAGATCATCGCGGGCATGGTCAACAAGACGGTAGTGGTGCAGGACAAGCGCCTGCATCCGCTGGCAGCGGCGGGCGTGCTCACGCAGACCGCCCTGTGGCCCGACATCGAAGATGCGCTCTACGACACCAACCCGCTGCCCGCGCTCTTCCGCGACCGCGTAGAAGTGGCACAGGCCAGCCCCGATCCGGTGGCCATCCCCCTGCCCAACCTGGGGCTGCGCCGGCTGGTGGCCCCCATCGTCGCGGGCAAGATGGGGCGCGGTTTCCTTTCGATCATCTTCGGCCACGACGAACCCTACGACACGCTCGACGTGCTGATCACGCGGCACGGCGCGGCAGTCTGCGCCCTGGAGATGGCCAAAGAGAAGGCCATCCGCGAGGCGCAGAAGCGCGTACAGGGCAACGTGTTGGAGCAGTTTCTGGGCGGGATGATCAACGAGAGCGAAGCGTTGCTGCGCCTGACCCGCCTGGGCTATCAGCCCGATCAGCGCTATACCACGCTCTACCTGAGCGGCGTGCGCGAGAACGTGCCCACCGCCCGGCAGATCGAAGCGCTGTGCAACGAGCAATCCAGCGCGCTGGGTTATGGGGCGCTGGTACAGCCCTATGGCAGCGCGGTGATCGTCTTCTGCGAAGGCGACGAAAACGCCGCCCGCGACCTGGCGCTGGCTGTGCAGTCGCGCGTCGAGGAACGCTATGGCGTGCCGGTCGTCTGTGGGCTGGGGCAAAGTGCAAGCGACCTGCGCGCCTGGCGCGAGAGCTTCGAGCAGGCCCGCGCCGCACACCGCACCGCCCTGCAATGGCGACTGAGCGCGCCACTGGCCTTCCGCGAGATGGGCGTCTACCGCCTGCTATCGCTGCTGGCCGGTTCGCCGGAACTGAGCCGCTTCTACCGCGAGACTCTAGGCGAACTGGCCGAGGAAACCCCGCAGAACACCGAGTTCCTGACCACGCTGGAAGCGTTCTTCGAGGAGCACGGCAACCTGACGCGCACGGCCAAGCGCCTGCACATTCACCGCAATACCCTGCTCTACCGCATGGATCGCATCAAGGAGATCAGCGGGCTGGACATGGACAACCCGGAGACACGGTTGGCCGTGCACCTGGCCCTGCGCATCCGGCGGATTCTGTAGCCCCTGCTCTTTTGGGCAGAGCGGATTGTCAGGGATCAGGCCTATGTTTCCATACTGACGGTTACGGCAACACGATCTTTGAGCTGACGAGCGCCCTTCCGCTTGGCACCGAGTCGTTAGGTAGTGCCCCCTGGACGAACCCTCCTCTGGCCAATCCGCTGACTCTTGAAATGATCAGCCTGGCCGGCAATGGCTATGAAGAGCAGCTTGTCTTCAGAGTCACTGGCGAGTGCGAGGGTCTGCCCTGGTTCGCCGGCTGCGACGTGCTGCTGCCCATTCCGGAGACGGCGGTCGGCGGGGCCTTCGTGACCGATGCGCCGGTCTACTGGAAGCCCGGCGAACTGACCACCCCCCTGGTGACCATCAAGGCGGGCAACACCGCCCGTGTCATCGGGCAGGATGCCTCCGGGCAGTACTACAAGATCATCTGGGCCTGCGATTTCGTGTGGGTGCCCAAAGCGAGCATGGGGCCGAACTACGACGCCGTGTGGAATGGCGCCCCTCTGCCAACCGCCGTGGTGGAATAGAACAATCTGGCTGAAAAACGGGTAGGGTCGGGTTTGCCATCCGACCCTACCTCTGCTCCTGCTTGTCTCCCCTCATGGCTGTTCAGGGGCGGACAGAGCCAGGAAGCGCAACGGTTGGCCTGCCTGCTTTACCTCACCCCCGGTCTCGCTGCGCTTGGCAACCAGGCGCGTCAGCGCCGAGCGGGGGTGAGGTAAAGTTAAGAACAGCCTCCTGTTCCAGCTACTCTCAATGCCTGTCTGCCTCTGAATTCAAGGCCGGAAGGGAATCTGCACGGTGATGCACGTCCCCCCGCGCTCCGGATCGCTCGCTATGGAGAACTGCCCGCTGAGTTGACGGGCGCGCTGCTCCATGTTGCGCAGCCCGAAGCTCTCCGGATTGCGCAATTCTGCCGGATCGAAGCCAACGCCGTCGTCCTCAATGGTCAGCACCAGGGTGTTGCCCTTTTCGCGCACCTTCACCAGCACATGGGTGGCATGCGCGTGCCGCGCCACATTGGAAAGCGCCTCGCGCACGATCTGTGTCAACGAGTGGCGTTGCCGGTCGCTGAGGGTGCGCAGTTTGGGCGGCACGTCCACCGTCACGTCCACGCGGGCGAAGTCGTGAAAGTGCCGCGCCAGATTGTCCAGCCGCTGCTTGAAGGTCGCCTGTTCCTCGCGTGCCGAGCGCAGGTTGCGGATGTACAGACGAATGTCTTCGATAATCTGATTCAGGTCTTCGATGATGCTCTGATACTGCTGTTCCTGTTCGGGCGTCATGGGGAACTGCCCGCGCAGGATTTCCAGCTTCATGCCCACCGCATAGACCGACTGAATCACGCCGTCGTGCAACTCCATGCCGATCCGGTCGCGCTCGCGGCTCATGGCGATCTCTTGCAACTGTTCGGTCAGGCGCGCATTTTCGATGGCAACGGCGGCGTGATTGGCCAGCAACACGATCAGCCGCTCGTCGTCTTCGCTGAATGGCTCGCCATCGAGCGGATCGGTGAGGTAGAGGTTGCCCAGACGCTCGCCATGGCTGATAATAGGCACGCCCAGAAAGCGCCTCATGATGGGGTGATGCGGGCAAAAGCCAGCCGAGCGCGGGTCCTGGGTCAGGTCGTCCAGCCGGATAGGCGTATCGGACTCCAGCACCGCCCCCAGCAGACCCAGTCCGCGCGGTTCGGTGCCGATGCGGCGCACCGTTTCGGCATCCATGCCCGATGTGATGAAGGCCCGCAGCGTGCCGTCCTCGGCGGGGACGCCCAGGGCGGCATAACGCGCCTGCACCAGCTCGCGGGCGATGTCGGTGATCACCTGCAACGTGCGCGGCAGGCTGAGTTCCTTGGTGATGGCTGTAGCGGCGCGACTGAGCGCGTCGAGCATGGCCATCGTGCAGTCGTTGGTGTCAGCGGAAGAGGACGAAGTGGTCATGACGGATCACCATGGACTTTCCAACGTGCTTGCGATGACTTTGCTGTATAATGGTAATAAATAACCGAAAAACCCCTTTGAATTTTCACTGGCCGTTGTTGGTTTTTGCACTGCCCGTCAAGGTATAATCTGCAAAGACCAGCGCGCTGAATCGTTTGTACGAGGAACCGAAGCTGATCGCCTGAACGAAAAAGCCCCATGCCGGAGAATTCAGTGACACCCCTTCGCATTCTGATCGCCGATGATCATGCCGTGGTACGCGCGGGCCTCAAGGCGCTGCTCGAACAGCAGCCCGACTTCACGGTGGTGGCCGAAGCCGAGAGCGGCATCGAAGCAGTACGCCAGGCAGTGAGCCATCGCCCCGATATCGTGGTGATGGATATTCGTATGCCCGGCGGGCTGTCGGGCATCGAAGCCTGCGAGCAGATTGTCGAACAGGTGCCCAACATCAAGGTCATCATGCTCACTTCCTATGCCGAGGACGAGCTGGTGATGGACGCCGTGCGCGCCGGTGCGGTGGGCTATGTGCTCAAGCGCGTCGGTAGCAGCGACCTGGTGGATGCCATCCGCACCGTCGGGCGGGGCGATGCGCTCATAGACCCCTCGATGACCAAGGCCCTGCTGGAAGAGGTACGCCAGGCGGCCCAGGTGAAGGAAGCTTCGGCGTTCGCCAGCCTCACCCCCCAGGAAATGCGCATCCTGGCCCTGATGGTAGAGGGTCTGACCAACCGCGAGATCGCCGCACAGCTCTTCCTGGGCGAAGGCACCGTCCGCAACTATGTGGGCAACATCCTCAGCAAGTTGCAGGTGTCCAATCGCGCCGAAGCGGCTGTGTTTGCCGTCAAGAATCATATCGAGCGCCATCTACCCAAAGACGACGATCACTCCTGAGCGTTGGGACTCTCCGGCACCGCCGGGCGATGCGAGTACGCGCGCCCTTTGGTCAGCCAGCGCAACACCGACAGCACCACTGCGCCCAGCACCGTTGCTCCAGCGGCCAATACGTAGAGCCGCGCTCCGGCTACCAGGCCCACCATCGCCACGAACCACAGCGACGCGGCGGTCGTCAGTTCGTGCACCTGATCGCCGCGCCGGATGATCACTCCTGCGCCCAGAAAGCCGATACCGGTGATGACATTGGCGGCCAGACGCGCCGCCGAATTGTCATCGTACAGGCCCTTGGCCATCACCATCACCAGCGCCGAGCCGATGCCCACCATCATATGCGTGCGCACGCCCGCCGGACTGCGCCGCCATTCGCGATCCAGGCCGATGATCCCCGACAAAAAAAGCGCTACCGCCAGGGGAACGAGGGCCTCAAGCTGCTGCTGAACGGTCATGGGCGAATCCTCAGCTTCTCACAACTATAAACACGACCTTGACCGGCTTGCCAGTGCAAAACATCACGGCATGATGGGGCAATCGGCACACAGTTGACGCCCTGCCAGGGCCGACGCTCCGCCTCATTTGCGAGGCCGTTTGCGAAGCCCTGCCCTGCGATTTTACCTCACCCCTGAGTCCCCTCTCGACACGCGGTTCAAGGGCAGACAAGCGTAGAGAAAATATAAAGATCGGCTTGCTTGGTTTACCTCACCCCCAGCCTCGCTGCGCTCGGCAACGAGGCGCGTCAGCGCTGAGTTGGGGGTGAGGTAAAGTGGTGAACAACCTCCCGTTCCAGGGCCTCTCAACGCTTGTTCGCCCTCGAACTGCGCGCCTGGAGCGGAGGCCGGAGGGGGAATTTTCAAACGGTCTCCTAATCGTGCCGTCTGAGATGGTCGCTCTTTTTGCTCACCTACCCTTGCGCGCGCGGATTCTCCAACCGCACGGCACAGACCTTGTACTCCGGAATCTTGGAAACCGGATCGAGCGCAAAGTCCTGCGTCAACATGTTGGCAGGAGCCTCACGCCAGTGAAAGGCCAGGAAGACCGTCCCCGGCGGCACGCGCTCGCTGATCCTGGCCCGCGCGCGCACCTCACCGCGCCTGCTTTTCAGGACAACCTCGCCCTCGTCTTCCAGGGCGATGGGCGCAGCGTCGGCGGGGTTCACTTCCACATAGCCGCCTGGCTCGCGCCAGGCCAGCGGTTCGCTGCGGCGGGTCATGGTGGCCGAGTGATAATGATAGAGCACGCGCCCCGTGCTGAGGATCAGCGGATATTCCTCGTCGGGCAACTCGGCGGGGTCATCGGCTTCGACGGCGTGGAACCGGCCCAGGCCGCGCGTGAACTGGCGCGTGTGCAGGATCGGCGTGCCAGGATGAGCCGCGTCCGGGCAGGGCCACTGCAAGCCCTGGCCGACCAGCCGGTCATGGCTCATACCTCGATAGATCGGGGTGACGCGCGCCAGCTCGTCGAAAATCGCCGCCGTCGAGGGGAAGCGCCAGATGTCTGCCGGGCGCGACCGCCCCATCTTCGCGTCGAAGCGCGCCGCGATTTCGCCCACGATCTGCCAGTCCGGGCGAGCCTGTCCGGGCGCGGGCAATACCGGACGCAGGAGTTGTACGCGCCGCTCGGTGTTGGTGAAGGTGCCGTCCTTCTCCAGCCAGGAGGCGGCGGGCAGGATCACGTGCGCCAGTTGCGCGGTCTCGCTGGGGAAGATATCCTGCACGACCAGCAGATCGAGGCCGCGCAGCGCTCTTTCGACGTGACTCGTGTTCGGGTCGGACATCATGGGGTTCTCGCCCATCACATACGCTGCCCGCACCTTCCCCTCGTGCATGGCGCGGGTAGCCTCCACGATGGTCAGGCCCACCTGATCCGGCAAAGAGTCTACGCCCCAGGCAGCGGCCAGCGCCGCGCGCTTTTCGGCGTCGGTGACGCGCTGATAGCCGGGGAACACGTCTACCAGGCAGCCCACGTCACACGCTCCCTGCACGTTCGATTGTCCGCGCAGGGGATTGACGCCCGTCGCACGCCGGCCGATCTGCCCGCACAGCATGGCCAGATTGGCCAGCGTTTTGACCATGTCCGTACCGTTGCTGCGCTGTGTGATACCCATGGCGTAGAGGATGGCACTGTGCCCGCGCCCCTCTCCGCCGAAGACAGACTTCCCGCTGGCCCGTTCGCCCAGGGCATAGAGCCGCGCGGCCTGCTCGATCTGCTCGACCGGCACGCCGGACATCAGCGAAGCGCGTTCTGGTGTATAGGCCGCCAGCGTTGCCCTGAACTCGTCGTAGCCCTCGGTACGCTGGGCGATGAAGGCGTCGTCCTGCCAGCCCTCGCGGACGATGACGTGCATCATGGCCAGGAAGACGTAGATGTCGGTGCCCGGCTTCGCCTGTAGGAAGAGCGTCGCGTGATCCACCAGCGGGATGCGGCGCGGGTCTATGATGATCAGGTGTGCGCCGCGCCGCGCCGCGCGGATCACTTCGTAGCTGATCACCGGGTGCGACTCCGCCGTGTTGGAGCCGGTGATGAGCAGACAGTCCGCATCGCGAATCTCGCGGATCGAGTTGGTCATTGCGCCACTGCCGAAGGCCTGCACGAGGCCTGCAACCGTTGAGCTGTGTCAAAGACGGGCGCAATGGTCTATGTTGTTGGTACCCACCCCGACACGTATGAACTTCTGGAACAGGTAATTTTCCTCGTTGGTGCAGCGCGCCGACGACAGGCCCATCACCGCATCCGGCCCGTGCTGCCGCACGACCCGCGCCAGCCCCTCGGCGACCACGTCCAGGGCGGTATCCCAGTCTACCGGCACGAAATGCTCGGCGATCCTGCCATTCTCGGCGCTCAGCGGCGATTCATCCGGCATCTGCCAGGGTTCGCTGGTCAGGCCCAGTTCGTAGGCCAGGTCGCGGCGGATGAGGGGCGTAGTCAGGCGGTCGGGGTGCGTGGCGAAGTCCCAGCCGAAGCGCCCTTTGGTGCACAGAAACTCACCATTCACCGGTGCGTCCGGCGTGGACTGCGCATAGAGAATCTGCCCGTCGCGGCGGGCGTACTCGATCTGGCAGCCGACGCCGCAGTAGCCGCAGATGGTTTTGATGCGCTCCAGCTCCCACTCGCGCCCTTTGCCCCGCCGCGAGACCGGCATCAGCGCGGCGGTCGGGCAGACCTGCACACAGTTGCCACAGAAGACGCAGGTCGAGTCAATCATCGGCCCGTCGAAGGGCGTGGCGACGTGACTGCTGAAACCGCGCCCGACGATCTCGATGGCGCTCGCGCCGACGATCTCCTCACACACGCGCACGCACCGGCTGCACAGGATACAGTATTTATGATCGCGCACGAAGAAGGGGTTGTCGTCCTGGTAGAGCGTGCGGGATAGCTCGAACTGATACGAAGTCTTGCCGACCCCATACTCATAGGCGTACTTCTGCAGCAGGCAACTGCCCGCCTTGTCGCAGATCACGCAGTCGAGCGGGTGATCGGACACGAACAGGTCAATGATCTCGCGGCGCATCTCTGTCAGGCGCGGGCTGCGCGTGTGCACAATCATCCCCTCGGCGCATTCCAGGCTGCAGCCTGGAACCGGATTGGGCCGCCCCTCCACTTCCACCAGGCACAGGCGACACCCGCCCGAAACGCTCAGTTGCGGGTGATAGCACAGGTGAGGGATGTCAATGCCATGCGCCAGCGCCGCCTCCAGCACGCTGGTGCCAGGGCGAGCCTGGATAGTCTTGCCGTCTATGATGAGTTCGACTGTCATCTTGGCTTAGCTCCTCTACGCAATGCTACAGCCCTGCTTTCAGCGCGCGGGCGTTTCGGCGATTTGGCTCTGTTGCACCAGGGCCTCGTACTCGTGCCGGAAAAACCGTAAGGTGCTCAACACAGGGTTGGGCGCAGAAGTGCCCAGGCCGCACAAACTTGCCGTTTTCACCAGCACGCATAGTTTCTCCAGCTTCTCAAGGTCTGCGAGCGTGCCGTTGCCGCCGATGATTTTGTCCAGCAGAGCGCGTATTTGCACCGTACCCACCCGGCAAGGCACGCATTTCCCGCAGCTTTCGTCTACACAGAAGTCTATGAAGAAACGAGCGAAGTCGGGCATTCGCGTCGTCTCGTCAATGATCACCAGGCCCCCCGACCCCATGATCGAGCCAAGCGAAGTCAGGCTTTCATAGTCTACGGGCGCATCAAGGTGTTCTGCCGGGATGCACCCTCCGCTAGGGCCGCCGGTTTGTGCGGCCTTGAAGGCCCGATCGCCAGGGATGCCCCCGCCAATGTCGTACACAATTTCGCGCAGACTGATGCCCATTGGCACTTCGATCAGACCGGTATGGCGCAGTTGACCGGCCAGCGCAAAAACCTTGGTACCCTTGCTTTTCTCGGTGCCCAGGCTGGCAAACCAGTCTGCTCCCTTCAGGATGATCGTGGGCACGTTGGCCAGCGTCTCGACATTGTTGATCACAGTGGGCGCACCCCACAAACCGGACTCAGTGGGGTAAGGCGGGCGCATGCGCGGGACCCCGCGCTTGCCTTCCACCGAGTGTATGAGCGCAGTTTCCTCGCCGCACACAAACGCTCCTGCTCCGATACGTACATCGGCATCGAAGCTGAAACCAGTGCCCAGCACCGACTTGCCCAGGATACCGCGCCTGCGCGCTGCGCGGATGGCCCGGCGTATGCGCTCGATGGCAATAGGGTACTCACCACGGATGTAAAAGTAGCCGTAGCTGGCCCCAATGGCATAGGCAGCGATGATCATCCCCTCCAACACGCGGTGCGGGTTGTCTTCCATCACCGTGCGATCCATATATGCGCCTGGATCGCCCTCGTCCCCATTGACAATGACGTACTTCTGGGCCGCCTGCGCTTTCCGGCCAAAATGCCACTTCAAGCCTGTGGGGTAGCCCGCGCCTCCGCGCCCTCGCAGACCACTGCGCAGAACCTCGTCGCAGACTTGCTCCGGCGTCATCTCACTGAGCACTCTGGCCAGTGCCTGATACCCTCCGTGAGCCAGATAGTCTTCCAGCTTTTCGGGGTCAATGCGGCCTACTTCGCTCAGCACAACCTTTACCTGCTTGGTGAAGAAGGGTAAGTCTAGCGGGATACGATGCAAATCCAGCTCTCTTTGTTGTTTTGCACGGCGCAAGGCCGCCCGCAGATGCATGAAATCGTAGGAGGCAGTGGTCTCGGCCTCAGTCTCATCCCCGACGATGCTCACCTCATCCTCACCGCACAGGGTGACATGCCGGGCCACGATCTGCTGGGCAATATCGTTCGACACGTCCCCATACAAAACCGGTTGCTCTCCCTGGGCCTCAACACGCACTAATGGCCCACGACTGCACAGCCCCATGCAGCCGGTTTTCACGACTTCGGCCTCTTGTTCGCCACATCCACAGGCTGCTACAGCCTGTTCCAGGGTGGAAAGAGTCTGCCCGGCCCCAGCCGAAAGACAGGCGGTGCTGGTACAACAAAAGATGCGGCTGCGATACTGGGCCTGTCTTTTCTGTTCTTCTTGGGCCAGCGCCTCCAGGTGTGTGTTGTCCATTCAGCGCGCTCCTTCCTTCAGCATTTCCGCCAACGACAGGATGTGGGTAACCTGCGCCAGCACACTTTCGGGCGTGGCCTTGCCATGCACCTGCCCGTCCACAACCACCACCGGAGCCAGACCGCAGCTTCCCAGGCAGCGCGTGACCGTCAGGCTGAACGTTTTATCTGCCGTGGTACCGCCGGGTCGGACGTCGAAGGCCTCGCTCAGCGTGTGGATGATGCGTTCCGATCCCTTGACGTGACACGCTGTACCCGCACAGACAACGCAGGTGTGCTCACCCAATGGCTCGAAAGTGAACATGTGGTAGAACGTCGCCACCCCATAGACGCGGCTGAGTGGGACGTGAAGCTGCTGCGCTACATAGCGCAAGACCGGCTGAGGCAGGTATCCGAAAACTTCCTGAGCCGTGTTCAACACTTCCAGCAGCGCGTCTTCCCGCCGGTTGAGTCGTTTGATGGTGCGGTCAATCGTCTTGTATCGTTCGTCTTGCAGGAGATTTGCGCCGGATTTCTCTTGTGTGGTCATAGGGCAGCCCTTTTCAACCAAAACTGACGCAGGATAATGGCAACATGGCCACTGCTTGCACCAGCCAGCCCGCACTGGTTACGCGCAGCACCTCTTCGGGGAGATATCCAAAGGTCGCCTGAACCGTGTTGAGTACTTCCAGCAGGGACTTGCGGCGATAGGCGTAGCGTGCCATCACGCGCTCGATGGGCGCATAGCGTTCTTCATAGTGCGGGGCGTGATTGACTGCTGTCGCCATGGGCCTTTTCCTTTCAGCATCGGCCCCCAGCCCTACCCCTTTTTACAACGCGCTCAACCAGCCCGCAAGTTGCTTTTGTCACAGGCCGCAGGTGCACTCGACCCGTTCCGGCGAGAGCGCCGCGTCAGGTCAACAGTGTAGCTCATTGCCTTGGCAAAGGTGGAACCGCAGAGCCGCAGAGGGCGCAGAGAAGAACAGCGCCTTGTTGTGCTCGTCTTCCCCTCTGCGTTCTCGGCGTCTCGGCGGTTCAGCGCTTTTCGCTTCTCCGGCGAGAGCGCCGCGTCAGGCAAACGTTACACTCTTTCCCCGCCCCGCCCATGATATACTGCCCGCATCCTGTAGAAAGGAGAAGGCGCAATATGGAAAGCATCTACACTTTCGTCCTGCGCATTTGCCTCGACGGTGTTCCCACCGGGCACATGCCTTGTCGTATTGCGCCTGTCTGCCGTTAGGGGATCCTTTCAGCGAGGGACCTGGCCGCGGGCGCAATGCCCGCGGTTTTTGTTGCCAGAGACTCTGTCGGAGTCCAGCAACCGCCAAAAGCAGCCGCGGGCATCCAGCTCGCGGCTCTTTTATTACGGCAACAGGCCCGGAATCCGTCCTTTTCGCGTCGCCCGTTTTTATGACCCGCACTTGTGAGGAAAACAGACCATGATGGAGAAGGGTATCTCCACGCAGGAACCGGCGCTGATTGTCGAGAACGTCGTCAAGCGCTTCAACGCCGCCGGAGAACCCTGGTGGCGGCGATGGATCGGTCGTCAACAGGCTTCCAACGGGCACGATGCGCCCGCCCAACCCAAGGCACGACGCGGCAAGGAAGTGATCACCGCCGTCGATCATGTCTCATTCACCGTCTATCGGCGCGAAATCTTCGGCGTGCTGGGGCCGAACGGGTCGGGCAAGTCCACGCTGATCCGCCTGCTCTCTACGCTGTTGCTGCCCGACGAGGGGACGATCACCGTCTTCGGGCTGGATGTGGAGCGCGACGAGATGGCCGTCAAACGGCTGATCAACCGCGTGTCGGTGGAGGCGGCCTTCTTCAAGAAGCTCAGCCCCAAGGAGAACCTGCTCTATGGGGCGCGGCTGTACGGCGTCTCTGGCAAGGAAGCTGACCGCAAGGCTCGCGAGATTCTGGGCCGGCTGGGGCTGCGCGAGAGCAGCTATACCAGCCCCATGGAGGACATGAGCCGGGGGATGCAGCAGAAGGTCGCCATCGCGCGCGCCTTCTTGACTCAGCCTGTGCTGTTGCTGCTCGACGAACCGACGACCGGCCTCGACCCGCGTTCCAAGCTGGAGGTGCAGGCGTTCGTCAACGAGCTGCGCGACACGCACGACGCGACGATCCTCATCACCACGCACGACATGAACGAGGCCGACGCGCTGTGCGACCGCATCGCCATCCTCGACGACGGCAAGATCGTCGCGCTGGACACGCCGGCGGGTCTCAAGCGCCTGGTACGACGCAACGGATATGAGCCGACGCTGGAAGATGTCTTCATGGCGCTGACCGGCAAGCAACTGGTCGAGCAGGATGACGTGACCGACTTCGAGCCGGAGAAGGTGTTGTCGTAGGGAGTGGGGAGTAGGGAGTAGTGATCAGTGATCGGTCTTCAGTTTTCAGATGGGGGCGGGCAGGACGCCCGGCTTCGTAGGGGCGTATGGCATACGCTCTGCGACGGGCCAGCAGAATAGCGCCCCTACTGATCACTGACCACCGATCACTGACAACCGTTTTCGTGGGAGGAAACTGTGATAAAAGGCATTCAGTTGGAGATGCGCCAGTCCTATGCGTTCGTGGCGCGCAACTTCAACCTGGTCAAACGCTACTGGGGATGGGAAGTCGTCTGGCTGGCCTACTCCATCGCCAACGCGCTCTCGGTGACGTTCATCGGGGCGGGTGCGGCGGAGATCACCGGCGAGACGCAGATTGACACCAACTTCCTGATCACCTATCTGCTGGTCGGCACGCTGGTGTGGCGCTTCCTGGCCACTATCTTCAACAACATCAGCGAGATGATCGCCTGGGAACGCTGGGAAGGCACCATCGAGTACACCTTCATGGCTCCCGTGCGCCGCTTCAACCAGATGATCGGGCAGACGATCTTCGCCATTGTCCATAGCCTGATCTTCACGGTGATCATCGGCGTGGTCGTCGCGGCGTTCTTCGACCTGAACTTCGCCGACGCGGACTTCGTCGCGGCGACGGTCATCCTGCTGGTGGGCAGCCTGTCGTTCGTGGGCATTGGCGTGGTAGCGTCTATCCTGCCGCTGCTCTACCCGGAACGCGGCGCGCAGATGACCAACATCGTGCAGGCGTTCTTTCTGCTGGTGTCGGGCATCTACTACCCGATCAGCGTGCTGCCGGGCTGGTTGCAGACTCTGGCGAAAATCTCGCCGGCGACGTATGTGCTGGAAGGGATGCGCGCGGCCCTGCTGCCGCAGACGGCCACCGCCGACCCGTTCAGTTATGTGTGGCCCCTGGTGATCATGGGGGTCGTGATGTTGCCGCTGGGCGTCTATCTGTTCCAGCGCGCCGAACGGTATACCAAGCGCACGGGCAAGCTGAAACGCAACGGGTGAAAGACACCGCGCCCCGTGCGCACGAAAGGAGCTTCCGCCATGTGGATGGCCGGAAAGACCCATCGTGATAATCTTGCCTGGGTACGCCAGGTGGCCGCAGGGTGGGCGCGCCGCATGCTGGCGGGCGACTCTCCGGCGGCGTGGGCGACCCACACCGAGGAGCAGGTACAGTTCGCGCTCAGGCAACTGGCGGTGTCGCCGGGCGACGCCGTGCTCGACCTGGGCTGTGGCTGGGGGCGGCATAGCCTGCCGCTGGCCGCGCACGGCCTGCGCGTGACGGCCCTGGACGTATCGCACGAGCTGTTGCTGCTGGCCCGCCATCAGGCCTGCCGCATAGGGGTAACAGTGCACTGGGTGGAAGGCGACATCGCCCATGCGCCCTTGCGCGGCCCCTTCGACGCCGTGGCACAGTTCTGCAGCAACCTGCTCACCTGGTCGCCCGATGCCGATCATGCCCGCGCCCTCCTGGAGCGCGTGGCCGGGCTGCTGCGCCCTGGTGGACGGTTGCTCTTCGGCAGCGAGGACTGGCAGCCGGAGTTGCCCGCGCGGGCGCAGTACTGGGATGAATGGCAGGGCGGAGCGGCGATCTACCGTCAGCGCTTCGATGCGCAGCGCCGCCTTGCGCATCATCAGACCGTGATCTTCGGCCCGGCGCACCGCCGCCAGGAATACCACCATCAGACCTGGTGGCCGTCCCGCGAGGAAATGGAAGCGCTGTTTGCCGAAGCGAGGTTGCGCGTGATGGGGCGCTTCAACGGCTGCGCCGAAGTTCCTTACAATCCGCATGTTCCAGGACTGATCTACGTGCTGGAACGCGGAGAGACCGAGCGTCTGCACTGAGCCGGACGCGCTCACCGCCTCAATCTTTCACCGGCAGCGACTGCGTCGCCTCGGACTACGCTGCACGAGAAAAAAGGGGACGGCGGGACTTTCGTCCCCCGTCCCCTATCCGGTTACGCCGAAGCCGGTTCGACCTCGATCACACTGAAGTCCAGGTGATTCCCGTCGGCGGCCACGTCCACGTAGACGTGATCGCCTTCCAGCACCCGCCCTTCCAGGATGGCCAGGGCCAGCGCGTCTTGCAGTTCGCGCTGAATGACGCGCTTGAGCGGGCGCGCTCCGTAGACGGGGTCGTAGCCGCGCTCCGCCAGGAAGTTCCTGGCCGCCTCGCTGAGCTGAATGGTGATGCGTCGTTCGGCCAGCAGTTGCTGCAGGTTGCGCAGTTGGATGTCCACAATCTGCTTGATGTGCTCCGGCGTCAGCGCGTGGAAGAGCACGATCTCATCAATACGGTTCAGGAACTCTGGCCGGAAGACGCGATCCAGTTCAGCCATCACCGCCGCGCGGACTTCCTTCTCCGGCGCGCCAGCCATGCTCTTGATCAGGTGACTGCCGACGTTGCTGGTCATGATGATCACCGTGTTGCGGAAGTCCACCGTGCGCCCGTGTCCATCGGTCAGCCGCCCTTCGTCGAGCAGTTGCAGGAAGAGGTTGAAGACCTCTGTGTGCGCCTTCTCGATCTCGTCGAAGAGCACCACCGCGTAGGGGCGACGGCGCACCGCTTCGGTGAGTTGACCGCCTTCCTCGTAGCCGACATAGCCCGGCGGCGCGCCAACCAGCCGGCTGACAGTGTGCCGCTCCTGGTATTCGCTCATGTCAATGCGCACCATGGCATCCGGGTCGTCGAAGAGGAACTCGGCCAGCGCGCGGGCCAGTTCCGTCTTACCCACGCCGGTCGGCCCCAGGAAGAGGAACGTCCCCATCGGGCGGCGCGGGTCTTGCAGACCGGCCCGGCTGCGGCGCACCGCGTTGGCGATGGCGCGGATGGCATCATCCTGTCCCACCACGCGCTGATGGAGTCGCTCTTCCATGCGCAGCAGCTTTTCGACCTCGCCCTCCAGCAGCCGCGAGACGGGGATGCCCGTCCATTTGCTGACCACCTGCGCCACTTCGTCGGCGTCCACTTCTTCCTTGAGCATCGCGCCTTCGGCCTGCAGCGCCCGCAGATGCGCCTCGTGCTCGGCCAGTTGTTTCTCCAGGCGCGGCAATTCGCCATAGCGCAGGCGGGCCGCCGCTTCCAGGTCGTTCAGGCGTTCGGCGCGCTCCAGTTGGACGCGCACCTCGTCAATCTGCGCCTTGGTCTGACGGATGGCCTGGATGGCCGCCTTCTCCTGCTGCCAGCGGGCCTGCAGCGCGTTGGACTGCTCGCGCAGGTTGGCCAGTTGCTCTTCGAGATCGCGCAGCCGCTCCTTGGACGCCTTGTCGCGCTCCTTCTTCAGCGCCTCGCGCTCGATCTCCAGTTGCATGATCTGCCGATCCACGTCGTCCAGCGCCTGCGGCTTGGAGTCGATCTCCATCTTCAGGCGGCTGGCCGCCTCGTCAATCAGGTCAATGGCCTTGTCGGGCAGTTGGCGGTCGGTGATGTAGCGATGGCTGAGCACCGCCGCCGCGATCACGGCGCTGTCCTGGATGCGCACGCCATGATGGACTTCGTAGCGCTCCTTCAGGCCGCGCAGGATGCTGATGGTGTCCTCGACGCTCGGCTCGTCCACAAAGATCGGCTGGAAACGGCGTTCCAGCGCGGCGTCCTTCTCGATGTACTGGCGATACTCGTCGAGGGTCGTCGCGCCGATGCAGTGTAGCTCGCCACGGGCCAGCATAGGCTTGAGCATGTTGCCCGCGTCCATCGCGCCCTCGGCCTTGCCCGCGCCGACCACCGTATGCAGCTCGTCCAGGAAGAGGATGATCTGCCCGTTCGAGTCGGCGACTTCCTTGAGCACGGCCTTCAGGCGCTCCTCGAATTCACCGCGATATTTCGCACCCGCGATCAGGCTGCCCAGGTCGAGCGCCACGATGCGCTTGTCCTTCAACCCTTCGGGCACGTCCCCATTGACGATGCGCTGCGCCAGCCCCTCGACGATGGCCGTCTTGCCGACGCCCGCTTCGCCGATCAGCACCGGATTGTTCTTGGTGCGGCGGCTGAGCACCTGGATGACGCGGCGAATCTCCTCGTCGCGCCCGATGACCGGGTCGAGCTTGCCCTGCCGCGCCAGCGCGGTCATGTCGCGCCCGTACTTCTCCAGCGCCTGGAAGGTGCTTTCCGGCTCCGGGCTGGTGACACGCTGCCCGCCGCGAATCTCGGCCAGGGCACGCAGCACGGTATCGCGATCCACGCCATGGCGGGCCAGCAGATCGCCAACCGTGCGATCGCCCGTCAGCGCCAGCAACATATGCTCCGTGCTGACGTAGTCGTCGCGCATCGCCCGCGCCTCTTTTTCGGCGTTGGTCAGCACATCCACGATCGCACGGCTCGCGCCAACCTGCGCCGCGCCATAGACCTTCGGGCGGCTGGCCAGCAGGTTTTCGACTGCCTGCGCCACGACCTGCGGGCGCGCGCCGATCTTGCTGATCACCTGCGGCACCACGCCGTCGCTCTGCTGAAGCAGGGCCAGCAGCAGGTGCGCCGGTTCGAGTTCGCTATGGTTGTAAGTCTCCGCCAGGCGCTGTGCGGCCATGACGGCTTGTTGCGCTTTGGTGGTGAAACGATTCAGATCCATCGTCCAGTGTCCCCCACTATTCCGATACGGTATGATTTCGAGCTTCAGTGTAGAACGGGCGTATCAGAAAGGCGTCGGAGGGACATAAGAGGTATATTGGAGGGGCAAAGGGGGCCTGGAGGCCGTTATGTGCTTCTGTGCCGTACCTTCCCCTCACCCCTCAATCCCCTCTCCCTGGTGACTGCGTCGCAGGGCGAGGGGACTTGCCCGCTCTCGCGCAAGTGCTCCCCTTCTTCCCGCCCTACGCGGGTTCAAGAGCGGACAGTGATCGAGAAACATAATGGATTGACCCACCTGGTTTACCTCACCCCCAGCCTCGCTGCGCTCGATTCGCCCTCTCCGACGCGGGAAAGGGCAGCGAGGCGTGTCAGCGCCGAGCGGGGATGAGGTAAAGTCAAGCGTTCGAGATATACTCAATGGCTGTCCGCCCTTGAACCACATGCGGAGAAGGGACTCAGCAAAATACTTACTAACCCACTCCGTGTATGGGAGGTGAGGTTTTCAAACGGTCCGTGGGAGGGTCTGCTCACCAGCTTTGGTCTAACGTCTCATGTATTTCTCATCTGTAATATATGCAAATTTAATACATTAGCAGAGCCGAACGCATATAATTGAAGTATAGCAGACCAAAGGGCGTTCAGACGCGCCTGCGCGTATCCAATGGCCCGCAGAATCGCATGAGTGTCGGAAATGCAAGCAATCATCCTCTTCGTCGAAGATCACCATGATCTCCGCGACAACGTGGCGCAGATTCTCGCTCTGGAGGGCTACACCGTGGTAGGCGCGACCGACGGCTGTGATGCTCTGGAGCAGATTGCGGCAGGCCTGCGCCCCGACCTGATCATCAGCGACATCATGATGCCGCGCATGGACGGCTATCAGTTCTTCGAGGCAGTGCGCCGCGACTACCCCCGTCTGCGCGCTGTTCCCTTCATCTTCCTGACGGCGCGCGGCTCACGGCACGAGGTCGCCTTGGGCAAAGGGTTGGGAGCCGACGATTACCTGGTCAAGCCCTTCGACCCCGCCGAACTGATTGCAGTCGTACACGGCAAACTGCGCCGCACAGCAGAGCTGTGGGCAGAAGCCGATGAGTCTCTGACGCAGGCGCGGCGTACCCTGATTCGGCTGCTGGCGCACGAACTGCACACGCCCCTGACTTATGTGACCAACGGCTTTGAGTTGCTGACTGAGGAACTGCGGCAGCGCCCTGCCGAGGCCCTCAGCGAGGATATGCGCGTCAGCCTGGCGCTCATTCGGGGTGGCACGGAGCGATTGAACCGGCTGGCCGAGCAGACGGCCCTCTACGCGCGGGTTGTCAGTGGACAGGTGAGCAGTCAGGTGCGCTCATCGTCTGTGCCGCTCAGCCTGGAGTTGTTGCTGTATGATGCCCTGGCTGCTTTGAAAGATCTCACCTGTCATTATGTGATCACAGTACAACGTCTGGCCCCAGAAGCGGAAGCCTTGCTGGTACAAGGGATACGGGGCCTGTTGATCACCGCGATTGGCGAAGTCATCCGCAATGCCACCCAGTACGCGCCGCGGGAGTCCACCATCACCATTGACCTGGGGCGCACGCCTACCCATGCCCTGCTCAGCGTGCGCGACGAAGGGCCGGGGATCGACCCGGCGCAGCAGGCGACTATCTGGGACGCGATGGTACAGCTTGAGCGCGACACGCGCGAACAACAAGGGGTGGGCCTGGGACTACCCATTGTGAAAGGCATCGTCGAGGCGCACGGCGGCTCGGTCGAGCTGGATAGCCAAC
>FWPU01001639.1_pt1 | contig 43479 bp, 46 predicted proteins | sample 2228361 | NCBI WGS metagenome assembly FWPU01 (sample SAMEA103939777, study PRJEB20133) | metagenome | reverse complement strand
GAAAAACTCTCGAGAAGAAGTGGGGTTGTCTGTTATCAAGCGAAGCTGGCCTCTCTGTTGTTAAGATGATGGAAGCGGCTGAAAAGGGCGACTTAAAAGCGATGTTTATCATGGGGGAAAATCCAGTCCTTACGGACCCAAACATAAAGCACGTGGGAAAAGCCTTGGAAAAGTTGGACTTTTTAGTTGTTCAAGATATCTTTCTTACTGAGACAGCTGAGTATGCAGATGTTGTCCTAGCCGGTGCATCGTTTGCTGAGAAAGACGGCACCTTTACGAGCACAGAAAGGCGAGTTCAAAGGATAAGGAAGGCTGTAGAACCGCCAGGTGAAGCTCGAGCCGACTGGGAAATAATCGTTGATTTAGCAAATCGCCTGGGTGCTGATTGGACATACCAAAGCCCAAAGGAGATTATGGATGAGATAAATGAGCTTGTTCCTACTTATGGAGGAATAACCTATGATCGTTTGAAGAGGAATGGCTTGCAGTGGGCTTGTTTTCACCCTGAACATCCAGGCACTCGTTGTCTGCATGAAGATGAATTTGCCCGGGGGAAAGGTCTTTTCGTTCCGGTTGAATACATTCCTCCAAGTGAAGTTCAAGATGAGGATTACTCCTTTCTCCTCATCATTGGCCGCTCTCTCTTTCAATATCATACAATGGTCCGAAGGAGTAAAGGATTGAACTCTCTCTTTCCTAAAGGTTATGTGGAGATAAACTTTCTCGATGCTGAAGAGATGGGTCTATCAGATGGAGATATTGTTGAGATTGAAAACCCGAGAGGAAAAATTAAAGCGGAAGTGAAGTTATCTTACAAAGTTCCTCCAAAGATGCTCTTTTCTACCTTTCATTTTAAAGAAATTCCGGTTAATGTTCTTACAAGTTCTGAGCTTGATGAAAAGTCGGGAGTTCCTGAGCTCAAGGGAACACCAGTGAAAATAAAAAAGTTGAGAAAGCGCAAAAAGCAGTGAGTACTGAAGGATAAAAACTGAATTTATAATTATCAGCACTACAGTGCTTCAGCTCTTCAGCAGTAATTAGGGTGGGAGTGAGTTGAAGAAGATAGTTATCGTTGGAGCGGGCAAGGTGGGAATATCCTTAGCTTCACATCTTCACAGAAGGGGTTATCCTATTGCAGCCGTAGCTAGTCGCACAGAGAATTCCTTAAAGAGAGCAAAGAAATATTTGAAAGCTGCCCTCTTTACACTTGAACTAAAAGAAGCTGTAGAAAAAGGGGAAATCATCTTTATCTCCACCAATGATGATGCAGTCTCAAGGGTTGTAGATAAAATAGGCGAAGAAGGTGGTTTTAAATCGGGGCAGTTTGTTTATCACCTCAGCGGTGCACTCTCAATTGAGGTTTTAAAATCTGCTAGTGACGCAGGTGCTTTTGTAGGCTCCATTCATCCAATGCAGACGTTTCCCAGTATAGAAGCGGGTATTAAAAAAATTCCAGGTACTGTTTTTGGAGTAACAGGAAAAGAAGAAGTTTTAAGAGTAGCTGAGGAATTAATAAAGGCAGTGGGAGGAAAGATGGTTGAGGTGAAGGATGAGGATAAACCTTTATATCATGCGGCTGCTTGTATAGCTTGTAATTATCTTGATGCTTTGATTTACATTGCATTGAAGTTTTACAAGGAGGTTGGAATAGAAGAAGAAAAAGCCTGGCAGGCAATGAAACCTTTAATACACGGAACGCTGGATAATATTGAAGCAGAAGGGGTTGTTGAAGCTTTAACTGGTCCTATTGCCCGAGGTGACGTAGATACAGTGAAAAAGCATCTGCAAGCTATTAAAAACTCCCTCCCAAATTTTTTACCTTTTTACAAAGAATTAGGGAAGAGAACACTTGAGGTGGCGAAAGAGAAAGGTCTTTCGGAAAATGCTTACCAAGAAATTTTCAATCTTCTTTTCTAAACTTATTTTTATCTTATTATCGTCAAAGATTAATTCAACTTAATCCTACTTTTTAGGTATTTTGTAGAGAGGGTATCTTTTCTAGGTATTTATAGTTGTTTCCATCTTCGTCTTGTGGGTCTAACTCTAGAGAAAAATGAGTTAGCAGATGCGAGGAAGTTGCTCTCCCACAAGCATATCCAAAATTCTGTTAGTACCAATGAGAGTCTTTACCAAAACTTTTCCTTTCGGTTCTTCTTTTACCTCTCCAATGATAGCTGCCTCTTTACCATAAGGATTGTTCCTCATGACCTGTAAAACTTTTTCTGCTTCCTCTTCTGGGAGAATAGCAATGAGCTTTCCTTCGTTTGCCACATGTAGGGGATCAAATCCTAGCATTTCACAGGCACCTAAAACTTCCTCTTTTATGGGTATTTTCTCTTCACTAATTATTATTCCTACATTTGAATGCAAAGCAATTTCATTTAAGGTGGAGGAGAGTCCACCTCGTGTAGGATCTCTTAAAACGTGAACATTTTTGGTGACTTTAAGGACCTCTTCTACTAGCTTGTTTAAAGGGGCAACATCGCTTTCAATATTTGACTCAAAAGCAATGCCTTCTCTTTCGGAAAGAACGGCTATCCCGTGGTCGCCAATAGTTCCAGAAACGATAACCACATCACCTAGTTTTGCATTGCTTCCTGAAATGCTCACTCCTTCAGGGATTACTCCCACTCCTGCTGTATTTATAAATATTTTATCGGCACTTCCTCTCTCTACTACTTTTGTATCCCCTGTGACAATCACTACTCCCGCTTCCTTTGCCGCTTCCACCATTGAGTTAATAATTTCTTCTAGGTCTTTTAAAGAAAAACCTTCCTCGATGAGGAAAGCGCAGGAAAGATATTTGGGAATTGCTCCTTTCATGGAAAGGTCATTTACTGTGCCGCAAACAGCAAGCCGGCCTATATTGACGCCTTTAAAAAAAATGGGATTAACGACATATGTATCGGTAGTGAAGGCAAACTGACTGCCTTTAAGGGGAAGAGAAGCAGCATCATCAAGAGAGTTGAGATACTCGTTTCCAAACGCTTTTACAAAATATTTTTCAATTAATTCGTGCATTAACTTTCCGCCGCTTCCATGAGCAAGAAGAATATTCTTTTCTCTCATTTGACCTCCTGCTTAAAAAATACCTCTTTCATTCTGCCAAAAGAATTATTAAAAATAAGATCTTGCTCAAAAAGGAAAATCCACTAAAAGAAACTTTTATTAAAAGAGGAGAGTTTTGGGTAACAGAACTTCGCTTAAATTTATTGCTTAGGTGGATTCGTTACCGCCTCCAACATTTCCATTGTTTTTTCTGCTTCTTTCTCGTCAATTATCTGGTTGGCATAGCCTGCGTGGACCAGTACGTAGTCTCCCACTTTTACTTCTGGAACGAAGTCCAAAGAGACTTCCTTCTTTACTCCAGCTATCTCAACTTCACCTACCAGAAAAATTCCATTATTTTTAATATTTACAACCTTTCCAGGTACTCCTAAGCACATATTAAAACCTCCTTGTTAAATCTGATACAATTTTACCTAATGAGAAAAGGTTCTTCAACCGGTTTCACATTTTTTCCTTTACTGCTTTTACTCTTTCTGCAAGGCTTTGCCTTTTGTCCTTTCTCTCATCAATTTTTATGATAGTGTACACTCTTTCCACCCCATACTTAAACGGTTCCTCATGCATTTTCCGCACAATTTCTAGAGCTTTGGAAAGTTCTGCCTGAAAAATGGTGGAGGTAGGAGTAAGTTCATAGGGAATACCTTCATTTTCAATAACTTTTACTACTTTTGCTACGTGTTCGGAAAGACCCACTTCTTTTGTTCCCAGAGGAACAACAGTTATCTCTATCGTCACCATATTTTTAAGTTAACACAGTGAGGTTTGAAAGACAAGAAGAACCCCAACTCAGTTGGGGTTCTTAAGGTAGGTTGGGCTTTTATATTATATTAACGATTTTTGCCAGAATTTGTGTCGCTTTCTTGACTATTTTTTTCCAGATTTTCTTTCTTTTCTTCTTTATTTTTTGAGCTGTTGTTTTCTCCACTTGCATTTTTCGTCGTTATTTTGCCTTTTTTCTTTCCAGCTTCAGCTGGCGGAGTTTCCTTTCTTGTTTTATCTTTGCTCTGATTTTGAGGCAGCTTTCTTGGCTGGGATTTACCTTTTTTAAGTGCTTTTCCTTTTCTTGCTTTTTCTATATTTTTCTTGGCTTCTTCTCTTAATTCCCTCGCTTTTTCAGGATTTTTAGACTCAATAATTTCAGCTTCTTTCAGTCTTTCCTCAGCTTGCTTTAAAATTATCTTCTCTTTACTCACCTTGTTTCTGGCTAAAATGAGCTCAGCTTTTTCAATTACTCTTTTTAAAGGATAAAGCGGGCTATCAGGGAGAGATTTCAGCGAAGCGGTAGCAGTTCCTACCAGTATGAAAGCAAATGTAGCAGCAAAGAGAAGCGCCTTTTTCCATAAGGATGGCTTCCCTTTCATTTCCGAAAGGAGATTCTTGAGAAGCTCCTTTTTGAAGTGAGAGGAGGGGGAGGGGGCAGGTAATTTCTTTATCTTTTGTATTAATTTAAAGAGCTCTTTAAGCTCAGCTTTTTCTCTCTCTCCTATTCTGGGAGGCTCCTCTATTTCTCCTTTTAGAATTTCTTCTAATATCTCAGCTTTTCTCTCTTCCTTCATCTTTTTCAAGCTCCTTCTTTAAAGCTTTAATGGCTCTAAACTGCAGAAGCTTTACTGCATTTTCTGTTTTTTTCATCACCCTTGCTGTCTCCTTTAAAGAAAGGTCAGCAAAGAACCTCAGGTAGAGAACTTCTCGGTAGTCCTCTTTGAGATTTCGCAAGGCATTTTCCAGTAGATTTCTATCGACCACTTTTTCACTTTCATCATCTTTTCTCCCCCCTCTCTTCCTTTCAGTTTCTAAAGAGGCTTCTTCTTTTTTTTGCCGAAGATAGTCTATAAGCGTATGGCGTGCGATAGTGAAAACCCACGCAGAGAAGGAAACTTCTTGTTTTTCATATCTCTTAAGGTTCTTTAAAATTTTAAAAAAACACTCTTGGGTTAAATCTTCTGCTGTTTCCTTTTGCTTTACTCGGTAGTAGAAGTATCCATACACTTTTTCAAGGAGCACTTTGTATATTTGAGCAAAAGCTTTCTTATCAGCTCGTGCCTTTAAAGCAAGTCTTTTTAGCTTTTCTTCATTAAGAGATAACGGTTTTGGCATAGTAAAAGTTTCCCTTTTTGATTTTTATTTCGTCAAATAAATTTTGGTTCTTAAAAAGAAGAAAGCCCCGTAGATTACGGGGCTTTCCAACGGGGCAGGAGGGAGAACATGGGGTTAGGAGGGGGTGGGGGTGCCTCCCTTCGCCTGACCGGCGAAAGAAGGTTATCCTCAGCCAAAGGAAGAACACCCTCCGAAGCAGCTATTCGAATTTCCCACACCAAAGGTGGAAACAATTTTTCGTGTTTTTCCACTTCCACAGTAAGGACATTTCGCATTCTCTTCGCTTTCACTAACTCTCTTTAGAACAGTGAAACGGATCTGACAATCTTCACATTCATACTCATACAGAGGCACTTTAGTTCCTCCTCTCTATATACCATATAGGGTATTATAATTTATCCCTATTTCCTTTGTCAAGCTTCTTTTTTCAACTAATTCTATAGAATTAATAGGCTAATTCTAACATACTTCCTTCAATTAGTGCAAACTTCCATGTCAGCCTAGGAAAAGTTTAAAGTGAAAAGTATTTTATCAAAAGAGTGGAAATGTCAAAAATTAAAATTTTAGAATATAATCAGTGTCCAAATAAATGTTCTTTTAGGTTTTTAGCCAACTCCGGAGAGGCTTCTTCAAGAATTCGGATAACATCTTTCCTTAGTTTGTCATGTGCTTCTATACATTTTGGGGGTACTTTTCCTTCCCTCAAAAGAGCACTTGTGTTTTCTGTGATTTGAATAACTTCCGTAGCAATGATGCTGTTTAAAAGAATAAGCTGTTTTAAAAGAGTTTCTAAATGCTCACTCAAAACAATCACCTCCATTTAATTTTAATTATTATTAAGAAAGCTTAAAATGAGCCACTACAGCTTGACCTAAAGAAACGCCTCCGTCATTTACAGGAACATTTCTTTTTAAAAGGACTTTAAACCCTTCTTTTCTAAAAGTTGGAACACATCTTTTGAGAAGCTCAAAGTTTTGAAAAACTCCTCCAGCTAAGGCTAGTGTCTTTACCCCCTTTTCTTTAGAAAGGAAATGGGAAAGCTCCAAAATGATTCTTACAATTGTTTGATGGAATTTACCAGCTATTTCCTCCTGTCTTACTCCTTTTATTAAGTCATCAACGATCTGCTTTATTATTTTCACTGTATTTACTCTATAGGGAAAACTATCTCCTTCAATTTCGAACTGATAATATTCTTCTGTTTCGCTGGAAATCATCTCCATTTCTATAGCTGCTTGAGCTTCATAAGAGGCAACATCTCTCACTCCTATCAAAGAAGATACAGCATCAAAGAGTCTGCCGCAGCTGGAAGTAAGAGGAGAGTTTATCCCCCTTTCTATTTGTTTTTCCACTATCTTTGCTTCTCCTTTTGGAATGCGATGAAGAAAGTCAATAGGCAAGTTTCTCCAATCCTTTCCAAAAGCGGAAATAAGGTAGGAGAGAGCCATTCTCCAAGGTTTTTTGATGCTTGCTTCACCCCCGGGAAGAGGAACATATTCAAAGTGAGCCAGCCTTTCAAACTTATCCAGATGAGAGAGAATCACCTCCCCTCCCCAGATTTTCCCATCAGTACCAAAACCTGTGCCGTCGAAGGAAAAGCCAATAAGGGGGTCGAGATGTTTGTTTTCTATCATGGCTCCTACGATATGAGCGTGGTGGTGCTGTACACCTACTTTTGGAAGGTCTAAATCTTGAGCAAATTTAGTTGATAGGTACTCAGGATGTAAATCGTAAGCTACCACTTGAGGTTTTATTCTGAAGAGTTTTTTATAAAGTTCCAGGGTTTTTTGAAAGTGCTCCAAAGTTTCTTCATTTTCCATATCTCCAATGTGCTGGGAGATAAAAGCATAGTTTTCTTTGGTGAGACAAAAAGTGTTTTTCAGCTCTGGACCCACTGCCAGTATTTCTTGGGACTTATACGGAAGGTGGATAGGATAAGGGGCATATCCTCTAGCTCTTCTTATGAGCATTGGTTTTTTTTCAAATATGCGGGCTACACTATCGTCATATCTCGAATAAATATCTCTGTCGTGAAGAAGAAATAAATCAGCCAAATCTCCCAGCCTTATCAAAGCTTCTTCATTTTCGCAGGCAATGGGCTCTTCAGATATATTTCCGCTTGTCATTACCAGAAACATCTCAGATTTTTTGAGAATAAGATGGTGAAGCGGCGTATAGGGAATCATTACTCCCAGGTAATTATTGTGGGGAGCAACTTCAAAAGCAATGGGAATATCTTTTCTTTTCTTTAAAAGCACGATAGGGCATTCAGGTGAGCTGAGAAGCTTTTCTTCTTCTTCGCTTACTTCACAGATTTCCTTCACCGCATCAATATCCTTCACCATAATGGCAAAGGGTTTTCCAGGTCTTTTTTTTCTCTCTCGCAAAAGCTTTACCGCTTCATTGTTAGTGGCATCACAAGCTAAGTGAAATCCACCGAGCCCCTTGATGGCGACTATTTTTCCTTCCTTTAAAGCTTTGATAGTTTTTTTAATGGGGTTTTCATTCTCTTCTTCCCACGCCTTTTCCTCTTTTTCAATTCCGTATTTTTTAAACTTTTCATTCCTTTTTCTAAGAGGACTAATTCTTCTTTTAACTAAAAAGAGGCTTGGTCCACATGCGGGACAGGCGTTTGGTTGAGCATGGAAACGTCGATTGAGGGGGTCATGGTATTCCTTTTCACACTGGGGACACATGGGAAATTTTTTCATGGTTGTTTTGGGTCTATCATAGGGAATATCTTCAATGATGGTGAATCGAGGGCCACAGTTAGTGCAGTTAATGAAAGGATAATGGTATCTCCTATCTTTTCTATCGAAGAGTTCTTTCACGCAGAGCTTACAAGTGGCGATGTCCGGGGAGACTAAAATAAATTTCCCCTTCTCTTCCTCGCTTTTTTTGATTTCAAAAGTTTTATACCCAGAGGGTGGTAAGTTAGTTATCTTTATGTTTTCAATGCGGGCTCTAGGAGGTGCTTTTACTGGAATTGATTCTATGAAATTTTTTACTTTTTCTCTTTCGACTTCCACTTCAAACCAGACACCATCGGAGGCGTTTAAAACCCAGCCCTTTAAATGGTGTGCATGGGCAAGCTGATAAATAAAGGGGCGGAAGCCTACACCTTGAACAACGCCTGTGATATGGATTTTTTTTCTTTCTATCTCTTTTTTCATCTGGCTCATTTTATAAAGAGGGTGAAATAGCGTCAATTTTCCACTGGTTTAATAAGTATAAGGTAGATTAAAATAGGTGTCGTGGAAAAGATAGATTTAGCTCAAAACCTTTTAACCAGAGCTACAACTGAGATAGTTCAAAAAGGAGTTACCTGCAGAGCAGGTGAGATTTCTCCACCTGCCTGCCGTTTTTGCCAAGAGATTTGCCCTGAGAAAGCAGTAGTCGTAAAGCAGCATGCAATAGAAATTGATAAAAATGCTTGTATCCAATGCGGTTTGTGCACCCGTTGTCCCTTAGGATTCCTTGAACTTGTGGAGATGGATAAAGTTTTGCCTCTTATCTTCAAAGAGCTTTTAAAAGAGTCTGATGAGATACATATGCGTTGTCATCGCATAATTCCAGGCAAGTGGGGTGTTTCTGGTTTTCCTATTCCCTGCCTGGCTTATCTCAAACCTCCGCATCTCTCATCACTTGTTTTAAATCGAGCAAAAGTTGTTTGGCTTCAACATCCCGACTGCACAAAATGTCGCTTGAAAGCCTCTTCTTTGGTGGAAAACTTGAAAGAAAGCTGGAAGAAATTGATTGAGCTCTGGAGAATTCCTTTAAAAGTCGAATTTGGGAAGAAAAGACCTTCTGGGTTTACTGGAAAGAAAAAAGGCGAAGGGAAAATGGGGAGAAGAGATTTTTTCTTCCAGCTTAAGGAAAATTTCATGGAAAGAATTTTTGAAAAAATTCCTGAGTTTATTATCAATCCAAAGATGGAAACTCCTCACGATAACTTTCTTTATCCTGAGTTTTTACGGTTTGGATTACCTAAGAGGGAAGTGGTGGGGAGGGAGCTTGTTCCTTGGGGGGAGATTGAAATAAGCAAGGACTGTGATTTTTGTAGTGAGTGTGTGTATGTCTGTCCACGAAGGGCTTTGGAAATAGAAAAAAAGGAGAAGAAGAGGATTGTTTTTTATCCTGCTTCCTGCTCGCAGTGTAGGTTTTGCGAAGGGATTTGTCCCAAAAAAGCCATAAAAATTTCACCTACATTTGACTTCTCAGTTTGGGGGAAAAGAGTAATTTTCTCTTTTGAAACTTAACAACTTAACTTTAATAGCACTTTTCACATAAGCCAAAGAATGTGATTTGAGAACCTTCTATCTTCATTTTGCTTTTTTCTTCTACCTCTTTCTTTAGCTTTTTAAAAAGTTTGCTTTCTGTCTCCATTATCTTCCCACATTTTTTGCAGATAAGATGGATGTGCTCCACTTCCTCTTTAATTTCAAAGTGAAGGTGATTTTCTTGAAGGTTTACCTCTTCTAAATAGCCGAGCTTTCGAAAAAGGTCAATAGTTCGATAGACAGTAGAAAGAGCGATGGAAAAACCTCTTTTCTTGGCTTCAAAGTAGATTTCCATAGCATCTACATGCCCTTCTGATTCTTGAATGAGCTTCCAGATGATTCTTCTCTGAGACGTCATTCTCTTTCCGGTGGGAAGGAGAACTTCACCCTTTTTTTTCATTTTTCTTCCTTTCCTCTTTTCACGTAAATCTCAGAGGCAAGACCTTCACCGACCGCAATTTGAGTTTCATCAATTTGAAGAACGAAGGAAGGTCTTCTTTGGAGGAGTTTTATTCTGTTTCCGGGAAAAATACCTAGACAGGAAAGCTTGGTTATTTTTTTTACATCTTGCGTTCCTATGTAAGCAATTTCTCCTTCCTCACCAGCTTTTAACTCTTTGAGAGGAACGACAAGCGGCCTTACTTCTCCCACCTTTCTCAAGCAGCACTCACCTTGAGGGATAGGTTTCCCGTGAGGACAAGTTCGAGGGTGACCTAAAAGAATACAAATGCTGTCAGCAGTTGATTCGTTTAAAAGATGCTCATATCTACAGGCGTCAGTTTCTACTTCTTCCTTACCTAAGTCAAAGAGATCACTGAGGACCCTTTCTGCTAACCGATGCCTTCTGATGATGCTCCTGGCTAACTCTCTTCCCTTTTCTGTAAGACGGACTCCCCCCCTTTTCTTCTCCAGAAACCCATTTTTGATTCCTTCCTCGATAGCTTCCTTTCCTTTGGCTGAAAGGGAAGAAAGCGGTTGCCATTCTTGATGTGTATCTTCTTCTAGGACCCAGATTTCCTCCAATAACTCGTCAATCTTTGATTCCATTTTTTCTCCCTTTTAATTCTTTTAAAATTTTTTTAAAAGCATCTCCCATCTTCCCCTCTTCAACTGTCTGATAGCCGCAGTTGGGGCAGCAGATAACCTTGCAGCTTTTTTTTAAAGGACAACTGGTGCAAGCTATGTTTTTCTCAGGGTCAAATTCAAAGCCGCAAAGAGAACACTTAATCATCACAGTCTCACTCCCAAAAAGCGAAGAAAGTGATTAATGAAGCTACCTACAAGGAATGCGTAAGGGAAAATAAAGCCCACAATTAATAAAGCAGTTTTTAATCCACGTTCCTTGATTATAACCAGAAAGTTTGCAATGCAAGGAACAAAAAGGGTGATAACAATCATGCTCACGAGGATTTGAAGAGGATCGAGCTGTCCCAAGCGAGCAAGTTTAAAAAGTCCGGCTGCTCCATAATCACGGCGGAGGAAACCCAGGATAAATGCTTCCGTTGTTTGAGGTGGAAGATTAAGAAGAGTTTTAACTACTGGTTCTGAAATTCTTTCTAATAGTGAGAGAATCCCCAGTTTATCAAGGAAAAAAAGGATAGCTGTACCTAAAAGAAAGAGTGGGACAGCTTCTTTGAGAAACCACTCCACTCGATAAAGAGTTTTTACGATTATGTTTGATATCTTGGGAATGCGGAAAGGGGGGATTTCAATTATAAAGTCGGAAGTTTCTCCTTTAATCACTTTTGAAGCAAGAAAGCCTACAAAAAGGAGTTGGAAGGAAATGGCTATTATGTAAAGAAGAAATGCTTTGAGGGAAATGCTGGAGAGAAGGCCGATTATTACACCAAGCTGAGCTGAGCAGGGTATAGCCAGAGCTAAGAGCAGAGTAGCTATAATTCTTTCCTTTCTTGTTTCTAAAATGCGCGCTGTTAAGGTGGCCATTGTGTCACAGCCCAGTCCTAAAACGAGTGGAAGAACTGCTTTCCCACTCAATCCCATAACCTTTAATGCTCTGTTCATTAGAGCAGCTAGGCGTGGAAGGTAACCTGTATCTTCCAGAAGGCTGAAAGCAAGAAAGAAGGCGGTGACTATGGGGAAAACAATAGCAATAGCATAGGTTAAGCCCATAGTGAGAAGACCGTAGTTGCCCACGAAGAATTCTCGTATGAGGAGGGGAAAGGGAGAAAAGATTTCAACGAAGAGAGGGTTAATGTATTTTCCAAAGATGATGGTTTCTAGAAAATCTACTGCTGTTCCAGCAGCAAATTGACCTACGAACTTATACACAAGGTAGAGGATGAAAAAAAGAAGAGGTAAACCAAAGATTGGATGCATGGAGTATTCTCCAACTTTCTCAAACAAAGTGGTTGTTTTAGGCACCCTTCTCTTCTTCACCACTTTTTTAACTATTTTTTCAACTGCGTTGTTTCTATGTCTTTCGATGCGCAGGGCTAGAGGTTCACTTGAGCTTGCTTGTAAATTGAGATTAATGGACTCAATTTTTCTCCAATTTTCTTCGCTTATTTCCTTTCTCAGCATTTCTTTTAGGGGCTCATTTCCACAGAGAAGCATAAGGCCTACAAATCTTTTCCCCACAGGCGTAGGGGGGAGGAGAGGAAGAATCTGAGAGAGAGCATTTTCGATAGGCTGTTCATAGGGGAGGAGGAAAGTAGATTTTTTAACTCTTTTCAGAGCCTCAAGGAGTTGAGTTATGCCTTCTCCTTCTGTGGCTACTGTTTCAATCACGTCTACTCCAAAAATCTGAGAGAGTTTTTCTGTGTTTATTTCAATACCCTTGTTTTGGGCTTCATCTTTCATATTGAGATCCAAGAGAAATGGAAGCCCCATTTCAGCCAAGTAAGTGGCGAGGAGAAGGGAGCGTCGCAGGTTTTTAGAATCGGCTACAATGACAACTTGGGAGTTTCCCCCTTCTCTGTAGAGGATATCAAAGGTGACTCTTTCGTCTTCAGAGTGGGGGAGAAGACTGCTTATTCCCGGAGTATCGACAACTTCAATAGAGTGATCGAAGGTAGCTTTACCAGCAGCTACTTCAACCGTTGTTCCCGGATAGTTGGAAACTGTCATATACATGCCGGTAAGGTGGGAAAAGATAACGCTTTTTCCCACATTTGAGTGGCCCAGAAGAAGAATTTTCTTTTTCCCTGGTGTGTATGGAGCACCTCCAGCATGGCTGTGCCTATGTCTCTTTCTCGCTCTAACTTGGTGGGGCATAAAAACTCCTTATTGAAAATGATTTTCAATTGCAATTGTAAAGGATGAACCTTTCTTTGTCAACTTACCGACGCTTTAAGAAGTTTATTTTGAACTAACCTTCTTGAAATCTTACTTTAAATGAGGAAAGAGGTTCCAAGCCGTAGTGTAAAAGGAGATTTTCGTTTAAAAGAATTTTTCTTTTTTCAGCAAAGGCGACAATTTCTCCTTGGTAAATCAAAGCTATTTTGTCAACTGTTTCCCAAGCGAAACTAAGGTCATGAGTAGCGATAATTTTCGTGTGGTGAAGGGAGTTTAGAAGTTCGATAAGCTGACGCCTTCCTCTGGGGTCTAGATTACTTGTAGGCTCATCGAGAACAAGAATTTCCGGGTCAAGGGAAAGGACAGTGGCGATGGAAGCCCTCTTTTTCTCTCCCAAACTTAAATGGTGCGGGGAGCGTTTTTCATATCCTTTCAAGTTAACCGCTTTGAGAGCTTCTGCCACTCTTGCCTTGACTTCTGGCAAAGGAATGCCAAAACTTAAGGGGCCGAAAGCGACGTCGTCATAAACAGTGGGCATGAATAGTTGGTCATCAGGGTCTTGAAAAACTACTCCTATTAGTCGTCTTATTTCTCGCAAGTTTTTATCGTTTAAAGGAAGTCCGCTGATAAAAATTTCGCCTTCAGCTCTCAAAACTCCATTGAGGTTGAGAAGAAGCGTGGACTTACCAGCTCCATTGGGACCTAAAAGAGCAACACTTTCATTTTCGTAAATTCTAAGGTTCACTCCCCGGAGTGCTTCTTGTCCGTCTGGATACCTAAACTTTAAGTTTTTAACTTCTATAACTGGATTTTTACTCACTTAACCAATCACCCTGATAGCCAAGAGAAATAGCGAGGAAGCTATAAGAAATACCAAATCCACAAGTTTTAACTTAAACTCACTTGTGCTCGAGATTTTTCCATTGAATCCCCGAGCCAGCATAGCTTTATACACTCTTTCCCCTCTTTCGTAAGCGCGAATGAATAAGGAGCCAATTATGTTTCCCAAAGAATTAATGTGCCATAAGACATTTCCTTCTTTACTCCGAGCATCACGGGCTCTCTTCATCCTAAATGCTTCATCTTGAAAAACGAAGATATATCTGTACATGAAAGAGAGCGTGATGATTATGAGGTGAGGAACTTTCAGTTTTTCTAAACTCTTTAAGAGGTCAGGGAAGCGAGTTGTAGAAGAGAGGAGGATGAGGTAGAGAGTGGAGAGCCATGCTTTCAGCGAAACGGTGAGAAAAACAGTGCAGGGGTAGGGAAGATTGAGTTCATTTGCCACTATATTGTAGGAACCACTGCTTTCTTTGAGAAAAGGAGTGAGAAAAAGGAGAAAAGTAAGGAAGGGGAGAATTATGAGTGAGCGTTTGAAAGGGAAGATGAAGGGAATGCGTGAAAGAAAGAGGAGAAAGATAAAGAAAATAAAAGAGCCCAGATAAAAAGTGAATATGGTTAAGGGGGTGAGGGCTAGGGTGATGATGACTAAGAGAGTAAAAATTATTTTTACTCTCGGATCGAGTCTGTGAATAGGGCTTTCAAGTTCACTGTACTTGTCTAAAAAGCCGTGCTTCAGCTTCCCTTCCTCCTTGAAATAAGTTTTCCTACTCCGTAAACTGCCAAGAATGTAATAAAAGTACCGATGAGTCCTGCTAGGGCAGTGGCGAAGGACTCATTTTTTATTCCTGGGAAAAGATAATCTGGTATGGGTGAAGTGAAAACAACTTTCCCTTCAGCTAGTTTAATAAACCCTGCTTTTTCCGCTACTCTTTCTAAGCCATCAGGCCAGGGAGAAGCAAATGGAGAAAGAAAGACAGCCAGGAAGAGAGAGATACCAAAACCTATTAGGAGAATTTTTTGCCACCCTTTCATCCTGCTTCACCTCTCAAAGTGCTGATGAGGTCTGGGCGAGTTACCTTTACCAGAGAAACCACAGTGAGAGTTATGAGTGCCTCTCCTATCCCAATGAGGGCGTGGATACTTGCCATGGATGGTAGAACTACGTTGAGGGGGACTGTTCCAGAGAGCAGGCACAAGAAGCTAGAAAGACAGAAGCCCAAGCTGCCAAAGCGACGCTTACAAAGAAACCTTTTTCTCCCAAAACCTTTAAGAAAAAGCGGTAGATGTAGTAAGCTCCAATAGAGCCCACAATAGCCATATTGAAGATATTAGCTCCCAGCGCAGTCACTCCTCCATCTTGGAAGATGAGAGCTTGGATAATGAGAACTGAAGTAATAACTATCGATCCCGCCCAGGGACCTAAAAGTACAGCTGCCAGAAGTCCCCCCATGAGATGGCCAGACGTTCCGCCTATTATGGGGAAGTTCAACATCTGAGCAGCAAAGATAAAGGCAGCTAGAACTCCCAGGAGCGGAACTTTTTCTTCGCTCATCTCCTCCTTCACTTTGTAAAAGGTATAAGCAAGACCTCCCGCTGAGACCACATCCAGACTAGCCCAAGTTTTTGGATCTAGAAATCCATCTGGAATATGCATTAAATCACCTCCTCCGAGATTTCCCTTCGGGGAGTTAACATCCTACACGGGAGTAATTTCTACGTCTTCCTCGTGCTGGTGCTCCAGTTTGCTGCTTTCCTTCAAGGTTTCGTCCAACTTCACCCTAGCCCTCTCTAGAAACTCTTCACACTCCTTTAGTTTTTTAGAGAGATTGGGGAAATTAAGCCGATTTAAAAGCTCACACCACTGCTCCACACTTTTTTTATTCACTTTTACAACTTCTCCAATTTGGTGTAGTGAGAGTTTAAACTGAGTTAAGTTTACTCCTTGAGTGCACATACACTCCTCCTTTCCTTCAAAATAAAAGAGCCACGGAAACTTCCTAGTTTCTCCGTGGCCTTCAGGCCTTTTTTAATTTTAAATTTTCAAAAAAATTTTAATTCAAAAAAGAAACAAAAGCAACTTACTTTTGAGTGATAATCACTTGATGCTCTAAAAGTTTCAGTTCTTTTAGAGCTGCTTCCACATATTTCTGAGTTCCAAAGAGGTCTATGAGCAGAAGTTTTTCACCTTCAGGCTTAATCGTGGTTACATTATCCATAAACTCTTCAAGCTTCCCTTCCTTCTCTAAAAGGACTTTTACTTCACACATTACTTTCACCTCCAGCTTCTAATTTTTTGATTTTTTCCATCACTTCTTCCATGAGATGGGGAATGGGTTGATGGGTAATGCCTGCAATTTCCACTTTAGGATTTGTCAGGGGCAGAAATATTTTTTTGGCAGGAGAGAGAGCAACTGCTTCAGCCATTTTTGGTGTAAGCTCGCCTAGCATAGAGTGGGGAATAGTTGTGGCTAGAGGAGCAACTATATATTTCACCTTTTGGAGATTTATTGTAAATGCATTTTCTCCACTTGCTCCCTGGTTAGCACCGGCTTTCATCATATTATGAGTAGCAACAGCATTTGTGGCTAATGCCAAAATTTCCACTTCTGGAAAGTTTTCCCGAAGCTTCAGAATAATTTGCTGCCCTATACTTCCTCCCATGCCGTCAATGACGGCAATTTTTAAGCTCATTTAAGCCCCAATTTCTCAATAAATTCCTCTTTAGTCATCGCCCCCAGAAGCTGGTTCTTAACCTCACCATTTTCAAAAACAAGGAAAGTGGGGATACTCATTATTCCAAACTTCGCAGCCACTTGGGGATAGTCATCCACGTTTAATTTGGCGAAATTCATTTTATCTCCATATTTCTCTGCAACCTCTTCTACTATCGGACCCATCACCCTGCAGGGACCGCACCATCCGGCCCAAAAGTCAACGAGTATAGGCTTCTCAGAATTATTCACCACTTCCTCAAAGTTTTTATCGTTTAGCTCTATAACTTTCCCCATTAAAGAACCTCCTTTCTTTTTCCACATTTTAACTTGAGAGAAATTTTTCTGCCATATGAGCTGCTAGTGCTCCTTCTCCACAGGCTACAACTACTTGTTTTAGCTTATTTGACCTCACATCACCAGCTGCGAACATTCCTTCCACACTTGTTTCCATATTTTCGTCAGTTAAAATAAAACCCCTTTCATCTACTTTCACTTCAGGGGGAAGAAATTGCGCATTCGGTTTCACTCCCACATAAATGAAGACACCGTCAACCTTAATTTCCTTTTCCTTTTGGGTGAGTTTGTTTTTAACTACTGCTTTTTCTACCTTCTCTTTACCCATAACTTTAATCAGGTGAGAGTTCCAAATAAATTCAATTTTTGGGTTTTTAAAAGCTCTTTCTTGAAGAATCTTTGTAGCTCTGAGCTCATCTCGGCGGTGAACAATAGTGACTTTAGAAGCAAACTTCGTGAGAAAAATTGCCTCTTCAATGGCAGAATTCCCTCCTCCCACGACTAAAACTTCTCTGTCCTTAAAGAAAGCTCCGTCACAGGTAGCGCAGTAAGAGACCCCTTTTCCTGTAAACTCCTTTTCTCCGGGAATACCGAGCTTGGCGGGGGAAGAACCAGAGGCAATGATAACTGCTTGAGAGAAGAGTTCTCCTTCAGAGGTGAGAATTTTAAAACCTTCTTTTTCTTTCTGTATTTCCTTTGCTTCCGTTAAATTTTTAATCTCCAAACTAAATTTTTTTGCTTGCTCTTCCATTCGGAAGACAAGTTCTTGACCAGAGATACCTTCAGGAAAACCTGGAAAATTTTCTACCTTTTCAGAAGTGGCTATTTGCCCCCCGGGAACACCTTTTTCAATGAGGAGAGTTTTAAGTCTCGAGCGAGCAGCGTAAATTCCTGCTGTTAAACCTGCAGGACCACCACCTATAATGATAAGCTTGTATTTCATGTCCTTTCCTCCTTTTGAAGAAGTTCGTTAATTTTCTGAAGAGCAGCTTTCGCTTCTTGAGATAATTTACCTTGCGGTTCCAATTTGAGGTAGTTTTCAAACTCTTTTTTAGCTTCTTTCAAGTTTCCTTTTCCCTGCCAAAGAATAATTGCTCGATTGAAATGAGCTAAGGCGTGTTTAGGATCATTTTTTATGGCTATTTCTAACTGATTTAAAGCATCGTCAACTCTTCCCAAGTTAAAAAGGGCAATTGCCATATCGGTTCGCACATTGTTGTTTTGCGGTTGAATGTCTAAAGCTTTTTGGTAATAAGTTATTGCTTTAGAGTACTGCTTTCTATCGAAATAGTAGTTTCCAATTGTTACCAGTGCAGGGAGGTTATTGGGATCATTTCTTAAAATTTCCTTTAGTTCTTTTAAAGCGATTTCGGGTGTGCCTAAACGGAAATATGAGTCTGCTATTTTTAGACTTATATCGGTATCATTCGGTCTCAATTTTTTAGCTCTTTCATACATTTCAATTGCTTGTTCATAACGCTCAGTTTGGAAGTAAAAGTTGGCTAGCCCCAAAATGGCATCAACATTGTTGGGGTTTTCTTTTAAGGCTTTAAAATAGGCTTTTTCAATTCCTTGGTAAACTTGAATTTTTTGAGCAATAGAAGGTGGAATATTCTCTTTCCCTCCAGTTTTTATAAGACCTGTTTGAAGAAGAATCACAGTAAAAAGAAGGAGGAAGAACAGGCCAATAGACCAAGAAACAATGTTTTTTTGGTATGAACGCATAAATCTATACAACCCCTGCCAAGCACTGAGTCTTTCGCGAAATCGCCTTATTTTTATGCCAATAAGTTGTGCTTTAAGCAGCATGTTGAGATCATTTGTGACAAGGTAAGTTTCGGCTTCAGGATACTGCCAGCTCAGTTGAGAAGCAACTCCTAGTATCTGATCGTCTGAAAGTTTTGGGTTGAGAATAGAAGGATAGGGCTTATTCGGGTCAAATAGCACTACTTTAAGTTTACTTCCTTCTTCGAGCTCCACTCCGTCTAAAAGTTTTCCCTTCTCTGCAAGCTCAAAGAGAAGTCGAGTCACTTCTCTTCCTCTAAAACGGAGATTTTTATCGGGATGTGAGCTTTTTAACTTGTCAAGCTCATTTAAAACTACTTGAGGAATGACTATCTCAGCTTTTGGAAAAGCAAAGAGAAGCATAGGGTCATATAAAAGTGTATTTGTATCTAAAACAAAAATTTTTTTCTTTTCCATTTTGCCTCAAGGGTTTTTATCTATTTGATGTATTGCGAGTATTTTATGAAAAGGTCGATAGCGGCTTTAATAGCTTTTTCGCAGTCGTCTTGATGGTTTTGCAAGCAATCTTTCATGCCAGAAGAGATAACTCTCTTTCCCACTTCATCTAAAGCACTTCTGGCTGCTGCCAGCTGCACCAGTATTTCTTCGCAGGATTTCTCCTCTTGGAGAAGGCGTTGTAAGCCGCGAATCTGCCCTTCAATTCTTCTTAATCTGTTGACAAGTAATTTCCTTTCTTTCGACATACCTCTATAGGGTATTTTTACCCAGTGGGGTTTTTTTGTCAATATTCGTATTGGGCTTCGCCACCAACTTCAACTTTAGTGTACTTTTTCAATTCTTCAACTCGAGAAAGGAGAAGCGTCCTTTTCACTGGCACAACGATGGTTACTTCCATAGTGGGAGGTGCAGGTTCGTATTCAAGAGATTTAAATTCAACTCCAATTTCTTGAGCCTTTCTGATAGCAGCTAACTTAGCTGTAGAAAGAGATCTCGATTTTTGATAGATATTGAGAGCCTCTTGAGCTACTTCCTTTGCTTTATCTCCGGAGTTGTACTTTGCGAGAAGATAATTCCCCAAATCGTTTACCAAGACAATAGCGATAACAATTATGATAATTATTTTTAAAAGACTTCCTAAGAAATCTTTCAAATCCTACCTTTCTTTTTTCTTCTCTCTCTCATCATTAAGAGTATCACAATTGTAGCAATAAGAAAGAGCCAAAAAGAGAACATACGAGTGAAATAACTACTTCTTACTTTTAGCTTGCTTTCCTTAATAAGGTTTCCGCTTTCTGGGGTAAGAAGCCGCACGCTAATTTCATACTCTCCTGGTTCTTTAGCAGAAACAGGTATGAGGAAAGTGTTATCTCTAGGGTTAACAATGACTTTCCTATCCCTTTCTTTAACTATGAGCTTATCCGAATTTGCCTTTAAGTCCACTTTGACTTTAAAGGGTGTGTGGGACTTATTCCAGACAGAAAGCGGTATTTTTCCGCTTTGACTGGTCAAATTTATTATTCCTTCTTGAATGCTCAAGTTATTCCAACTTTTTTCAATTGTCTTGTTGATTTCATCGAAGAATGTCTGCATTTTCTCTTTCTGGTCTTGTAAATCACCCCTATAAATTCCTTCCGCTAGGTAGAGGAGCTCTTTAGTTTTTTTCCTCTCAGGGTTGTCAGGTAAAACGGTTTCCAAAAAACTGTTCACTAAAGTGTGATATCGACTGGTATAATCGTAATACTTTTCCTCTTCTTCAGAGGGGAGGGTTTTAATTTGGGTTGGGTTAGAGGAAGCATAGTCAACAAGGTCAGAAAGCCTCTCCGTTTTTATCCATGGAGTTTTAGAGAGATATGAGACTAAAGCCTCATTAACAGCACTTCTTTCAGACGGAATTTTTAAAACCACTACCTTATCTCTATCTTTTGGTTGCTGAAGATAGATTTGGGCTAAGTCACCAATAATTTTCTGCGCTTGAATGTAGGGTTCTTCATCGGTAAAGGACACTGCTTTCATCGGGAAGAGAGTTAGCTCTACCTTTTCGACGGGAGGGGTATAAAGTGATGTTGTTTTCTGAGAATTTAAACTCGCCTCTGAAACCAACGCATATAAACTTTCATTTTGCAGAAGTTGGAGCGAATTTTCATCCAAACTTAAGTGTGGTGGATAAAAACCTACAGGCTCAAAAGGCAATTTTAATATTTTCTTTACCTTTTCTTTGCCTTCTTTTATCAATTCTTTTGCCTCCTTTTCCCAGCCTCTTTTTATGTAGGAAGGGAGGGAAATAGGAGTGAAGGTGGAAAATAACCACTCTACTCGGTCTTCTTGAGCCAGTTTTTGAAATATTTCCAGTGTTTTCTTTGCATCTAAAGCCTCTTCTGAGGAAGGGAAAACAGCAATTTTTTTCTCATCACGATAAATTGTATAACCGTCGGTGAGGTCTTTGATTTGAAAGAGGGTGAGAGGTTCAAAAAGAAGGTTAAATTTAGTTTCGGTGTGTTCATTGATAAAATGGGCTACCGAATAGAAGATACCTGGTGAATCTGGATTTGTATCGCAAGCTTTTGCTATCTCATTGTCCAAATATACTCCCTTTTCGTCATGATGAAGGCTTCCTTCCAGCTGATAGACTAAAGCTAGGTGAAGAGGTGGGGTATATCTGTCTACTAGAACTAGGGAACTTTCTTTTTCTGCCAGGATTTTACCTCTGCTTGATAAGCTTACTTTAGCTGGATAAACACTTTCTGTGAGATTTAAAGAAGGGATGCTGGCGGAAATATCAAATTGGGAAAGGCCAGGAGATATCTCTCTTTCATAAAACGACTTCTGAAAAATTGTTTTTTCATCTTTAGGGTCTCTCAGGATAAAATTAACTCGGACTGACTTTATAGTTTCACTTGTTACCACTTGCACCAGGGAAAGAAAGTGTCCGCTGGATGTATAAGAAGGTTTATCGAAAAAAAAGCTTAAGTCTACATTTTGGGGTTGAGCTAAAATCGGGGTGCACCATGAAAAAACTAAAGTTATAATGAGAAAAGAAGTGATGAGATTTTTCCTTTTCATGCGCTTTATATTAACATTTTCCTTAACCTAGTAAAAATGGGGTGAGAAAGGTTGGTAGCGGTAGAAGATAAAGAAAGAAAGATACCTACTAGGCTTTCGGTTATTCCTTTGAGGGATATGGTGGTCTTTCCCTATCTAGTCGTCCCTCTTTTTGTGGGTAGACCTATGTCTCTTAAAGCTTTGGAAAAAGCTATGCGTGAAGATCACCTTTTGGTTTTAGTAGCACAGAAGGATGGCGAGATTCAGGAGCCGAAACCTGAAGATTTGTACGCTGTAGGGTGTGCTGCTTCAGTTCTTCAAGAACTAAAGCTTCCTGATGGAACAGCTAAAGCGCTAATTGAAGGGTTAAAAAGAGTAAGGATTCTTTCTTTAGAAAAAGTCGACGACCATTATGAAGCAGAAATTGAAGTCATTGAGGAAAAGGAAAGCAAGAACTTGGAGATAGATGCTTTAATGAAGAACATTGTCACCCAGTTTGAAAAGACTGCTCAGTTGGGTAAGCCAATTCCAAGAGAAGTTTTGCTCGCCGCTTTAAACATAGAAAGCCCCGGAAGACTTGCCGACTTTGTTGCTTTTCACCTCAACTTAAAAACGGCAGAGAGACAGGAAATACTAGAAGCTATTGATCCTCAAGTAAGGCTGGAAAAGGTTAGTTTCTACTTAGGGAGAGAGCTCGAGATTTTAGAAATAGGCAGTCGTATTCAATCAAGGGTAAAGGAGCAGATGGACAAGGCGCAGCGGGAATACTACTTAAGGGAGCAACTTAAAGCAATTCAGAAAGAGCTGGGAGTTTTAGATGAAAGAGAAGAAGAGATACGGGAGCTGAAAAAGAAAATCGAGGAAGCTGGAATGCCAGAAGAGACCAAAGAGAAGTCTTTGAAAGAGGTAGATAGGCTTTCAAAGATGCCACCGGGTTCAGCTGAGGTCTCCGTAGTCCGAACTTATCTTGACTGGCTCATTGCTCTTCCCTGGAATAAAAGGTCTGAGGAGAAATTAGACCTGAGGGAAGCGGCCAAAATACTAAATGAAGACCACTACGGCTTGGAAAAGGTGAAAGAGCGCGTTTTGGAATACTTAGCTGTGCTCAAACTTACCGAAGGTAAAGCAAAGGGTTCTATTTTGTGTTTTGTAGGACCTCCAGGAACAGGTAAAACCTCCATCGGTCAGTCAATTGCAAAAGCGCTGGGAAGAAAGTTTATACGCATCTCTTTGGGAGGAATTCGTGACGAAGCGGAAATAAGAGGTCACAGGAGAACGTATGTGGGAGCTCTGCCGGGGAGGATAATCCAGGCTCTCGCTCAAGTGAAAACGAAAAATCCCGTTTTCATGCTCGATGAAATCGATAAAATTGGGGTTGATTTCCGAGGTGACCCTTCCTCTGCCTTGCTTGAAGTGCTTGACCCTGAACAGAATCATTCCTTTTCTGACCACTATCTTGAGGTCCCCTTTGACCTTTCAGAAGTTCTTTTCATCTGTACCGCCAATATTTTGGATACAATCCCCCCAGCTTTAAAAGATAGGATGGAAGTGATTCATTTTCCCGGTTACACAGAGGAGGAGAAGATGGAGATTGCTAAAAAGTATCTCCTTCCCAAACAGTTAAAAAACCACGGTTTAACAGATAAAAACCTTTTAATTGAGGAAAATGCATTGAGAAAAATGATCCGCGAGTACACTCGAGAAGCTGGCGTGAGAAATTTAGAGAGGGAAATAGGAGCTATTTGCCGACAAGTGGCACGAAAGATAGTTGAGGGAGATAGTGAAAGAGTGGTTGTAAACGAGGAAAATATTTCTGATTTTCTAGGCCCACCTAAGTTTCGGTATGGGATGGCTGAGGAGAAGGATGAGGTTGGAGTGGCAACTGGCCTTGCTTGGACTGAGGTGGGAGGAGATACTATCTCAGTGGAAGCGACTTTAATGAAGGGGAAAGGAAATTTGATTCTCACTGGTCATTTGGGAGAGATAATGAGGGAATCTGCTCAAGCGGCTGTTTCCTATATCCGCTCGAAGGCAAAAGGTTTGGGAATCGATGAAGACTTCGCAGAGAAATTCGATATTCATATCCATGTTCCTGCAGGAGCCATACCGAAGGATGGCCCTTCAGCGGGAATCACTATGGCAACAGCACTCGCTTCAGCCCTAACTAGGAGACCGGTAAAGAAGGACGTAGCTATGACTGGCGAAATCACCTTGCGAGGACATGTATTACCTGTAGGAGGAATAAAAGAAAAGGTTTTAGCTGCTCATAGGGCAGGCATAAAAAATATAATTCTTCCTGAAGAAAACGAAAAAGACTTAGTTTTAGTTCCCGAACATGTGAGGAAAGATTTAAATTTCATTTTGGTGAAGAGTGTAGATAAGGTTTTCGAGGAAGCTCTTTTTAAAAAGAAGGTAGAGAAAAAAGAAGCAGTGACTAAGCAAAGTTTTTATTAGAGAAAGCTCTATCTTTCTTCGTCTAGATAAACTTCTTCGGAGTCAGCATTGTAGCCGATAAGCTCAGCAAATCTTCCCCAATCTATAAGAACATGGACAAGCTCTTCTGCATTTTCTTCAGGCAAGTGGGTGGAGAAAAGTTCTACAAAAAATTCTCTGTCCATGTGTTCATCTACCTGCTTTTTCAGTGCTTTTAAGGCTTCCCGAAAGACCTTTAATCTTTTTAGCTGTCTTTTAAATAGCTTTTTTCTTTTGTTGACGTCTCCTTTTAAAAATTCTTTTCCAATAGAGGTCAGCTTTATATCACCGTTTTCTACCTCAACGAACTGGAGTGTTTCTGCAGCGTCAATGATTGGGTAGAGGTCATCCAAATCATATTGAAGCTCCTGGGCGAGTTTGGGAATATCTTTTTTCCCTCGCACATCTTCAAGAAACTCCAGCAAGCCAATTATTTGACCTACTGTCGCTTGTGGCAGAGGCTCAACTTTCATCTACTGTAGTTCCCCCTTTCAATTTTACATAATGATGGAGTAGATTTCATCCGCTAATTTTAAAAGTTTTTTGTCTTTTCTTTTTCGAGGTCTTTTCAAGGGAATTTTCACTTCTTTTATTGTCTTACCAGGTCCTTCAGAAATTATTACCACCTTATCTGAAAGGTAGACAGCTTCTTCAATAGAGTGTGTCACCATGAGAATACTTTTTAAAGGAAGAGACTTATCTTGCCAGAGGTCTATAATCTCTTCTCTTAGGTTCTGAGCGGAGAGGATATCAAGGTTTGCAAACGGTTCATCCATAAGCAAAAGCTCAGGTTCCATAGCTAATGCTCTGGCAAGCCCCACTCTCTGCTTCATTCCCCGCGAGAGTTCTCTAGGATAGGCTTCTTCAAAACCTTCCAATCCCATTTTATCTATGTATTTTTCTGCCACTTTCACTGCTTCTTTTTTCGGGATACCTTTCGCTTCCAATCCTAAACAGATATTTTGCAGCACAGTGAGCCAGGGAAGAAGAGCAAAAGTTTGAAAAACTAAAGCTGTATTCGGATTAGGACCGTTCACTTCTTCTCCTCGGTAAATAACTTTCCCTCTGGTGGGTTTGTCTATCCCGACAATAATTCTTAAAAGTGTGCTTTTACCTGCATCTGTCGGTCCTACGAGGGAAACAAATTCATTTTCATGCACGCCAAAATCGATATCTTTAATGACGTGGAACTCCTTGCCGTCTTCGAAAAATGACTTTCCTACGTGTTTTACTTCCAGAAGCGGCTTTGGCCTTACCATCAATCGACCTCCATAGAAAATCTTTTCGCCGCCAGTTGATACAATTTTTGCCAGAAAAATCTATTTAGTAAGATTATAGCGAGGACTAGGGAGAAAAGGCAGAGAAAGATAAACAAAGAGCCACCTCGTTCATAGGTAGCGATATCGAGCAGAGAACCAATTCCAAAGACTTTATAAGTTTTCTTATTGAAAACTCCATATTCCGAAACTACAAGGGCATTCCAGGCTCCTCCCCAGGCAGCAATGGAGCCAGTGACAATTGCAGGAAAAGCTCCTGGAATTAAAACTTTTCGAATAAAAAACCATTTAGAACGAGAGACGGAGAGAACACTTTCTTTTACTTCGCGAGGGATACCTCTCATCTGACCTGCAACCGGAAAGAAGATATACCACAGAGAAGTAGTGAAAATAACTGCAAAAGAGACTATTTCCAATCCAAACGGTACATTTTTTTGAAGGATTATAGCTAAGAGAAGTGGATAGAGAGCAGTGCCGGGAAGAGAAGCGAGGATTTGAGCTAAAGGGAGGAGAAGGCGGGCTCTTTCTTCTTTCAAGGCGATAAATACTGCAAGGGAGAGTGCCACTGCAAGACAGACGAGATAAGTGAATAGGATACGGAAAAAGGAGGCCAAAAGGGCGAGTGGAATGAGAGTAGCTTCTTTGGGGAAAGGTTTTTCCAAAAGGCGAGGGAAATAAGGAAAAATTTTAAAGCAGGCAAATATGAAGATAAAAAAAGTCAATATCAAAAGCACTTTTTTAAATAAGTTTTTAATCTCTTCTAAAAAAAAAGGTGAAATTTTCAGCTTCCCTTTAAAAAAGAAAGATACATCGCTGATTTTAAAGAGAAATTTCTGCCAGAAAGTATCGAGTTTGAAGTAGATGAAAATATCTTTAATTTTCGAGAGGAGGTAACTTTCCTGACGAGTTACTCCTTCCGGAAGCATTTGGTAGCTGAACTTTTTCGACCAAGCAGTGAGCGGTCTCCAGAAAATAAAGTCCAAAAGAAGAATAAGAAGCAGAAGAACCGCTAAAGTGGTCAAGGTTAAATCGAGCCGACCTTTTTCAGAGCTAAACCAGAGAAAGTAACCTAAGCCTGGAAGTCGATACTGTTTTGCCCCAATAGCGAAAATCTCTGAGGACATGAGGAAAAACCAGGAGTTTGCCCAAGAAACCATGGAGTTGTAAACTAAGCTTGGAATGCAGGTGGGAAGGTAAAGTCTCTTGAAGGCGAGCCATCCTTTTAAACCATAGGCAGCAGCAGCCCGTCTTAGGTCTTTGGGAATAGTGATAAGGGATTCATATACTCCAAACGCCATATTCCACGCCTGCGAAGTGAAAATGAGAAAGATAGCTGCAAGTTCCACCCCTACCCTTTGACCCTTAAAAAATACTATGAAGAAAGCTATAGCTATGGGAAAAAATCCTACTACAGGAATGGATTGAAGAATGTCAATGGTAGGGAGGAGGATTTTCTCTGCCCATTTTCGGCTGGCAGCAGCAAACCCCATAGAAAGAGCAAATATGAGCGAGAGTGCATAAGCCGCCGCTACCCTTCTCAAAGAAAAAAGGGTGTATTTGGGTAGGTTTTTTGCTTCAGGAGGAATAAAAGTAAATATTTTTAAAAGAAGGAGAAGAGATAAGGTTATCCCTCCTAAGAGAAAAATCCAGCGCAGACTAATTTTTACTTTTTCTTTCATGCTTCTTACTGCTACAGTCATAAAGCCTATTCTAACCTTGACACTAATTTCTTTAAAGAAATTTTTGAATATTGTATTTTTTTATTGCTAAACTGATGGGATACTTTTTGGAATCCTTAATAAGGAGTGAAATAATTTGGGATTTTACTTTTTAACTTTACTGTTTTTTATTTTTCTCTTCTTTTTAATTTTCTTCATTTTGATTTTTCCTGTTGCTTTCACTTTCTTTTCACTAGTCACTTTCTTCACCTTTCCTCTGCAGATTTTCCTTCTGGTTAGGGAGAAAAGGGTGCGCGAAAACCATGCTCTTGAGCACGCCACCATCAATATTTTGGAAAGAAAATATGGATATAGAAGAATATCGGGGATTTCTCTAAAAAATGGGTTTTTCCTTTTCGGCCCTCTTCATCCAAATGTAGTTTTTGAAGCTGCTCATGAGGCTCTTTACCGCTTAAAAGAGGGGGAAGTGAAGCTGGCTATTCATCGAGAGTGTGGGACTACGGCGGGAACAGCTGCTTTCGTCCTTTCCTTTCTTTTTCTCGTTTTGCTTTATTTTTTAGCTTTCTACGCTTTCTTTTTCCTTCCCTTTCTTATTCTCGCCGCCTCTTTTCTCGGGAAGCACTTGGGTATTTTAGTGCAGAGGTTTTTAACTACCACTTCTCACCTTGAAGATTTGGAAATCTCAGGAGTTGATTTTGCTTATCCATTTAAAAGTTTTCTCTTTCTCTTTTTAGGTCCTCAGATTTTTGTAAGCACGCAGCAGCGGCTGAAGTTAGATCAGGTTTTAGAAGGAGAATTAACTTGACAGAGATTATTTTCAAAGCAATGATAATAGAAATCTGCCAAGGGGAAGAAGAATGTATGTCATAATTGTAGGTTGTGGTAGAGTAGGTGCTCAGCTTGCAGAAATGATTTCTTTAGAGGGACATGATGTGGTGGTGGTCGATGTGAATGCCCGCTCTTTCAGGCGGTTGGGTTCTTCCTTTAATGGGGTAACCATGGTGGGTAATGGATTTGACCCCGAAGATTTAAAAAGAGCGGGCATTGAAAAAGCGGATGCCTTTGCTGCTGTGACTAATTTTGATAATACAAATGTAATGGCGGCCCAGGTAGCTCGAAATCTCTATCATGTGCCTAAAGTAGTAGCTAGAATTTACAATCCTGACCGTCTTCCAACTCTGGAAGGACTTGGCCTCAATGTAGTTTGCGGCACCACTATGGTTGCTCAAGCAGTTAAAAAAAGACTTTTTGCTGAAGCATTCCAAACACTCTATGTTTTTCCGGAAGGTGATTTTGAGATTGCTCAGTTTAGGACGGGGAAAAAGCTGGCGGGAAAGAAAGCTTCGTCTATAAAAGAAAATTCATTTCAAGTTGTAGCGGTAAAAAGGGAAGGAAGTGTTTACCTTCCCCATGATATGGTCTTAAAAGAAGACGACTTTTTAGTGATTAATGTTTCGCTTTCTCACCTTAAGGAAGTGAATGAATATTTTAGTGAGGAATGAGAAATGTATATAGTGATCTGCGGTGGGGGTAAAGTAGGTGCTTATTTAGCGAGAGACCTTTCGAGGAAAGGGCATACAGTAACAGTTATTGAGAAGAGGGAGGATAAATGTCAAAAAATAGCGGCTGAAAATCCAGATGTTTTGGTTATTCAAGGAGATGCTTGTGACATTTACTATCTGGGGGAAGCTGAAGTTGAAAGAGCAGATGTAGTAGCGGCTGTTACTGGTGATGATGATGACAACCTAGTCATTTCCCAACTTGCCCGGGAGAAATTTGGAGTTAAAAAGATTATTGCCAGAGTGAACAATCCTAAAAACGAACCCATATTCCATGTCTTAGGAATTAGAAATGCCATCTCCAGCACGACTATCATTGCTCATCTTATCGAAGAAGAAGCCTCTCTCGGCGACATCATTACTTTATATGCCTTAAAACAAGGCAACGTGGCGTTGGTGGAGACGGAAGTACCCGCTGGTTCTCAAGCTGTGGGGAAGAAAGTGACAGAACTAGGACTTCCTAAGGACTGCGTTTTAGTGGCCATTTTGCGCGGTGATGATGTGATTATTCCTCGAGGAAGTACTGAGCTTAAATCAGGTGATGTAATAATGGCAGTTTCTCTGATGGGTAAAGAAAAGGCTTTGGAGGAAGTCATAAAGGGAGGGAAGACAGAAGCTTGCGAACTGTAGGCGAACTTAAAAATTGGGCGGGGAAAATCGTAGGTGGAATTATGGTGGAAGTTTTATATGCTTTTTCTCTTTTCCTTTTTTCCTTTCTCCTCCTATTAATTATTTATTTAATCTTTAATTTGACATGATTTTAAAACCCACAACTAAAAGCGTGAAACTCATTGTGTATTATGTGGGGAGAATCAGTTATTACTTTTCTTTTCTCTTTCTTTTGCCTGCCTTTTTAGCATTATTATTCCGAGAGTGGAATCCCTTCTTCGACTTTCTTATAGGTTTTTCCTTTGCTTTCTTTTTGGCAAAGCTGTTTCTTCGCTGCGGGGAAAAAGGCAGCTTGAAACACAAGGAAGCACTGAGTGTTGTTTCCCTTTTGTGGGTAGTAACTATGTTTTTTGCAGCGATTCCTCTCTATCTTTCCGGGCATTACGGCAGTTTCCTTGATGCTTGCTTTGAAGCTATGAGTGGCCTAGCCACGACAGGCCTCACTCTTGTGCAGGACCTTGACCATATGGCTTACTCTACAAACTTCTGGCGGCACTTTATTATGTTTATTGGAGGGCAGGGAATTGTAGTAGCGGGGATACTTATATTGAGTACTGCGGGAGGAGCTCTCTACGAACTTTATGTGGGTGAAGGGAGAGAGGAAAGAATTTTTCCCAATATTGTGAGAACAGCGAAGTTTATCTGGGCAGCAAGCTTTATCTATCTTTTGCTTGGCTCCTCCACTTTGTTTATCTCTCTCAAAATCGCTGGAATGCCTGCTCTTAAAGCGATATTCCATAGTTTGTGCCTTTTTATGGCCGCTTTTGACACGGGTGGGTTCACCCCTCATTCGCAAAGTATTCTTTACTATCACAACTTCTTTTTGGAGATAGTGACCTTGCTTTTGATGTTGGCAGGGACAATAAATTTTGGACTTCACTATACACTTTGGTTTGGTGATAGAAAGGAGATATTGAGGAACATCGAAACAAAGTCTTTCTTCCTTACAGTAAGTTTAACTTGGATACTGGTTTCTCTGGGACTTCTTTTAAACCGTTCTTATCTCAATATCATTTCCGTTTATAGAAAAGGGCTTTATCACCTTATTTCTGCTCACTCTGGAACAGGTTATATGACTGTTTATCCTTCCCAGTTTGCTACTCAGTGGAGTGAAGTGGCGCTCGTAGGTATTATCTTAGCAATGGCTCTTGGGGGGGGTGCATGCTCAACGGCAGGAGGGATAAAAGCATTGCGAGTGGGTATGTTTTTCAAAACATTGAAATTGGAAATAAAAAAGCACCTTCTGCCCTCATCTGCGGTAGTAGTGGAGAAATATCATCACATCAAAAAAGAAATTTTAAAAGGAGAGGTAGCTCAATCTGCCTTTTTTATTATCCTTCTTTATCTCCTTTCATATTTTTTTGGAGGGGTTGTGGGGAGTTTGCTAGGTTATCCTTTCTCTTATGCTCTTTTTGAATCCGTTTCTGCCACCGCTAACGTGGGACTTTCTGTAGGGATTACTTCCCCTTCAATGCCCTCTCTCTTAAAAATTGTTTATATCTTTCAAATGTGGATAGGAAGGCTTGAATTTATTTCCGTGCTGAGCTTGTTTGGTTTAATCTACGCTCTTTGGAGAGGAAAATGAGAAAATATCTGTTTCTCTTTCTGATTTTACTATTACTTTTCTTTCCTAGCTTACTGTGGGCTGATGAGGTCTCATTGAGTGAGCTTGTTTCAAATCCTTTGAATTATGACCAAGAGGTTGTAGAGGTGAGAGGAGAAGTTATTGGGAATGTTTTAAAGGATTTGGATGGGTATTGGATTAATATAAGTGATGGCAAGGGAATAGTTGGCGTTTTTATAAAGGAAGCTAATTGGAAGGGAGAACTCCAAGGGGGGGATTACAATCGGAAAGGCGATATAGTTTCGGTAAAAGGTCTTTTTTCCGTCTCTTGTGTCAAGCACGGAGGAGATTTAGATATCCATGCTCAGAGATTAATTCTTCTAAAGGAAAGCAAACCTCAGTCCTATCCATTGGAGACGAGAAAAGTTCTTATCTCTCTTTTTCTCCTTTTCTTAGTTCTTATTTCTTTATTCTTTCGCAGTTGAAGAAGAGAAATTGTTTGTTAATATTGTTAATGGGCGGATGTAGTTTAATGGCAAAACGTCGGCTTCCCAAGCCGAAGAGTGCGGGTTCGATTCCCGTCATCCGCTCCATTTTTGTTGAGTGCTCTTTGAAAAGAAAAGTCTGGCTGAAGCTCAAACCCCCGCACTAAGGGGGTCTGGGGGAAATGTTCCCCCAGGCTTTTGGGGTACAGTCCCGATGGTGACATCGGGACGTCCTAGGGGCAGAGCCCCTGGAAGGAGCGGAGCAACGTCCGAAGGACTTGCGGCAAGCGACTGAGTGCGGGTTCGATTCCCGTCATCCGCTCCATTTTTGTTGAGTGCTCTTTGAAAAGAAAAGTCTGGCTGAAGCTCAAACCCCCGCACTAAGGGGGTCTGGGGGAAATTTTTTGTATAGGGAGAAAAATGAAAATTAGCCGAAAATCTCGGGGAGAACAAGTTTCAGATATCCAAAGGCGATTAATGAAGTTAGGATACGATTTAGGAATAACGGGTCCTGATGGTGTTTTTGGTCCCAAGACTGAGGAAGCCATTCGCGATTTTCAAAGGAGGCATGCTCTTCCGGAAAGTGGATGTGTAGATGATTTAACTTGGAAGAAATTAGTAGAAGAAAGTTATGAAATGGGAGAAAGACTTCTCTACCTCCATCATCCTTTCTTTAGGGGAAGAGACGTAAGAGACCTGCAGCGTTTACTTCAAAGTCTGGGATTTAATCCTGGAATTTTAGACGGTGTTTTTGGTCCTAAAACTGAAAAGGCTGTCAAGGAATTTCAAAGATCTACTGGACTCCTAGTGGATGGCATTGTAGGGTTAAAAACGTTGGAGGAGCTTAAGAGGATGGGAGCGGGAGGGGAAGTAGACATCGAATTCCCCAGAAGAGAGTTGAAGATACCTTTCTTTCAAGGATTTAAAGTAGCGGTGGATGTGAACAGTGGTGAGAGGATAGCTACTTTAGCATTGGATGTGGCAGAGAGGCTAAAAAAATTATTGCTAGCTCACGAGGCTTTAATTTTCCATCTCAAAGACAGTGAAAAGCTGATTCCTGAAGATGAGAAGATAAAAGCAGTAAATGAAATTTGCGCTCATATTTTTGTGGGTATTAATTTCGTTTCTTCCAATCGAGAATTTATGGGGGTAGAAACGTGTTACTTTCAAGATAAAGAAAGACATTCCCGTAAGGGGAAAAAGCTAGCTTCGCTTATTCATGAAGAGATTTTAAATGTGGTTGAACATGAAGACCTGGGTTTGCAGGGTAAGCCTCTAAAAATTTTGAAAAAGACGAGAATGTCCGCCGTTATTATAAATTTTTTTACAAAAGTTCCTTTTTCTGATTCTGCTTTGAGACAGAGAATTGCGGGTGCAATTCTAGAAGGAATAAAAAAATATGCTCGTCAGATTGAATGAATTTAAGGTAAATGTTAAACTACCTCCGACGTGAATAGGTCAAATTTAATAGTGAAATTTCACAAGAGATTTTTTGCACTAGTAATTATTTTTGTGTTTGTCTTTCCCTTTCCTCTCTCGGCAACTCCTAAAATTCAGGAGAAAAAGAGGCAGCTTGAGCAGGTTAAAAGGGAGATAGAAGAGATAGATTATCGTTTGGATACAGTAGTGGAGGACTACAATGAAGCTAGGTATAAATTATCCAAAACCCAAAGCTCTCTAAAAAAGGTTGAAAAGTCTTTAGAAGAAAATGAGAAAAAGCTTGCTCAGAGAAGAAGAGCGTTAATTCTGCGGGTGAGGAGAGCTTACATAAGTGGAGGGCTGAGCTTTTTAGAGGTGCTTCTCCGAGCGAGGGATTTGAATGAATTTATAAAGAGCATGAAGTATGCGAATTTACTTATTAATTATGACGGGAAGCTTTTAAGAGAGATTAAGAAGTTAAAAAAAGAAAATGAGAGAAAAAAAGCTGAGCTTGAGCAAAGGAAGAGGGAAGAAAGGTACTTAGTCGCTAGAGTGGTAGAGAAGAAAGAAACGATAGAAGGCGAGTTAAGGAAGAGAAAGAAACTTTATGAAAAGATAAAAGAAGAAATTGCTTCTCTGGAAGCGGCTGAAGCCAGACGTCAGGAAGAATTGCAGCGCACATATCTTGCCTCTCTTAATACTCAAAGTTCAAGGAGTCCAAGGAAAGCAAGTGTTTCTAGAAGTTCTTATCGTGTTTCTAGGGGAAGCCCTCGAAAAGACGTTGTTTCGATTGCTCTAGCTCAATTAGGCAAGCCCTATTTATGGGGAGCTGCTGGACCTAATTCTTTTGACTGTTCAGGGCTGGTTGTTTATTGCTTTTCCCAAATTGGAATCTCACTTCCTCACTCTTCTCGCGCGCTTTACAACTGTGGAACACCTGTGAGTCGAAGTGAGCTTCAACCAGGTGACCTTGTTTTCTTTGCGCGGGATGGAAGGATAAATCACGTCGGTATTTATATAGGGAATGGAAATTTTATTCATTCACCTCATAGCGGTGCAGTGGTAAGAATTCAGCCCCTCTCCAGCCGTGGCGGGTATGCTGGGGCCCGTCGGATTTAATTGATTTATACTCAAACACTTACTTTATCAACTGGTAGAAAGATCGAACTTGTAGAAATAACGGATAAGGTTAGGAAAGTGGTTAGGGAGGGGGGGTTAAAAGAGGGAATAGTTTTAGTTTATACACCTCATACCACAGCTGGCCTCATTGTAAATGAGGCTGAACCAGGTTTGATTGGTGATTTAGAAAGAATTTTGGAGGAGATAATTCCTTGGAATGGTAGTTACAGACATAATCGAGTTGACAATAATGCGCCGTCACATCTTGTAGCTTCCCTTTTGGGCCCTTCAATTTCTCTTCCTCTGAAGGGAGGAGATGTTTCTCTTGGAGCTTGGCAGTCAATTTTCTTTGTTGAGCTTGATGGTCCAAGAACAAGAAGGGTGGAAGTAAAGATTGTGGGAGAGTAGAGTCTTCGTTTATCTTCACGAGAACGAAAGCAAGCACAGACCCTTTAATTCTCATCCTGAAAATCCTCAAAGGATAAGAGCAATCTTGGATTTCTTAAAAGGTGAGAATATTTTAGAAAAGGTCGAACAGAGGAAAGGTAGGGAAGCAAAGCTTAATGAAGTTTCTTTAGCGCACATGGAGAAATATCTCTTTTCTTTACAGAGGTTTTGTGAGAAAGGAGGAGGATTTTTAGATTTAGATACATATGCTAGCGAGCACTCTTTTGAAGTTGCACTTTCAGCTTGCGGGACACTCCTTCAAGCGGTAGATGATGCTTTAAGGGAAAGATTAAATGCTTTTTGTTTAGTTAGACCACCTGGTCACCATGCATTTTCAAATAAAGCTATGGGTTTCTGCTTAATAAACAATGTCGCAGTAGCAGCTCTTTATGCTTATAATGCGGGAGTTGAAAGAGTTGCTATTTTGGACTGGGATGCTCACCACGGGAATGGAACTCAAGAGATTTTATATACTCAACCCATTCTTTTCATTTCCTTTCATCAGAGCCCTCATTATCCAGGGACAGGGAAAATAAAAGAGGTTGGTTTCGGTAAAGGAAAAGGTTTTAACTTTAATTTTCCGTTTCCTCCAGGCACAGGTTCATCTGCTTATCATCTCGCTTTTGAAGAGGTAGTCATGCCTCTTTTGGAGGTATTTAAGCCAGATTTAATTCTAGTTTCAGCGGGTTTTGATAGTCATACTCTTGATCCCCTTTCTTCTCTCAACCTTCACGAATCCGATTATTATTACTTTACTCGTAGCTTAATGTCTCTCCCTTCCTCTTCAATTATCCTTTCCCTGGAAGGCGGATATGACTTGGGATCTCTTTCTCTTTCTGTTTGGCACTGTTTCAGAGCCTTTCTTAAAGAAGAGACCATTCTCAAAAGCAACCCTTCTCCATTAGGAGAAGAAGTAGTGGTTGAGGTAAAATCGGTGGTAAGTGAATACTGGGATATTTAGGAGGTGGGAGTATTGATTTTAGAAGATATGTTGCGAGAAATGGTGGAGAAGAGAGCCTCAGACTTGCATATAAAAGTGGGAGCTACTCCTTTCTGGAGGATATATGGAAGCCTCGAACCTACTCATTATCCGTCCCCTTCTGCCGAAGAATTAGAAAGACTTGTTTTTTCTCTTCTGGATGAAGCCCAAAGAGAAATTCTGAAAAAAAAGAAGGAAATTGACCTTGCAAAATACTTTGGAGATTTAGGAAGATTTCGAATGAACATCTTCAAAGAAAAGGGCAATTTCTCTTTAGCCATAAGGCATGTTTATTCAGAAATTCCTTCTATGGAAGAGCTGGGTTTGCCTCCAGTAGTAACTAAGCTGGCAGAGGAGCCAAGAGGGCTGATTTTAGTTACGGGAACTGCCGGGAGCGGTAAGACTACGACCATTGCTGCTATGATTGAACATGTAAATCGGACAAGAAGAGCAAATATTATAACCATTGAAGACCCGATAGAAATTGTCTTTGAGGATAAGAAAAGCGTTATTAGGCAAAGAGAGTTGGGAATTGATACTGACTCTTATGCAGATGCTTTAAAAAATGTAGTACGACAAGACCCTGATGTGATATTTATTGGGGAGATGAGAGATGAGGAAACGGTGAGAGCTGCTCTCACAGCAGCGGAAACTGGTCATTTAGTTTTTTCCACTCTCCACACCATTGATGCTCCAGAAACCGTAAATCGAATAATAGATTTCTTCCCTCCACATCAGCAGCGTCAAATCAGGATTATGCTGGCTTTCACTTTAAAAGGGTTAATTTCTCAGAGGCTTCTTCCAAAAATTGGGGGAGGACAGGTGCCTGCCGTTGAAGTAATGGTAAACACAGCTACAATCAGGGATTATATTTTAAATCCAGAGGAAACACATAAAATAAAGGATGCCATTGAAGAAGGGGAGTATTACGGAATGCAGAGTTTTGAGCAGAGCCTTGTCCGCCTTTACCAGGAAGGGAAAGTTACACTTGAAGATGCAGCTCAGATGTCTGCTAATCCTCAGGATTTCATGATAAAACTGAGGCAGCAAGGCATTTATTATTAATTAGTTTTGAAAGTAGTGAAAATGCTTTCTTTTTTTCTCATTGGTCTTGGTTTTTTGCTCCTTTTAGAAGGTTTTTTTCTCTTTGTTCTGCCCGAGTTTTACTTTTCTTTTTGGAGAGGGGTGTTTAAGAAGGAAAGGTGGCAGGAATCAATTTCAAATTTGCAGAATTTTCCTCCTTTTCTGTGGCGAGTGGTAGGACTTCTGGAAGGAATTTTTGGCCTTTTCCTCGTAAGCATGGGGCTGAGATATTGAGACTGAGAGGTGCTAAAATTAACATTGATTTCAAAGAATAATTTAAATTAGCGGGGTGTAGCGCAGTTTGGTTAGCGCGCAGCGTTCGGGACGCTGAGGTCGCCGGTTCAAGTCCGGCCACCCCGACCACATTTTAATAAATAGGAAGGAGGAAAAGTGGCTGTTACTCGGAAAGTGAAGGTTACTCGGAAAGAGAAGATAAGAGTGATGATTTATACTTTGACTTATCGGATTGAAGGATATCTTCATATTATTCCTGAAAGCAGGCTTACAGATATGCTCAATGTAAAAGCAAAAGACTTCATTCCTTTAACTGAAGTGAAGTTTTACGATCAGAAAGAAAACATTGTTCTTCATGAAGCTCGCTATACTGCGGTTAATAGAGATGCAATAATTGCGGTTTCTCCGCTTGAAGGAGAAGAAACTTTTGCTTAAAATTGCGATTTTAAAGTAAATAAAAAGTGCGAAGAAAGGAGGGGGAATGGCTAAAAGGTGTTGGGAGATAAAATCGTGCCCTGCTAGATATTATATGAATTGCAAAGCTTATGAAAAAAAAGTTGACTGTTGGGAGATAAAAGATGGGTGTTTATGTCACTATTACCCCAGATGTGAAGAGTGTGAAATTTATCAGGCGCATATAAGAGAAACAGAAGCACAAACTTAATCTTTGAAGGGGAATATTAACTTTCTAGTTAGATATCTTTGAAATTTTATTCTTTCTTTTCTTCCTTTTTAATTTCAAAACTTCTCTCTTGGCCTCGCTTTTCCACGAATTCTTGTGTATGACAGACTGTGCACTCTCTCACAAAAGCTTTACTCGAGTGACACTCTTCTAGGCACCAGTCCATTTTTAAATAGTTTTCATGGTCAGATGTTTCATGTCCTACTCGATTATGACACCTTGCACAGTTTAAATGGATTTTTTCATGCTTCTCGTGCGCTTCTTTATCAAAAGTCAGAAACTTACGAGGTGTTGTTTTCCTGTTTTTGGAGTGACAAACTGTGCAGTGTTCATCATGCATCTCTTCTGAAAGTTCACTCTCTTTATTAATACCCTCCTTATAGTGACCAGTGATTTCACTGTAAGGCTCTTTGTAGGCAGAAAACTTGTGAATGAGAAAAGGAACAAGTCCATTGGATTCCACGTGGCAGTTTACGCAGGCTATCTGGCTGTGAGAAGATTTTTTCCAGCCTTCAGAAACAGGTTTCATAGAGTGACAAAGAGGGTTGGTGCAGAAAAGAGGACTTGAGGTTAATGATAGAAAGCTAAAAATGAAAACAATTAAAATATTTACTCCTAAGAGTATGAGTACGGTTCTTTTTGTCTTATTTGCCCAGATTCGCTTGAGAAAGTTAATCACTCTTCTCCCCCCTCGTCTTTACTCATTTTCCAAAGGTATACAGCCAGCACGATTACGATAAGAAAAGAAAGAAAAGTAGTAAAAGCCCACAGTTGTCCCAATGCCCCGTGTATCAATGTCATCACCTCGTGGTTATCTTAATTGAAAAATTTCACATGTTCAACTTTTTCTGAGAAAATTTTTTAGAAATTGATTGTTTTTCCTTCTCTTTGATAGTATTATCTTTGACTTTAAGAGACTGGCGGGATAGCTCAGGTGGTAGAGCGACAGGCTGAAAACCTGTGCGTCGGCGGTTCGACTCCGTCTCCCGCCACCAGTCCGACGCAACCTTGGAATCCTTTTTACCAGTTAATATTTACTCTGTTTCATCTTTTTCTTTTCTTGCACTACCTTTTTGTTTGGTAAATGGTAAATAGTAAATCGGAAATATGATTTAAATGAGATTCAATTTAATTTAATTGAAATTCGAGAAATCGAGCAATTTTTGACTTTTAAACTTGTTGCATAAGAATTTAAAAGTGTAAAAAAGAATTTAAAAAATATCTTCGAATCGGTAAGTAGGTATTTTTTTACTTTCAGCGAAGTCGATAACTTCTTTATCTTCAGTGAGAACCACGGCTGGTTGGAATCTGGCAATTCTTCTCTTTGCTTCGAGAATAGTAATGGTTGAGGAGAGAGGAAGGGAGGATTGTTTAGCCCAAAGGGACGCTGCTTCCTCATTTGGCTTGAAAGTTTTTAAGAAGTTTTCGGGGAAAACCTCTTTGTATTTCTCAAATACTTCAGGAGGGACGTAAATCTGTTTCAGTGTTTTTTGACACACTTCAACATCTCCATTTTCTAAAATTTTAAGGAGAAAATCCTCAGTAGCAAATTTCTTTTTCAAAGAGAAGGAGAGAGGTGGACCTTTTTCTGTTTTAAGAAGGGATTTTTTTACCTTGCTTTCTGCAACAGTTGGAATTTCCTCTTTTGCCTTTTTCCTTTCTTTATACTCTCCCTTTTCTTTAAAAGTTACTTCTTCCTCGGAGCTAATTTTCCAGAGGTAGATTCCTAAAACGATAGCAGAGAGGAAAGAAAGAAAAGTAGTAAATGCCCACAGTTGTCCCAATGCCCCGTGTATCATTATTATTCACCTTTTTTAATGTTAATGGAAAAAATTCACATGTTCAACTTTTAGGAACTGAAAGATGGAAAATTAAAGCTTGAGTCACTGGTCTTGATTTTTGAAATTTGATTTGGTACTTGATTATTGTGGTAAGACTAAAAGGGACAGGATGTAGCGGGGCAGCCGCCGGAATATTCAGATTCGGCGGAGACCATCTTTTCCTCTCCTATTAAATTTCCGAGGTAGAGAACCTGCTCTTTTTTACTTCCATATCGGTAAACTGTAATCCCTTTGCATTTAAGCTCATATGCAAGCATGTATATCCGTCTTACATCTTCAGGAGTGGCATCAGGAGAAAGGTTGACAGTTTTTGAAACAGCATTATCAGTGTATTTTTGAAAAGCGGCTTGCATTTTGACATGCCATTCAGGACTAATGTCGAGAGCTGTTCTAAAGATTCTTCTTATTTCTTTTGGAATTTCCTCTCTTTCCGCAATTGAACCTGACTTTGCAATATCCATCATTAATTCGCGGGAGTAAAATCCATTTTCTTTCGCCACGCTCTCAAATATGGGATTAACTTCGAGAAGTTTCGTTCCTTCGAGAACATCTCGCACAAAGGAGATAGCAAATAAGGGCTCAATGCCACTTGAAGTACCTGCAATGATGCTAATTGTTCCCGTGGGAGCTACCGTTGTGCAAGTAGCATTGCGCATACCTTCATAGCCCTCCTTTTCCCAAATACTTCCTTTAAAAGCAGGAAATGAACCTCGTCTTTTCGCTATTTCTTGTGATTTTTGGTGAGCAGCTTGGTTTATAAATTTCATTATTTTTTCTGCTAGCTCTACTGCCTCTTCTGAATCGTAAGGAATTCCCAATAAAATGAGCATTTCCGCAAAGCCCATTACTCCTAAGCCAATCTTTCTGTTCTTTTTTGTGACTTCTTCAATTTGAGGGAGCGGGAATTTATTGGCATCGATAACGTTGTCTAAAAAGTGAACAGCTACTTCCGTTACTTCTCTCAACCGCTCCCAATCAATTTTTTTGTTTTTCACCATTTTCGAGAGGTTTATTGAACCGAGATTGCAAGATTCAAAAGGCAAAAGAGGCTGTTCGCCACAGTTTGAAATAATAATTCCATTTGCAATAAAAGAGTGGGTGAGGGGCTCAGTTATGTCGAAAACCTCCCTTTTTCCATGAGGAACAATCTGTTTTATGGGTTCATAAAAGTTATCTTTATAGAACCCCTTTTCGTAGAAATTTTTTGTAGTATCGCTGTGTTTGTAACCTAAAAATCCAATTTTTTCTAAGAAAAGATAAGCTGATGAGCTTGAGATGTTAAGTTCGAATAGAATTCCGTCACTCTTATAAGTTTTGTTTTCTCCCTTTAAGGCAGTGTATTTAAAAGATTTTCGAGGTGGGCGAGACCTATTATAAATTTTAGATTTAATCCCGAAATTGAGCAGCAGAAGTTGAATATCTTTGAGGAGCTTCGGTGACTTTGAAGTAAGCTCGATGTAGCAATTCCCGTTATGACGGTAGTTTACAGTTCCGTTGGCAGTAAATAATGATTGAAGAAAGCCTATAATTGCCTGGCGGGGGGAAGTGAATATGCTCTCCGGAACTTCTTTTTTTTCAGCTCGGCAAGGTTTTACTCCTAGCTTCTCGAAAAACTCAACAAAGAATTTGCTGTGATAAGAAAGGTGATAAACACCATTGGAGTTTTGCACTTCTTTGATAGGTCGACCATGCCATTTATTGAGAATGGGTTTTAAGAGATTTAAAATTTCATAATCGTCTTTCCCAAATGAAAAGCCAACACAGCAGTTTTTATCTCCTGAGCATAGCCAGCCATCACCAATAAGCCAGCCCAGCACCAGCCCCAGCTCATAGCTCCATTCTTTAGGGAAATTATACTTGTAAGTCTTGTAAGTGCGGCCATTTCTTCCTCTAAACTCTGTGGATGTTTTGAAGGGGAGGAGATGATTTGAATTAAAAAACCCCTCTTTGGATTGAATGAGAATCTTGTGAAAACTAGGTTTTAAATTGCGAGCTTCTACCCATCCTTTATCTGTCATGATGCGATGTTCAGGAGTGCAAACTAATTCATAACCCGAATTGGTATTTATTTTTAAAGTTTCTTTTTTTCCTGAATAAAAAGCTCGCGAAATTGGCAAAAAATAGCAGCTGTTGCTTTCTCCTGAGGTTAGGGAAACATCATAGGTGCCTTCCTTTAAAAGGCTTGTTTTTTTAACCATTCGAGGGTCTACCGCTATTTTTATGATTTCTCCTTTTTCAAATCGCTTAACCAACTCTTTCATTCTTAACAAGCCAAATTCAGTGGGAATTAAGGTTTCGCCAACAATGCAGGGATTTGTGCTTTCAATCTTTCCTAAGGGCGGGGTGGGATTTTTTCTGTTAACTTCGTCGATGAAGACCAGTCCTGGGTCTCCTGTCCGCCAGGCATTAGCTACAATCAAATCAAAAACAGCTCTCGCTTTAACTTCCTTTACTCTCTTTCTGTTTCTCGGGTTTACAAGGAAGTAAGTTTCATCTTTCTTTACTGCTTCCATAAATTCATCTGTGACTGCGACAGAAATATTGAAGTTTGCTAGGTTTCTCTCTTCTCTCTTCGCTGTGATGAAATCGAAGATATCAGGGTGGTCAACTCGGAGAATTCCCATATTTGCTCCTCTCCTTTTACCTCCCTGCTTTATCACATCTGTAGTTACATCAAAAACACGCATAAAGGAAACAGGTCCTGAAGCCACACCCATGGTGCTTTTCACCAAGTCACCTGCAGGACGGAGACGCGAGAAAGAAAACCCCGTTCCGCCTCCTGATTTTTGAATAAGAGCCATGTATTTAACAGCGTTAAAGATACCTTCTAGAGAATCATCGACAGGTATAACAAAGCAAGCGGAGAGTTGGCCTATCTCTGTTCCCGCATTCATTAAGGTGGGAGAATTCGGCAGAAATTCCAAATTTTTCATAATTTCAAAGAATTTTTCGTATGCTGCTTCAGGGTCTTCACCGTAGGTTTCTTCCACTGAGGCAATTGCTTTAGCTACTCTTTCCAACATCTCCTTAGGAGTTTCTATAATTTCATTCTCTTCATTCCTCAAGAGGTATCGTTTCTTTAGAACTTGAAGGGAGTTAACCGAAAGCTTGAGATCGTCTTTTACACCTAAAAAACTTTTTGCTTCTCTTAATTCCCTTCTTTTTTCCCGATAGAGAATATATGCTTTGGCTACTTCTGCCAGACCATTTTTGATTAAAGTTTTTTCTACAATGTCTTGTATCTCCTCTACTTCAGGAATTTTATTTTCAAATTTTTTTTCAACTTCTTTTATCACTTTCTGAGAAGATTTTTCTGCTAACGAAAAATCCTTGATCCCCACAGCTTCAGCAGCTCGGTAAATGGCATTTTTAATTTTTTCTGGATTAAAAGGGACTAATTTGCCGTCTCTTTTTCGAACTTTTTTCACCATTTTTCTCAGAAAAATTTTATCATAAGGCTTAGAGTAAACTTGCAAAGCCAGTTTTTGAGGGATATATTTATCTTTAGAAATTTTTATGGAGGTTAAAAAATGGGTGAAGATAAGAAGATTACGAAAGATTTAACGATAATGGAGGTTTTGCAGAAAAAACCGGAAGCGGCACAGATTTTTGCTCGCTTTGGTATGCACTGTTTAGGCTGTCTGGTAGCTTCAGGTGAAACCGTGGAGGAGGCAGCAATGGCACACGGTCTCGACGCTGAGGAGATTATCAAGGCTTTGAACGAAGCTTAATTTATCCTATCAGTCTTCGAGAAATTAACGGCCAACTTATCGCAAGAGGTAGAGAGAGAATAAAGATAGTTGCCGTGGTGAAAAGGGGGTAAGTTGGGTTAATTCCATCCAGTACACCTCCCACCAAAGGAGCAAAAAAAGTAATTCCATTGCGTGAAAGATTTAAAATTCCATAAGCCATTCCTTCACTTGTTCCTTCAAGAGTTTTAGCGGTAGCTATGGTTGAAAGGGTCCAAAGCTGTCTCGCTACTCCCATTAAAAAGGCCAGAAGGAAGAGGAGAATTCCATTTGCAAGACTGAATCCAAAAAGGGAAATGATATAGAGAGGGAGAAGAAAGAGGAGCAAAGACCGCATTCCGTATCGGTCTACTGCTTTACCAATTAGAGGGGTGAAAATTGCATTTACAAAAAAGATAAATGAAGCCAGTCCTCCCACTTCGGTAAAGGAAAGACCTTTTATTTCCTTTAAGAATGTGGGGAAAAAAGGGATATAGATATATTCTGCTCCTAAAAGAAGAGAAAAGAAGAGAAGCATGGAGATGAACTTTAAATTTTTTAAGCTTCTTTTTTGTGTCTTTTTCACTTTTTTAGGCGTTGGTTTTAAAGCCAAGGTAAAAAGGAAAGAAATGGTGTAGAAGAGAAAGCAGAGGAAAAAGACGGGTTTCATTCCTATCTGGTCAGCTAACCATCCTCCCACGAGAGGTGTAATGGCTAAACCTAAGGGATAAGCAGACTCAATAAAAGAGAAAACTTCTCCTAGTTTATGAGAGGAAGAGAGTCTGAGCACGTACGTGGAAACAGCCGGTGCGTGTAGCATAGAAATTCCTAAGAGAAAATCAGCGAGTGCAAGGTGAATCCAGGTTTTTGCTAGAAAATAAATAAGCCCGCCTGGAATAACTAGA
>FWPU01003067.1_pt1 | contig 43513 bp, 27 predicted proteins | sample 2228361 | NCBI WGS metagenome assembly FWPU01 (sample SAMEA103939777, study PRJEB20133) | metagenome | reverse complement strand
GCCCCCTCCCGCGTCGGAGAGGGGGCAGCGAGGCGCGTGAGCGCCAAGCGGGGGTGAGGTAAAGGTAAGTGTTCGAGATGCTCTCCATGACTGTCCGCCCTTGAAGGCTCAATGGTGAGGAAGCAAATCCGTGTTCTTACTGAAAACTGAAAACCGATCACTGATCACCTTCTCTACAACCGGTTCTCCAGGAAATTCTGCAGAATACGCACACCAAAACGGGTGAGGATGCTCTCCGGATGGAACTGCACCCCCACGACAGGATATTGCTTGTGGCGCAACGCCATCACTTCGCCCGCCTCGGTGAAGGCCGTGACCATCAACTCGTCGGGCAGCGGCTCCTCGACGATCAGGCTGTGATAGCGCGTGGCCTCGAAGGGACTGGGCACGCCAGTGAACAGAGCGGCATTTTTGTGGTAGATCAGGCTGGTCTTGCCGTGCATCAGACGCGGGGCGCGCACAACGCGCCCGCCATAAGCCTGACCAATGCACTGATGGCCCAGGCACACCCCCAGGATGGGCGTCGTCGGCCCCAGGGCGCGGATCACGTCGAGCGAGACGCCCCCGTCATCGGGCGTGCCCGGCCCTGGCGAAATGACGATGTGCGACGGGCGCAGAGCGCGCACCTCGTCCAGCGTGATCTGATCGTTGCGGGCCACGCACAGGTCAGCGCCCAGCTCGCCCATCAACTGCACCAGGTTGTAGGTGAAACTGTCGTAGTTATCAATCACCAGGATCACGGTGCCCTCCTTACCCCAAACCTTCTTCTGCGCTCTGCAAAGCCATGGCGACCGCGCGCGCCTTGTTGACCGTCTCCTCATATTCGCGGGCGGGGTCGCTGTCGGCGACGATGCCCGCGCCCGCCTGGAAGTAGACCTGATCGCCGCGCATGAGCATGGTGCGGATGGTGATGCAGGTGTCCATCGAACCGTCGAAGCTGAAGTAGCCCACCGCGCCGCCGTATGGCCCGCGCCGCGTGCCCTCCAGTTCTTCGATGATCTCCATCGCCCGTACCTTGGGCGCGCCGCTGAGCGTGCCCGCGGGAAAGGTGGCCCGCAGCAGGTCGAAGGCGTTCAGTCCGGCGCGCAGCCGCCCCTGTACCTGACTGACAATGTGCATGACGTGCGAGTAGCGCTCGACGATCATCATCTGCGGCACGCTGACCGTGCCATAGTCGCACACGCGGCCCAGATCGTTGCGACCCAGGTCTACCAGCATGACATGCTCGGCGCGCTCCTTCTCATCCGCCAGCAGTTCGTCGGCCAGCGCTTCATCTTCGGCTTCGTCACGCCCGCGCGGACGGGTGCCCGCGATGGGGCGCATGGTGGCGATGCCATCTTCCAGGCGTACCATCATCTCCGGTGACGCGCCGATCAGGGCCAGGTCGTCGCTAAAACGCAGGTAGAACATGTAGGGCGAGGGATTGAGCGCGCGCAGGGCGCGATAGACGGTGAAGGGCGGGGCGCAGGTGCGCCGGCTGAAGCGCTGCGAGAGCACAATCTGGAAGGCATCGCCGGCGGCGATGTACTCTTTGGCCGCGCGGACGTTGGCTTCGAACTGCTCGCGCGTGACATTGCTGCGCAAGTCCCTTTCGTTCCCGTCACCGCTGGCGCACTCGTCGGCGAGCGGCAGCGGCCCGGCCAGTCGATCGAGGATGGCATCAATGCGCTGCACGGCGTCGTCGTAGGCGGCGTCCGGATCGCCGGTGTTGTGCGCGTTGGCCAGGATGATCAGTTGGTGCTTGGCATGGTCGAAGATGACCAGTGTATCGGTTAGCAGAAAAGCGGTATCTGGCACGTGCAGATCATCGGTCGCCGTGGCAGGCAGACGCTCGAAGTAGCGCACCACGTCGTAGCTGAGGTAGCCCACCGCCCCGCCGACGAAGCGCGGCAGCCCCTCTACCTTGACCGGACGAAAACGCTTCATCTCCGCTTCGATGGCGTGCAGCGGGTCTTCGCCGGGGGCGAGCGGGCGGGTGGTGACCCGATCGTCACGGCGTAGGGTGAGGATGTTGTCCTGCACGGCGATCAGCGCCTGCGCATCTACGCCCAGGAAGGAGTAGCGCCCGACCTGTTCGCCCCCCTCGACGCTCTCCAGCAGGAAGGAGGGGCTGCCGGGGCGGGTCAGCTTGAGATAGACCGAGACAGGCGTCTCCAGGTCCGCCAGCAGGGTGCGGTAGACGGGCACGAGATCGCCTTGCTCGAACAGGCGCAGGACGGTTGCCCGGTCGGGGGTGACGGGCGCGCGGGTGCGAAGCAGTTCTGGTGATAGAGCCATCGGTGCGCCTCCTGACTGTATCCGAAAAAAAGAATCTCCCCTTCCCATCAAGGACGAGAAGAGGAGATTCCCGCGGTGCCACCTTGGTTAAGCGGCTGCCTCCAAACAAAAAAATCCACGGTGAATGCGCGGATTTTTGAGGGAGAAGCCAGCTTCACTCTGCAGGGTACGGATGCCCGGCCTGTGCCAGAGCCTCGATACCCCTCACCCGGCTAACGGTGGTGTCTCCGGTGCGGGCTACTGACGCCGCCAGCGACGTGTTCGACCGCACAGCTCCCTGGCCCATTCCACACCGGCGCTTGTACCGCCTTCGCAGCAACCGGCGGCTCTCTGGACACCGCTTCGGTGTGTACTATTCCAGATCAACGCTTTTGCATGTATGGTACTTGTTCCAAAAGGTAGCAAGATTTGGCGGCGTTGTCAAGCACTTTGGTCAAAGCCACCAAAAGTCGGGATCGGAAGCCTGGGCAGTGGGCAATTGGGGAATTCAGGCGAGCGAAGCGGTATCAATTCTGCGAAATTTGCAGGGTGATCAGCCCCGGCAGCGGGTCGGCAATGAGCAACGTGCCGGCCTGGCTGGCTGTCTGCTGCCGGGACAGCGTGCCCGCGCCGGTGACGGTGTAGCCTGCGCCGGGTCGCAGCCCAGTCACCAAAACGCGGGTCACTCCGGGCGCGACCTCGAACGTCGTCTGTAACACGTCCGCGCTGTCCTCTGGCGTCGTGTCGAACATCGCCTGCGCCGCCCCCAGTGCTACGCCGCGCATACCTTCGCCCAGCACCAGGATTCCGGCGGTGGGTGGTGGCGCGGCGGCGTCTTGCGCTACGAGCGCTGTCAGAAACCAGTGATCCAGGTTGGGGGCACCAGGGGCGATCTCCAGCCGATAGAGGCCATAGGGGGCGGACTCGAAATCGTTGCCGACTGGCTCTCCCCAGCTACGATCTACCCGCTGCCCGGCCACTTCGTAGCCTTCGACGACGGTGACCTGGCTGCGGGGCAACAGGTTTTGCACATAGACGGCGCTCTCGCCAACCTGCGAGCGGAAGAACAGGCCCTGCGGCTGCGGTTCAGTCTGGAAGTGTAAGACGGTCAGGGGGGTGTACGCGGGGTAAGTGCTCAGCACGCGATCGTAGACGAACAGCGTAGCGGGCCGCCAGTAGACGAATTCGCGCATTACGGCGCTGACTTTGGGGCGATTCTCCGGCGTGCTGTAGAACGTGCTGTTGTACGCGCCGGTCAGGTCGGCGCGCAGATAGGCAATGCCGTCTGCTTCGGCGAAGCGAGTCACCGAGCCGGTGTCGTAGGCGCGCCAGTTGGCCAGCAGGTAGGGCAGGTTGACCGCCGTGCGCGGGTGCGGACTCATGGTGCGCTGCCCGCAGTCGTTCAGCCAGACCTCGCGCTCGCTGTTGGGGCGGATGCCGTCGAAATTCTCGGCCAGGTCGCAGATCAGCACGGTGTTGGCGGCAATAGTGCGGGCGTAGTAGTTGGCGTCGTGATCGGAGGTGCCATCGCCGCTATAGACGCCGCTGCGCACGACGAGTTCCTCGCCGCCAGAGTATAGGGTGAAGTTGCCCTGGTCGTAGAACTGATGGTAGGCCAGGCGATCGCCCGCGTTGAACGAGACATAAGTCGCGGCGCGATCGTATTGCCCGTTCTCGTCCAGCCAGGCCGAACGCATGAAGACGTGTCCCAGGTAGGGAGCGAACCAGCTTGCCGCGTTCGGGGGCAGGCCGGACGCGGCGGGGTCGCGCCACAGGAATTCGTCGGCGCTCATCCAGGCAGGGGAACTAGCGGGCGGCTGACGCAGAAACCAGTCCATCCAGAGCGCGTGTTTCGTGCCGGCGAAGACCGCCCGCAGCAGCAAGTCTTGTGCGCGGCCATATGCCTGGGCGGGATGGTAGCGCTCGCTGTCTCCAATGATCGAGGGGTAGCTGTGGATCACGTCGCCCCAGTCGGCATCATGAGTCCGCGCTATGTCGGGGTGATAGAGAAACAGGTCGTAGGCCAGCCGGTCGTACCACCAGGGCGTATCGTCGAAGTAGTTCTCGCCCGCCGCCGTCCACCAGGATAGCGCCGTCTGCACGAACGCCCAGCCCGCCAGAAAGCCATAGACCGGACCCTCGGCCCAGGCCCCGCCCGTCTGCAGGTTCAGCGCAGGCAAGATGGTGTCGGTGAACGTCTTACGGCAGAACGCCAGCAGGCCCGGCGCGCCTTCGTGCTCGCCCCACAGGGCCAGTCCGCCCGCGGTGAGCGCCCACAGCCAGCGGGCAGTGTAGTGGCTCCAGGCCACGATCTGCCCGTCCAGCCAGATCAACTCGCCCTGATCGGCGGCAGGGTCGCGCAGACGGCTGAGGGCGCGCCACAGCGACTCCCGCAGCGCGGCACGGTCGTCGCTGCTGAGCGCACTGTGCAGCCAGTCGTAGCCCAGTGCCAGCGCGGCCACGTTGTCCAGCAGCGCCCCATCGAGGCTGCCCGTGCCGGACAGGGCCGGATGCATCTCTACCCGGTTGACCAGCTCCACCATGACCGCCCTGGCCCGTTCCGCGTAGTGCTCTTCGCCGGTGATCAGCCAGGCCAGCGCCAGCGCGCGCAACGCCGTTGTTCCCGGCGACCACCCGGCGTCGCTTTCCGGTGCATCCGAACTCACATAAGCCAGGAAATCAGTCCAGAGCCGCACCTGCCGATCCGCTCTGGGGCGCAGGGTTTCCTGCACGTAAGCGGGCGTGATCAGCAGGCGCGGGCGAACGCCGAACGCTGCCACCGGCAGCGGGGGATCGGCGCTCTGCCCGTGCGCAGGAACAACGTGGGCCGGCGCGGCAAGACTTAGCGACAGCAGCACCGCCCAAAACATCAGGAGAGGACGGCTCGCCCGGCGCATGGGGATTTCAGAAGGGCAGATCGTCGTCGGAGACGAGCACCGTCGGCAACGGCTCGATGCGCAACCACGTCCGGCCAATGCGGAACAACTGCCCTGGGGTGATCACCGTGCGCCCTTCGATGCGCCGTTCGCCGATGTAAGTGCCGTTGGTGCTATGCAGGTCTTCCAGCCAGAAGGTCTCGCCATCGTAGATCAGCACGGCGTGTTCGCGCGAGACCTGACTGTCGTAGCTCAGGCACACGTCGCAATCTTCACGGCGACCGATGGTGATCTCCATCGGCTTGCCGGAGTCGAGGAAGGTTTCGAAGCTGAGGGTAGAGCCATCCTGCGGGCCGCTCATCAGCTCAATGAGAATATCGGTCATGGCTACTCACTCCTCCCTCTCCAGGTGACGGCGCGCCTCGGTGCGCTTCTCGCGCGAGGGCTGATGCGTGGGGTCAAGCTGCAGCGCCCGGTTGAAGGCGCTCACAGCTTCTTCCCAACGTGTCAGTTGCAGCAGGGTATCGCCCAGGTTGTGCCAGAACCACACATCATTGGGAGATAGCTCGACGGCGCGGGCGAAGCAGAGCCGCGCTTCTTCCCAGCGGTCCAGGGCGGCACAGGCCAGCCCCTTGCCGTTCCAGGCCCAGGCGTAATCCGGCGCAAGACGCAGCGCCTGATCGTAGGCGACCAGCGCCTCTTCGTATCGCTCCAGGCGGCGCAGCACCTGCCCCTTGCGCGCCCAGGCCGAGTCGTTCTCCGGCCCGGCTTTGAGCGCCTGCTCGACGGCGGCCAAAGCGTCTTCTGCCCGCCCCAGGGCCAGCAACGGTTCGACCTGATTGATCCAGTACCAGGCGGTGTTGGGATCATACTCAGCAGCGCGCTCGTAGGAGATCAGCGCTTCTTCGCGGCGGCCCATTGCTTCGAGCGCCAGGCCGCGCCCGTTCCAGGCCCAGGCGTAACTCGGCTCTACTTTCAGGGCGCGGTCATAGGCGGCGACGGCGTCCTTGTAACGCCCCATGCGGCGCAGAACCTGGCCGCGTTTGGCCCAGCTTTCGGCGTGATTGCGATTGATGCGCAGCGCACGTTCCAGCGGGCCAAGCGCATCCTCGAAGCGCTGCATGGCGATCAGTTCATCGGCCTGGTTGTACCAGAACCACACGTCGTCGGGCTGAAGGACCGCTGCCTGTTTGAAGCATTGCAGCGCCTCTTCGTGTCGGTCGAGCGCGCTGAGGGTCAGGCCGCGCCCGTTCCAGGCCCAGGCGTAGTCGGGGGCCAGTTCCACGGCGCGGCTATAACTGGCCAGCGCCTCTTCCAGGCGACCCATACGACGCAGGGCCTGGCCCTGCTTAGCCCAAGCGCGCGTATAGCGTGGATCGGCTTCCAGAGCGCGTTGCAACACTTCGAGCGCTTCCTGATACCGCTTGAGCAGCACCAGCGTGTCGCCCATGTTGTACCAGTAGAGCGAGTTGCCCGGCTCGATGACCGCAGCGCGTCGGTAGGATTCGAGCGCCTCTTCGTGACGCCCCAGCGCCTCCAGGGCGATGCCGTGCTCGTTCCACGCCCAGCCATACGAGGGATCGAGTTCGACAGCGCGGTTGAGGTACGCCAGCGCTTCTTCTGGGCGATTGAGCTGACGCAGCGCATTACCCAACCGCGCCCAACTGCGGGCATGAGCTGGTGAGAAATGAATGGCCTGTTCGAGCAAAGGGATGGCTTCCTCGAAGCGGTTTTGCAGCGCCAGCAGATTGCCCTGGTTGTACCAGTGCCAGACATCGTCTGGGGCGATCTCGGCAGCATGTTGATACATCGCCAGCGCTTCGTCGTAACGACCAAGCCGTTCCAGGGCGATGCCCTTGCCGTTGATGGCCCAGGCATAGTCCGGTTTCAGGGCCAGGGCGCGGTCATAGGCGGCCAGGGCGTCTTCGTAGCGTTCCAGGTGGCGCAGCACCTGCCCCAACTTGGCCCACGAGTAGGGGTGAGTTGGCGCTACGCGCGTAGCCTGTTGTGTGGGGGCCAGCGCTTCCTGGTAGCGCCCCATTTCGACCAGCATCTCAGCCTGATTGTACCAGTGCCAGACCTCGCCCGGCTGATGCAGGGCAGCCTGCTGAAAGGCTTCCAGGGCCTCTGGCAGGCGTCCCAATGCCTTCAGGGTCAGACCTTTGCCGTTCCAGGCCCAGGCGTAGTGCGGATTCAATTCCAACGCGCGATTATAGGCATTGAGCGCCTCTGGCAGACGCTCTAGTGTGCGCAACACCTGACCGCGCTTGGCCCAGCTTTCGGCGTGATGCGGGTCAATTTGCAGCGCGCGGTCGAGCACACGCATGGCTCCTTCGTAATCGCGACGGGTGTAGAGCACTTCCGCCTGGTTGTACCAGGCCCAGACGTTGTCGGGATGCAGTTCGGTGGCCGTCTGATGGGCAGCCAGAGCACGTTCGGTCTGCCCCAATCGCTCCAACACCTGGCCTTTGCCCGTCCAGGCCCAGGCGAAGTGCGGATTGAGCGCCAGGGCGCGGTCGTAGGCCGCCAGGGCCTCGTCGTAGCGACCGAGCAGGCGCAGGGTACGTCCTTTGCGCGCCCAGGCCCAGGCCGAAAGGGGGTCAAGCGCCAGGGCGCGCTCGTAGGCGACCAGCGCTTCTTCGGCGAAACCTAGTTCGGTCAGGCTATAGCCTTTGTCCATCAGTTCGCTGATCTCCAGCGCAGGCCCTTCGGCGCTGGTTTCCGGCGGCGCGCCGGTGATCTCCCCAATCAGCCCTCGCAGCGCTTCGACCACCTCGCCCCAGCTTTGCGGACGGTCGGCGGGGTTTTTGGCCAGGCAGGCCAGAGTTAGAGCTTTGACTGGCGCGGGTACATGCGCCGCCGAGTCGGGGAAAGTGGGGAGCAGGTTGAGATGAGCATGTACCCATTCGGTGAGCAGCTTGGCCTCGAAGACGGGGCGACCAGTGAGCATCTCGAACAGCACACAGCCGAAGGCGTAAATATCAGCGCGCATGTCCACCAGTTCGGCGCGACATTGTTCGGGGGCCATATAGGGGGGCGTGCCGACGATAGCGCCCACGCGCGTCAGACCGCTGGCCCAGGGACCGTCATCACCGGCAAGCGGCACGCTTTGATCGGCGTCCATGGAACGCACCAGGCCGAAGTCGGTCACCTTGGCGATGCCGTCGTGACGGACCAGGATGTTGGCCGGTTTGAGGTCGCGGTGCACCAGACCGGGGACACGGCGCGTGGCGTGTTGCATCCCCAACGCAATCTGCAACGCGAAGTCAAGCGCCTGGGGCAGATCAATGCGTTTGTGCCGAATCCAACTGCGCAGGTCTGGCCCCAGCCCTTCTGGCCCGCTGATGTGTTCCAGGATGATATGCGGGCGTCCGTCGAACTTCTGTACACGCCGCGCCTGCACGATATGGCGGTGCTTTTCCAGCATGATCCAGGTGCGCGCTTCCTGGGTGAAGCGGGCGACGGCGGTCTCGTTGGTCAGCAGGCGGCTCTGAAAGGTCTTGATCGCCACCGAGCAGCGCTCTTCGTGGTCGTAGCACAGGTAGACGATGCCCATGCCGCCTCGCAGCACCTGTGCCACTTCGTAGCGCCCGTCAATGCGATCGCCGAAGTCGAAGTCGGTGCCCTCTTTGTGACGTGTGGAGGATACCAGCATATGCGGCATGGTTACCGAGCCGCTGCTGGTGGTCTCCAGTTCCAGCCGGAAGATTTCGGATTTGTCGGAGCGCGTTTCACTAAGCGACGACACTTCGTCCTCCGGCCCGGCCAGCGACAGGAGCGCGGCTTCCGCTTCCAGGCTTTCCCCCGCCAGCGTGGCCTGGGCACCGGGGTAAATGGCGGTGCTGTGTTGCTCCTCTACTGGGGTGGGGGTGGGATCGGGCAGCGGTGTCAGATCGGCGGAGGGGGGCGAGACGTACCACAACGCCAGCACATGGGCTTCATCGGGCAGACTGGCCAGGTGTCCTTGTGCTTCTATATCAGCAATGGCCCACAACGCGACGGCAATATTGCGCCGGGTAGGGGCGGCGCGGGCTACCTGCAACAGCCAGTCTGCATAGCGAGCAGAGATTGCCTGCGCTGTCTGTGCTGCGTCCGAACCGGTTTCGGCCAGTTCGGCGGCGCGACGATAGGCGTAGAGGGCCTTGCCAACGTAGTACACCAGCAGGCGCTGTTCGCCTTCGACCAGCGAGCGCCGGGCGCACAGGTCGCCCAGGGCCAGGTAATCGTGCGGATGCGGCACGTCGCGGCGCAGCGCCAGCCGCCCCAGCCGACGAATCTCCTCGTCGGGGTCGGTGGCGAAGGGATCGGTCTGATCTTCTTTGCGGCGACGCGCCAGCAGACGCTGTTCCTGCTCAGCGGGCAACACCAGCGGCGAGATGCCGCTTTGCGGGACGGGGGGCAGATCGCCTGCGCTCATAGGTTCACAGACAGCAGCGGTTGGCTCACAGAAGACAGACTTACACAGGCGGAGTGTACCGCACCTGCGGCGTTCGATCCATGGGGGGTTTTTTAAGGCCCTTTCTTCGCAGAAGCCTGTAAGGGGTTGGCACCGCTGAGCATGGCGTACCAAATCGGTGGCTGCGCCCGGCCAGGCAGAAGCCTTCGCTATTTGGTGAAATCGTATAACAGTATATAATTCAACCATATATCCTGGTCGCTCAAACCTGGTGATGCCATGCCAACCAAGAAGTCGAACGGAAAACAGCCCACCATGCGTGATGTGGCGCGTCTGGCGGGCGTCTCGCAGCCCACAGTATCGCGCGTGCTCAACAATAACCCTTCGGCGATCCCCGTCAGCGAGGAGACTCGCCGCAAGGTGCTGGAGGCAGTGCGCGTCCTGGGCTATCGTCCCAACATGACGGCGCGCAGCCTGCGCACGCAGCGTACCCAGATGATCGCCCTGATGATCGCCGATATTTCGAATTCGTTCTATCATCCCATCGCGCGCACCGTTCAGGACATTGCCCGGCAGCACAATTACGACGTGATCATTTCGAGCAGCGATCACAAATATGACAACGAGCGCCACTTCTGCGAGGCGGTGATCCGCCGGCCAGTTGATGGTGTGATCATGGTGCCCACGCACCTGACCGACGAAGACCTGGATCGCTTCATTGCCCTCACTCAGACGCCGGTGGTGGTGTTGGGACAACATATCAGTCACGCCGAGGTGGACGTGGTCTATGCCGACGACGAGAAAGCGACCTTCGACGCCGTCAACTGGTTGATTGCCGAGCGGGGGCACAGAGAGATCGGCTTTGTGGGTGTGCCCGATCAGTATCCTCCGGGGCCACGGCGCTGGCGCGGGTATCAACGGGCCATGGAACTTGCTGGCCTGCCCGTCAACCCGCACTTCGTGTTCGAGGGCGATTTTACGCTGGAAGGCGGGCGACAGGTGGCCCGAAAGTTGCTGACTCGGCCCGACTGGCCTTCGGCCCTGTTTGTGGTGAACGACCTGATGGCCATTGGCTTGATCCTGGAACTGCAAGACGCCGGCTATAACGTCCCCGGCGACATTGCCGTCATGGGCTTCGACGATATTCCGGAGGCTTCGATCATCCGCCCGCCCCTCACCACCATCGCCCAGGCTCCTGTGGAAATTGGCAAGAAGCTGGTCAATGCCCTGTTCGACCGGATTGAGGGGCGAGTGAGTGGCGGCAGGCGAGTTTTGGAATGCCCCTGCTTGCTGATTCCCAGACAGTCGGCCTAGAGCGTGTTATGTACTTTTCCCCCTCATCCCCTGCCCTTTCTCCCACGCAAGGCGGGGAGAAGAGGAGCACTTGCGCGAGAGTGGGCAAGTCCCCTCGCCCTGCGACACAGTCGCGAGGGAGAGAGGATTCAGGGGTGAGGGGAAAATACTGCGCAAAAGTTCATAACAGCCTCTAGCTGAGCGCTCGCTACAATTTTCTCGCCGGATTGCGGACCGGCTTTGGAGACAGCGTGTCTTGCGCAGAGCATGGCACGCTGTGATTTTGTGCGCTGGGGGTGATTGACAAACCTCAGTGATCATCATAGAATACGATTAACAGAATACGATTTCTATAGCGTGAAAAAGAAAAGCAGGTGCCCTTTGACGTACAGACGCCAGACCCTTTGTGTGGCTTTCGCTTTCTTCCTCGCATCCCGCGCTGTCCAGTTCCCCGGTGGCTTCGAGCGCTCGGTCTCGGTAGCCTGTGCACCTGCTGGTTTGCTCCTATCTGGCATGGCAAGACTCAAGAAAGGAGGGCTGACGAAGGCTTCAACAGCTCACTTCGCCTTGGCAAAGTCTCATCGTTTTCACTATCACTGCTCGCAGGAAGTTGATATATAGAAAGAGAGACTCACCATGAAAAGGATTGCGATCAGCCTGACCCTGCTCCTGGCCCTGCTGGCAATGCTGAGCGTGGGAGCAACCTCTCAACGAGCGGCTGCCCAGGAAGTCGTCGAAATTGATTTTCTCACCTACCTGACCGGCCCGGATGGAGCCTACTACGAGGCGCTGGTCAACCAGTTCAACGAAGAACACCCCGGCATCAAGGTCAACTTCCTGGTCGAACCGGGCGGCGCGGAATATCAGTCTAAACTGGTCCTGTCCATTCGCTCAGGTGAAGCCCCCGCCGCGGTGTTGCTGCACGTTGATGAGATTCCGCGCTACATCACCAACGAGATGATCCATGGCTGGAGCCGGGCGGATTGGGAGAGCACCTTTGGCGTCAGCCTGGATGACTTTGTGCCCGCTACCATGTCCTACGCCGTGGTGGACGACACCATCTATGGCCTGACTTTCACCGCCTACCATCTTGCGCTGTACTACAACGCCGATCACTTCGTGGCCGCCGGGCTTGATCCCGATAAGCCGCCGCAGACGTGGGATGAGTTCATCGAGTATGGCAAAGCCCTGACCGTAGACACGAACGGCGATGGCACTCCCGATCAGTGGGGGTACTTCTGCCATGGGGGCTGGCAGTTCCGCGTGCTGTGGCAGTGGTATTCGCTGTTCTGGGAGATGGGCGGCGAATTGCTGAACGAGGATCAGACGGAAGTGGCCTTCAACAACGAGACGGGTGTAGCGGCGCTGCAGTACTTCGTCGATCTGATCCAGAAGCACGGCATTTGCCCGGCTGAGCCTTCCGACGGCGAGCAGGCTTTCGCGCTGGGCACGTTGTCCATGCACACCAACGGCCCCTGGATGATCAACTACTTCGACAGCGTCGAAGGCCTCAACTGGCGTGTGGCGAACCTGCCCGCCTACAATGGCAACAAGGCGGCCTGGGGTTCGACGCATACGCTGGTCTTCCCCAAGGGCGTGCCAGAAGCGGAGCATCAGGCAGCCGTGGAATTCGGCAAATGGATGGCCGCCCATACCGTCGAGTTGTCGGCGGCGGGTGCGTATCCGGCTCGCATCTCAGTAGCGGCCAGCGAGGAATTCAAGTCACTACCGGCGCAAGGTGTCTTCGCGGCGGGAGCGCCCGAATACTTCCACCCCGTGCCGGGGCTGGAGTTCTGGCCAGAAGCCGAGGCGATCTTCATTGAGTACTTCCAGGGGGCGCTGCTAGGTGACATCTCGGCTGAGCAGGCCATTGAGGCTGCTGCCGAGGAGATCCAGGCACTGCTCGAAGAGTAGTGCTTCCAGACAAGGTATGGGGTGCCAGGGGAACGGTTGTTCCCCTGGCATTCTCTAGAAAGGGCTGTTGTCCATGGCTGCACAAGAGAGCCTCTTCTGGCGCAACCTCAAGAACGATCTGAAAGCGTATGCGTTTGTCTTGCCCTACTTCTGCTTCTTCCTGGTGTTCATTCTGCTGCCCCTGGTCTACGGCTTTGCGCTGAGCTTCTATTCCTGGGACCTTTTCACTGCACCCAAGTATGTTGGTTTGCAGAACTACGACAAACTCCTCTTCGACGACAATCGGTTCTGGGTGGCCACCAAGAACACGCTGGTCTTTGTGGCCGAAAGCGTGCCCTTGTTGATCATCGTCCCGCTGATCATCGCCCTGATTCTTAACCGGCCTTTCTGGGGGCGCACCTGGGCGTTCATCGCCTTCATCTCTGTGTCGTTCATGCCCTCGGTCGCCATCATCTGGATGTGGCGCTGGATGTTCGACTACCATTCCGGACTGGTCAACTTCTACCTGGGGGAGCTTGGCCTGCCGTTACAGAACTGGCTTTCGCACCCGCAACTGGCCATGGTGCTGATCGTGTTGATTACCACCTGGTGGACATCTGGTTTCAACACCATTCTTTTCCTCAGCGGTCTGCAAGATATCCCCCGCGAACTCTACGAGGCGGCACAGGTAGATGGCGGGTCGCGGCTGGCGCAGTTTCGCTTCATCACCCTCCCCATGTTGAGGGACAAGATGATTCTCATCGGCGCGCTGACCGTGATGGCCTCCTTCAAGATGTTCGATCAGGTCTACCTGCTGACCGGTGGCGGACCGATGGGCAAGACGCGCAGCCTGGCCCAATATCTCTACGAGAGCGGCTTCAGAGACTTCAAGATCGGCAAGGCTTCGGCCATAAGCTGGCTCATGTTCGCCATGATCATGGCCTTCGCCATGCTCCGTGTTGCCTTGAGCTGGCGTAGCGCAAAAGAAAGTAGCTGAGCGATGATGGCGCGAACTGGTCTGGGACGACTTCGATCGGGACTGACGGCATTCAGCACGTCCGATCAGTGGCGGAGGCTGCGCCCTGTCCTCTTTAGCATGGTGGTGATCCTGCTTGCCTTGATCTGGTTTGCTCCGATCTTTTGGATCATCTCGATTTCGTTCAAGCCCAATTCGGTGGCGGCGCTATACCCGGTTACCTGGATCCCCCGGCCTTTTACACTGGAGAATTACGAGACGATCCTGTTGCATCCTACGCGCGGGGTCAACATCGTGCGGTCGTTTGGCATCAGCGCTTTCGTGTGCACGGCAGTGGTGGGGGGAGTGTTGCTGCTTTCGACGCCGGCTGCCTATGCCTTTGCCCGCTTGAAGTTCCGCGGCAGAGACACGATCTTCTGGCTCATGGTGGCGACTCTGGCGTTGCCTGTGCAGATGTTCATCGTGCCCGTGTACGTGATTCTCGATCGGGTAGACTGGGTCAACACGCTCAAGGCGCTGATATTCCCGCCGCTGGGGCCTGCCTTTGCCTTGTTCGTGTTGCGCCAGTTCATGCTGGCGGTCTCTACCGAGACAGAGGAAGCCGCACGTCTGGATGGGTGTAATCGCCTGCAGGTGCTGTGGTATGTGGTCGTGCCGCAGATTCGACCGGCGCTGGTATCGGTGGGGTTGATCACCTTTCTCAACACCTGGAACGACTTTCTGTGGCCGCTGATCGTCATCTACGACCGCGATATCTACCCTCTCACCCTGGCGCTCAATGACGTGCGCAGCGCGTATCACTTCACCTTCGAGGCGGGCACGGTCATGGCCTCGTATGTGGTGGCGGTCATTCCTGTGGTGGTGCTCTTCTACTTCGCCAAGAATCACCTCATCAGGGGCATTTCCCTCACCGGGACTGGTTCCACCATGTAGCGGAGCGCAAGGCGCGGGACACGATGAGAGGATGACACGATGGAACAATCCCATATCGCTTTGCACACAGCCTTTCAGGTTGGGCCAGTCGATCCACGCCTTTTCGGCGGATTCCTGGAACATCTGGGGCGCGCCGTCTACGAGGGCGTGTACGATCCCGGCAGTGCCCATGCCGACGAAAACGGTTTTCGGCGGGATGTGTTGGATGCACTACAGCGTTTGCGGATGACGGGCATGCGTTATCCTGGCGGCAATTTTGTCTCCGGCTATCACTGGCTCGATGGAGTCGGCCCGCGCGCGCAACGGCCTACGGTGCGCGATCTGGCCTGGCAGAGTATCGAGCCGAATCAGATCGGCACGGATGAGTTCATGACGCTCTGCCACAAGATGGGTTGGTGGCCCATGATCACGGTCAACCTGGGGACGGGCACACCAGAAGAAGCTCGCAACTGGGTGGAGTACTGCAATTCGCCCGTTGGCACCCGCTACGCCGACATGCGCGCTGCGAACGGGCACCCCGATCCCTATGGAGTCCGATTGTGGTTTCTGGGCAACGAGATGGATGGCCCCTGGCAGATTGGACACGTCCCTGCCGAACACTACGCCATCCGCGCCCAGCAGGCGGCCAAAATCATGAAGGATACCGATGACTCCATCGAACTGGTGGTCAGCGGCTCGTGCAACCCTGATCTACCTACCTATCTGGAGTGGGATCGGCAGGTGCTGGAATACATAGGCAACTATGCCGATTACATCAGTCTGCATCGCTATGTGGGCAACGAGGCAGGAGATACGCTGGATTTCCTGGCCGTGACCAACGCCGTTGACCGTCAGATCGAGGACGTTGACGCAGTCTGCCGCTTCGTCCAGGGCAAGAACCGTAGCCGCAAGCGCGCTTATCTGTGTTTCGACGAGTGGAACGTCTGGTATCGTGCCAGAACGCCCCAAGACCTGGATGGCAAGGGACAGTTCGCGCCTCATTTGCTGGAGGAAGTCTATAACCTGGAAGACGCGCTGGTAGTGGCAGGCTTTTTGAATAGCTTCATCCGCCATGCCCATGTCTTGAAGATCGCCAATCTGGCGCAGATCGTCAATGTGATCGCGCCGGTGATGACGCGCGGCGACCAGTTGCTGATTCAGTCTATCTTCTATCCCTTCGAGATGTATTCCAAACGGCGCGAGGGAGTTTCGCTGTGGCCGGTCGTGAGCGGCCCCGTTTATGAGGGTAAGACGAATGGTCGCGCTACCTTCATAGATGCCAGCGCCATTCTCAACCGGAACCGCTTGCATGTCTTCGCCATCAATCGTCATCTGGACGAAACCGCTGTGGTGGAAATCAGCCTGGGGGATCGTGATCTGATCGCCTTTGAAGAAGCGGAACTACTCACTGGCCCGCACGCGCAGGCGGCCAATTCCTTCGAGTCCCCCGATGTGATCCGATCGCTGCCTTTTGCAGAGGTGCGACTCAACTGCGGCAAAGCGACCGCTGAACTCCCGCCGCTTTCGGTGACAGCCATGACGTTCGTTCTGGCCTGAGAGGGAGAGTGGGGCCATGAAAAAGTTACTGATTTTGATAGTGCTTGTCGGCTTGACTGTTGGCGGAAACGCGCTGGCTGCCCCGGTGTCGGGCGGCCCTGCAAACGGCGCTCGCTCTGGTCAGCCGGCTGCGGTGACAGAACTGAGCATCCTGTGGGCCAAGTGGCCGCCGGCAGACGCGCTGCAGAGCCTGGCCGAACGCTATGCCCAGGAAACTGGCGTCAAGGTCAGCGTGATCCAGGAACCGTGGGACAAGTTTCCTCAAACTTTCTTCGCTGAGATGGACAGGCAGGGCACTACCTACGATATGGTAGTGGGCGAGAGCATGTGGCTAGGCAAAGGGGCGCAGGCGGGCTACTACCTGGAGCTGACGGACTGGCTGACTGCCGAAGGGATCACCGCGTCCCTGGTGCCCTCCACACTGGCGAGCTTTGCCGAATACCCGGCTGGCAGTGGCCAGTACTGGGCGTATCCACTCAGCGGTAATCTGTTCGGCTATGCCTATCGACGTGATCTGCTGGAAGACCCCAAGAAAATCTCGTCCTTTGCCAGGAAGCACGACTATCCGCTGGGAGTGCCGGAGAACTTCGAACAACTCAAAGAGATCGTCGAATTCCTCACCAAGCCTATGGATGGCATCATGGGCATCGGCCTGTATACGGCGATGGACTACCAGAGCCTGACCCCAGGCATTATCACCGCAGGGTTCCAGTCGGTCTTCTTCAGCTTTGGGGCGGACTGGCACGATGCCGAAGGCAATATCCTGGGTGTCGCCAATACGCCTGAAGCGGCGGCGGCGGCGCAGTACTATCAGGACTTGTATCGCTGTTGCACTGCCCTGGGTGCAGCAGATGCCGACTATGAGACGGTGCTGACGACCTATTCCAAAGGTCTGATTGCGCTGGCAATGCTGCACTTTGGCTTCGCCCCTCTCTTCCGCGACCCGGCCATCAACCCTTATGCCGATGTGACTGATTTCTTCGCCAACCCGCCCGGTGCCGACGGCAATCGCTACGCTGTGCTGGGCGGCCAGGGGATTAGCGTGGTGTCCTTCATCAGCCCCGAACGCCAAGCCGCCGCACTGGACTTCCTGCGCTGGCTGGCTCAGGCCGACGTGCAGGCCGAGTGGGCCGCGCTCACCGGTACAACGTGCAACCAGGACGTGATCGAGTCCGAGGAATTCCTGAGCGGTTCCCCGCTCCACGCCGCTTATGCCGAATCGCTCGACCATATCAAAGACTTCTGGAACGTGCCGCAGTTCGCTGAGTTGCTGGCGATCGCGCAGAAGCAACTGCACAACTTCGTCATCGAGCGCACTGATCCCGCCCAGAAGGTAGTGGACAACATCGCGGAATTTCAGAAGCGCATTCTGCAACAAGACGGTGCTCAATAGCAGAGGACGCGACGCGCTGGCAGAGTTTTCGGGAGGGACGCGATGAATCGGCGCGGCTTTCTGACCGGAGGACTGCTCGCCGGGGCAGGTTTGTTGTTGAGTTCGCGGTTGCGCGGCCTGGGGATGATGGAGGCGGCTTCCCTGGCGACCCTGGGAGGGACGCCTGTCCCGTCGCCTACACCGGCTCCATCGCCTGCCGGTTATCCGTTGTCCGGTGCCATCCGCCAGGTTCATGACCCGTGCATTATCAAAGAGGGTGAGGTCTACCATGTGTTCAGCACGGGGCCGCACCTCTGGTGGCGCACTTCGCGCGATCTGCTCAACTGGGAAATGAACGGAGAAGTCTTCGGCGCTATACCGGATTGGGCACGTGCAGCCGTCCCGCGGGCAGATAGCCTGTGGGCACCGGACATCTCTTACTTCGACGGCAAGTATCATCTCTACTACTCAGTCTCGACCTTCGGCAGTAATCGTTCGTGCATCGGGTTGGCAACCGCGCTCACGCTCGACCGGGCTTCGCCCGACTTCGGCTGGGTAGATGAGGGTAAAGTGATTGAGTCGCATCCCTCTGACAACTGGAACGCCATTGATCCCAACCTGGTGCTCGACGAAGATGGACAACACTGGCTGGCCTTCGGCAGTTTCTGGTCGGGGATCAAAATGCGGCGGATTGACCCACAAACCGGCAAGCCCGCCAGCGATGACGACCGCCTCTATGCCCTGGCCAGCCGCGAACTGGTGCCGGATTCATCGGGGGCGGTTGAAGCTCCTTTCATCGTCCGGCGCGCGGGCTACTATTACCTGTTCGTCTCGTTCGATTTTTGCTGCCAGAGCACGCGCAGTACCTACAAGATCATGGTGGGGCGGGCGGAACAGGTGACCGGTCCCTACTACGACCGCGAGGGCCGGGACATGCTGCGCGGCGGTGGAACGCTGGTGTTGCAGGGGGATAGCCGCTGGCGTGGGCCAGGGCACAATGCGGTGTTGCAGGAGACCGACGGCGACAAGCTGGTCTATCACGCCTATGACGCACAGGCCGCGGGAATACCTACCCTGCGTATTGCGCCGTTGATATGGGATGCTGAGGGTTGGCCCACCGTCGGTGTGCCAGCATAACAAGGGGAGAGAGAAGATGGGATCAACCGGTTGGAGTATCGCGCGGCGACGCCGCAGGCTGTGCGTCTGGGCAACTGTGCTCACTGTATTGGGAGGTCTCCTGGTCGGTGCGCCGCGCGCGATCACGCATGGCCAGGCAATCTCATGGTCAACCAGAGGAGGAGAAACTGTGCCTGTTGCTTCCATCACTGAGCGCATCGTCAACCCGCTCATCCCACAGCGGGCCGATCCCTGGATTTATCGGCATACCGATGGTTACTACTACTTCACCGCGTCCGTGCCAGAGTACGACCGGATCGAGGTGCGACGGGCGGCTACTTTGCAGGGCCTCAGCACTGCCTCGCCGGTGGTGGTGTGGGAAAAGCGCCCGCGTGGGATCATGAGCAAACACATCTGGGCACCCGAGATTCACTATATTGACGGCAAATGGTATATCTACTTCGCTGCGGCGCGGGAAGACGCTCCTTTCGATCACCGCATCTACGTGCTGGAGAACGAGTCGGCCAACCCCCTGGAAGGGGCATGGGTCGAAAAGGGGCAGATCAAAACCAACTGGGAATCGTTCTCGCTGGACGCCACGACTTTCGAGCACCAGGGGACACGCTATCTGGTCTGGGCGCAGCGCGACCCCAAGATTTTCGGCAACAGCAACCTGTATATCGCCGCCATGAGCAATCCCTGGACGATTTCCGGCAAGCAGGTGATGCTCTCCAAGCCCAGTTATGACTGGGAGCGCCGGGGCTTCTGGGTGAACGAAGGGCCTGCCGTGCTCATCCGCAATGGCCGGGTGTTCATCACCTATTCCGCCAGTGCGACCGACGCCAGCTACGCCATGGGCTTGCTGACCGCCTCCGCCGACAGCAACCTGCTCGACCCCGCGTCGTGGAGCAAATCGCCGGAGCCGGTTTTCCAGACCAGTCCAGTGACGGGTCAGTATGGGCCAGGGCACAACTCGTTCACCGTGTCGCCGGCAGGAGAGGACATCCTGGTCTATCACGCGCGGAACTACGAGGACATCAAAGGCGATCCGCTCTACGATCCCAACCGCCATACGCGCGTCCAGAAGCTCTATTGGAGCGCCGAGGGCACACCCATCTTTGGCATCCCCGTCCCCGACGGACCGTTGCCCGTGCGTTTCCGGTTGGTTGGCCCTCAGGTGCAGTATATCTATCACCAGGACGAGCGGGGCGTGCTCGCCGATGACATCAACAAAGTGCCTGCTTCGCAGTTCAGGGTTGTGCCGGGATTGGCCAATGCCGAGGCTATCTCTTTGGAAGCGGCGGATCGTCCGGGTAGCTATCTGCGGCACCGCGACGGTGCGATCTGGCTGGAGGTGAACGATGGCTCGGATGCCTTCGCGTCGGATGCCACCTGGTGGATGCGCCCAGGGCTGGCCGATAGCGCTCTGATCTCGTTCGAGTCCTACTCCCTCAGCGGTCAGTTCATACGACGGCAGGATGGGGCGTTGCTCCTGGCACCGATAGTTTCCCAGGAAGATGCTGCCGGCGCTACTTTTGCGGAAGAGTGGTAACGCAAGGGGGCAGGGAGGGGCTATTCCGCCTGCCCCGCTGCTGCCGATGGCTCGCTTCGCCCTGGCCCGAGTCCTTCGGCCTGCGCAGAGGACGCCGCCTCGCCCTGATCGGCCTCTAGCCGTTTGAGCACAAGTGTGTCTCCCTGCGCCTCGACGTAGATCGTGTCTCCGGGACGGAACGTCTCGTCTAGAAGGGCGTTGCTCAGCGGGCGAGTCAGCAGGCGCTGAATGGCCCGCCGCAGCGGGCGCGCGCCATAAGCCGGATCGTACCCTTCGCGCAGCAACAGGTCTCGTGCGCTCTGGTCGAAGGTCAGGGTGAGCTTCTGTTCGGCCAGGCGCTCGACGATCTGTTTGAGTTGCAGGTCGAGGATGGCCTCCAGAGTCTCCCGCGAGAGCGGCTTGAAGACGACGACCTCGTCCAGCCGGTTGAGGAACTCCGGACGGAAGTGCTTTTTGAGGTGAAAGTCATAGTCGGGCAGTTGGTCGGGTTGTGCGGTGAAGCCCAGCCCCTTGCCAACTTCGCCCGTGCCAATGTTGCTGGTCATGATCCACACGGCGTGACGGGCATCAATGGTCGCGCCCTGCGCATCGGTCAGGCGGCCTTCGTCGAACACCTGCAGGAAGATGTCGAAGACTTCCGGCGCGGCCTTCTCCACTTCATCCAGCAACACCACGCTATAGGGGCGGCGGCGCAGCGCTTCGGTGAGCTGACCGCCCTGTTCCATGCCCTTGTAGCCGGGCGGCGCGCCGATCAGGCGGGCGACGGTATGCTCGTCGTGGAACTCGGACATGTCCAGGCGGATCATGGCGTCTTCGTCGTTGAAGAGAAACTCGGCCAGGGCTTTGGCTAGTTCGGTCTTGCCCACGCCGCTCGGCCCCAGGAAAAGGAAGACACCAACCGGGCGCTTGGGATCGCCCAGGCCAGCGCGGTTGGTCTTGATCGCGTCGGAGACGGTCTGTACGGCGTGTTCCTGGCCGACCACGCGCCGGCTTAGCGCCTCAGCCATCTGCGCGAAACGCTGCCGTTCGTTGGCCGTCAGCTCGCTGACGGGGATGCCTGTCCACTCGCTGAGCACCTGTGTCACCGTCTCGGCGGTGACCACCAGCCGCTCGGTGTTTTCGTCGAGGTTGTTGGTCTGAATGGCCAGGCGTGCGCAGGCTTCGTCGAGCAGGTCGAGCGCCTTGTCGGGCAGGCGACGGTCGCGGATATAACGGTCGGACAGGCGCACTGCCGCTTCGCGCGCCTCCGGCAGGATTTTGACTTTGTGATGCTCCTCGTAGCGCTGATAGACGTGCTCGACCACCACCAGTGTCTCGGCTACGCTCTGCTCGCGGATGTCAATGGTGCGGAAACGCCGGTCGAGCGCCGGGTCTTTGGCGATGGCCTTGCGATATTCCTCGAAGGTCGTCGCGCCGATACAGGTGATCTCCCCACGGGCCAGCGCCGGTTTGAGGATGTTAGCGGCGTCCAGGTTGCTATCTATGGTGTCGCCAGCGCCCACGATGGTATGAATCTCGTCTATGAACAGGATCACATCCGGCGCGTTCTTGGCCTCATCCACGATGCCGACGATGCGTTCCTCGAACTGACCGCGCAGGCTGGTACCTGCCACCAGCATCCCGATCTCCAGGCCGATGATGCGCCGGTTGTGCAGGAACTTGGGGGCGCGCCCGTGCACGATGTCGTAGGCCAGTCCTTCGACCACGGCTGTCTTGCCCACGCCAGAGTCGCCGAGCAGCAGGGGATTGTTTTTCTTGCTGCGGCGCAGGGTGCGCGCCACCATGCGGATTTCCATCTCGCGCCCAATAGCCGGGCCGATCTTGCCCTGACGGGCCTGTTCGGTGAGATCGCGCCCGTAGCGGTCGAGCAGGGGGGTGGGCATGTGACGGGCCGGTTCGGGGCGCGCCTCGTCGTCGGTTTCCTCGAGGAAGGTGTCGAGATCGCCGAAAAGCACTTCGTCGAAATCGTCTACGTCGCTATCTATTTCCACCAACAGGCGCTCGATCCACGCCGACAGGTCAATGCCCTGCCGGGCCAGCACTCGCGCTGCCACGCCCTCCCCTTCTTGGAGCAGGGCGACGAGCACATGCGCTTCGGAGACCTGACGCTCATCGGCGTCATCGGCCAGGTAGACCGCCATGGCCAGCACGCGATGGGCGCGGGGGGTGAGCGGCGGCCATTCGCTGACGGCATCGTCGCCTGCGCCGACCTCACGCCGGATCAGGTTGCGGATCAGGCGCGGTTCCAGCCCTGCTTCTACCAGCAATTGCGCGGTGACACTGTTGGGCAGGCGCGTCATGGCGTTGAACAGGTGCTCGGTGCCGATGTAGTTGTGACGCAGACGGGTAGCTTCCTGGATAGCTCCTTCCAGCAGCGGGCCGCAGCGCTTGCGGATTTCCTGCTCGCTGATGTCCAGCGGCGATTGTGGCATATCGCAGCTTCCCCACCTCAATCTTAGAACGGACGTGTGCGTCTAGTATACCGCTGCCCACTGCGAAGCGCAGATTCTGCAGTGCGCCGGCGGTATTCGCGTTTTGGGGCAGAAATCTTGAACCGCAGAGACGCCGAGGACGCAGAGGGAAAAGAAGAGCGCCTCTGGGTTTCTCTCCGCGACCTCTACGCCCCGGCGGTGAGTTCTGCCCCCGAATCCGAATGCGCCTCAGTGCGCCCCGCCGGATGCCAGATCGGGGCTACAGCATCACCTTACCGCCGTCCACATTGATCGCCTGGCCGGTCAGGTAGGCGGCGGCATCTGAGCACAGAAAGAGCACCAGGCCGGTCACATCGTGCGGCTGACCCAACCGTCCCTGGGGGATGTCGGCCAGCCATTTCTGCATCTGCGCCGGATCGGCGCGTGAGGCGGCGGTCATCTCGGTTTCGATGACGCCGGGACAGACGGCATTGACGCGGATATGGTAGGCGGCGAACTCGCGCGCACATTCTTTGGTGAAGCCGATCAGTCCGGCCTTGCTGGCCACATAGGCGGCCCGATTGGGCAGGGGGATGTTATGTCCGGCGATCGAGGCGATGTTGACGATCACACCGCCGCCCGCTGCCCGCATCAACCGTCCGGCGATGCGGCTGGTGTAGAATGCCGCGCTGAGGTTCACTTCTAGCGTGCGCCGCCAGTCGTCGAGCGACAGTTCCAGAATGGAGGCTTTCGGCTCGATACCGGCATTGTTGACCAGGATGTGCAACCCGCCCATCTGCGCGGCGACCTGTTCGATCATCCGCTGCACGGCGTGCGCATCGCTTACGTCGGCGGGGTAGGCGCGCGCCGGTTCGCCGAGCGCATCCGCCGTGGCCTGGGCGCTGACCGCGTCTATGTCGTTGACGGCCACCGCCGCGCCAGAAGCTGCCAGCGCCTGAGCAATGGCCTTGCCGATGCCGCGTCCCGCGCCTGTCACCAGGGCCACTTTGCTGGAGAGGTTGACGGAAAAGCTCATGGTTACCTCACAGGGGAACAGTTTTCAGCAAGCGGTTTTCACAGCACAGACTACGAGCTACAGGGGCCTGAAAGTGTTACGGAGACCCGCCCAGGTTGATGCTGCACTCGCCCGCCGCAATGGAGCAGTTTGCCAGGGGGGTGCTCTCATTGGCGCGGCGCACGGTGAAAACAGCGGCGGGATCGTCCGAGAGCCAGAAGTAACGGCTGGGCGCACTGGTGCGGAACCACCCCAGGAAGCGCTCGCAAAGCGACGGATCGGGGGGTACCTGTGTCCCTTCGCCTGTCACGGCCTGATAGCAACTGCCTGGGGGCATCTGCGCGGGTGGCTGCGCCATCTCCGGGCGATTCCACAGCGCTGCCTCGAAGCTGAGCACCCGACCGTCCGGCAGCGTCTGCTCGAAGACCAGGGGGCTGATATCCAGGATCGTGGCGGAAACATTGACGAGCAGCAGCGTGTCACCGTCGTAGAGCAGGCGCAGGTCTGGCGCTGGTGTCGGCGTGACAGTCGGCGTCGGGGTGCGGGTGGGCGTGCGCGACGGCGTGGGAGTCGGGGTGGCGGCGGGCGCGGCCAGGTAAATCGCACATTCGCCCGCGGCCACAGAGCAGATGCCCAGCGGGACTGTCTGATCGGCCAGGCGCACCGTGAAAACGGCATCCGCTGCATCTGGTTCCCAAAAGTAGCGACGCACACTATCCAGCCGCACATAGCCCAGGAACTCCGGGCATATGCTGCGGTCGGGCTGCGTCTGCGTGGCGCTCTGGGGCACAAGTTGATAGCAGCCGCCGCTGCGCATCTGCGCGGGCCGGTCGGCCATGCCCTGGCGATCCCAGGCCGTCGCCCAGAACAGACGGTCGCTCCCGTCCGCGCGCGCCTGCTCGAAGACCAGACCGCTCACGTCTAGCGCTGCACCAGAGACATTGATCAGCAGCAGCGAGTCCGGCGTGTAGAGCAGACGCAGCGTCGGCGGCGGCCCCATAGTGGGGCTGAGCTGCGTCGTTGGCGTGGCCGAGGGCGTGGACGAAGCCGTGACGGTCGCCGAAGGAGTTTGGGTCAGGGACGGTGTGCCTGTCGGCGTAGCCGAAGGTGCAGCGGTAGCAGTGCGCGTGTGAGTGACGATCGCACCGGCTGGCGCTGTGACACGCGGCGTGACGGTGGACGTAGGGGGCCATGTCGCCGTTGAGACGGGCGAAGGCGTGGCCGATGGCGGCTGTACACTGGCTGTGGGCGAGGAAACCTGCGCCACTGGGATAACCTCTGGCTCCTCTTGACGGCTGAGCAGGACTGCCCCTGCTGTTACCACAGCCAGCGCGACCAACACCAGCAGCAGCAGTCTGATCGGTGTCCGCCGTCTGGGCTTCTCGTTTGCAGACTCCCCCTGTGTTGCCGGATGAACGGTGTCTGAGGGGGGCGCAACAGTCACCGCGCCGCCCGTACTCCCGGCCTGGCTATCCGACCAGTAGGACTCCAGCAAATCTTCGATGGCTTCATCGTCTAGCAACAGGTCGCCATCCTGCACGGCTCGCAGGGCTTCTTCAGCCTCTTTCTCCTGGCGATGCTGGGCGAAGCGCGCCGCAACACCAGAAGCGGGCGTTGGCAACGGCGTTTGGCGTGGGCGCGCTGGGGCGGATGGCGGCGGAGCAGGAAGCTCAGCGGACGGCGGAGAAGGCTCGCGCGGGGCGGTCTGCCAGCGCAGCAACTCGGCGATGGTCGGTCCCTGGCTCAGGCGGGCGGGCGCGTCGGCATAGGCGCGCGCCAGGGCGTCGGCGAAGGCCGCTCCCGTGCGGAAACGGCGGGCGGGGTCTTTTTCCAGTGCCCGCAAGATGACCTGTTCGACAGCAGTGGGCAGGTCGGGGTTGTGCAAAGAAGGCGGCGGGGGCGGCTCGTTGAGATGTTTGAGCGCCACATTCATCACCGACGGGTCGTCGAAGGGGACCGTGCCGGTCGCCATCTCGTAGACGACGACACCCAGCGAATAGAGATCGCTCTGCGGCACGGCTTTGGCTGACGAAATGGCCTGTTCGGGCGCGATGTAGTGCGCGCTGCCGAAGGTATCGCCGAGCGTCCCTTCAGGCACGCTGAGGGCCAGGCCGAAATCCATCAGGATAGCGCGGCCCGTCCGCTGTTCCAGCATGATGTTGGACGGCTTCACATCGCGGTGAATCACGCCCTGTTCGTGCGCATAGTCGAGCGCGTCGGCCACATCGCGCACCACGCGCACGATCTCCGTGAAGGGCATATGCTGGTTGCGCTCGGCGTAGGCGCGCAGCAGAGTGCGCAGGTCGGCCCCTTCCAGCAAGACCTGCGCCATGTAATAAATGCCCCTGGAGCGCCCGAACTGATAGATGCCGACGATGTTGGGGTGACGCAGGCGGGCAATGGCGCGCGCTTCCGCCTGAAAACGGCGTGCGTATTCGGCTTCGTCCATGGTCGAGGCATCGCCGCTGATCACTTTGACAGCGGCATAGCGGTCGAGATTCTCGTCGTACCCCACGTAGACGCGCGACATACCACCCCGCCCCAGCAGGCGCAGGATGGTGTAGTCGCCCAGTTTTCTGCCGATGAGCGGATCGTGGGCCATGGAGTCTCTCTTTTGCGTGACGAGCCACTTGCGGGCAGCGATGGGCCAGGATGTAGCGCCAAGTATACCCCAGAGTGCCGGGCTTGAGAAAAGCGGGCGGAGCGGCTATAATCGCAATTTATAGATTTGCGACTTTGTTACAGGAGAGGGTACCCATGCACCGGCGACTCGTGGCACTCCTGGGAGTGGTGATCGCGCTGGGGTTTGCCCCTGCGCAGGCGGTTCCGCCCGCAGCCCGTATCGAAGAGCAGTTGTTGGCGGCGCTGAACGACTGGCGACTGGAAGAGCGGCAACTCTGGCCGCTGCAGAGCAACGATCAGTTGGCAGCACTGGCAAGGCAGCAGGCGCAGTACCTGCTCAGTCTACCCGATTTGCCCGACGACATCCATCATGGCCCCGACGGCAGCACCCCCCAGGATCGAGCGCGCGCGGCTGGCTGGCCCACCTACGGGCGACCGGAGCAGATCGCCATTGGGGAGATCGGGCAGGTCGGCCCTGGCGTACGGGAGGCCATCGCATTCTGGCAATCGTCCGACGTGCATCACCGCACGGTGATGAATCCGGCCTACCGCGAGGTGGGCATTGCCGCGCTGCCGCACCGCTTCGGGTATCTATTCATCGTCGTCCTGGGGGCGCGGCCCAACGTGTTGCCCGCCCAGGTTGACCCGGCACGGGGCCTGCTCTATCTCTCCGACGAGCGCTTCTCTGGCGCGGCGCGGGCCGGAGACTGGCTCTACCGGGCCAGTGAGGTGCGTCTGTTCGACGATGAGGGACAGCCGCTGACCAGTTGGCAGCCCTGGAGCCTCACGTTGCCCTTGCCGGCTGAGGGGGGCGATGTGCTGGTAGTGGTCTATCGGACGGCATCACAGCAGGCGCTCGATGTGGTGCACCTCGATACGGAGGTGGCGTTGCTGCCGGACGCGCTGAGCACTCAGGTCCTCGCGACGACGCCTGCCGTCTCTGTCAGCCCGACGCCGCGGATGTCGCCCTCGCCGACTGCGCCCCCGCGTCAGACGCCGCAGCCAGCCTCCACGCGGCTCACGGCCACCCCTGCCACAACAGTCACGGCCACGGGCCAGCCGGACGATGTGCTGGTGGTCTACGATGCGCGCAGTCTGGCATTGATCAACGTGTCCGGCAGAGCGCTCGATCTCACGGCGCTGGAGATCGTCGGTGTTGACGAAACCCTTCCCGTGACACGCTGGCAGACGCCCTGGTTGAGCGGCTCACTGACGGCTTTTGCTTCCGGCGACTGCCTGCAAGTGTGGGCCTGGACGGAGACGGGCGATCTGCCCTCGCCTGCCGGATGCCGCTACCGGCGGGGCGTGATCAACGTTGCGCCGGAGTCTCGCTTCTGGGCTGAAGGAGATTTCAGTCTGCAGGTGGGTGATGCGGTGCTGGTGACGTGTCGGCTGGGCGGCGGGATGTGCGCTGCCGCTTTGCCTCGCTAGAGCGTGTTATGCGCTCTTCCCCCTCATTCCCTGCCCCTTCTCCCACGCTGTATAGTGTATAGACCGAGGAGAAGGGGAGCACTTGCGCGAGAGTGGGCGAGTCCCCTCGCCCCGCGACGCAATCGCGAGGGCGAGGGGATTCAGGGGTGAGGGGAAGATGCCACGCAAAAGTTCATAACAGCCTCCAGAAACACCTCCCATCCATCCCATTGACAGAAACCCGATCCGGCCTAAAATAGTAGTCGTTCCGTCTACTAATAGACGGAACGTATACAGATTTCACGGGGATGGGTGGAGAGCGATGCTCAAGAAGAAGCTCCGCCAGCAGCGCGATCGGCACGAGCGGCGCAAAGCCGCTACCCATCAGCGCCTGATTGACGCCGCGCGCGACCTGATCAGCGCCAGAGGGTACGGCCAGGTAGACATCCTGGATATCGCCGAGCGCGCCGACGTCAGCAAGGCCACGTTCTACAAGCATTTCGACAACAAAGAAACCTGCGTGCGTGAACTGATGGAGCAGGGCTTCGACGCGCTGGTGGCCGAGATCATCAGCGCGCCCCGCGCCCGCCCTTTCGATCCGGACTGGGCCAGGGCCAGCTTTGAGCGGGCTTTCCGCTGGGCGGAGGAAAATCGCGAGTTGATGCTGATCATGGTCGGCGGGGCGGCCTCGGCGGAACTCAACGCCTTTGGACGGCAATATCTGGCCACCGTCATCGAGCGCACGCTGATCAACGAGTTCCCCCAACAGACGCTGTCCATCCCGCCCCACGTGCTGGCGCAGATCGTCACCGGCATGATGATTCAGTTGCTGGGCTGGTGGCTGGAAAACGACACCGGTTACACCGCCGCCGATCTGGCAGGCTTCATGCTCGATGTGCTGCAACGCGGCGTCGTCGCCGAAACGGTAGACTCTCACCCTCCGGAGGCCACGTCATGATCTTCGAACTTCTAGGACGCTTTGCCACACGCCATCGCTATCCGATCATCGCTGTCTGGGTCGTTGTAGCGGCCATCGTGACGCTCACCGCGCCCAGGCTTGAGGACGTCGTCAGTTCCGATGTGGTAGACTTCCTGCCCAAGGACGCCCCTTACCAGCGTGCTATCACGCTCTATGAGCGCCTGTTTCCGCACGATACCGCCCTGGGCAGCTCGGTGATCGTCTTCGATGCGCGCGCGTCGGCAGAGGGAATCGTCAATCCGGATGCGCCGTCGTTCGAGGCGCGCTTCGACACCGAAGCCGGACGTTTTATCCGCGCCTTCACCGAATGGGCCACCAGCGCCGCAGCGCCCGATGTCGTCAGCGTTGTCACTTCGCCCGTGCAGTCGCCGACGCTGGCCGCCGTGCTGGTCTCCGGAGAGGGCAGCCCCGATCCTGCGCTGGTCAATCGCGTTGCGCTGGTGCGCGTCTACATGACCGAGACCGCGACCGAGCCGCCAGCCATCGAGGCCATGCGCCAGATTGACGAATGGCTGGAAGCTCACCGTCCCCCCTCGGTGCACGCCTATCAGACCGGAGCCAGCCCTCTTGTCTACGAAACCAGCGAATCGGTGATGACCAGCGCCGATCGCGCCATCTGGGTGACTATCGGGCTGGTGATCATCATGCTGCTCACCGTCTATCGCTCGCCAGTCAGCCCGCTGATCCCCCTCTCGGCGGTAACCATCGCCTATCTGATCACGCGCGGGATCGTCGCCTGGCTGGGCGCGCACTATCTGACCATCACCACCTACGCCAACGTGCTGCTGATCACCATCATGTATGGCGCGGGCACCGACTATTGCCTGTTCCTGATCAGCCGTTTCCGTGAGGAGATGGCCGATCACCCTGGCATCGAAGCGGCGACCGCGCACACTGTGCACCGTGTCGGCGAGACCATCACCAGCAGCGCCGGCACGATCTTCGTCGGCTTCATGGCCATGATCTTCGCCAAAATGGGCATTTTCAATACGACCGGCCCGGCCCTGGCGCTGGCGGTGATCATCACCCTGTTGGCCGGACTGACCTTCGTCCCCGCCCTGCTGGCCACCCTGGGTCACCGCGCCTTCTGGCCGCGCCAGGCCACGCATCGCCCCGTCGGTCGCTGGTATGGCATGACCTCGCAGTGGGTCAGCACGCGCCCGCTGATGGTGATCCTGGTCATCGTCGCCCTGATGCTGCCGCTGTCGGTCTATGGCCTGACCCAGCACGTGACCTACGATCTGTTGGATGACCTGCCAGACGACAGACCGGTCGTGCTCGGCTTCAAGCTGCTGCAAGATAGCCTGGGCGCGGGCAACACCATGCCGTTGACAGTCGTGGTGAGCGGGCGCGATCCCGACCGCCTTGCCACAGATATTGTGCGCCTCAGCGACGAGATCGCGGCGCTGGAGGGCGTCTTTGACGTGCGCGGGCTGGATGATCCCTTGGGGCAGCGCAACGGCAGCCTGCGCGACATCCTGCACGTCAGCGCACAACTGCGCCTGATACAAAGCGCCCTCGATGCCCCTGCAGCAGCCACCACCCTGACGCCCGCCCAACTGGCCACTGCCCTGGAAGGGATGAGGACCTACCTCGACCTGCTGGGCGAGCGCTTCCCCCAGGTAGCCGACGACCCCAACCTGATCCTGTTGCGCGACCTGCTGGCCAATCCTCTGCAATTGCTGACTCGCCAGGATGAGCTGCGCTCCGCCCTGGCCGGGCTGGCGACCCGTTTCGAGAGCGTGCCCGACCCTTACCTGTTGCCGACAACCCTGCTCGACCTGGTCGCCACCCTGCCCGGCAACGGAAACGGCAACGGTTTCGATCCGGCTCAGGCCGGGCAACTGGTCACGACCTATCTGGCCGCCGAAGGCTCCGCCTTCAAGCTGGATGTCGTCCTGGCCGACTCGCCCAGCAGCGATGCTGCCCTCGACACCGTCACCGCTATCCGGCGCATCCTCAAAGACTATCGCGGCGAAGGCCAGGAGGCCGATGTCAGCGGCGGCTCGGCGGTCAATGCCGACATCCGCGACACCATGAACCAGGACCTGCCGCGCGCCATCGGGTTCGTGTTGCTGGGCATTTTCATCGTGTTGCTGCTCATGCTGCGCAGCGTGATCGCCCCGCTCTACCTGATCGGCACGGTGGTGCTGTCGTTCACTTTCACCCTGGGGCTGACCAACCTGCTCTTCAAGGCCACACTGGGCGTGGCCGGGCTGACATGGTACGTGCCCTTCTTCGCCTTCGTCTTCCTGGTGGCACTGGGCATTGACTACAGCATCTTCCTGTTCGGGCGCATCAAGGAAGAAGTGGGCAAGCATGGCCCGCGCGAAGGCGTGCACGTGGCCGTTGCCACCACCGGCGCGATCATCACCTCCGCGGGGATCATCCTCTCCGGCACGTTCGCTGCCCTGCTGACGGGCGAGGTCGCCGGCCTGCTGGAGATCGGCTTTGCGGTGGCCTTCGGCGTACTGGTTGACACCTTTGTGGTGCGCACCGTGCTGGACCCGGCGCTGGCTGCCCTGTTCGGGCGCTGGACATGGTGGCCGGGCGGGGTGCCGCAGGCGGACAGGCGGCGAGGTCGGGTCCCCGCCGCCGAAGCGGGCGACTGAGCCAGAGACGCGCCACATTTGGGGCAAGAACTACCAAACCGCAAAGACGCAGAGGGCGCAGAGAGTGAGAGTCTCTCTACGCCCTCCATATCTCACTATCTCAGTGGCGCGTTCTGCTCCGGTCTATTCCTGCGCCCTCAGGAATGCCACCGCGCGGTCGGGGTGATCGGTGAAGATGGCGTCCAGGCCCGCGCCCACGAACGCCGCTTCCAACAGGCGTTCGAAGCTCGGCGCGCCTGGCGGCAGTGCGTCCGCCCGCCCCGTGTAGGCATGGACGACCAGGCCGCGCGCATGCGCCTGTTCCACCAGACCAGTATAGTGGGGCTGCCCCTGTCCGTCGAAGCTCAACACCAGGCTCAGGCTCGGCCCGATCCCGTCCGCATACGCTGCGATCTCATCCAATCCTTGCGGTGTGACCAGCGCCGCCTGAGCGCTGCTAACGAGTTGGATCAGCTTGAGATCGGTGAGCGTCTCGCGCAGATAGCGCAGATAGGCCGGGTCGAAGCACTGTACGAAGACTCTGTCCTGGCGACGGGTGTAGCCATACCTGCCCAGCAATTCCAACACGATCGGCCCGATGTCTTTTCCCTCCCGCTGATGGAAGGCGGGTTCCTTCAGCTCCGGATAGAGGCCCACTGCACGCCCTGTGCTGCGGTTCAGCCCCTGGATCATCACGATTTCTTCTTCCAGGGTGGGAATCTGGAACCCCACTACCGCTTCCAGCGGGAAACGCCCCGGAAACGCGGGGTCGCCGGTCTGCGGATCAAGCCGTTCGTGCACTTTCAGGCGCTTGATCTCGGCCAGCGTGAAATCAATGGCATAGAAGTGACCATCGTCGCGCGCCCTGTCCGGAAAGACCTCGGCCACATTGGTCACCGTATCCAGGATGATGTCGTGCACGACGATGGGCACGTCGTCCCTGGTGAGCACAACATCCTGCTCGATATAGTCGGCTCCCATCGCATAGGCCATGGTTTTGGCCTCCAGGGTATGCTCAGGGAGATATCCGGACGCGCCACGATGGGCGATGATCATAGGTCTGGCCCCCTCCTGGGCATAAGATACGGACATCGTCAGGACCGCCAGCAAAGCGCACACGGCCCCAATCACTCTACGAGACATGGTCTGGTCTCCTGAAATCTATAGCAGGGTGAGAAGTCTTTCCTATCACAAGCGAGGGGGCAACTGAACTTCGCGCTGCACTGGCACACCGGGGAACAGCGTCTCGGCATGCTCTGGCACATAGCGGCGCACCATGTCCATGGTCAGCGCGTTGGCGGCGCAAATCTCCCCATAGAGTTCTGCGCTGCGGCGGGGCGTGCGCCGCTGAGTCTGCGGGTCGCAGCCGAACAGCCCAAAGCGAAAACGCGGGTCGTAGCCTTCGGCCCACTCGAAGTTATCCACCAGCGTCCAGAAGAAATACCCCTTGACGGGCAAGTTGTAGTTGATCGCCTGCCACACGCTGCGCAGGCCGCGCACCAACACCAGCGGGCGCAGGCTGTCGTCGGTGTCGGGCACGCCGTGCTCAGTGATGTAGAGCGGCTTGCCCGTCCGTTCGGCCAGCCAGCGGATCTGTTCGAACAGCCCTTCCGGCCAGATTTCGCCGACGCTCTCCGGCCCCAGCAGACCATCGCGCGGGCGCGTTTGCTCGATGAACGCCTGGCGCGGCTTGAGCAGATTGAACCCCACCCGCAAGCGATAGTAGTAGTTGAGGCCGATCCAGTCGAACGTATCGCGCGCCTCCGGCACTGCAATGGTGCGACGCAGGAAACGCAATTCGCCGGTTGTCAGGGCGAAGATGAAAGCGCGGTTGAACATCTGCCGCACCAGCGCCAGCGCGGGCCAGTGCAACCAGGCCGGACGCCGGGGTACCAGGCTGATCTGATGCTTGGCCAGGCCGACTTGTGCCTGCGGTCGCACTTCTTTGAGAGCGTGATAGGCGGCGGCGTGAGCGTGCAGCAGGTGTTCGGCCACGCGCAACGCATGGCCCAGGTGACGCTCTCCTGGAGGAAAGCGCCCGAACAGATAGCCCTGCATGGCATAGACCATCGGCTCATTGATGGTGCACCACAGGGTCACATCCGCGCCCAGTTCTTCCGCCACCACTCTCACAAAGTGAGCGAAGCGCCGCACCATCTGCGGATTGAGCCAGCCCCCGTCTTCCTCGATCCACAGCGGGTTGGTGAAATGGTGCAGCGTGACCAGCGGCTCCATGCGCCGGGCGCGCAGAGCGGAGATCATCTCGGCGTAGAACCGGAGGGCTGCGCGATCTATCTTGCCGCGCTCCGGCTCGATGCGGCTCCATTCGACAGAAAAGCGGTGCGCGTTGTGATGCAGCGCCGCCGCGCGGTCGAAATCCTCGGCGTAGCGCCCACGCCACCAGTCGCAGGCGCGCCCCGCCCGCTGATTCTGGTAGATACGCCCTGGCTGCTGCTCCCAGGCCGCCCAGTTATTGTGGGTGTTGCCTCCTTCAACCTGATGAGCGGAGGTTGCCGCACCCCACATGAAACCAGGGGGGAAAGTGAGCGTGAAGTCAACCATGGCCAGTTCAGAGTTCCGAGTCTGGAGCCTGGGATATGGGGCGGTTCTGTTCCATCTGAGCCAGGTAGACCACGTCGGCATAGACCTGACGTGCGCCGGTATCCACATAGCCGAGCGCTTCGGCGATACGGCGCGACGGCTCGTTGTCCTCCTCTACCAGGTAGAGGGGGGTTCGCCCGCTCGCCAACACTGCCTGCGTCACGCCAGATACAACGCTCGTTCCCAGCCCGCGCCCCCGCAGCGGCGGATCGGTGTGCACGAACACCTCAGCGAACGACGGACTCTGCCAGTTGAGACCCGCTACTGCCTGCGCGCCGCCCGCCTCGATGACACAGCGCGGCGTGCCATCATAGGCCGCCTCGCGCCGCGCCAGGACGTTGATCACTGGCTGAAAGCGGCGCGGATCGAGGCGCAGGATGTGCAGAATACGCATCCCATCAATGCGGAACAGATCGCGCACCAGCGGTAGTTGATTGACCCTGGCGAAGAGGATATATGAACGACCCGGCGTCAGCGCTTCGCTCAACAGGGAGCGGACACAGCCCGCATCCGGACACAACAACGTCAGCAGAGGCCGGAACAGATCAATACCCGTCTGGAAAACGCCCGCAAAACCCCGCGTCCGCCCCGTCCGATCGCTGTGAATGAACAGCTTTGAGCGAGCGGGATCGTGGTACAGGGCATAATAGGCGGTCGGGGCGTCGGCAGGGCTGCTCTCGTCCAGCAATTGCCGCACTGCCGCCCGCTGCGCATCAAGGGTGGTGGCCATGACCTGTCCAGTCCTGCTAGGGATACAGCCGGTTGAGCATCCGCGCATAGGGGATCGTCTCGCGGATGTGCGGCAGGCCACAAATCCACGCCACGGTGCGCTCGACCCCCAGGCCAAAGCCCGCGTGCGGCACACTGCCATAGCGGCGCAGGTCAAGATACCAGGCGTAGTTCTCCGGAGAGATGCCGATCTCGTCAATGCGCTGCTTGAGCAGATCGGCGTCGTAGATGCGCTCGCTGCCGCCGGTGATCTCGCCGTAGCCCTCCGGAGCCAGCAGGTCTACGCTACGGCAGACCTCCGGACGGCCTTCTACTGGCTGCATGTAGAACGCTTTGGCGGCAGTAGGATAGTGGTAGACGAACACCGGCTTGTCGAACATCTCAGCGATGGCCGTCTCGTGCGGAGAGCCGAAGTCGTCGCCCCAGGTGATGCGCAGCTCGGCCTTGCGCTCCGGATCGTCAACCGTATCGGCCAGCGCGTTCAGGCGTTCCACAGCCTCGTCATAGCTGATGCGCGGGAAGGGCGGTCGGACGTTCTCCAGCCGGCTCAGGTCGCGCTCTAGAATCTCCAGTTCCATGCGGTGCTGCGCCAGCACCGTCTGCACGATGGCGCTGACGAATTCCTCCTCCATGGCCATCAGGTCTTCCAGCGAGAAGAACGCCATCTCCGGCTCGACCATCCAGAACTCCATCAGATGGCGGCGCGTCTTGGATTTCTCGGCGCGGAAGGTCGGGCCGAAGCAATAGACCTTGCCGAAGGAAGCCATGTTCGCTTCGTTGTAAAGCTGACCGGTCTGCGCCAGGTAGGCGGGCACGCCGAAGTAATCAATGGAGAAAAGGGTTGTGGTGTTCTCGCCCGCAGCAGGTGTCAGGATCGGCGTATCCACCAGCAGATAGCCGTGTTCGTCGAGCCAGTTGCGGATAGTGCGGATGATCGTCGCGCGCACACGCAGGATTGCCCACTGCCGCAGCGAACGCACCCATAGATGGCGGTGATCCATCAGGAACTCGACGCCGTGCTCTTTGGGCTGGATCGGATACTCGTCGGCCAGTTGGTAGAGCTTCAGGCTCTTGATGGACAGTTCGAACTTGCCCGGATAGCCCGGCGCGCGCTCGTCGGCGCGCACGGTGCCCGTCACTTCCAGCGACGATTCCTGCGTCAGGCTGGTGACCAGCGCAAATGTCTCGGCGTCCAGTTCTTTCTGGAAGGCAACGCATTGCACAATGCCCGTGCCATCGCGCACGAGCAGGAATTGCAGTTTGCCCTTGTCGGTGCGGTTATAGAGCCAGCCGCGCAGGGTCACTTCTTGTCCCACGTAGTTGGCGATCTCGCTGATCTGAATGATGGTCACGAAGGCACCCCTTCTGTGCTATAATGCAATTAGAGCGATGGCATACGGCAGGATAATGCCATCTTCACCCGACCGACCGTATTCTAGCGCCCGCAGCGGGGCCGGTCAAGCGAGGGGCAGGGACACAGACGAGAGGGTCTTAGTCTCGTGCCAACCAATTATCGAAGTGGCGCGGAGAATTTTTATTTTCTTCTTATTCTTCTGTTGTTAAAATTACTAAGGATATTGGTGGGAGCCTATCCACACACCTGTTTCGCGCCACTCCTGTTGACACGCTCACATCACAGGCAAGCGGGAGCAATCCCAAAAGGAGGTTACGGATATGCCCGGTGCCGCACCATCCTTCATCGAGATGGAGCTGCGGTCTCTGGATACGCGCCGTCACTGGTCGCCCACATCCCAGGCTTACGCGCCGGCTGACGTGTTGTTGGGCTATCTGATGGATGGCTGGCAGCTCAGCCCGGTCGTCGGCCTGGAAGAACACTGGCACGCCGGCGCGCGTCGTGTGGATGTGTATCACTTCGAGTTGACCAAGGACAATCAGGTGATGGTGCTGCCAGTGCAGAGCAACCCGATCGTGCGCCGTCTGCTGCACGATCGCAAACTGCGCGTAGTGTTGCTGAAGCGCGACAAGGTCTCTGTCACCGGCGAGCACGAACCGGTCAACTGAGTGCGGCGCGCATCACGCAGCCGTATATTTCAGCTATTTCAGCGTCCAGGAAGTATTGTTCCTGTCAGTGTTATCCGGCCTGGTGCCGGATTTTTCTTTCCACGCTCAGGGCGTGCGAGCCGGGACCGCGCCCCACCTCAGCCAGCGACGCAGCCGCCCCGGCAACAGCGGCGCGATGCGTACCCATTCGTCCGCCCCAAAGGGGCGCAGCGCCAGCAAAGCCATCGCATAGATCAGGGGAGAGATGATCAGCGCCAGCAGCGGTGCAACCTGCCACAGCGCGCCGGTGACGGCCAGCACTACCGCCGCCGCCAGCGCCGGACGCCACAGAGCGCGGTGCCAGCCCATCGTCCCCAGTTCCTGGCGGATGATCTGATAGAAGGCTACGAACAACACACCCTCCGACAGGATGGTGATCGCCGCTGCCGCGCGGTAACTGTAGGCGGGCAGCAACAGCAGGTTGGCGACCACGTTGAAGAGCACCCCGGCGGCGAAAGCGAACATCAGGGTGCGCTGCCGGTCGAGCGCGACGATGACGTAGTTGGTCACACTGTTGATCCAGCCGATGGGAATGCTCCAGATCATGATCTGCAGCGCGATACCACCAGCAGGCAGGTACTCCGCCCCACCCAGCACGCGGATCAGCGGCGCGGCGATGAAGGTGGTGATCACCGCCACGGGCAGCGCCACCATCACCAGCAGCTTGACCGCCAGCCCGTAGTTGCGGCGCAGCGCAGCGCGGTCTTCATGAGCCTGACGCGCCATGATCGGCAGCAGAGCCATGGTCAGAAAAGCCGGGATGATGTTCAGCGCGTCGAGCCACTTGTAGGCGGTCGAGTACTGACCGACGACCGTGTTGCCGTTGATCGCCTCCATCAGCACGATGTCAATCTTGAAGAAGACTGTCGCCAGCAGGTGGTTGATCATCAGCGGCCAGCTCTCGCCGACCATCTGCCACAGCAGAGGGCGGTCGAGTCGCTCGGCAAAGACGCCGCGCGCCAGCGGACGGGCCAGCCAGCCCAGCACCGAGAGCGTCACCAGGTTGGTGATCACCGCGCCACCGGCCAGCCCCATCACGCCCCAGCCAAGCAGCAGCGTGCCCAGCCCTAACGTCACCTTGACGATGGTACTCACCGTGGTGATCGCCGCCGGATACTCGGCCTTCTCGAACGCATAGAACAGCGCTGTCAGGCCGGTGCTGATGCTGTTCGGGAGCAGGCCGATATACAGCAGCACGATCGCGGCAATGGCCTGTTCCTCCAGCGCCGGGCTGACCGTCGCCTGACGGATGGCCAGGAAGCCCAGCAAAAGCGGAATCCCCAGGGCCGACAGCGCCAACCGCAACGCTGTGCTGTTGAACAGGTAACGCGCCGCCGCGCTGCGGTCGCGGGCCACTTCGCGCGTCAACAGCGTATTGAGGCCGAAGTTGGTGAGGATGTCGAACCAGCCAAAGATGACAATGGCGTAGTAGTAGATACCCGCGTTCGCCGGCCCCAGAATGCGCAGCATGACGAAGGCAAAGGCGAAATCTATGGCCCGATTGAACAGGTTGAGCACAATGGGGGCCAGGCTGTTCTTGGCGATGCGCCGGGCGCTGTCGGCCTCGTCCTCGGCGCGATAGACCCGCCGCCACAGCCATAGCATGAGCATGAAGACGATCAGCATCCCGCTGAGGAAGGACAGGAACGCGCCCACCTGAAAGCTCGGCGGACTATAGCGGAAGCGCACCGTCCACGCGCCAGGGGGCAGACGCACGCCGCGGAAGTTGCCGTTGACCAGGCGAACCGGCGTCTCCTGCTCCTGATCCTCACCGCTCCCCCGCGGGCGAAGGAAGGCTTTCCAGCCGGGATAGTAGCTGTCGGCCAGCACCAGCCAGGACTCCACTGTCACTTCGGCCTCGACCATCACTTCGATCGGGCCATAGTGCGCGATCGGCGCGGGGACAGGATCGGCTTCGTGCTCCGGCGTCGGCCAGTAATAGACCCGATCGCACGAGTCCGCGCCGCTGAAGTCCTCGATCACCACGCGGCGCGGGTCTGCCTGGAAATCCGGGCTGTTGATGATCGTGGCGAAGTCATCGGGCGCTGCTCCGCACAGCGGCTCCGTCAGGTCGTAATAAGGCAGCGTATAGGCGCGCGGCAGGGCGTCTAAGTTTTCGTAGATGCGCACCGCCGCGTCGGTGTAGACCTCGCGCAGGCCGAGCGCCTCGGCGTCGGTGATGAGCCAATCCGTGACGATATAGCGCACGTTGAGCAAATCCAGCAGCGGCGAGGCGAGCGCCCCCGCGTTGTCCCAGGCGATGGGATCAATGCGGTTGTGCAACAAGCCACCCTGCGGCGCGATCAATCCCATGTACTCTGCGTACTGCTTGGGGATCATGCTATCGTAGCCGCGCGCATCGTGCAGGTCGTAGCGCCAGGTGCTGTTGGCGTGCAGCGGATTCTCCCCGAAGTTGATCGTGGTGTAGCGGAACGGCCCTTCCTCTGCCTGCCGATCTTGCAGCCAGCGGACGGCGTCTGGCGTGTAGTCGAGCCAGGCGGGATCGGCAGATGGGTTGAAGTCCCAGCTTGCGAACATCAGATCGAGGGCAACGACGCCCACTGCCACCGCCATCCACAGGGGAACGCCGCCCAGTTGGCGGGGCAGGCGCGCCCGGCTCCGGCTCAGCCACACCACGACGCCCGCCGCCATGACAGACAGCCCCAACCCCAGGACGTTCCAGAACTCGTAGCTATAGAACGCCCGCGCGTCCGGGAAAGCCTGAGCGGCCTTCGCCAGCCCTGTGTAGACACGCTCGATCAGGGACGCAACGGAGTCATAGAAAGCCCGCGAGAGCAGCAAGCCGCCCAGGATAGCCGCGCCGAGCGCGATCAGCCCGCCTCCCAGCCACCTCACCCAACAGGCACGCTCCGTTGCCGCCTGCCGCAGCACGTCCACGCCGAAGCCAGCCAGCGCCGCTGCGCAGAAGGTGAACGGCCACACCCAGCGGAACGGCGTATGCAACTGATTGATGTTGGGAAAAGCGTAGTACAGGGCGGCGTAGGTCGGCAGGCCAAAGGCGAAGGTTAGGGAGATCAGCGCCAGCGCGCCCAGGATCAGGCGCTGAGGGGCGCGCCCCTGTCCTGCGCCCGCGCTTCTCTGGACGGTCGCGCGACCATAGGCCAACAGTCCCACCCCGGCCAGGACGAGCGTCAGGATGCCGACATATGCCCCGCCCTCGACATAGTTCTTGATGCCGAAGTCGGTGTCGGTCACGCGGGCGAACCCATCCGCGCACTCTGCGCATGGGCGTTGCCAGTCCTGCTTGACCATCTCCCAGGTGAAGACATCGCGGTAACTGTGCTGCGCCGGATTGCCGTAGACGTTCGGCATCAGGAACTTGAGGACGTGCCGCGCGGGGAAGGCGTAGCCGCGCACCTGCTCGAAGCTGGCCGCCGCCTCGCGGAAATTGCGCGTCCCCAGTTCGTAGAGCGGCAGGAACTGTGCCGCACCCAGCCCGATCCCCAGCGCAACCATCAGCAGCAGCGACCCAGCCGGACGCAGCAACCGTCGCCAGGCGGCGCGGTCGCCCCACCACAGCACCAACAGACGCGCCGCCGCGTAGAAGGCCATGACGATCAGCGAATAGTAGGTGATCTCCACGTGTCCGGCGAAGATGTTCATCATCAGCCCCAGCGCACCGAGCGCGATCCAGGGGGCGGTCGCTGGACGGTCGCCGCGCAGAGGTCGCCGCTCGATGACCAGTTCGATCGCCAGCAACAGCAACGGCAACCAGGCCGCGCCGGAGATCATCATGGGGAAGACGACGCTGACGATGAAAAACGCGCTGAACTGATAGGCCACTCCCGCCACCGCACCCGCTGCCCGGCTGAGCCGTAGCCCACGGGCAAAGGCATACATCAGCGCGCCCGCCAGCCAGAGCTGACTGACCGTGAACCAGCCGTAGGCGCGCGGCAAGGGCAGGACATAGTACAGGATGCTAAAGGGATAGAGCGCGCCATGCTGCCCCGCCGCCAGAAAGGGCGTGCCAGCGAACTGATTCGGCTGCCACAGGGGGATGATGCCTGCCGATAGAGCGCGCCGGATGAACGACTTCCACTGGTAGTTCTGCAGCACCAGGTCAGACAGCAGGGCATTGTGAGGGATTTCCGGCACGCCGACGGCCTCGCGGGCGCTGCGCCAGGGTTCATACTGATAGAGATTGTCGGCGGGGATCAGCGTGCGGTCGCCCAGCGTGACCGGCGCGAAAAACAAGAGTGGCAGAAGCAACAGCCCTGCCACAATCAGCCCGTCGGGGAGGACTCTACGCAGCATTGCCATCCCAGGGAGCTACACCGCCGCCGGTCACGAGGCGGTGACTGGCAACCGGTCTTTGGGCGTCAGGTGCCGGTGACGCCACCACACCTGCCACACACGCAACGCCGCTTCGCTCTGCACCTTGAAGCTCATCTTGGAGCGGCCCTTCTTGCGGTCGGCGAAGTAGATGGGCACTTCGGCGGTGCGGTAGCCCAGCTTCTCGGCCACGTAGATCGTCTCCACCTGGAACACATAGCCGCTCGACCGGATGCGATCCAGGTCAATGCCCTTGAGCGCTTCGGCCCGCCAGAGCCGGAAGCCGCCGGTCGCGTCCTTGGTGTGCGTGCGCAGAATCAGGTTGACGTAGACGCTGTTGGCCCACCAGCTTAGCAGCTTGCGCCCGATCCCCCATGTCTCGTCCACGCTGCCGCCCTTGGTGTAGCGCGAGCCGACGACGATATCGCAGCCACAGGTCTGCATCTCGGCTACCATGGCCGGGATGTATTTGGGATCGTGCGAGAAGTCGCAGTCCATCTGCAGAATGTAGTCTGCGCCCCGCTCGAACGCCACGCGAAAGCCCTCGATGTAAGCCGTGCCCAGGCCGCGCTTGGCCTGACGGTGCAGCACTTCCACCCGCCCCGCATGACGGGCGGCCAGCCCATCGGCGATCTGACCGGTGCCGTCCGGCGAGTTGTCGTCTACGATCAGCACGGAAAGGTCTACCGGCAGTTCCAGCGCCAGCAGCCGTTCGACCATCGTCTCCAGGTTTTCTGCCTCGTTGTAGGTAGGCAGCACCACCATCAGCTTCATACCGTTATCTCCGCACCCTGGTACGCCGGAGAGGTACCCGATCCCTTCTCCGGAGCAGGATTCTCCCCGCCGCCCCCAATCATACCGCGAAACAGCGCATTTGTCGGCGGGCAGTCGGCTAAGGGGTGTGCTCGGATTTGGGGGCAGATTTCACCACGGAGAGCGCAGAGGCCACAGAGAAAGCACCCAGAGTTCTCGATGTTTTCCCCCTCTGCGTCCTCTGCGTCTTTGCGGTTCAAAACTATTGCCCCATAACGCGAATGCACCCTCGGCTAGGCACAGGCCAGACGTGTCACATTGTTCTCTGCCCGCCCTTGTGATCTATAATGGCGGCCATGCAACGCATCGCTGCTTTCATCTCGCTGATACTGCTGGGCGCATTGGTGTTGCTGACACCCTTGCGCCCCTCGCCTTTCGCTGCCGCCCAAAGCGACGACTCTCTGCCTCCGCCACATTTGGGCTATGGCGTGCACGTCGGCCCGCACACGACGGCCAGCCCCGCCCTGGTCGATCAGTTGCGCATGGACTGGGTGAAGGTCTACGAAGTGGGGCAGGTCGCCGCATTCAGCAACAAGCGCGTGCTCTTTCGCATGGATCTGCCCTGGCCGTCCAATTGGGAAGCGTTCCGCCTGAGCGTGCGCCAGCGGGCTACTGAGCTGGCCGCGCTGGGCGTAGATGCCATCGAGGTGCACAACGAGCCGAACCTGGCCATCGAATGGCCGCACGGCCCCAACGCCTGGGAATACACGCAGATGCTGCGCGTAGCCTATACGCAGATCAAAGCCGTCGCCCCGCAGATCATCGTCGTGTCGGGCGGGCTGGCCCCGACCATCACCACCTCCGACCGGGGCGCGATCAGCGACATTGACTATGCCGCCGAGATGCTCGACAACGGCGCGGCACAGTGGTTCGACGCCTTCGGCTATCACCCCTACGGCTACAATCAACCGCCCGAAGCTGAGCCGGACTACCACACCCTCAACTTTCGCCGCGTCGAGCTGATCCGCGCCCTGTTCGAGGAGCGCGGTATCTACGACAAGCAAATCTGGATGACCGAATTCGGCTGGCTGCGCGATCCGGCTGAGGACGGCGTCACCTGCTCCGACAGCGATCCGAACTTCGCAGGCTTCGCCTGGCTGCGCGTCTCCGGGCAGACACAGGCCGACTATACCGTCCGCGCCTTCGACTGGGCCGATCGGCACTGGCCCTGGGCCGGGCCGATGTTCCTGTGGAATCTCAACTGGGCGCTCTACCCGCCAGACATCACCCCGCTGTGCAGTCACATGCGCTGGTTTGGCCTGCTGCGGAGCGACGGGTCGCCACTGCCGGTTTTTCAGCGCGTGGCCAATATGCCGCGCCGCTTCAGCAACTATCTCCCGCGGCTGACCCTCTACGCCCGCGACATGACTGTCGAGGTTGGCATGGCCTGCGCTGGCTCGGTGCTGGTCGGTGAGTTCGTTGTGGCCAACAGCGGCTATCCGGGGACGTTCAGTGCGCAGGTAGAGGGGGTCAGTCCGCCGGGAGGTCCGGCGCTTGAAGTATATCCCCCGCGCGTTTCCAGCGGAGACACGGTACAGGTCTACGCCGACGCCACCAATCTGCTGCCAGGGCTGCACACGATCTACGTGAATGTGACGGCCCTGATCGGCGAGCAGATCGTCGCCGAGACCATCCAGGGCTATCTCGTCGTCACAGACGCTGGCGGCTGCTGAGCGTCACCCTACCTCTGCCCACCGATGACTATCGGCTAGAGGCTGTTATGAACTTTTGCGCAGTACTTTCCCCTCACCCCTGCACCCCTCTTCCCCGGTCTATACACTGCGTCGCG
>FWPU01003066.1_pt1 | contig 43534 bp, 44 predicted proteins | sample 2228361 | NCBI WGS metagenome assembly FWPU01 (sample SAMEA103939777, study PRJEB20133) | metagenome | reverse complement strand
GAGCGAAGCGAGCGGTTAATCTTCCAATTTTCAGGAATTTTTGATAAAATGAATTCGAGCGGAATTGTATAAATACACAAAAAAGTTCTGTGCCAACAATATGAAGATTATTTATCAAGATGACGACTTGATAGTTTATGATAAGACTGTCGGGATAAATTGCGATGATTTTGAAAAAAGAGTTCATCGTTTAGACAAAGATACTTCAGGAATATTTTTGGTAGCGAAAAATGACAAAGCTTTTAAGTTTTTTCAAAAACAATTTAAAAAAAGAAAAGTTAAGAAAAAATACTTTGCCCTTGTAGTAAACCATCTTAAAAACCAACAAGGAAAGATAGAAACACTTCTTGGCCGTTCGCCCAAAGATAAAAAAAAGCAAAAAGTTTATCTCCCTTTTGAACCGGACGCCAAAGGTAAAAGAAAAGCTGAAACCCACTATAAAGTTTTGCAAAGATTTAAGGATTATGATTTAATTGAGGTTGAACCAATAACGGGCAGAAAACATCAAATCAGGGTTCATTTTTCTTATCTCGGTCACCCTGTTGCCGGAGATAAGCTGTATGGCTTTAAAAATCAATCTTGTCCGAAAGGATTAAAAAGGCAATTTCTCCATGCGAATTATTTAAAAATAAAATTACCAAGCGGTAAAGAAAGAGAATTTGTATCGGAACTGTCAGAAGACCTAAAAGAAGTATTAAAAAAATTAACGCCCTTGGAAGCGTTATAAAACTAAAATGATTACAAAAATTGAAAATTTTATCAAACCTTATTTAAAAAGCGATTTACCCGACATTCGGCCCGGCGATACCGTTCGGCTTTATCAAAAAATTCCTGCCACAAGCAAAAATTTGAAAGGAAAAAACGACAGTCAAAAAGAAAAATTCCAAATTTTTGAAGGTTTGGTTATTGCCAGAAAGCACGGCAAAGAAATGGGCGCAACAATTACCCTTAGAAAGATAATTTCTGGCATTGGAGTAGAAAGAATTTTTCCCCTCCACTCCCCAAGTATTGAAAAAATAGAAGTTTTAAAGAGGGGGAAGGTTAGAAGGGCAAAACTTTATTATTTAAGAAAATTGGGCAGTAAAAAGATGAAATTGAAAAAAATTGCCATAGCGGTACCGGAAGAAAAACCAGATAATAAACTTTTAGAAGAAAAAAATCAAGAAAATTTATCCCCCCAGAGCCCTTCTGCTATTAAATGAAGCAAAGAACAAGCGATATTGCCCAGGTGGCGGAATTTGGTATACGCAACTGTTTGAGGTGCAGTGCCAGAAATGGCGTGTGGGTTCAAATCCCACCCTGGGCACAAGAATTAAACTTTCAAAAATTTTGCCAACCCAAGAGCCGCAACGCCTTCTCTCCGACTGCACTCAAAAATAAAAAGTGAAAATCCACTCAAAGAAACGCGCCAATTTATAAAATATGGTAAAGTTGCGAAAATTTTCTTTATCTTGCCTAAAAAAGTAATGGAAATATAAAAAGTTTCTTTTCCAAAAATACGGAGTTCTTTTGTTTGTCATTTTAAAAAGTATTACCAAAAATATCCACAAAGATTTATTGTTGCTAAATGTCAAAATAAAATTATCGGCTAAACAATAAGGAAAAAATGCAAAAGAAATCACTCTGCATGTTAAAGTTAAGAATAAAATTGCCGTTTCTTTTTATAAAAAGCTCGGCCTTAAAGCCTTTAAAATAATCAAAAATTATTACCAAAACGGAGAGAGTGCTTTTTTAATGAAAAAACATTTAAAGACAAAAGTTAATGAACAGGGGCCGCGTTTTTTAAATGAAATGGGCGACTAGCTCAGCGATAGAGCGTCCGCCTTACACGCGGAAGGTCTCAGGTTTGAATCCTGAGTCGCCCACCAAGATAAAAATACATAAAAATACGGAATACGGAAAGTTGGCTTTTGCTTCTTTTTTGTATATAATAATATCAAGTTCTTTAAAAAAAGGGGGGATAGATAAATGAAAAATGAAAAGTGTTTTGTAAAGGTTATTACAGAAAAAGGATTGGGAATTGTTGAAAATTGGTTGGAAAATCCTTACCAGACTGTTGTGGTAAAATTTTTCCCCTCCAAAGAGGGAAAAATTATATGGCTGGAAAAGCCAACCAAATTTTTAAGAAAAGAAGTTTTTCCTTTAACCGATTATGCCTTGGTACGGATAATTAATATAACTGGTTTGGGAATTCTTTCTAACTTACAATTTTATGACTCAGAATTATCGGCAAAAGAGATTTTTAATTGCCCCCACCCGAATAACGAAATTTTATTGCTTCTCAATCTTGGTAGTTTAACATTTCAAGTTAATTATGACCTTGGTTTGGCAATTGGAAATTATCTCTGGTTGAATCCTCGAATTGATAAATGGGATTTGGAAAAAACGGGATATACTCTTGGGTATATTAATGAAGATGAACCAACTTTGGATAAGTTTGATAGTTGGAAAGAGGAAACAGAAGGCACACTTAACGGCGGATTATTTTCTGCGATATTTTTGAATATTCCGAACAAAAAAATTATTCGCTTTTGTATTGTTGGCCCCAAACCAAAAGGCATAATTTATGAAAGTCTTTGAGATGCGCTAATCGCTTCTTGCTGCTTCATTCCTTAGATGTTTTATGCAAGTAGTAGAATATTAATAAAAGATTTCAAATCACGGAATTAAATAAAGAAGTATTAAAAAAATTAATAATTGCTTCTTAATAAGAAATTTTAACCTTGTAGCAAACCCGCACAAACTCTTGTGCGGTTTCTTTATAAATTATTGTTTATTTTATATTTGTTGACTATTGAAATTAAAAGAATTAAAATTATATTATTGAAAGTAGCCGCGGTAGCTCAGTGGTAGAGCACTGCTCTGAAAAAGCAGGGGTTTCGGTGGTTCGATTCCACTCCGCGGCACTGCAAGTGTGGTATAACGGTTATTACATCACCCCTTTTCATATGCGGGATTAGTACAGTGGTAGTACGTTACCTTGCCAAGGTAAAGACGCCAGTTCAATTCTGGTATCCCGCTCCAGTATCAAACTTTCGTCTTTTTTGGCTGCCGTTTAGGCGGCGCTTCGCGCCGCCTTATACGGGAAAACTGGCTCGCCGCGCAGAGCGCGGCTCGCCAAAAAGAGGTTCGGATTTGGTAGTATAAATGCTCCAAAGTTTCGCTTTTTAACTAAATTTTTCAATAGACCAAAAAATAAGATATTTAATCTATAAAAGTTAATTGTAATAAGATTTTAACTAATTGGAATTATTTTTTGGCTAATTTTATTAGAAAAATTTCCTAAAATCTGCCCATTTTACCACTTTTCTTTATTATTCACTGTCTTTTATGATGATATTTTAATGATATTAGATTGCCCAAGGTAAAACCTTGGATACTTTCTGTTGTCTGTTATATTCTTAATCTATTTTTCTTTGATGTCTCTTGAATATTTATTAAAATAACAATGAGCCGCGTTAGATTTAGCTATTAAGTCTGCCCAGTTCGTATTTTAAAGAGCTGCTTTTTTGTGATTGTGCAATGTGTATTTTGGGGGAGCCAGCTAAGTTAACCTACTCTAATAAGGTTATTATTTTCTGTCTCGGGTAAAGTTTTATTTATTTTTGCCTATCTTTATTTTGTATTAAGGATTATTTTTCATACATTCTTTTTTTGCTAGAAAATTCCGCAATATGCGCTTGGATAACACTTGAGGCCCTGTTCTTTTTGGCGCTATTGTGATAATCTAAAATATAAATATATGCCTTGGAAAATAAATTCAAAAACTAAAAAATTAAACAAAATTATTTTGCTGGGCAATGAAGCAATTGTCCAAGCCGCCTTAGAAGATGGAGTGCAGTTTGTCTCCACTTATCCTGGCACTCCGGCTTCGGAAATTGGCAATATCTTTTCAAAAATTGCCAAAGAGAAAGGTATTTATTTTGAATTTTCAACCAATGAAAAGGCAGCTTTAGAAAGCGGTATCGGCGCTTCTTTTTCTGGTCTAAAAACCTTGGTAGCAATGAAAAGTTTTGGATTGAATGTTTGTTCCGACAGTCTGCTGCCTTTTTGTTATAGCGGCGTCAGAGGACCATTTGTGCTTTTGACGGCTGATGACCCTTCATGTTGGAGTTCGGCTCAATCGGAACAAGATTCTAGAGTTTACGGCTATTTAGCGCATATTCCCATTTTAGAACCATCAGACCCACAAGAATGTTTTGATTTTGTAAAACTGGCTTTTGGGATTTCAGAAAGGTTTAAAATTCCGGTAATGATTAGGACAACAACCCGTGTAGCACATCAAAGCGCTGTGGTTAAGTTGGGTAAATCTGAAAGAAAAGAAATTAAATTCCTTTCAGGAAAATTTATTAGAAACCCCCAAAAATTTGTAACGATGCCGCCAAGGGTTTTGGAAATGAAAAAAGAACTTTTAGAAAAAATTGAAAAAATCAAACAATTTTCCGAAAAAAATAAAATTAACTCCGTCTTTAATAATAATTATGCCGCGACACAAAAATTACCGATTGGGCTGATAACCTCCGGTATTTCTTATTTATATGTAAGGGAAGCGTTTATAGAATTAAATTTAAAGCTGCCTGTTTTAAAATTGGGTTTTTTTTATCCATTGCCGGAGGAAAAAATTAAGAATTTCATTAAAAAGCTGAAAAAAGTTTTAATTATTGAAGAATTGGAACCTTATATAGAAAAAGAGGTTAAAAAATTGGCAAAAGAGGCAAACCCAAAACTTCAGATATTTGGCAAAAGCCATCTGCCAAGTATTGGTGAGTTAAAGCCAGAGATTGTTATTTTTGCCCTTTCTCAAGTTTGCGGTCGAAAAACGAAATTTAACTTCCAAAAACATCTTCAGGAATTTAAAAAAATTAATTTTCCCAAACGTTACCCTCAACTTTGTTCAGCTCAAATAGCTCCGCCCGGATGTCCTTACTGGCTTGTTTTTTCTGCTCTTAAAAAAGCAACGAAAGATAAGGAAGTGGTAATTGGCGGCGATATCGGTTGTTATATGATTGGCTCTCTGCCGCCCCATAATTTGTATGATTATTTATCCTGTATGGGCTCTTCAATCGGTATTGCTCACGGAATTAAAAAATCAAGCGAGCAAAAAGTTGTAGCTGTTATAGGAGACAGCACCTTTTTCCATGCCGGTATTCCAGCTTTGATAAACACCGTTTTTAATAAATCAAACCCTTTAATTATTATTTTAGACAATGAAACAACGGCAATGACAGGCCATCAACCGCATCCAGGAATTGGAAAAACAGGTTTGGGAGAAGAAACTGAAAAAATTTCAATTGAAAATATTGTTTCGGCGTGTGGAGTAAAAAATTTAAAAGTAATTGACCCTCAAAATTTTGGAGAAATGGTAAATACTATTAAAGAGTTTTTAGAAAAAAAAGAGGTTTCGGTTATTATTGCCAAAAGAATATGCGCTCTTTTGGCTCAAAAAATTAAAAAATAAAAATGAAAAAACAAATAAAAGATAAAAATTATAATATTGTTATAACCGGCATAGGCGGCCAAGGGTTAATTACTTTACTTAAAATTATTGCTCAGACAGCAAAAATTGAAGGTTATGATTTGGCAACTTCCGAACTGCACGGTTTATCACAAAGAGGAGGAAGCGTTGAAGTTCATATCAGATTTGGTAAAGAAATTTTTTCTCCTTTGGTTAGGCAAGGAGGAGCCGATTTGATAATTTCTTTGGAAGTCCAAGAATCATTAAGGGCTTGTTATTACGCCTCAAAAGAAAGGGGGACTATATTTTTAATTAATGATGCTTCCAGTTATATTGGAGAGGCAGAAAAAAATTTTTCACGAAAAAGAATTATTAAAACTATCCAAAAATTTTCTCAAAAAATAATTTTAACTAATGCCTCCTATATTTGCCAAAAAGAATTGGGCACCTCGTTGGTGGTTGGCGTTTATCTTGTGGGATGGCTTGTTTGCCGCAAAATTCTGCCGCTTAATTTATCCTCAATTATTTTAGCAACCAGAGAAAACATTCCAGAAAAATTTTTAGAATTAAATCTCAAAGCAATTGAATTGGCTGATAAATATGACAAAATTTAAAAAAATCGTTTGTTTGGGTGGCGGAAATGCAATGCCAAAAGCGGTACTTGCCGGATTAAAAAAATATCCAATTAAAATCTCAGCTATTTGCGCCATGCTTGATTCGGGCGGGTCAGCAGGTAGATTAAGAGAAGATTACAAAATTACTTCACCCGGCGACGTCAGAAGAGCTTTTTTAGCTTTGGCCAATACTTCGCCAGTTATTGAAAATCTTTTTAATTATCGCTTTGAGGCAGGAGATTTAAAAGGACATAATTTTGCTAATCTTTTTATCACCGCCCTAGAACTTTCAACTAATAATTATGAAAAAACTTATCGTGTTATAAAAAAATTTTTAAACGTTAAACATGAAGTGTTGCCTATTACCCTTGATAATTCGGAAGTTTTTGCAATTTTAGAAAATGGAAAAGTAATAAAAGGAGAAACTAACATTGATAACCCAAAACACGATGGCAATGTGAAAATTAAAGAAGTTTATTTAAAACCAAAAGCTAAAATTTATTCTAAAGCAGCCATAGCGATTGAAAATGCAGATTTAATAGTTATTGGTCCGGGAGATTTATATTCTTCTTTGGCTCAAATTTTATTGACCGAAGGGGTAAGTAAAACTATTAAAAAAAGTAAAGGAAAAATAATTTATATCTGTAATTTAATGACCAAATACGGCGAAACAAATAATTTTACCGTTTTAGATTTTACAAAAGAAATTGAGAAATATTTGGCAAGAAAGGTTGATTATGTGATTTACAACACGGCAAAACCAACCAAAAAAAGATTGTTTTCATATAGAAAAAAGCATCCCGAATTATTAGAGTTAGTCTGCTTTGATAATAAAAATAACTATGTTCTAAGCGGTTCCCAAAGAAATCACACAAAGTTTATTGGCAAAAATCTTCTAACCCCAAAAGGCGAAATAATTCATGACCCCCAAAAAGTAGCAAAAATAATATTACAAATAGCTAATTTTTAAAAATATGCAGTCAGTTATTTTGGCAGCCGGCCAGTCAAGCCGCTTTTGGCCCTTAAACGAAAAACACAAATCTCTTTTTGACATAATGGGTAAATCCCTAATTTGTTATACTCTGGAAAATCTGAAAAAAGTAGGGGTGAAAGAGGTTATTATTGTTCAAGGAAAAGGGAGGGATATTGAAAAAAAATTAAAAACGTGCTCACTCCCGCGTTTCAGTAAAGGGATAAAATTTGTGTTGCAAAAAACCCCCCTTGGTACGGGTAATGCAGTTATCTGCGCCAAAAATTACTTAAAAGAAAAATTTTTGGTTTTAAACGGTGATGATTTTTACGAAGCAAAAGATATAAAAAATTGCCTGTTAAAATTTCCAGCCCTTTTAGTTAAAGAAGTAAAAAAACCTTTGTTTTTTGGCGTAATTGTTCCAGAGAAAGATTACATTAAAGAAGTAATTGAAAAACCAAAAAGACCAAAAAGTAACCTTGTTAATGCCGGTTGTTATTTTATTTCAAAAAAAGATTTAACAGAAAAGATAAAAAAATCTCCCCGAGGGGAATACGAAATAACAGATTATATTAAAAAAATAATCAAAAAAAAGAAAGTATACTTCTTTAAAGCGAAAAATTGGATTCCCTTGTCGTACAGTTGGGACCTTTTTAATATTAATGAATTTTTATTGAAAAAAATTAAAACAAAAATTAGGGGAAAAATTGAAAAAAATTGTTGCCTTAAGGGACCAATAATTATTGAAAAAGGAACAATTATAAAAAGCGGAACATATATTGAGGGTCCAGCTTATATTGGGGAAAATTGTCAAATTGGACCAAATTGTTTTATTAGGGCTTTTACTTCTATTTCCAATAATTGCCAAATTGGTCAAGCGGTTGAAATTAAAAATTCAATAATTTCCCGCGGCTCTAAAATTGCTCACTTGAGTTATGTAGCAGACTCGCTTATCGGAGAAAATTGCAATTTGGGAGGTGGTACGATTATGGCTAATTTAAGGTTTGATGAAAGAAACATTTATTGCCGAGTTAAAGAAAAATTAATTGATAGCGGCAGAAAAAAATTCGGCGCGGTTTTGGGAAATAATGTTAAAACCGGCATAAACGCTTCTTTAATGCCTGGCGTTTTTGTCGGCTCCAATGCTATTGTTGGCCCTCATTCTTTGGTAAAAGAAAACATTGAAAATAATCAAATTTTCTATACAAAATTCCAAAAGACGATTAAAAAAAAGAATGCGCTTTAGTATCTTTGAAAAGGAAGAAATAATCCAAGGAATTTCCGATGTTTCTTTTGGCTCAATAACAAGAAATAAAAGAAATAGAGCGATAAAATTTTTAAACTCGCTGGGTCATAAAATTAGCGTTAAAAATTTGGTTTGGGCAGAACAGGTTTTTGGCGCAAAAGTTCATCTCTGTAAAGTTGTAGACTCTGGCAGCACAATTAAGGAGGCTGACGGGCTTGTGTCCAACATCAAAAATCAGGTTTTGGTTATTGTTTCCGCCGACTGCGTGCCCATTTTGCTTTTTGACCCAAAAAATAAAGTTGTTGCCGCTTTGCATGGTTCAAGAAAATCGCTGGTTAAAGGAATTATTAAAAACGCTGTCGGTAAAATGGTTTCCAATTTTGCTTGCGAACCAAAAAATTTTTTAGTCGGTATTGGCCCACATATCAGGAAATGCCACTACTGGCTGAGGGAAGGAACTTATAAAATTTTAAGAAAAACAAAGTTTAAAAAATATTTTATTCCAAAAAAAAGTAAAACCTATTTTGATTTAAATAAATTGGTTTTTGATGAGCTTTCTACCGCCGGAATAAAAAGAAAGAATATTGAAGATTGCGGTATTTGCACTTACTGCTGTTCAAAAAAATACTTCTCTGCCAGAAAAAAGGAAGTGTCTGATAAAATTTACAAAGAAAAATACTCAACCTTCGCCAGTTTTATTGGTTTGCCTAAAAATCAACAATTGTAGAAAAATTCAAAAATATAAAATTATGAGAATTTTAAAGAATTCTCCGCATCAAACAGCTTTAATGGCAATTAAAAAGGGGAAGGTTTTGGTGTGTCCAACAGATACCGTTTATGGTCTGATTTCTGACGCTACGAACAAAGCGGCAGTTAAAAAATTATTTCAAATTAAAAAAAGAAAAATGAATAAACCCCTGCCGATTTTCGTTAAAGATATCAAAATGGCAAAAAAACTGGCTCATATTAATAAAGAACAGGAAAAATTCTTAAAAAAAGTTTGGCCCGGAAAGGTAACCGTTGTATTGAAAAGAAAAAATCATTATCAGCTTTACAGAATTAACCAAAAAACAATAGGTTTGAGAATCCCAAAACACAAACTAATTTCTTGGCTGCTTAAAAAAACAAATAAACCTTTAACCGGAACATCGGCAAATATCTCTGGGAAACCGGCCTCAACTAAAATTAATGAAGTATTAAGGCAATTTAAAAACAAAAAATACCAACCTGATTTAATAATCAATGGGGGCAAATTACCAAAAAGCCGACCGTCAAAGGTGGTTGATTTAACGGGTAAAAAAATAAAAATTTTAAGAAAATAAATGGATTATTTTCTTTTCTCGCAGATTAATCAATTAGCTTTAAAATATTTTTGGCTGGACCTCTTGGCTATTTTTTTTGCCAGTTATTTTGAGTATGTTTTAATTTTTTTCCTTTTATTATTTTTAATTAAGAGTTTTAAAAAATACTGGCCGATGGTAATCTATGGCTTTGTGGCCGGCATTTTTGCCAGATTTCTTATTGTTGAACTTATCAGGTGGTTTTGGCCAAGACCCAGACCCTTTGTTGAAAATAATGTTAATATGCTTTTAAATTACAACCCCTCACTAGCCTCTTTCCCCTCAGGCCACGCTGCTTTTTATTTTGCCATAGCTGCTGTGGTTTATTTTTATAATAAAAAAGTTGGTCTTTTATTTATTCTTGCCAGTTTTTTAATATCTTTTGCTCGTATTTTTGCCGGGATACACTGGCCATCAGATATTATCGTTGGCTCTTTATTTGGTATTATTTCTGGCTGGTTAATTTGCAAAATTTTTAAAAAAAATATAAATTAAAAAAATAAACAGAACTTTTTTAAAAATGATATTTCCAAAGAACCATCTTTTTGTTTTTGTTAGTAAAAACTTTTTTAATTATTCGCAGTTTCTACCAATTAAGAAAAGTTGAACTCAACTTGTCTTGCGCTTTTTAACTACTAATTAATAAAATAACCGCTCACTCCTCGTGAGCGGCCGATGAATAATTCTCAAGTATTTTCAATGCAAGTTTTTGCAAAGAGGGAAAGTTCTTTCCTTTTCTCTGGAAGAATACAAAACACCTTTCATCAAGATTTATTAAATAGGGAATCAATTCTTCAATTCTTTCTACAATATCCGGCTCATGCCGAATTTGGTAAAGCAAAGACCTCGCAAGATTATATTCTTGCTCAACATCTTTAAGAAGAAATCTACTGCTTTTCCTTTTCATTTTTTTTATCTCCTTTTAAGGTGCCTAATTTAAAGATATCATATTTTATCTTCAATGTCTATGCGTGCGTTTTTTTAATTTGCAATTTATGATTTGCTGTTTTAAAATATTATTATAAGTTTTCTAGAAATATTGAATAAAAAATTTTTTAATAAAAATTTATCTACCAATAATAAAGCAATTAAAAAAATAAAAATCTGCCGAAATTACTATCGGTTATATAAGGACAGATTTTAACTAGGTGAAAATTGATTTCCATGTTCACACCAATTTTTCTTACGATGGATGTTCCTCTCCGCAAGAGGTAGTAGATGCGGCAATTGAAAAAAAGATTGATTGCATCTGCATCACCGACCACCGAGAAATTAAAGGAGCGGTTGAGGCCATGAAATACTCTTTTGATAAAAATCTTTTGGTTATGCCGGGGATTGAAATTTCAACCAAATCGGGCGATATTCTGGGAATTAATGTTAAAAAGATAATTCCCAATGGCTTATCAGCTAAAGAAACAATTAGAGCTATCCGTCACCAAGGAGGCATTGCCATAATCCCCCATCCTTTTAGATGGCCATTTAACAATTTTAAAAAAGGACTTGAAAAATTTTTACTGTCTGACGGCATTGAAGTATTTAACTCAATGGTTCTTGGCTTTCTTAATAAAAAAGCTTTTGATTTTTCAAAAAAGTATAACCTACCCTTTACCGCCGGTTCTGACGCTCACAAAGCCGAATTTATTGGTCGGGGATATCTGAAAATTCCCGGAGAAAATCTTTCAGAAGAAAAAATTTTGGAAGAAATAAAGAAAAAAAGTGGGCAAGTTTCAGGAAAAATTCTTAATTTTCGCGAACTAATAAAAAACCTCTCAAAAGTAAACTTAAAAGAGTGGCTTAAAGAATATTTTCGTTAGAAAGTTTTTAACCACAAAATTCCATTTTTCTCACCATTTTAGATTTTTTGAAGTTTTGTTTTTGTTTTTCATTGTCAAATAAGAATTTTTACAAAAAACTTTTTAAGGAAGATTCTTCCAAAACGATAAAACCAGATATTCCTTAAAACAGGGTTTCCTGACGGGAAACTGTTTTTTGCTCACCCTGAGAGAATATTTTTATTTTGCCGTAAACGCCGTCATAACCGGGCTCAATGTAAACCCTGCCCTCCCTCACCCTCATTATGCCTTCGGTAATTTCGGCTAAAGTTGCTTTTTCTAATTCTGAACGAGGGACATTAATTAAAACATTAAATTCAGAATTAAATTTATCAATAAGATTTTTATATTCTGTTTCAACTTGTTTGGCGCCCGGCATTACTTGTAATGCGTCAGCGATAATTTCTGTTAAAGGAATTAAACTTTTAAAAGGGATAGCGCCTTCGGGTTTAAAACCTTCTGGTCGATCGGCTAATTCTTCAACCCTGCTTAAAACGCCAATTGTTAGAGGTTTGTTGCAGTTGGGGCAGATATTTCCCGATTTTTTTGACTCTCGGGGCGACAAGCTCACTCCGCATAATCTATGGCCGTCATAATGATACTTTCCTTCCTCGGGAAAAAATTCAATCGTCTGTATCAGTCGCAAATTGTCAGAAAACGGCCCGTTTATATGCCGTTTTTTCCCACCATATTTTATTGCGTCAATAATTGACTGATAGTTTAATTGGGAACCTTCAAAAACGTTGGCTTCACGACCTATTTTGGAAGGCGAATGGGAATCGCTATTTGAAATTAATGTAATCTTATCAAGGGCTGATAGACGCCAATTCATTTGAGGGTTACTACTTAATCCTGTTTCTATTGCGTAAATATATCTTGAATAATCTTCAAAACATTCTTCTATGGAATCAAATCCGGATTTAGAGCCAAACACAGAAAACCACGGCGTCCACGCATGGGCCGGAACTATTAAACAATCTTGAGAAATATTTAAAACAATTTTGGTTAACTCCTTAGCGTCCAATCCTAAAATTGGTCGACCGTCGGCTTTTAAGTTGCCAATCCAGCCCAAATGGATATTAATTTTTTCTACAACATCAAAAGAGGGGGCAAAAATAATAATGTGAATTTTCCGAACCCGATTTTTGCTCGAGTAAATGCAACTAACCTCGGTGGTAAGGATAAAAAAAGTTTGACTATCAAAGTTTTTTAATTTAAATAGGCCCGTTTCGGCCGGTTCTAATTTTTCTTTTAAATTTTTAAACCATTCAGGATGCGTAAAGTCCCCCGTACCCAGAACTTTTATTCCTTTAATTTTCGCCCACTTATCTAAACTCTCCAAGTTCATTTCTCGGCTGGTGGCTCGGGAGTATTTGCTGTGAACGTGAAAATCGGCAATGAATTTCATTTTGGTTAATTTGTTTATTTATTTTTTACTTACTAATAAAGTGAGGATTTTTTAATAATAATTTTGTAAATATTTTCAATAAAATATCCGCCGGCATAACCCATAAAAAAAACCAAAATAAATAAAAAGAGGCCAAAAAAGTAAAACCCAATTCTTTAAACAGCAGCGGCAGCCATCACTCCAACTAAACCAGAAGAAACATCATTACCAAAAAATAACAAATCTCAAATTTTACATTCTTGTGGGAAAATTGATGCTTGATAAACCAACAATCCCCTTGAGTACTCTGGCGCCAAATACTGCCATAAAAATAAAAAAATATATATTATTTTATTGCTCGGCCTTTAAATTTTCAAGCGTATCTTCGGGAATAATCGGCCTTTGATTCTCGGGGGTCCTTCCAGGATACCTCCAAGCGCTAATAATTTTAATTCTTTTTGATGCTCCTTGAGGTTTTTCATCATTTATACTCTTGGTCTGTTTAATAAGAGTCGGCTTTTGATTTTTAGCTTTTGATTTTACTATCTGATACATCATCCATACTTCACCGGGATGTTTTTTTGTGCCGGCAACTTGCATATGAGCGATTGTGCCCAAAACTATTCCCTCTTCTCTTCTGTCTGGTTTTCTTAAAATCCGCATAACCCTCTTTTGTGAAAACCGATAATAACGCATTTTTTCTTTTGCGTGTTTGGTCCAAAGAATCTCTTCATTTTTTTTGTTGGTTTTGAATCGTTTATTTTTTAAGTTTTTAGCTGGTTCATTAAAATTCATAGCGCAAATAAATCCAAGTAAAATAACAAAGAGAAATATGGAGACATACCGTTAAAATGTTTAAATAAAAAAGATGGCTCAAGACAATAAGTATATTTATTTTAACTAAAAGCCAAAAGTTATATCTCGCGAAAATTATATCTCGGAAACTTTAATAAAATTATTCTTTTTTTGGTTCCCGGCGCGTCTTGCCAAACATTTTATCCTCAACCAACCTTAAAGCGGCTAAAATTCCAATTGAAAGCAGGCTAACAAAAATAGCCGCAAAATAAAGTTTAACCCCCACAGCCGCACCAACAGCTGCAGTAACCCAAAGCCCAGCGGCTGTAGTTAAACCCTCTATATGAAAACCGCGGAAAATAATCAATCCTGCTCCAAGAAAACCAACTCCCAAAACTATTTGACCGATTATTCTGGTTGGGTCAAAATCAATGTTTATGTGGCTGGCAAACTGCTTAAAAACCTCAAAAGAAATTATAGTAAAGAAAGCTGCTCCCAAACACACTAAAGAATAGGTACGCAATCCTGCTTCTTTTTTTTGACATTCTCGTTCTAATCCAATTAATGCCCCCAACCCAGTAGCCAAAAGTAACTGGATAATAATCTCCATAACTTTTCCAAATTTAACCTTATCTCAATATATCTCAACTTTAAATTTTAATTATTAATGCGTTTTTAATAATTAATGAATAAAAAGAAGAGATAAAACAGAGATAAATTATTTTGTTTTATAATCTGTAAACCTTGTAGCCCTCTCTTACTTTTTGCTCAACTTTTAAACCAACCGAATCGCCACTTTTTGCTTCTTGTACCTTACGATGATCAATTTCCATTGAATCTACGGTCTGGGTAAAATCAGTTTCTCCGCCCGAAATACGAATAGTATCTCCTACCTTTAATTCGTCGGATAGTTCAATAACCGCCACTTTGATATTAGAAAAATAATGGCTAACTTTCCCAATTAATTTTCCCTCTTGGGGAACGGATGTTTCCTCTGGCATAATTAACGCTATAAAATTTTCCGATTTTCAAGGTTTTCCTTGAAAAAAATAATTTTTTTCAAGCTCGACCTTTGTCTGCTTAAAGTTAGGGGGGTGCCATTTAAGCACCAAATAAAACAATTTAAATTTCTTTACTATTTTCTTTAATGAAAATAACCAAGCTAAATTGCGCCAAAAAAGCAATTGTCTGCCTTATTTTACTATAGCAAAAAACGACCAAATTAAAAACAGGAAGAGGTCTTCCCGTTTTTAAATGAGGGGGTCAGAACTAATGAACTTGGTCAACCGATCGCTGGAATCGGACCTATCCAGGGATATCCTTTTAACCTCCTTCATTAATTTCTGTTGTCCTTAGAGAATTACATCTCGCACCCCCTCATTTTAAAGATTAATTACAACAAGAAACTTTGTCAAGCCATTTTTATCCCCAAAAATCCCACAATATTTTCACTTGTAACTCAGATATTTATTTTGGTGCTGTATTCTTAAAATAGCTCCGCATTTTGCCGCCAAAAACAACACAAAGCTCCTAAAAATTCTAGGAAATTCCAAACTAAAAGCCGAAAGAACGATTTGACAATTTTAGGTCTTTCTTTAGCGGCAATTCTTTTAGCTCAACGAATTAAGCTTCATTAGTTATGAAAAAACTTTTTCCCCTCAAAGGAAATCACTAATTGATTTTTAGGCCAAAAACTCCCCCCAATTTATTAGCCGCCGCTTGCAACAGCTGTGAACAAAACGATTTGTGATTTTCTCACTAGTGCCCCCGACAGGAATTGAACCTATATCTGAAGCTCCGGAGGCTTCTGTTTTATCCGTTAAACTACGGGGGCAAAGTCAAATAAAAAGAATGTTTATTTCTCGGCAATTAAATAAATATTTTGCCGATTCCCTTTATCGTTCTTTACTGTCCCCATTTCTTTAATGCTCAAACCGCTCTTTTTTATTAAATTTTCTAATTCTCTTTTGGAAAAACAATGATAATACAATTTAACCTTTCCGGCCCAGGGATCAAAAATATCTTTCCAGTCCAATTTAGATTTTCCAATAATCTTCAAAATTGTATACTTAAATAACAGATATCGTTGTTTTGGCTGAAGAAACCTCCAAACAGTTAGAATTAAAAATCCTCCCGGCTTTAAAACTCTTTTTGTTTCTTTTAGAAATTTTAACCTGAATTCTTGTGCCGGAATATGATGGAAAACGGCAATACTGTAGATTTTATCAAAAGAATTATCGGGGAAGGGTAAATTTAAAATGTCGGCCGCCAGAAATTTTCCACGGGGGTAAGATTTTTGGGCAATATCAATCAATTTTTCGCAGCTGTCTATCCCGAGATAATCAACGCCTCTTTGCTCAAACAATCCAAACCACCTACCGTTGCCGCATCCCAAATCTAAAACCTTTTCTCCAAACGTCAAATAATCGTCAAATAAAAATTTCATTTCTTCCCAAATATCTCTTCTGGTTCTTGCAAAATCTTGAGCAATCAGGTTATAATCTTGACAAGTTTTTCTGAGTAAATATTCGGCATATTTTTTTTCCATAACCCCACAAGCTCATGCGAATTTACGAATATTAATTATGAAAAATCTAAAAATTATTATAAAGCGACTTTTAGAAAGTAAAATAAAAACTCCGGCCGATTTGGCTTCGTTTAAAAGAAAAATTTCCAAAAAATATAAAATTCCCTGTCCAAGCAATATTGAGCTATTAAGAGCTTATCATATATTAGTAAAAAAGGGAATAATTCAAAAATCAGAAAAAACTGAAAATATTCTTAAAACCAGACCTATTCGTTCACTCTCTGGAATTGTTAATGTTTCGGTTTTAACAAAACCCTATCCTTGTCCGGGAAAATGCCTCTATTGCCCGCAAGAATCAGGTATTCCAAAAAGTTATCTCTCTGGAGAACCGGCGGTTGAAAGAGCAAAAACTTTAAATTACGACCCCTTTTTGCAGGTTAAAAAAAGAATTGAAACATTAAAAGCGGGGGGGCATCCTACCGAAAAAATTGAATTAAGAATAGTCGGCGGAACATGGAGTTATTATCCAAAAAAATATCAAACCTGGTTTATTAAAAGATGCTTTGATGCCGCCAACGAAAAACTAATTCGGAAAATAAATACCACGGCATCTATTTTCCGGCAACTGCTTTCTGCTCAAAAATTAAATGAAAAAGCTACACACCGCATTGTTAGTTTGTCTATTGAAACACGGCCAGATTTTATTAACAAAAGAGAAATTAAACATTTAAGAAAATTAGGAGTAACCATGGTTGAATTGGGAGTACAGACAATTTATGATGATATTTTAAAATTAAACCTGCGAGAACACACGGCAAAAGAAATAATTAAGGCCACCAAACTCTTAAAAGATGCTGGTTTTAAAGTTTTATATCAAATGATGCCAAACCTGCTTGGTTCAAATCCAAATAAAGACCTTGAAATGTTTGAAACACTTTTCAAAAACCCTGATTTTCAACCGGATTATTTAAAAATTTATCCCTGTATTTTGTTAAAAGAAGCCCCGCTTTATAAGTGGTGGATAAAAGAAAAATATAAACCTTATCCGGAAAAAACCTTAATTAAACTTATCAAAGAAATCAAAAAGAAAATTCCTTATTATGTTAGAATCCAAAGAATTGCCCGAGATATTCCCTCCCAAAGGATTGTTGCTGGAACTAAAACATCCAATTTAAGACAAGTTATCCATCAAGATATGCAAAAAGAAGATTGGAAATGTAAATGTATCAGATGCCGAGAGGTAAGAAAAAATTACAACCCAAAAGAAAAAATATATTTGTTTAGAGAAAATTACAACGCTTCGGCTGCAAGAGAAGTATTTTTAAGTTATGAGAATAAAAATAGAACAAAGCTTTACAGTTTATTAAGGCTTCGCATCTCCAATCTAACATTAAAAGAATCTAGCCCGACTTTTTCGGTGTTGACGGAAGCGGCGATAATTAGAGAAATTAAAACTTTTGGAGAATTGGTTCCTGTTGGTATTAAAAAAATTGCTCCTCAGCATCGTGGTCTGGGTAAAAAACTAATTAAAGAGGCGGAAAAAATCACTAAAAAAGAATTTGGTCTAAATAAAATTGCCGTCATTGCCGGTATTGGTGCAAGAGAATACTTTAAAAAACTTGGCTATAAATTAAAAAATACCTATATGGTAAAAAAATTTAAATTTTTTTGATATTTCTTAAAATCTTTTAAAAATTTTTTTGATTTTTAAGAAACAAAGGGTCTCGTTTGGCGATAAGTTGGAAAATAAAACTTTCTTTATCAGGGGAATAGTTAAAAATCTACCCTATAAATATAAAATGAGGCAATATAATAAAATTGCTCTGGAAAGTTTTTGCTCTCCAAGAATAAACGCTTTAAGGGTCTTTTTGGTTTAGAAATTTTTCTTTAAGACCGCTTTTGATCTTATTTATTTTTTTCCAATTTAAATCAATAAATTTCCGTGACATTCTAAAACCCAGTATCTTCTTTTTTTGTCGCTTTAAAGAACTTTTTTTCACGCTTTGGCTAATTTAAGTAATTGTTTTACTTTGTCTGTTTTTTCCCAGGTAAATTCCGCTTCTTCTCTGCCAAAATGACCATAGCAAGCGGTTTTTTTGTAAATCGGCCGCAAAAGATTTAATTGTTTGATAATCCCGCCGGGCGACAAATCAAAAACTTTGGGAATAATTTTTAATATTTTTTCTTCTGAAATTTTATTTGTACCGTAAGTATCAATACTCAACTCTGTTGGTTTTATCCCGCCAATCACATACGACAACCGAACCTGACATTTTTCAGCAAAACCGGCTGCTACAATGTTTTTAGCGACATAACGAGCCATATAAGCGCCTGACCGATCAACCTTGGTGGGGTCTTTTCCTGATAAACCACCGCCCCCCGGAGAAACTGCTCCGCCATAAGTATCAACAACAATTTTTCTGTTTGTCTGACCGCAATCAGCCATCGGTCCTCCAATTACAAATCTACCGGTATTATTAATATAATACTTTGTTTTTCTCGTTAAAAAAACCTGACAAACCGGTGCTATCACCTTTTCTTTAATAGCTTTTCTTAATTTTAAAGTGCTAATATCGGGGTCATGTTGAGCGGCAATAACAACAGAATCAAGAAAAACAGCTTTGTTGTTTTCATAAACCAAGGTTACTTGACTTTTACCGTCTGGTCGCAACCATGGTAAAATTTTCTCCCTTCTTACTTCGCTTAACTTTTTAACTAATTTATGAGCTAACATTATTGGCAAAGGCATTAATTCGGGGGTTTCAGTGCAAGCAAAACCAGAAACAAAACCCTGATCACCTGCACCTTGATTTTTTGTGCCGGTTTTTCTCACCCCTCGGGCAATGTCTGGCGATTGCTCATGAATTGCATTAAAAACAGCCAAAGACCGATAATCAAATCCATAGGTTGGTTTGTTATAGCCAATCTCTTTAATAACTTCTCTAACTAAATTATTTACATTAACCCAGGCAGAAGTGGTAACCTCGCCACCAACCACCACATATCCCATACCCAAAGCAATTTCACAAGCAACTCTTCCATATTTGTCTTGTTTTAATACTTCATCTAAAAAAGCGTCGGCAATAATATCGGCGCATTTGTCTGGATGACCCTCTGTTGTTGATTCTGAGGTTAAAAAATATTTTCTCATTATCTTAAAATTCTACCCTTATATAAAGTAACTAACTTCGGGCAGACAATTATTTTAAAAACTCATCAAAAAAACAATGAGGCGCAATTTTCCTTAATTTTTCTAAAGTTTTTTCTTTCTCCTCTTTTGTTTTCGTTGTCAAATATTTTTCTTTCAACTTTTTAATTTTTTTTCTTCTTTTTTGTTTTAATTTTATAATAAATTTTCTTCTTTTGTCTGAAACCTTACCCATAGACCTTGATTAACCTTCTTTGGGCTTTAACTTTTTCTTGATTAGAAACTTTCGCTTTTTTAATTCCTCTTTCCATAATTTCTAAAAGTTCACAATAAGTGGTTCTATCGATCGGATAGGGAATATGATCCTTCCCCCCTACTGTGAATGAGTATCTTGCTGGATCCTGGTAACTTGGCTTTGCTCCGTAAATTATTTCCGACACCAAAGATAATGCCCTGATTGTTTTTGGCCCAACACCTTTTAATGATAAAAATTTTTCAAAAGTTTCTGGATTTTGCGAGTGGGCAAAAAAGATAGTTTTTTCCAACCTTTTTAAGTCAAATTTTTCTTTTTCCACCGGGTGATGATAGAATTCCATATCTTTCAATTCTATTTCTACAAAACCAGGAATTCTCTTTTGTTTAACCAAAGAATTTTCAGAATTATTATAAATATACGGTTGCCTTTTTTTGTCAATGCTTTTAAGAACAGTTTTTATGTTTTTCAAAAATTTCTTTGGTTCCTCGCAAACTTGAGCCAAACTGATTTTTCGATTTTCATTACTTTCTTTGGCGGTTAAATTTAAGGGATTTTTTATTTTTGCCGCAGAAATAATACCTGAATGCGGCTCTTCAATAAAATTCAATTTATCTTCATTTTGCCCAAGGCCGTCTGATAGCCAGTGATAACGGCGGGCGGTTTGATTGTTAATGTTCATCCCTTGCTGAATGACCGCCCAATTTCCAGATTTTGTAAATAAAAAATTGTGCTGGTAGATTTGATATCCATCCTGGACAAGCGAAGAATCAATTTTTGCTGTCATCTTTGAGGCATAAACTAAATCAGGAGCGAAAGAAAACTGTCTAGAAATTCCATAAGCGGTAATTTCTTCTGGTGTTTTTCTTGATTCTCTTTTGCCGCCGCAAACGTAAATACCCAATTGATCCTGAATATCAAAAAGACCGGCTTTTAGAGCACCCAAAGTTGTAACCCCCAGACCGCTGCTGTTCCAATCAAAACCAAGCACACATCCCAAACTTTGAAACCAAATAGGATCAGAAAGTCGTTTTAAAAACTCTTCTGCTCCAAATTCTTCAACAATGGCAATTGTAATCCCTCGCCCCAATCTCTTCATTTTTTCAAAAAGCCATCTCGGGCAGCGACCGTAATCCAGTGGAATCGTGGCAATTCCTGTTTTCATATTTTAATTTTATCAAAATACTAGTTTTCTGTCATCCTAACTTTTATCAGGCTAATTGTTTATTTTTAAATAAAAGAGGGTGGTTAAATAAAAATTTCTTCTCGCTCTTTTAGAATTGAGGTTTCTAATTTTTTTATTTTTAATTTTTTTTCAATTAATTTAATTGTTTCCAGCTTCGCCTGGGTAGCAGGATGTTTGGGAACAAAAAGTTGACAACAATCTTCTTGGGGTAAAATAGAAATCTCATAGCTTCCGATTTTTCTAGCAAGCTTAACTATTTCCTGCTTGTCCATAGCAATTAAGGGACGAAAAATAGGGATTTTAACTGCTTCTTCAATTACCCTTAAATTAGGAAGGGTTTGAGAAGAAACTTGGCCCAATGACTCACCGGTAATAATAGCTTCGCTTTTTTCAATTTTAGCGATTTTTTCTCCTAAGCGAGACATTGATCTTCGGTAAAGTAAAATTAAATATTTAGAGGGTGCCTGCGTTTTTAGGTGAATTTGAACTTTTTGAAAAGGAACGAGAATTAATTTGCTTTCTAATTGATAATTATTTAATTTTTCAATGATTTTACAGCATTTTTCAATGCTTCTTCGGGAAACTAAAGGAAAGCTATGGAAATGCAAAAAAGTAACCCTGCACCCTCTCTTCATTAACAAATAAGAAGAAACCGGCGAATCAATTCCGCCCGATAAAAAAGAAATTGCTTTCCCGGCGGTTGAGATTGGCAAACCGCCAAGTCCTAATAAATTTTTAGTAAAAACATAACTATCTTTTTCTCGGACTTCAATAGAAATTTTTTTTAGAGGATTTTTTAAATCAACTTCTCCTTTAATGGATTTGCCAATTTCTTTTTCCAAATCCCGGCTAGAAAAAGGATGTCTGCCTATTTTTTTTACACGAACAGCAAATGTTTCGTCTTTTTTTATATAATTTTTAAACTCTTTGCGGCAAAAACTTTTTATTTTTTCTAAATTAGCTGTTCTTAAATGATAAACGGGTGAAAAAGAAACGATGCCAAAAACCATTTTTAGCGTTTTAAGAGTTTTTTTCTCTTGTTGGGTTGAAATAAAAATTCTCCCCCTTTCCTTTCTAATTTTAAAATAAATTTTTGCTCTTTTAAGGATTTGAGTAATGTTTTTAATTAGTTTTTTTTCAAAATTTTTAAAAACAATGTTAGATTTTAAAAAAATTTCCCCGTAACGAACGAGGATTTCTTTATAAATTTGCATAAAACAAATAATTATTAAGTTCGTGAAATTCTTATTAATCCCGAACAGGGAATAATTTTAATTCCTCTTTTTTCTAATTCGTCTAAAAATAGATTCATCCCCAGAGAATCAGAAGAAATATGGCCAGCGATGACCACATTTAAATTTGCAGCTTCCGCCTCTTTTTTGTGTTCTTCGGAAATATGCATTCCGACAATTGTTCCGATTCCGGCAATAGCCATTTTTTCATAAAGTTTGGGAGATCCTTCGGTGCCGCCGGTAACTTCTGAAATAGCGATTTTGCCGCATCTCCTGGCGGGATCGCCAACAAATATCTTCGGTCCTGCCCCAATCTTTATTGCTTGTTGATATTCTGGAATTTCTTTGAAAAGATTTAACAAGTCCTCCAGTCTCATTAATCCATCTTTTTTATCAACTTTTTCTTTTAAAAATTTGGCGGCTAAATTATCGCAAGTTGTATGAAGGCACATTAAATTGAATCCTAAAATCTTTGCTGCATCTACTGTCCTTTGGTGATTGCTAGCATTAATACCGCGAGCCACCTCATCAATTCTTTCTTTCATTAGTCCTTCGGCTATATTTATTGGTACGCCATATTGATTTAAAACATCACACTGTAATTCCATTACTTCGTGTAAATTAGCTAAACCCTTCCCCAGGGGGTGATGAGAAATAATTAAATCTACTTTACCAATTTCTTTTGCTAATAAAATTTCGGCTGGTTCAATATCAATGCCCACTAAAATTTTTTTTATTTCTTTATCTTGAGCAATATGCAAAATTCGAGAATCAGAATAAGGATTTTTTAAACTTTCCAAATCAAATTCCTTTTTTTCGTCGGCAGAAAGCTTCTCGTATTTTTCTTTTCTTCTCTGTAAAAGTTTATCAATTGCCTCTCTTCCCCGGAAGTCAGCCTCAATTCCTTTTTGAATGGCTAAATTATAAATTTCGTTTATCTTCATATTGTTTTAAAATTTTTTGGTATAACTCCGAAATTAGTTTTTCTTGTTCTTTTAAATCTAAAATTTGCCGGCGGATCCTGGCCTTCTCTTTGCGAATATATTTTCTGATTGATTTTGGCAACTTTTTCCAAGTCATAAAAAAAATTCTCTAAACTATTAAATTTTGACCGATAGATTTTCATTTTTGTTAGGTTTAACATTTTATCATTCTCCTTTAATTACGGCAAGAGGAACCAATCTAGCCACCTTCTTGGATAAACCTGCATTATGAACAATTTCTACCACTTCATCAATGTTTTTATAAGCTATTGGAGCTTCCTCGGCAATTCCTTTTAATGACCAACATTTTACAATAATTCCTTTTGATTCTAAATTTTTTACCACCTCTTGACCCGAAACCCGTCTTGTTGCCGCATGACGAGACATTGTTCTACCTGCGCCGTGAGTCGTAGAATAAAAAGACTCCTCGCCTTCTTTTGTGCCCACTGAAATATAAGATGCTGTTCCCATTGACCCAGGAATTAAAACAGGCTGACCAACATTCCGGTATCTTGCGGGAATCTCACTATGACCTGGCGGAAAGGCCCTCGTAGATCCCTTTCGGTGCATTGCCACTTCAACTTCACGCCCGTTAATGATATATTTTTCTTTCTTTATAATATTATGGGCGACATCGTATAGTAATTTTAAAAAACTATTTTGGCCCAACACAAATTTCCAGGCTTTTCTAACAAAATAAGTAATCATTTGACGATTGGCCCAAGCATAATTTGCCGCACAGGCAGAAGCGGCTAACCCCCGTTGCCCCTCCGAACAATTAAATGGCACGCAGGCAAACTCTTTGTCTGGAACCTTAATTTTATATTTTGTCATCAGCCCCATAAATTCCCGAATGTAATCAGTGGCCACCTGGTGACCAAGACCCCTTGAGCCACAATGAATCATTATTACAACTTGACTTTTAAATAATCCAAATGCTTTAGCAATTTTTTCATCAAAAATTTCTTCCACTTTTTGAAGTTCGCAAAAATGATTTCCCGATCCAAGGGTGCCAACTTGATCCCTTCCCCTGTTTTTGGCGCGAAAAGAAACAACCGACGCATCAGCCCACTCCAATTTTCCCTCTGCCTCACAATTCTCAATATCCTCTTTTTCTCCGTAGCCCTGCTCGACTATTCTTTTTGCTCCTCCTTGTAAAATTTTATCAATTTGTTCAATTGAAAGTTTTATTTGTCTTCCTCTGCCCAACCCAGAAGGTACTTCTTTTTGAATTTCTATCGCCAATTTATTTAAATAGGGTTTAATATCTTTTTCAGAATATTCCGAGAGTAAAAGTCTAACTCCGCAATTTATGTCGTATCCCTGCATTCCGGGCGAAATAATGCCATCAAAAATTCTTATTGCCGCCACCCCGCCGATTGGGCTGGAATAACCTTCATGGCAATCTGGCATCGCTAAACCATATTTCTGAATCCCCGGAAGACAGCACAAATTAATTAATTGTTCAAACGACCTATCGCGAAAAATATCTTCTAACATTTTTTCTGAAGCATAAATTCTCGCGGGTACTTGCATATCTGGCCGAAAGGTCTTGGGAATTTCCCATAAATAATCATTTAATTTTCTAAAATTTTTTTTAGAAATCATAATATCAATATTTTATTTTATCTTAAATTTTCGTAAAGTAAAAGAGTTCCCCTCTCTTTATATCTTTTTATAATCGTTATCTTGCTTAATTTTTAACACTATAGTGTAAAATATTAAGCAAAATGACGTATAAAAATTTAAATATCAAATAGTACCGTTGCCTCCCATCTGTCGTTTATTTTTTGGCGAATGTCTAATCCGTGATAAGTAACTGCTTTTACATGAAGCCCCATTCTTTTTAATTTTCTACCAATTAGGGTGGCTTCAATTTCATTATTTGATGAAAATTTTTTAAAATTCACCTTTTCAAAAACTATTTTTTTTGTCTCAACTAAATACAAAATTTCGCTTAAAAAATCTACTAAGAGCGAGGGTAAATCCATTGATTTTACCTTAATTTCTACTTCATAATTTCTACCTCTTTCTTCTGGTTGATAATTAGCTCCCCTGAACATTCCAATCATTGCATTTTTAAAAAGCTCTTTTTTTGTTTTGCCAAAAACTCTAATTTTTAAATCTGCTGTATGTTCTAAAATTTTATAATTATTTCTCGTCATATTAAATGTACAAATTACACTGTGGCGTAATTTCTAATATCGTCATTTTTTAGTTTCAATAATTTTCTAAATTCTTCTCTAACAACTTGGCGGTCATCCCAGGGAATCTTCTTCCCCTTAGATAAACAGATGGATGGTTCGCAACCTTTTCCGGTGATAACAACGATATCACCTGCTTTTGCTAATTTTAAAGACCTCCCAATAGCCTCCCTTCTGTCTAAAATTTCATAAAAATTAGAAATTGGAAATTTGGCTTTGTAAATACCAGATTTTATCATTGATAAAATCTGATAGGGGTCTTCATCATAAGGGTCTTCATTGGTAATAATAATCTTATTACAATATTTTGCCGCAATTTCGCCCAAGACTGCTCTTTTCCACTTATCTCTTCCCCCACCACAAGCACCCAGCAAACAAATAAGTCTTGGGGCTTTTAGGTTTTTAAGTTTATAAATTAAAGTTTGATAAACTTTTTCTAAAGCGTTAGGAGTAAAGGCATAATCAACGAATACTTTAAATGGTTCCGAAATTACCTCTTCCATCCTTCCGGGAATTCTTTCAATTTTTTCTATTGCTCTCTGGCAAATGGCTAAATCAATTCCTTGAGATAAACCAACTTTAATTGCCGCCAAAGCATTGTAGATATTAAATTCGCCCAAAAGGCTAATCTTGTGCAATAATGAATTTTTGTCTTTTAAGCTGTAAGTAATTTTTTTAGCGGCCGGAAATTGAAAGAAATAATTGGCATTAGGGTCGTCTCGGTTAATAATATGGGTATTTTTGCAGGCCTGAAAAAGTTTTCCTTTCGCCTGCCGGTATTTCTCAAAAGAACCATGAGATTCAATATGCTCTGGAGTTAAATTTGTAAAAACCGCTACCTCAAAATTAATAAACCGATGACGATGCTGTTTTATACCTTCAGAAGTTACTTCCAAAACCGCATATTGACATCCCCTCTTTACTGCTTTTCTAAAAAAGTTTTGAATAAAAAATCTCCCTGGCATTGTCATTCTTAATTTGTTAAGTTCTTCTTCCGTTCCGATTTTAAATCTGACTGAGTTTAAAAGGGCTATTTTAAAACCGGCTTCCTCAAGAATTTTGGCAATCATTTCAGTTGTTGTTGTTTTTCCGTTTGTCCCCGTCACGCTGATTACCTTTAATTTTCTTGAAGGAAATCTATAAATTATTGCTCCTAAAAATGCTAAAATAAAGTGATAAAGACCTAAAATAGGTTGAGGAATAATTTTTTTAATTAAATTTTTCATCTTTTTTATCTTATCATGTTTAAGTTAAAAATTCCATTTAAACCCACAGGAGATCAGCCGCAAGCAATTGAGAAATTAACGAAAAATTTACGAAATGGCATTCGCAACCAAGTGCTTCTGGGCGTTACGGGTAGCGGAAAAACTTTCACCCTTGCTAATGTTATTAAAAAAATTCAAAAAAAAGTTTTAGTTATCTCTCCAAATAAAGTTTTAGCCGCTCAACTTTATCAGGAATTTAAAGAATTTTTTCCGGAAAATTCCGTGAATTATTTTGTGAGTTATTATGATTATTATCAACCCGAAGCTTACATCCCGCAGACAGATACCTATATTGAAAAAGATGCCAAAATAAATGAGGAAATTGACAGATTAAGACATGCTACGGTTCAGAATTTGTTGGCAAGAAACGATGTTATTATTGTGGCTTCTGTCTCCTGTATTTATAACATCGGCTCGCCTGAAGATTATAAAAAAGTTTCTCTAGAGATAAAGAGAGGGCAAAAAATAAAAAGAAAAGATTTAATCTCCCACCTAACTTCTCTTGGTTATCAAAGAAATGATTACGAATTTAGGGCGGGCAATTTTATCACAAGAGGAAATATAATTGATGTTTTTTTAGTGACCGGAAAAGAAATTTTAAGAATTGATTTTTGGGGAAATGAAATTAATAAGGTTTTAATTGGCAAAGCCCCTTTTTCACCTAAATTTACAATTTACAATAGAAAGTTTAAAATTTATCCTGCGCATTTCTGGGTTACCCCGCAAGAAAAATTAAATATTGCTATCCAAAACATAAAACTGGAGCTGCAAGACCAATTAAGAAAACTTAAAAAACAAAAAAAATTGTTAGAAGCTCAACGTTTAGAGCAAAAAACAAACTATGATTTAGAAATGATAGAAGAAACAGGCTATTGTCATGGTATTGAAAACTATTCCAGACATTTGGAATTCAGAAAACCAGGTCAAGCCCCCTATACCTTACTGGATTATTTTCCAAAAGATTTTCTAGTTTTTATTGACGAATCTCATTTAACCCTTCCCCAACTAAAAGCAATGGCTATTCAAGATAGAGCCAGAAAAGAAACTTTAATTGAATACGGCTTCCGTTTACCCTCTGCTATTGACAATAGACCATTAACTTTTCAAGAGTTTGAAAAAAAAGTCCCGCAAGTAGTTTATATCTCGGCAACACCGGCTCAAGAGGAGAGAAAAAAAGCGGGCAAAAAATATATTATTGAACAATTAATCAGACCCACAGGACTTTTAGAACCCTCAATTGAGGTCAGACCAACTAAAAATCAAGTGAAAGATTTAATTGAAGAAATTAAAAAACGGACGAAACCGCAAACAGGGTTTAAACCGCAAGCAGGGTTTAACCCTGTTCATTTAAAAAAGAGGGTTTTAATTTTAACTCTGACCAAAAAATTAGCCGAAGCATTATCTGATTATTTAAGCGAAGAAGGAATTAAAGCTCAATGGCTCCATTCTGAAGTGAAAACTCTTGAGCGGCCGCAAATTCTAAAAGAATTAAGGGAAGGAAAATATGATGTTTTGGTTGGGATAAATCTATTAAGAGAAGGTTTAGACCTACCAGAAGTTGCTCTGGTTGCTATTTTAGACGCCGATAAAGAAGGATTTTTAAGGTCGGAAACAACTTTGATTCAAACAATGGGACGGGCTTCAAGGCACCCGGAAGGTCATGTTATTTTATATGCCGACAAAATCACCAAATCAATGGCTGCAGCCATCAAAGAAGTGGAAAGAAGAAGAAAAATTCAGATAGAATACAACAAAAAACACAAAATTATTCCCCAACCAATAATAAAACCAATTAGAGATTGGCCATTTCTTTCCAAAGAAAAAGAAATTGCATCCGAGTTTTGGATAATTAAGGACAAAAAATTATTAGAAAAAGAAATGAAAACAGCTGCCAGAAATCTTGACTTTGAAAGAGCAGCCGAAATTAGAGATTTGATTAAAAAACTCAACTCTAGAAAAAATAAATTTTTCTAAGGTAGAAATTAAAACTAAAACTCTTTTATCCCGAAAAAATTTTTAAGATAGCGAATTTTTCTGTCTATTGCCATTTTCTCATCGTAGGTTTTCGCTCTTTCTTTCAATTTTCTCTGTTCCCGTAGTTCCCTCAAGGCGTCGGATTTACTAATATGGGAGCCGTATTTGCTTTCAAATTCTTTCTCTAGTTTAGCTCTTTCCTCACGGCTAAACCACCGACCACTATCAGGAATTTTACCAGAAGACCTTCTTAATGATTCTCTTAGTTCTGAGCGAGAAAGTTCTGATTTTTTATTAAATATCGCCATATTATTTTTGTGTGTATATTTTACCTATACCAACTCTTTCTAAAATAAGCCAAAAAGCTTAATCACAAATAAAATATAAATTATCAAAAACATTGAACCCTCCCAAAAACTGATGCGGCGGCTAATTCCCGAAACAACTAACAAAAAAGTGGCTAAAACCATAAAAGGGAATCCAACTGTGAAGGTAACATCATCAACCAAAAGGGGCGTTATTATTGCTGGTAGGCCCACTACTGTTAAAGCATTGAAAACATTTGAACCAAAAATATTTCCTAAAGAAATTTCGTACTTTTTTTGAAGAGCCGCTCTAACTGAAACTACAAGTTCGGGAAGCGAAGTGCCCACTGCTACACCTAAAATAGTAATAATAGAAGCTCCGATTTTTAAAATTTCAGCCAATTTTAAAACCGAATCAATAAGGTAATTGGCGCCCACTATCAAGAAAACCACACCCACAATTAAGAACAAAAAAACTTTAAAATTAACTTTCTCTTGCGCTACTTTTTTAACTCTAACTCTTCGCCGCTCAACTCTTGAGGGTAAAACTTCAAAAATTTCTCCCCTCGCTACTTCTTCCAATGAAAGTTCCTCTGATTTATCTCCTCTTTGAAAAAAGGTATAAGAAAGATAAATCATAAAGGCAAACAAAAGCAAAAAACCTTCAGAGCGATAAATTATGCCGTCCCAGAGAATAAAGCCAAACAAAGCAGTAACCGAGGCCAGTAAAGGCAAATCAATATCAATTAAACTTCTTCTCACTGCTAAAAAACTTTTAGTTGCCAAAGCCGAAAGACCCACAATTAAAAAAATATTGGCAATATTTGAACCGACAACATTAGCAACCACAATTTCGGTAGAACCCTTAAAAACGGCAGCCAAACAAGAGGCTAATTCGGGCAATGAAGTGCCAAGACCAACAATAGTTATCCCGATAATAAATGGGGATACTTTAAGGGCTAAGCCAATTTTCTCTGAATTTTCAACAAACCAATCTGCTCCTTTTACTAAAAGAACCAAAGAAATAATAAAAACTAAACTCCACAAAATTATAATTAATATCATTTGTCTTTTTTGCTCTTAAATAATAATTAAAAAGATAATATCTCTTTCTTAAAAATGGTTGTCATTTTTTTATTTCTCTCATAAATCCCAAGCTTTCTTGTTTAAAATGGATTATTTCTTCATTAACAATTTTGTTAAGGTCTGGAATTTTTGACTTCAGAAAGTCCAAAATAATTTTTTCATCATCTGGTTTTTCGGTTAACAATTTTGTGAGTTGATTTTTTCCTTTAGTATTTAATTCTTCCATTACCCTGATTAAAACTGACTGAAAAATAATTTTACCAACCCTTAATAAGGCCTCCTGTTGTTCTTTTTCTGGCAACATATCAAGGCCAAGCTCTTTAATAATATTTTGATGCAAAATTTGCTTTACCATAATTAAGCGATTTTTAAGAAACCGACCTTTCAAAAATTTTATTACTTAATCTTATACTAAAATTGTGCCGGCCGGTCCCACCATTCGTAAAAACTGCCCAACAGTCATTTCTTTAATAGCCATTCCCGGCTTGAAACCGCGAATGAATTCAGCCAACTTTATGAGGCGTTCAAATTCTTTGGCTTCATATGTTTTATAATAAGACAGGTCTATCTCTTTGCCAGGAATCTCTCCTTTCCAAATGGCCCAGGCCTCTTTTGGGGAAGAAATCTGTTCGAGCAACTTACCAATTTTAAGGTTTTTGATTGCCTCATATTCTTCAAAAGTGAAACCAATAGATTTAACAATTGCCGTCTCGTTCAACTCCATTATTCTCTGTAATTCCATTATGGAAGGTTCTTGTTTGATTTTTTCAAGTTCTTCCAGGGTCTCCTCTAAAACAATATCTTCTGCGGGCAGCGCCCTTTTTATTGAAGGAAGTTCTTTTGTTAGTGGACCTATTTCTGCCGACGATGACGGCTCTGTCGATAAAACTGTTTTACTTTTTTTTAAAATTTCCTCTATTTTCTCAGAGGTTAATTTTTCGTCAGGACTAGTTTCAAGCCAATATCTTATTAAAACCTCATTGTTATGTTCAATGTTTTTTATCTGGGACTCTACAAGAGCGTTCGCCCTGATAAAGACCTTATCTATTTCTGTTTTATCTTCAAAAATAGAAGAAAAATCAATTTTCTGGCCAATTTTTATTTCGTCTATATCGGCTAGTCCAAATTTCTCTGGTTTTGCCGCAATTTTATCTTTTATAGCATCAATAATATAGGTTTTTCTGGCTTCATTTAATCCAGTGAATTTTTCGCTATAGCGAACCTCTAATTGTCTTTCTGCCATTTTCCAGATAGAATCACCTTTTTGAGCCGTCTCAATATCGTTAACTTTTATTGTTGCTTGTTCGGCAGCTGCTTCACTTGTAGGTTTAGATGGTGTTTCGGCTGCGAGTGCTTCAGCTCTAGGCTTGGGCGACATTTCAGCTGGCGTTTTGGGTGAAGATGCCGGTGTTTCGGCAGCTATATAATTTTCAAGAAATCTCAAGCCAACTGCTGTAGCGGCACCGGCAACCGCCATTACTCCAGCTTTAACAAGAAGTTTTTTTCGTCTCTTACCGGCAATTTCTTCTAAAATCCTCTCATATTTTTTATCAACATCTCTTAGTGTTTCTAAAGAAAAATCTCTTTTTAATTCGTCTAAAGCCGCCTCTTCTTTGGCTTTGATGTTTTTTTCCATTGCCCAATCAACGCCTTTGCCGGCTAATTTGCCAGCTAAGACCGCTCCAGCTCCTCTTATATAGCGTTGACCGGCAAATAAAGCAATAGCCGGCGCGCTGAATCCGCCAGCAACTGCCACTATTCCGGTTACCAAACTAGTAGAAATTAGTAACCTGGTTGCTGTTCCCTTTCTCATCCACCACTCTAGGCATTTTTTAAAAATTCCCTTTTCTTTTGGCGGCCAGGCTTCAATTTTTGCTTTATTTAAAGCTTCTCTCTCTTCAAGAATCAATTTTTGGAAAATTTCCGCCTCCTCTTTACCCTCAACCAGCATTTTTCTGCCCAACCTTTCTTTTGCTTTCTCATATTCTGCTTTTTTCAATTCGGCATTATAAATTAGTTCTGCCTTCTCTTTCTTCATTCTTCCTTTTGTCAACTCATTAATAAAATCTTCTTTTCTCTTTATCGCTTCTGAATATTGAAGTGATTTTTCATCTTTTAATATCTCGCTGTCTCCTGCTTTAATATGTTTTTTTGCCGCTTCAATTGCCTCTTCCAAAACGGCTAATTCCTTCTTTTTCATTCTGCCAAAAGCCCGGCGATAATCATTGTAAACTTCAATGTAGGAATTTCTTTTTTCTTCCAGGTTTTTCTCTAAATCTTCAAAAGGAACTTCTTTAGCCTTCTCTTTTTCTTGTTCTGGTTTTTTCTCTTTTTCTTGTTCAAAAACTTCTTCAACCTTCTCTTTCTCTTCTTCTTGTTCTGGTTTTTTCTCTAAATCTTCAAAAGAAACTCCTTTTTCTTTTTGTTCTTTTTCCCTCTTGCGCGCCTCAGCTATTATTTCTATCTCTCGCAATCTAGCTGCCTCTTTTTGAGAAGGCAGTTCACCTCTTTTCAATTTTTCTCTAATTTCTCTTTCTTCTTCTATTTCTTCTCTAATTCTTTTGAATTTCTCTATTTGCTCAGGAGTTCTTTTGTTAGCTCCAATATCGCTTACTATTTCAACCTTCTCTTTTTCTTTTTCTTGTTCTGGTTTTTTCTCTGGTCTTAATGGTGGTATTTCTCTAAACATAGTTTTATTATTTTATCATTTTTTTATATTCATTTTAACATTTTCAAGCTTTCACTTTTAAGTTTAGTAATATTTTCTCAAAGCGCTCAAGGCGGTTTTTTAATAACAAATCTAAATTGGTCTCCAGTTTAAGGTAGTTAATTTGATAAAAAAGAACGCTAAGAAAATAGTTAAAAAGTTTTTCTTCGTAATCGGATTTTTTTTCAAAAGAAGGGATAAATTCCTTTATGCCCCCTTCAATATAATTCTTTGGCAAAACTAAATAAAATAGGGGGATATTTTCTGTTTTTCCTAAAATCAATTTTAATTGTTCTTCCTTGTTTTTTCCCACTCTAATGCCGTATTTTAATTTACCTCCACCCTCTTTTTTGTTTCTTAAAAGAATTTTTTCTGCTTTTTCTTTATATCTTTCAGTCATCGTCTCGCCCACTTCATCCAAGGCGCAAATTATATTACCCGTATTCTTTTCTAAAATAACATTATCAATTTTATTTTTTATATCATCGTAAATAGAGGTTCTAATAGCAATAAAATCTTGACTTAATCCTTTGGTAAAAATTGCCGTTTTCAGCATTTCCAACTTTTCCCCGTCTTTTTTTAACTTCTCTTTTTTAATCTCCTCTGGTGAAAAACTCTTATACCACTCTAACTCGTACCCTTGAACAAGTTTCTTGTCTTTTTCAATAACTTCTGGCGAATAGATATTGCCAAAAGCAGTCATTTCAATTCGGCAATCTTCGTCCACCGGCACCCCTTCTTTCTTTAATTTTTCAGAAAGTTCTTTAATAAAAGTACTTAATTTTTCAGTTTCTTTCTCTTTCCCTTTTTCTATTTCTTTTCTTTCTAGCCGCCTATATTGGCTACCTTCAAAATTTAATTTAGTAAATGGCATAAGTTTTTAATGTTAATTTTTAAGAAAATTTCCGTTAAAGGACGCTTGACCCCTGGCAGATGCTTAATGAATATTTTTTGGTAGAAATAAGCATAAATGAAACAAAGCAAGAAATGACAAAATTAAATTTTTAATTAAATGGTAATCTCTCTACCAAAACCTTGACATAAATTTTGAAAATACCCGGTAAATTTCTGCCTCAATCTCAATTAGGTCTCCTGTATTTAAGCCGCCAAGGAGATCTAAGCAAACAACGTTTCCAGACCAGTAAAAGGTAAAAGATATTGGGTTTAGTAATCAAACCAGGAGCCAACCGAGTCTAACCATATCATTATGGTTTATTGTACTACAAAATTAACCTAAATAAAACTCTTCTCCAATCTTTGACGAAGCTCTGATTCTACTAAGTCACGGTCTCGACCATATTTTGCCCTTGAAAGTTCTTTGATTAAACGAGCGGTCTCGGGATTCCCTTTTGAGGGCGGAAAGGTAACGATATTAAATGGTTTTGAGGTTTGGCCCTTAATTAAAAGTCGCAAAGCGGCATTATAATTATCAAAATTAACCAAGTCATTTTCGTCAAAGGCCGGCTCAAATTCGGTCACCAAATATTTAGCGTCATCAGGACCAACCCTGAAAGATAAAATTGAACCAATGTTGCCAAAGACAGCTTTCTGAATATCTTCTTCAAGTTGACCAATATATTGGTGAGCAAGAATCATTGCCAAATGATACTTTCTAGCTTCAGACAAAATAGTGGTAATGGTTTTGGTGGTAACGTTTTGAAACTCATCAATATAAAGATAAAAGTCTTTTCTTTCTTCTTCGGAAATATCTGCCCGCGAAAGGGCGGCCATTAAAATTTTGCCAACAATAATCATCCCCAGCAAATAAGCATTGATATCTCCTAATTTACCCTTACAAAGGTCCACGATTAAAATTTTTCCTTGATCCATTACCTCCCGAAAATTAAAGGCTGATTTTTGTTGGGCAATAATTGGTCTCATTAAATCGTTGGCAATAAAAATATTCATTTTAGAAGTAATATAGGGAACCATATTTGCTAAAGAAGCCTCTCCGCCAGCTTTTTCCGCTTCTAATTCCCAGAAATTTTTTACAACAATATTTTTACATTTTGAAAGCTTATATTTTCTAAAATCGGTATCAGCCAAAACCCTGGGAACTTCAATCAATGTGCTGCCCGACTCTGGGTCTTCCATTACCAACAAAAGAGAGTTTCTCATATATTGTTCAAAAACCGGTCCTCCAAAACCATGGACTTTTAAATTATAAAGTTTTTCAAAAATTTCCAACAACTCATTAACCACAAAGGTTTTTGATTCTGGATATTTCGTATCGTATTCAAGCATATTCATTCCCAAAGGTCTTTCAAAATCTGCCGGGTTAAAATAAATTACATCTTCGGCTCTTTCTGGCGGAACAAATTCTAAAACTGCTCTTGCAAGGTCGCCATGAGGATCAATTAAACAAACCCCTTCGCCAGATAAAATATCTTGTCTAACCATTTCCTGAATTAAAACCGACTTACCGGTCCCAGTTTGTCCAACAATGTAGAAATGGCGCCGTCTATCCTCATTTAAAATCCGCACCGGTCTCTCCTCTCCCCGAAAAACGTTTTTGCCAACTAAGATTCCTTCTTGCGGCAGATTGGCCGGTGCCGGCGCTTGTTTAGCCTTTAACCACTTAACATGAGGGGTTAATAACGAGGAGGCAGGTAAATGAAATATACCAGCTAATTCTCCGGATGAAAGTAAAAGGCTTTCTTTTTCACTAAAAATCCGAAAAGAAAAATTGTAAAAAAGCTTCTTTAAGTATTGATTGGAAAGTTTTTTAAATTTAATTTGGTTAAGAATCGGAGAATTAAACTGATCAAAAGCACTTTGAAGTTGACTTAAAATTTGCAACGCTCTTGTTTTATCGGGGGCAGAAGTCAGAATTCTCAAATTAACATCAAAAAGAGGCTGCCCCACTTTTTGAGAAATGGCATTAACCTGATTTTGTTGGAGAAGGGTTGGTTGGTTTTTGGGCTCAACTTTTTTTTCTTTATCTTTTTGGGATTCAGGGAAAAAAATTTCTTTTAATATGCCCTCTTCTTTTTTTATGCCCAAAATAGAATTAATTGTTTTATCTGCTTTTTCTTTTAATGATTTTTTAGTCGGTCGAATTAAAACTTGTAAAGCCGCGCCTTCTCCCTCTCGAGACAATTTAGTAAAAACATTAGTAATGGCTGATAAAGGGTCGGCAACAAATTCTTGATAGGTTTTTATGGGAAAAATCGGGGATTTTGTTAAAACAGCCACCGAGCCAACTGAATGACCTTCGGGGTTAAAGATATTGTAATCTTGGATTGGCTGAACCTGAGCCTTAGGCCAAAAGGCTAAAATTTGTTTTTCAATCATTTGAGCTAAAGACCGAGGAGAAGCGAGATAAAAATGAATTTCTTCGCCAACCCTATGAACTGCAATTTCAAAAACAAAAAAAGGGTTGCCAAATAAGAACTTTTTAATTAAGTTTTGCTCTTTAATTCCGATTAAAGAAGAATAAAACTGCTCAGCCGTTTTTAGATATTCCTCCACCGAAACATCCTTTTCTTTCTCTTTAGTAATTCCTGTTTGGGGCATGGTTATTAAAAAAAGGGTTAATTTCATTCCCCGAATTAAAAACCCTTTTTCTTTCTTTTTTTTGAAAATAATTAAAAAGACAACAAAGCCAATTAGTATTAACGAAATAAAGAAAAAAAATAAATCTACCAACATTGTTTTGGTTATCTATATTTTATATTTAATTATATGCTCTTTCTCCAAATCAATTTAAAATTTCAAAGAATTTTTTTCTCAACTAACATCTCATAATAACGGTCAACAAGGGTGTCGTGAAATTCATCTAAAATAGCAGGATTATCAAGTTTTTTAGCAACCGAAAGCGCTTGAACTAATCCTTTTTGAAAAACCAGAGAAATAAGCGCGCCAACCTGCTGACTTGGCTCAAACTTAATAATTTCTTTAACCTCGTCACGGCTCTTTGTCGGAGAAGCAAACGGCGGGGTTTGTTGAAGTTCACGAAGATAGTTTTTAATTTCTTGTTTAATCATTTTTTCCTTTCTTGATGGTATTTTCTCTTTCTCCAGTTGAGTTTCAAGCGCTTGAATGCGCTTTTTTAATTCTTCAATTTCAGAAATAGTTCCCGCGCTTGGGACCTGGGATATTTTTGTTTCTGGTGATGGATATTTTTCTTCTACCATGTTATAATTATTGTATCACTTTAAAAAAAATATGCCAATAACCAAATCAGCTAAAAAAGCGCTGAGACAAAACTTTAAAAGAAAAGCCCGAAACTTAATCTACAAAAAGAAAATAAAAACCCTTTTAAAAAGAACGAGGAGTTTAGTTTTGGCAAAAGAAATTGAGGAGGCAAAAAAAATATTGCCGCAGGTTTATAAAATTTTAGACAAAGCTGCCAAGGTTGGTGTTATTAAAAAGAATACCGCGGACCGAAAAAAATCAAGAATAACAAAATTAATTTTCAGACCAAAGCGCTAAAACATATAACTTTTGGCGCAAACGGTGCCAGGTCCACTAGTAAAATACTCAATCTTTTAAACATCTTAGTTTAGTGCTCATATTTCTGCAATCAGTAAATCTAAAGCGGTTTCGGGATTTACTTTGCCGGTTTTTATTGCCAGGTCTGCCTTAAATATCTTTTGGTAGATTTTTTTCAATTCTAAAAGGCTAAATCTTTGAGCTTGCCAAAAACTTTTTTTCACAACAAAAGGATGAAGCTTGCTCTTTTTTAAAATGCTCTGGTAGGAGTGGTTATTCTTAGTCATACTTTTTACCAAAATTAAATTTCGGAATTGAAAGTTAATCATATTCAACAGGTACGAGGGGGGGTCACCCTTTTGCAGATGTTTGTGTAAAAGTAAAATTGCTTGTTTTTTATTTTTTGTGGCTATGGCGTTAATCATTTTAAAAATATCAGTTTCAATTCTTGGTTTGACCAAAAGTTCAATATCTTTTAATTGAATATTTTTTTCTTTCCTATAAGCTGCTAGTTTTTTTATTTCGTTAGATAGCTGCCAAGATTCGTTACCGGTAAAGTTTGCTAATTTTTCCGCTACTTCCGGGTTAACTCTTATTTTGTATTTTTCAAATTCTTTTTTTATCCAGCTTTTTAAGTTTTGACCAAAAAGGAATTCAAATTTTTGACTCTTGCTGTTTTTTATTAAAAATTTAAAAAGCGGGTCTTTTTCCGAAACTTCGCCATTTTCAAAAAAAACAATAATATTGTCAGTTACATTCAAATTTTTAGAATATTTTAAAATTTTCTCTTTAAATTCTGCTTTTTGAAAAATGTTTTTCAAAATAATTAATTTTTTTTCTTTGAACATTGGTTCATACCACAGTTCGTCCCATAATTCCTTAAAACTATTTTCTGTTGCATCATAATACTTAAAATTCAACCCGCTGGGGTGAACTTTTTTGTACCCCTTAATGATTTCATTTAATTTTTGTTTTGACCTATAGGTGTCCGGTCCGTAAAGAAAAATTAACATAAATTTTTTCAATTAATAATTAATAATATAAAGCGGTAATTTTAATAGAGAATTCAGTGATTTCTTTTTTTGTTCTTTATTCTTTTTGACACCGTGGACAGAAATGGGCTGAACGACCGCTTATTTTTATTCTTTTAATAATTACACCGCAGCGGCGGCATTTTTCACCCTCTTTTTGATAAACTTTATGGTATTTGTTAAAGCTTCCTTCTCTGCCGCAAGCGTCGAGATAATATTCTACCGATGACCCCTGATATTTAATCGCCAAATAAAGAATCTTTCTAATGTTTTGGAAAATTTGTGCAATTTCTTTATTGTTTAATGTTTTTATCTTGCGAAGAGGATGAATTTTTGAGGCATATAAAATTTCATCCGAATAGATATTACCAATTCCGGCAATAATTTTTTGATTCATCAATAATGGTTTAATTCTGGCATTAGGCCGTCTTTTTAAAAGACCTTTAAAAGTTTTAAAGTTCATTTCTAATGGCTCGGGTCCAAACTCCTTTTCTATTTTCTCAACATCTTTCGTTTTTTTCCACCAACCAAATTTTCGTGCATCATTAAACACCAATTGCGAACCGTCAGCGAACTTAAAAATATGACGAGTGTATGCTGACGGTTTGCCGTTAAAAATTAATTGACCAGTTAGTTTCAAATGTAAAACCAAGCTTGAGTTGTCGGCAAAATCAATTATTAAAATTTTGGCTCTTCGACGAACCCCAATAATCTTTTGTCCTTCCAACTTCTTGCCAATAATTTTCTTGTCTAATTGCCGCCTAATTGTTTCTACTTCCGGAAGCTCGGGCATTTAATTAAATAACTCCTTGGGCTATTCTTTTATTATTTTCCCGCAGAACGCAAATAAATATTAAGGCAATCTGTTAATTAAGCTATAAAACTCTAAACTTTTTAAAATATCAATTACTTTTTTCTTGTTGTATTTTCCCCATCGACAATCAGTCAAATTAAAATCAATTCCGACGTTTTTATCAATTCGCGCCAATTCTCTTGAAAGAAGCGCCTGCTCTTTGTATTTTAATAATGTTTCTTTAAGTTTCGGTTTTAATTCCACTGCTTTATTTGAACCTGTTTCAATTTCCCGATATAAATTATCCATATTGTTGAACTCCAAAAGAAGCTCAATGGCGGTTTTTTCTCCGATACCGGTAACACCCGGTATATTGTCTGAAGGATCGCCGCGTAAAGCCTTATAGTCAAGCAGCTGATTGGGGGTTAATCCGCCAAATTTCTCTTTTACCGATTTTTCATCGTATAAAATTACATCTTTTACTCCTTTTTTTAGGTTATAAATTTTAGTGTATTTATCGGCTAATTGCAAAGTATCGGTATCTCCGCTTAAAATAATAGTTTCTATTTTGGGAAAAGCTTGTTTTTTGGGCACCTGATACGAAATAGTGGCAATAATATCATCTGCCTCAAAACCTTCTTTTTCAAAAATCGGAATGTTAAAAGCTTTTAAAACTTCTTTAACCTTGGGAAGCTGCAAATATAATTCCGAAGGAGCCGGCGGTCGTTTAGCTTTATATTCTTTAAATTTTTTATGACGGAAGGTTGGCGCCGGAAAATCAAAAGTGGCAGCAATATAATCGGGCTGAAATTCTCTAATAGCTCTTAAAAAAACCAATAAAAAGCCGTATACCGCATTAACCAATTCTCCTTTTTTAGTGGCAAGATACGGAAGAGCATGAAAGGCACGATGAATAATTGAATTGCAGTCAATAATAATTAATCGTTTGTTTATTTTTGTCATTTTGCTTTAATTATAAACTTTCTGATATTCTTATCAACAAACTCAAGATTAATCCAAAAGGTGTCCCTCGGCAAAAACTTTTTTATTTTCTCTGCCCACTCAATAGCAACAATATTTTGGGGTGCAGAAATAATTTCTTTGAGCCCTAAATTTAAAATTTCTTTTGTATTTTCAATACGATAACAATCAATGTGGTAAAAATTAGCATATCGTGAACGATAAATCGTAAATCGCCTCATTAAAATAAAAGTGGGGCTCAAAATTTTCTTTTTTATTCCCAAGCCCATAGCAAACCCTTGCAAAAATGTAGTTTTACCGCTGCCTAATTGGCCCCTTAAACCGACAACAGCTGCTTTTTTAAAAGATGTTTTCAAAATTTCTCTGGCCAAAATTTCTCCTAATTTTTTTGTTTGTGAAGGATTGTTTGTTAAATGATATTTGACCATCTCAAAAAAACAATATAATAATAAATATAGAGTAATACATTTGTATCTATCATTGAGAATATCATTGTTTTTTAAAAAAATAAAATATCCCGCTCGCTGTTTTTTAGTGAGCGGCTAACCTTATTGCTATGGAAAGAGAAAAAATTACAAATGAAATGATTATTTCACAAGAAAATATAACCGATATTCACGCTACTGTAAAAAACATTTCTAGTTTTCAAAAAAAAATTGAAGAATTTTTAAACTCCTCAACCACCGATTTGCTCGCGACTATTTTAACCGGAACAATCTCTCTTGGCTCTTCTGATATTCACATTGAACCAGAAGAAAAGCAATCAAAATTAAGAATTAGAATTGATGGAATTTTACACGATGTCATAATTTTTGATTTAAAAATCTACCGATTACTAATTTCTAGAATTAAACTCCTCTCTGGGCTTAAATTAAACGTAAACGACAGACCCCAAGACGGTCGATTTACTATTTTAATGGCAGAAACAACTATTGAAATTAGAACATCTACCTTGCCGGCTGAATATGGCGAAGCTGTTGTTTTAAGAATTTTAAATCCCAAGAATTTAATTGAAATAGAGTCTTTGGGATTAAGAAAAGATTTAGTAACATTATTTGAAAAAGAAATTAGAAAACCTAATGGAATGTTTATTGTTACCGGTCCTACTGGTTCCGGAAAAACTACCACTCTTTATGCGATTTTAAAAAAAATCAACAATCCAGAGATTAAAATCATTACTATTGAAGATCCGGTAGAATATCACTTAAAAGGGCTTTCTCAAACTCAAGTAGATCCAAAACGAGGTTACACTTTTGCGTCTGGATTAAGGTCAATTATGCGTCAGGACCCAGATGTTATTTTGGTAGGTGAAATCAGGGATTTAGAGACAGCGGAAATTGCTTGTCAAGCCGGTCTCACAGGACATTTGGTTTTTTCTACTTTACACACAAATGATGCCGCTGGCGCAATTGCGCGTTTAATTGACCTGGGGGTAAGACCGGTTTCCATTGCTCCGGCTCTTAATGTTGTAGTAGCCCAAAGATTGCCAAGAAAAGTTTGTAAAGATTGCTTTACCCTTGTTGCCCCCTCTTTAGAAGAATTAAAAAAGATAAAAAAGGGATTGGCTAATATAAAAAAAGAAATTTTGCCCTCTTCTTTTTTTGGTGCTAAATTAAAAATTCCTCGGGTAAAAGGCTGCCAAAATTGCAATAACACAGGTTATCGGGGAAGAATTGGAATATATGAAACTTTTATAGTGGATGACGAAATGGAAAGATTTATTTTAAGCAACCCATCTATTGGAGCAATGAGAGAACTGGCAATAAAAAAAGGAATGATTTTAATGTATCAAGACGGTTTGATTAAGGTTTTAGAAGGAACTACCACTATTGAAGAAGTAGAAAGGGTTGTCGGAGAATAGTTTCCTGTTAATCTTTTTCTCTTAATAATATTGTAAAAAAGTTCTGATTCCGCCGATATTAACACAACTAAAAAAACCCCAAAGCCGGGGGCCACTTAGCTCTTGAGTCTAAAGTTTAGAATTTTCCCGAGGAGCAATCCCGCTTCAGCCGGATTGTCCATCTAAGAAAAAACCCCTGACCCCCGGCTTTGGGGTAATGTTTCTAATATATCAAATTATGAAAAATTTGTCAAGTGCTAATGTTTTCTTGTATTTTTTTCTTCTTTTGATTTGTACAATAGTAGAAGCGGTAGAAATGGTGACCGTAGAAAAGATAGATATTAATACTGCTTCTCTTGAAGAGCTTCAAAAAATAAAATGGGTTGGTCCCGTTATAGCCCAAAGAATAATTGAAGCCAGACCGTTTTACTCTGTAGACGAACTTATTAAAGTGAACGGTATCGGTCCAAAAATTCTGCAAGACATTAAAAAACAAGGGTTGGTGTGGGTTGACCCTAATTTAAAACCGCCGCAAACTAACAAAGAAATTAAATCCTCTGATGAAAGAGGAATGGCAGCAGTAACTCAATCACTTGAGCAGCAACATCTCTTTAAAGAGCTTCCAAACTCTATTTCCGTTCTCTTTATCGCTTTATCTTTAGCTATTTTTTCTGGAATACTAATTTTAATCTTGAAAAATAAATTAAAAACTAGTTAAAATAAAACATATGAGTGGTCACTCTCACGCCAAAACAATTCGGAGAGTTAAAGAGGCAAGCGATAAAAAGAGGGGACAGATTTTTTCTAAAATGGCAAGGTTAATTTTAATTGCCGCAAAAGAAGGCGGGCCAAATCCAGAAACAAATTCTAAATTAAGATTGGCTATTCAAAGAGCTAAAGATTTTAATATGCCAAAAGAGAACATTGAAAAAGCGATAAAGCGCGGCGCAGGAGAAATTGCTGGTGAAAAACTAGAAGAGGTTATCTTTGAAGCATACGGACCGGGAGGTCTTGCTATAATTATTGAAGGAATCACCGATAATAAAAATCGCACACTAGGAGAAATTAAGCAAATTCTAACTCAGCACGGCGGAAAATTAGTTAATGAAGGGGCAATAAAATGGATGTTTAACAGGAAAGGGGGGCTAATTGTGGATTGTAAATCACAAATGGAAGAATTAAGAAATAAAGAAAAACTGGAATTAATAGCAATTGAGGCCGGGGCTGAAGATACCCGTTGGCATAACAATACCCTGGATATTTACACAAAGATTGAAGATTTAGAGAGTGTTAAGAATAAATTAGAGGAAAAAGGAATTAAAATTGAATCTACTTCTCTAGATTGGGTGCCAAAAGAAGAAATTTCCTTGCCAGAAAAAGAAAAAGAGGCCTGCCAGAAACTTTTTGATGCGCTGGATGAAAATGACGCGGTTCAAGAGGTATACTCTAACTTAAAGATTTAAAATTACTAATTATGGCAAAAGAAAGCGAAACAAGAAAAAAAGCGGTCAAAGAATTAACAAGGAAGGGCTGGGTAGTGTGGTATCCGGCTAAAGTTCGCTTCAAACAAAACGATATTTTTGGAATTATTGACTTGCAAGCTTTAAAAGGAAATAAATTAAGACATATCCAATTAACTACTTTATCAAACATTGCTAGACAGAGAAAAAAAATTTTAACTTTTTTCAAGAAAAAAGGCGTAAAACTTACGGTGGAAATTTGGGCTTATGATAAACGCCGTAAAAAATTTAAAACAGAAATAATATAAAGTAATCATCCTCTATCTGTTTCACAGGACAGGCTATCCAAGACAAAACCTTGCATAACCCTTGGATAAAGATTATGTAAAATAAAATATTATGCCCAAATCATTTGAACAGCATTTTGCCAAAGAAAGAGAGCAGGGAAAAGAAAAAGAAACTCAAGAGGAAAAAGAAACTCAACAA
>FWPU01003065.1_pt1 | contig 43542 bp, 28 predicted proteins | sample 2228361 | NCBI WGS metagenome assembly FWPU01 (sample SAMEA103939777, study PRJEB20133) | metagenome | reverse complement strand
AACCTGTTGGGGAATCCCGAACCTGTTGGGGAATCCCGAACTTGTTCGGGGAATCCCGAACCTGTTGGGGAATCCCGAACTTGTTCGGGGAATCCCGAACTTGTTCGGGCAGGCCCCGAACCTGTTGGGGAATCCCGAACTTGTTCGGGGAATCCCGAACTTGTTCGGGCAGGCCCCGAACCTGTTGGGGAATCCCGAACCTGTTGGGGAATCCCGAACTTGTTCGGGGAGGCGCGCCAAAATGATGGGCGGGGTTACCCTGCCCCTACCCCAGCGGATTGAAGAGAACTGAACGGCCCAGATGCCTATCCCCCAGTCCCTCCCCCTCCGACCTTGGCACGTTTCTTGCAACAATTGGATAAGTGCAAGGCTCAGGCAGAAGGTACCGCCTACAGTTCTCGATACAAAACGCAAGCCCTTGTCCCGTGGGCGGCTCAGGCCCGGTCTCGCCGATGGCTCGAAGCCATCGGCTCAGCAGATGGAAGCCCGCCTGCGCACACAGATTCTTTACGCCTTATTGTCAGCACGGAGCACCTTGTCTTGCGGCACCGGGCGGATAAGCCCGGTAGGGCTTTCATCTGATTCAGCCGTGTGCTTTGAGCACACGGCGGCTCTTGAACGAACTTGAAGAGCCCCAACCAGCGTAAACGGCTGTGCGGATGCCTCGCTTTAGCGAGGATACCCCGGCTAAAGCCGGGCGTCCGCCACGAATCTTGCTCTGTTTGTCAAGAATTTGCACCCTCAAGGATTTCAGCCCAGCGGTTGAAACCGCGGGCTGAAAGGGCGCTTCGTGCCGGGCGACCGCCTGCGCGGTCGCCGAAAGCGTCCACGAAGGTGGACGCTCGGCTGAAAGCCCCCCAGGGGTGATTTTAATCGCCAGGGGCTGGATAGTTACCCGGAAACTACATACCTGCTCACCCTCCTGCTCATCACGAGGGCGCGAAGCCGAAGCCGCGACCCTGACCCAGAGCGAAGCAGAAGGGAAGGGGCAGCGGGCCCGAAGCGCTCCCCTTCATCGCAACAAGGGGATTGCTTCGCCGGAGCCTGCCCCGAGCGACGCGAGGGGGGCGGCTCGCAATGACAGGCTGAATGGTTACCCGCCGGTAGATCACCATTGCTCTCGCCGGATGACAATCCGGCGGTCAAGACGTGGACGCGGCACTTGTGCCGAGTCGTCCGCTTGGAGCCTTCCATTGTGATCTACTGAGAATCTAGAGAAAGGGTTCTCGATGGAACACGAGTCCCAGTTTTCGCTTGCCTTCCTCAAAATGGGCATCTGGGAATGGGGCCTGGTGGCGCTCTATGCGCTGGTGGCGCTCATACTCCTCATCAGACACCGTCGGGATTTTCGGTTCACACGACGGCGTCTGTTCCTGTTCTTGGGTCTGGTGGCGGCCTCGGTGGTGGTCAATCACGTGTTGGTGTTCAAGCCCGCGGCGCCCGACCTTCCTCCCCCTCCTAATGTTCCCGCCAGTCCTGTGGAACTGCGGCTCCTGCTGCTGGGGAGCCTGCCGGTCTTTGCTGCCGGGGCATGGCTTGGGGTGGGGCCGGCCCTGTTGGTCGGATTGGTCGGCGGCATCGTGCGCACCGACGTGTGGCTCAGCGGCATCGCCACGCCGTTCTACCTGGCCTTCTTCGGTTGGTTGCTCGCGTATCACCTGCGCCAGGATTGTGCGGGCGCCCTCGCCGCTGTGGCGCGCCAGCCGCTCGCGGCGACCCTGGTGGCACTTCCACTCGCCAGGGTCGCCATGCTGTTTGCGATCTTTGTGCATGTGGCCAATGCAGGTCTATCGGGATTCGATTACGCGGTCACTCTGACCAGGGCCTCCCTCTACCCTATGCTGGTGGAAAGCCTCACGGCAGCGGCGGTCGTCCAGGCTCTGTATCTCTTTCCGCAACTCCGGCCTGTCCGTGTGGCGCGCCGTCCACCTCCGTACAACCGCAGCCTGAATCACAGAGCGCTGTTCATATTCCTGCCTCTCACCATCATCGTCACCTGTGCGCTGATTTATGTGGCGACCAGCACGACGCTGCGTATGGTGACGCTGGAAATGATCAACGAGATGGTGCGCGACTCGAACGTCGCGGCCGACAGCGTGTCCGATTTTCTCTCTACTGGACAGGGGTTGTTGACCGGCTTTTCGCGCAACGAGCGCTTGTGGGAGGGCGACTCGGATGTCCTGGAGACGACGCTCGCCACTGATGTGCAGTCGGCCATCTTCTTCGACCAACTCATGCTCCTCGACCTAGGCGGAAATCCCTTGGCCATGTACCCGCCGGCGCCGCTGGGCGACCCGCGCCTGACCCTGCAGGAGAGCGTCCTGCTGCCGCGGGTCGCTAGGGAGGGGGTGCCTCAGACCACTTCGCCGCATTTCTCGGGACAGGGGGTGCCCGTTCTGTCTTTCCTCACGCCGGTAGAGCGGGTTGGCGATGACGGGAATCAGGTGCGCTTGGGGGTGCTGGTTGGACGTGTTCGTCTGGACATCAATCCCTGGGTCGCGCGCATGCTGACTGCTCTACAATGGGTTGGCGGGGAAGGAGATGGGTTCATTGTGGATCAGGCCAGGTGGCAGATCGTCGCTCACCCGAATGTCGAGATGCTTCTGGCGAGATGGCGACCGGAGGAGGAGCGTCCGGCGATCGCCAGGGGGCCGCGTGGTTGGGCCTACGAAAGCCGTGACCCGGTGCGCAATACCCGTCAACTGGTCTACTACGCCCCGATCGAAGGGTGCTCGTGGGCGGTTGTGATCCGCCTCCCGTATGAGGTCGTGCTCAAGCGGGCCTACGATGTTGCCGCCCCGTTGCTTCTATTGCTGTCCATCTTCGGCGTCGGCGTGTTAATCGCCATTCCGATGGCTACCGGCCTGCTGACGTGCCCGCTGCAGCAGTTGGTTGCTGCCGCCGATCGTATCGCCGCCGGAGACCTCGGACAGCCGATCCAAGCGCGCGCGACCGAGGAGATCAAGCGCTTGACGGAAGCGTTCGAGGACATGCGCGTGCGGCTGAAGGACCGTATGGAAGAGTTGACGTTGCTGCTGGAAGTCAGTCAGGCAATCTCGGCGACGCTCGACCTGTCCACGGGGATACCACGCGTTCTTGAGGGGGTCCTGAGGGCAACCGATGCCAGGGTGGCTCGCGTCGTTCTGCTCTCCAACACGGGACAAGTGCAGACCGTTGTGTCCAAGGGATCGCCGGATGAAGGACTGGAGACACTGGATAGCGTCGTGGTGTCTACAGTTGTTGACCGCAAGTCCTCTCTGGTGCTGGAAAATCTCGCCCGCGTCAAAGCCTTGAGCGCTGCGTCGAGTGTCAACGGAGCCATCAAGGCGCTTGTCGCCCTACCGATCTACGCGAGAGGGCAGATCTCGGCCGTCTTGTGGGTGGGGTATGACCGGGTGCGGTACTTTGAGAATCCGGATATTGACCTGCTCTTCACACTGGCGGGCCAGATCGCCGTGCTGATGGAAAACGCCCGCCTGTTCAGAACCGCCGAGGGTGGGCGGCGTCAGTTGGCTGCCATCCTCGACAGCACGACGGATGCGGTGCTGGTCACCGATCACGAGGAGCGCATCTTGCTGGTTAACCCCGCGGCAGAACGGGCCTTTGCCATCGCAGCAGAGGCGGTGGCAGGGCAGAAGATCGCACAGGCCGGGTTGTCCCCCGAATTAGTGCGGGCCTTTGCCAGGCTGTCGGCAGCAGACAGGGCGCTGACCGAGGAGATCCCGCTGGCCGATGGCCGTATGCTGCATGCCAGCCTCTCGATGATCCAAGGCGCCGATGGTGAATACCTCGGCCGGGTGGCGGTGCTCCGTGACATCACCCACTTCAAGGAATTGGACGAGATGAAGTCCGAATTCCTGGCGACGGTTTCGCACGACCTGCGCGCACCGCTGACCTTTATGCGCGGATATGCCAACATGCTGCTCACCATGAACGACCTCGGCGAGAAGCAGCGTGAGTACGTCGAAAAGATCCTCTATGGTGTCGAGCAGATCAACGAGTTGGTGAGTACGCTTCTGGACCTGGGGCGTATCCAGACCGGCGTGGGGTTCGAGCACAAACCCTGTCACCTGGTCGGCGTGCTGATCGAGGCGGTGGACAGCATGCGCGCGCGTGCCGTCGCCAAAGGGATCACCGTGCGGCTCGAACCCTCCGAGAACCGGACGGTCGTCTATGGCGACGCGACGCTGTTGCGCCAGGCGGTCACCAACCTGTTGGACAACGCAATCAAGTACACACCCACGGGCGGCATTGTGACTGTGGGCCTGTCTCTGCGTACGGACGGCGAGGGTGCCTGCGCCGTGATCCGGGTTAGCGATACCGGCATCGGCATCGCGCCGGAAGACCAGGTGCGATTGTTCGAGAGATTCTATCGTATCAAGCGCCCTGACGCGCCCGATGCTGCCGGGACTGGCCTGGGGCTTGCCCTGGTCAAATCCATCGTCGAGCGGCACGGCGGCAAGGTCTGGGTGGATAGCGAATTGTACGAGGGAAGCACGTTCTACATCAGCCTGCCGTTGAGCGGCGAATCATGCTTGTAGGGCGGGTTGTCAACCTGCCCTACTACGGAAAGGATCGGGATATGGTTACGATCACCAACCTCCGCATTGCGATGGCGATATGCCTGTTTTTGCTCGGCGCGTGCTCCTGCGTCGCCGGGCTGTGGACCATTTTGGCCAGGCGTTATCAACAGGCGTTGAGGAGCATATCGGCCCATTCGGCGCGAGTCAGCAGCAAGGCCATCACCGATGTCGGGCTGGCACCCTTGATCGAAGCCTTCTCTGGACTCATTAACGCCTTAGACCAACTGATCCGCACGACCGTTGGCATCGGCGTATTCCTCTGCCTGGCAGGAGCGGGGCTTTGCTTGGCGGCGTTCTGGATGCTTTCTACGATATGAGGAGGGCCCTATGCTCGGTCATCAGGGACGGTGGCAGGGTGGGCGGGTAGCCCATCATACGCTTTCTCTCGATCAGACCCTGCTGCAACAGTACCTGCAGGCGTTGCACAACGACGCGCGCTTGACCGAATCGGGGCAGCGCTACGTGCCGCTCAAAGTGGAGAGGGAGCCGGGAGGAGAACCGCGTGACGCCGTGGAAGCGGTGAATAGCCCTCCAATATCGCTGGTTTGTGGGACCCTCGGAGCAGGCAAGAGCGCTTTGCTGAAGTACCTAGCCCATAGCCGTGCCGGAGAGGCACTCTCAAGGGGGCAGGGGGTTGTGCCCTTCTTGCTCGATCTGTCCCTGCTGGGCGAGGGCAAAGGGATGTGGGAACTGTTGTTGGACGCTTTCCGACGTTACCAGCCCGCGGCCAGCGACGCAACCTTGCAGGTGATCCTGACTCAGCAGATGCCGCTCTTTTTACTCGATAATCTGGATCGCGTCACCGATAGCCACGCCTTGCGTGAGGTCCGTTCCTGGCTGGCCGTTCGTGCCCAGGAGAACCCCTCGGCGCGGGTTGTCATAGCCTGCCGCATCCCTTGCGTGCATGAACCTGCCTCCTGGCTGGGCCACGTTCCTGTGCTGACGCTGCTTCCGGCGAGCGATGGCACGATCAGCCAGTTCGTGCGCCACTATGCGCCGGTAACGAAAGCGCTGGAACTGGATCTCCGGCTGAGAAAAGACGGTGGCCTATGGGACCTGCTGCGCATTCCCCTTTTTCTGCGCGCGGCCCTCGATCTCGCGGCGTCCTCTGGCGGAGAAGGGCCCTGGTGGAGCCGCTGCAGTATCGTTCGAGAGGGCCTGCGTGTCGCATGGGGGTTCGTCCAGGTACCCCAGGTCGAACAGTGGGTAGAGAACGAGGGACGAGGGCTGGCCGAACTGGCTTTTGCCCTTCAGCAGGCCCAGGCCGATCACTTGAGTCAGCAGGCTTGCGCCGATGTTGTGACCACCGCCGGCCAACAGATCGAAAGCGCCCTGCGCAGCGGACTGCTGGTGCCGACAGACGGTGGCGGATTGCGCTTTCTGCACCCGCGGGTGCAAGAGTTCTTTGCCGCCCTGGCCCTCAAGCAGCGCCTGGCCGACCATTGCGACCTGGCTCAATTCGTCGAGGGTGGGAGCGCGCGGGAGCGTTGGCAAGGTCCCTTGCTTCAACTCTACGGCCTGCAAGCGGATCGCCCGGCCTTCATTCGTCGCTTGTTGGAATGCCCGGCTGAACCCGCCGTCGCCCGGCTGGTGGCGAACTGCCTGATCGGCAATGAGGACGAGCAGGGGCTGCGTGAGCGGGTGCGTTGGTTGGTGGGACTGGGTCTTGGCCAGGCCACTCTCTTCCAGTTGGGCGCCGCCTTCGGCGAGTTGGGAGCGGTGTCAGAGGCCACCCTGCTGTTGAACAAGGCGTTGCCAACCGAGCCTCCGACCGGACTATCGTTGCACCTCTTCCGTCGCACAGCCCCGGGTGGTACCATCTCCTCGGACGGGCGGCTGGGGAAGGCGCTCTTGCACTATAACCGGGGCATTGTGCAGCGGGAACTCGGACGCACGGACGAGGCTGTGGCCGACTTGCAAGGAGCCTCCCAGGAGGTGGAGCGGCTGCAAGCGGAGATCCATTTCGAACTGGGGCGCACCTTGCAGGCGCAGGGCCGTGACGAAGAGGCCCTGGCAGAGTTCGCGCATGCGTTGGGTCGGTGTTCCGACGTGACGTACCTATGCCAGATCGGGGCCACACTCAACCGTCTGGGCCGCTACCAGGAGGCGCTAGAGAAACTGGAACAAGCGCAGGCCCTCGACCCGGATCGGGCAGAGGTATATCGGGAGATCGGCTACGCCTATCAGCAGCAGCGCCGCTACGGCGAGGCGCTGGCCGCGCTGGAACAGGCTATGCGGTTGGCGCCGCAGGATAGCATGCTATACGGCATGGCCGGCGCTGTCCTGGCCCGGCAGGGTCAACACGAACAGGCCATCGCTTTCCTGCAGCGGGCTGTCGCTTTGCAGCCCGATCAGACCACCTGGCGGAACGAGTTGGGGCGGCTTTACGAGGCTGCCGGGCGCTGGTCGGATGCTTGCCAGGAGTACGAACAGGCTGTGTTACTCGACCCCTCTAATGCCGGCTATTACTATCGCCTGGGCCTGGCTTGCAAACATGCCGGAGCGCACGCCGTCGCCGTCCACGCCCTGCGCCGCGCGCTCGAACTGGCGCCGCAGGAGGCTGCGTGGCACGGTGATCTGGCTGCGGCTTTGAGTGCCCAGGGCTCTCACGCCGAAGCGCTGGAGGCGTATCGCAAGGCCCTGGCCCTCGACACGCAGCGCGCCGACTATCACTACGGTGCAGGGCGCTCGCTCTATCATCTGGGTGAGTATGAAGCCTCCCTGGCCGAACTGCAAGAGGCGGTAGCGCTGTCCCCTGAGCACGCGGAAGCCCATGATCAGATGGGGGCTGTATACGAGGCACAGGGGCGGTTGGAGGAGGCGCTCGACGAGTACCTGATGGCATGCGCGTTGCGGCCCGACGAACCCCGTTACTACTGTCACCTCGGCGCGGCGTATGGCCGGCTGAGCGATCCGCAGCGCGCGCTGGAGATGCTGCAACGGGCAATCCAGTTGCGGCCCGCTGATGGAGAAGCCTATGCGCAGCAGGGGCGTATCTACGAGGCACTAGGTGCCTACGACGATGCCCTGGCGGCATACAACAAGGCCGCCCAATTGGAACCTGACATGGGCAAACACCGTCTGCACGTCGGCCTGCTGTGTGGGCGGCTGGGCCGCCACGCCGAGGCCGTGGCCCACCTCGAGACGGCTTGCAGCCTGCTGGCTGACGATCCCCTCGCCCACTACCACCTCGGTCTGGCCTATGTCCAACAGGGCGAGCACGAAAAAGCCCTGACCGCCTTTCAACGGGCGGTGGAGCTGAACCCGCAGGAGCCAACCTTCTATGCCGGCCTCAGCATGGCCGCCTCCCGTCTGGGGCGGCTGGACGAGGCGCGCGCCGCAACGTCACGTGCGGTGGAACTGGCCCCCAACGATGCCGCGCTCTACGCCCAGTTGGGCAGCATCGCCGAGGCCGAAGGGGAGTACGATCAGGCTCTTGCCCATTATGGGCAGGCTATCAAGCACGCCCCAGGCGAAGTAGCGTATTGGCTGCGCGTGGCTTCCATCCACCGGCAGCGTGGTGCATACGATGAGGCACTGGCTGCGCTGGAGGCCGCGCTGCACATCGCCCCTCGAGACGCTGCTCTGTATCACGCCCGAGGCGGCCTCTTCGAGTTGCGCGAGGCGTATGAGGATGCGCTGCGCGAGTATGAGCAGGCCATCGCGTTGGACCCGGCGCAGGCGCTCTATCACCTCGACCTGGGCGTGCTCTTGCAGCGTTTGGGTCGCCCCGACGCCGCGATCGCCGCGTTGGAGCGGGCAATCCAGTTGGATGGCAAGTGTGCACCGGCCTACCGCCACCTGGGCATGCTCTACGAAGCGCAAGGGCGTGATCGGGACGCGCTGGCTGCCTTTCGGCGGGCGGTTGAGTTCTCGCCATCTACGCCAAGCCTCTACTATGACTACGGCAGAACCTGCCAGCGGTTGGGTGACCACGTCGAAGCCATCGCGGCCCTGCAGCGCGCGCTGACCTTGCAGCCGAACTGGGCCGAGGCACACTACCATTTGGCCCGATCCTACCAGCGCCGGGGCGACCTGACCCAGGCCCTGATCCACTACGAGGAGGCAGCCGGACTGACGGGGGAGGTGCTCTATAAGCGCGCGGTGGGCATGGTGCTCCGGCTGATGGGCAGGGTAGACGAAGCCATCGCTGCGCTCAAAGAGGCGCTCACCTTGACGCCAGACGATGCAGCCCTGCACGATGAATTGGCACAGGCGTTTGCCGACAAAGGCTTGCTGGAAGAAGCACTGGCGCAATCTCGGCGCGCGGCGAGCCTTGCTCCTCACGAGGTGGCTTACCAGCGCCGCATCGGCGTGGTCCTGCGCCAGATGGGGGAATATGAACAGGCAATCGAGGTGCTGCGCAAGGCGATCGCGCTCAACCCTGACGATGCCCAGACGCACTATGAACTGGGCCGCACCTACCACGAGTTGGATCACAATCCCAGGGCTGTGACCGAGTACGAGAAGGCAGCAGGATTGGCGCCGGATCAATCGCTCTACCAACTGCACCTGGCCGAGGCGTTGCACCAACTGGGCCAGGAGGATCGCGCGGCCCGCGCGCTGATGAAGGCCATCGCCCTGGACCCCCATGACCCGCAGCCGCATTATCAACTGGGCATCATGTTCCAGGAGCAAGGACGCCACGAGGAGGCGCTCGCCGAATATCGGCAGGCTCTGGCCCTGGCGCCCTGCCGGGCGCTCTACCACCGCCAGGTCGGCTCCATCCTCTGCGCGAAGGGCGAGTATCAGCAGGCCCTCGAGGCGTTGCGCGAGGCGGCCGCTTTGGACGCCCGTGACGCGGAGACGCAGCGGCTGCTGGGGCGAGCCTGCGCACATTTGGGCCTCCACAACGAGGCGCTGGCCGCTTACGAACAGGCTGCCTCACTATGCCCGCAAGAGGCCGTTTATTATCGTGAACTGGGCTTGCTCGCCCACCAGTTGGGCGAAAGCGACCGGGCGCTCGGCCCGCTGGAGAAGGCCGTTTCGCTCGCCCCGTCCGACGCCGAAGCCCATTACGCGCTCGGCGCGCTGTATGAGGCCCAGGAGCGCCGGCAGGAAGCGCTGGCCGAATATCGCCAGGCGGCCAACCTGCGGCCGGATCAGGCCCCATACCAACGGGCGTACGGCGTCACCTTGTTGGCGGCGGGGCAACCTGCCGAGGCTGCCACCGTCTTGGCCAGGGCGTTGGCCGTGGATCCTTCTGACGCGGAGATCCACTGGCAATTGGGGCATGCGCTCGAAGTCCAGCAGCGTTACGATGAAGCGCGCGCCGAATACGAGCGTGCCGTCGAACTGAACCCCGACGAGGCCCGCTACCTGTTTTGCCTGGGCGCCATCTGGCGCAAGATCGGCCAGCAGGCATGGGCGCTACAGCAGGTCGCTGTCCCTGTGACACCGCCTTCGGTGGAGGAGTATACCCTGGCAATCGCCGCCCTGCAACGTGCCGCAGCCCTGGGAGGGGATTCGGCCGAGATCCGGGCCGAACTGGGCGGGCTACTCGCCTTGCTCGGGCAATATACCGAAGCGGTCGCGCAGTTGCAGCAAGCCATCGCCGCCGCTCCTGACGTCGCTGCCCATCACCGCGCGTTGGGGGTCGTGTGCCGCATGATGGGGAACTATGCGGACAGCCTCCAGGAATTGCGCGTTGCCGAAGGGTTGGAGCCAGACTGCGCCGAGACGCAGTACGAATTGGCGCTCACTTACCGGCAGGTACGCGAGCACGGGCAAGCCGTGGCGGCTCTGGAGAAGGCGGTGCGACTGCAGCCCGCACAGGCATTGTCCTGCTATATGCTCGGCTTGGCGCTGCAAGAAGCCGGGCGGAGCGAGGAGGCCGGCATTGCCCTGAGCCGGGCCACCGAATTGAGGCCAGATGTGGCCTCGTGGCACAATACCCTCGGTGATGTGTATGTGGCGCAGGGACGGGAGCACCTGGCGCTGGAGCATTACCTGCGTGCGGCGGAACTGGCACCGGATGAGCCTCGGTACCTGTACAATGCGGCGGTGACCTATGCCCGGATAGGGAATGATAAGCAGGCGGTCGTCCTGCTGGAACAGGCCATCGAGATGCAGGCGGAGCATGCTGAGTGGAACGCCGAATTGGGCAATGCCTATTTCAGGCTGGGTCAACACAACAAGGCGCGTAAGGCCTACCTGCGTGCCGTCGAACTGGATCCTGCCCAGCCGGATTATCTGGTCAGCCTGGGGAAAACGGCCGTCGAGTTGGGCGACCTGGATGAGGCGCAGACGCAGTTCAGCAGAGCCATCGTGTTGCGGGATGATTACGCTCCTGCTTATGAGCAGTTGGGTGCGCTCTTCGAACGGCGCGAGCGCTGGGCCGAAGCTCTGAAGGTGTATCAGCGTGCCTCGGCACTCTATCCGGATAACGCCTTCTATTACTACAAGATGGGAGTTGTCGAAAAGTGCCTCTCCCACTACCCGGAGGCCAGTCGCCACCTGGAACGGGCGGTCGAATTGCAGCCCAAGATGGCCGAGGCCTACGATCAACTGGGCAAAGTCTACGAGGCCCAGCAGCGCTACGACGAGGCGTTGCAGGCCTACGAACAAGCCGTGGTGGTCATGCCCTACCAGGCCGCCCACTACGCTCAAGTGGGGCGTTTGTGTCGGCGGCTAGGGTACATGGACAAGGCCATCGCTTACTTCCGGCAGATGATCGAACTCCAACCGGACGACGGAACCGGGTATTACGAGTTGGGCAAGTCCTACGAACTGCAGGAGCAGTACGATAAGGCTCTAGATGCCTATCTCAAGGCCATCCAACACAACCCGCGGGCCAACTACTACTACAACGCCGGTCTGGCCTATAAGCAGTTGAAGCGGTACTCTGAAGGGGCGGCGATGTTCCGCAAGGCGGTGGAACTACAGCCGAATTACGCGGAGGCCTACAGGCAATGGGCGGCGGTCAGCGCCGTATCCTTCTTCCAACGGCGGCGGTGAGGGACACCCGGCCATCACCGCGCGGAGCATATGGAATGGCCGTGATGGAATCCGACGCATACGCACTCTCAGAGAGCGACCAGTGCCATGTGGTCCAGGAGGCTCGCGCCGAGGTCGAGCACCTGATCGAGTCGCTCTCGCTGGACAGGGTGCTGCTCCCCAAGGGCCCGGAGATGCGCCCCGTGTATCTGATCGTCTCCAGCAAGATCAACCTGACGCGAAAGTACGGCCAACCCGGGTTCTGTCAACTGGATAGCGACCTGCGCGGCCTTCAGGAGGCCATCACGGATCACCTGGGCATGCAGGTTATCCTCGTTTACGTAGACGATCTGGATTCTCTGTCTGCCTTCTCCTTGCAGCCGGTCAACCCGATGGACCCGCGTCAGGTCAAGGAGTTGATTGACCACCTCGATCTTTGCCTGAACGAGCAAGGCCGAGAGATTCGCTACCTCCTGATCGTCGGTGGCGATACCGTCATCCCTTTCCACCGCCTGCCGAACCCGATTGACGACCAGGACGAAGACGTGCCCTCGGATAACCCCTACGCCTCGCGCGATGGTAACACCCTGATTCCCGAACGGGTCGTCGGGCGTCTGCCCGATGGCAGCCCGAACGGGGGTGACGAGGGGTTCGACTTCCTGCACTACCTGATCTTGAGGACTGCCGATCACCATTGCCAGTCAAGTGCGAAAGGACTGTGGAGCGCCATCTTCGGGCGGCGCCGCCCCGCGCAGCCGGCGTTCTCCAATGGACACAGTCTCGGGTATTCCGCCAGTATCTGGCGCAGGGCCTCGCGTGCCGTGTTCGAGGTGATCGGCGATGACCGTCAACTGAGGACCTCCCCTCCGCTGGCCTACCGGGAACTGGGAATCCGTGAGTGCCCGCGTTTCCATTACTTCAACCTGCACGGCGTCGAGGATGGGGCCAACTGGTACGGCCAGCGAGACCCTCTGTTCCCGGCCAGTTATCCGCTCTTTCCGCTCGCGCTGCGGCCCGAGGACCTGGCTGAGACCGAGCAGGCCGACTCGATCGTCTTCACCGAGGCTTGCTATGGAGCGAACATTCTCGGCAAAGACTCGCGGAACTCTATCGCCCTGCGCTTCCTCGACGTACAGGCGTTGGCAGTGGTCGGTTCGACCAAGGTCGCCTATGGTGCCATCGAGCCTCCCCTGTTGGGCGCCGATCTCCTCGGTCGCTACTTCTGGGAGGGACTGCGGGCGCGCATGACCGTCGGCGAGGCCCTCCGCTATGCCAAGGTCTGCATGACCCGCGATGTCCAGAAGCGGCAGGGCTACCTGGACGGAGAGGACCAGAAGACGCTCATGAGTTTTGTGCTGTATGGCGATCCATCTCTTTCGGTCGCAGCGCCGCCCAAGACGGCCAAAGGCGCCTGGGAGAGGATCACGTGTCCACCCCTCGTTTGCCGCAAGGCGAGGCAGCACAAAGCCCTTGTCTCCGAGGAGTTGGTCGCCACGGTCAAGGCCAACGTCGAGGCCCAGTTGCCCTACATGGCCCAAGCACATGTCCGTGCAGTACCGGTGGCGCTCTGTACCCATTGCTCCAACCGATGTACTCCCGGCCGCGGCAATGGGAGAGTAGCGAAGGCCGGGCCGACGAATTGGGCGCTTACGCTGGAAAAGGACATTTCCATCAACGGCGACACGCATCACCAGGTGGTGCGGGTGACCGTGGACGAGAGAGGGCACATTCTGAAGTTGGCGCTGTCCAAGTAGCACGAGCCTCCCGGCTTGTCAGGATCGAGAAGGATGTTACTGGGTGAGTTCCGCTGCGCTGCGGGTGAACGTCTGACGATTCCTGCCGAATTGCGCGTCAGGCTGGGCGAGCAGGTGACATTGACTCGCGGGATCGAGCGTTGCCTGTTCATCTATCCGGCCCAGGAGTGGAGCAGTCTGGCGGAGAAGATGCGCGGCCTGCCGCTCACCAACCCCAATGCACGGGCGTTCATCCGCCTCGTCTGTTCGGGTGCCGTGGACTGTGTGCCTGACGCACAGGGCTGCATTCCGTTGCCCGACGCCCTGCGACGATACGCTGGCATCGAGGACGAGGCCATCATCGTGGGTCTCGATACCCACCTGGAGGTGTGGAGCCCACCGCGCTGGCAGGAGATCACGGCGGAAATGGAGAAGGACGCCGCTTCTGTAGTCGAGAGATTGAGCGTTCTGGGCAAAGTCTAGGTGTTCCATCGTTTCGATAGGAGACAGGATATGGCACTAGAGGACTGGAAAGGAGTAACGATCAAAGTGATCGGCGTCGGCGGGGCCGGCTGCAACGCAGTGGATCGCATGATCCAGATAGGCATCCCCGGCGTCGAATTCATCGCCGCCAACAGCGATGCCCAGGCGTTGTCCCGCTGCGAGGCACCGTGCAAGATTCAACTGGGAGCGGGAATCATCCGCCCGTTGGGAGCAGGCGGAGACCCGGCCATCGGCGCCAGGGCTGCCTACGAGAGCCGTGAGGCTATCGCGCGGGCCCTGCGCGGCGCCGACATGGTCTTCATCACTGCCGGAATGGGCGGCGGCGTCGGCACGGGCGCGACGCCGATCGTGGCCCAGATTGCACGGGCCGAAGGGGCACTGACGATCGCCGTAGTCACCAAACCGTTCTCGTTCGAGGGCAACCGGCGTTTGGCCATCGCCGAGGAGGGCATCGTATGCCTCAGGGACCAGGTGGACACGCTGATCGTCATCTCCAATGATCGGCTGCTCAACCTGGTCGAGAAACGCACTTCGCTCGACCTGGCCTTTCGCGTTGCCGATGAGGTGTTGCGCCAGGGGGTGCAGGGCATCTCGGAACTGGTATTGCGGCCCGGCCTCATCAACCTCGATTTCGCCGACGTGCGCGCGCTGATGGCGCACGCTGGCGGGGCGCTCGTCTCTATCGGCCGCGGTGAGGGGGAAAAGAGGGCCGTCGAGGCAGCCCAGGCTGCGCTTCAAAGCCCGCTGCTCAACATCCAGGCCATTCACAACACGGAAGGACTCTTGGTCAATATCACCGGCGGAGAGGACCTCACACTGCATGAGGTCAACCAGGCGATGGAAATCCTCTCGCAGGTAGCGCGGCCCCATTCCACGATTCTCTTCGGCGCGGTCATTGACCAGCGCATGGCGGGCCGGATCGAGATCACGGTCATCGCAACAGGAGTGGCGGTCGAAGGCCCGGCGCCTGTGGACTCCGCTGGTATCACTGTGCCTCTCACCGCACCGCGGGATGAACAGGTTACGCTGGCCGACATATTTGGCGACGAGTTGGCGGTGCCGGCCTTTATGCGCTCGCCCAGGCGGGCGCGGATAGAGGAGTTGGTGGCATGCGTGAGTTAGATTCCAGGTACATCTCCAGGGCCAAACGGGTCGTACGCGAGCAGTTCCCCGAGATGGCCGATGTTGAGCCGACCCTTTCGATGAGAAAGGCCTCCGGTAAGGGAGCGGGTGCCTCGGCTCCCTATGTCCTGACGTTCCGAAAGGGGATTCCGTTGGAAGGTGGCGAACGCCTCGTGCGCACGGTGCGAGTCACACTGAACGAAGCGGGAGAGATTGTCAAGATCGCCTCTTCCAAATAGCCGGGGGCGGGCGTTTGCTGCATAGGATGCCCCGGAGGACGGGGACAGCAAGCCCGGAAGCAGCGATTGCACAGGCCAGCCCGAACCGTAGCGTCGGGAGCGGTGCATGCCGGAGAACCTGGTCAACAATGGCGGATTCGAGGATGCTTGGTCGGAACGACAGAGCCACCGCTGCTTGGTCATCCCGGCCAACGGCTCTCCTCAAGCGCAGGATGTACCGGGCGTCTTTACACCGCCGCACTGGTTGGTCTGGTTCTACCACCGGCCAGGTGAGTGGAACCAGCCCGAGGTACGCGACGTCTGGCGAGAGTACTACCCACACCGAGTCCACGGTGGGAAGAGAGCGGTCTTGCTCTTCACGTTCCTCCGGAACCACGATGCAGGTTTGCTCCAGCGCGTGCGCGTCGTGCCCGGTACGAGGGTACGCCTGACCGCATGGGCACACGCCGCGAATGGCAATCTCTCAAGGGTCGCACGGCGGGAAGGAGAAGCAGGCTACGCGCCGCTGTCGGATGCGCGTCCTACGATTGAGGCCGCGCACAAGACGGTGCCCGGTGATGTGACCTTCTATCTGGGCATTGATCCGAGCGGTGGGGTGAATCCGTTGGCCGATACGGTTGTGTGGGGGCAGGGTGCTCGCACCTGCGGCGGGTATTCCCAAGTGCCGGCCGTGGAAGCCGCAGCGCGGGCCGACACGGTGACCGTGTTCCTGCGCAGCCGGGCGCTTGGGCTATTTGCGAGCAACGATGTTTATTGGGACGATGTAGAGTTGTTCGTGGTCGAGGAGCCAACCTTGCTTGATCTACAGCCGTTGTCGTCCTCGCTGAGGACGGCGAAGCCGGAGCCATCCGTGCCGGTTGCCCGCTCAAGCGACAAGTCGGCACAGGGATTGCCCCGCATCCAGTACGAGCGCACTTATGTGCTGGCACACCCCGGTGCAGATCGGGCGTTCATGCTCAAGTTGTTGGACCTGACATGGGCGCGCGGCAAGCGCTGGACGATTGGAGGGAGTGCCGATGATGCCGGCCTCGGCGATCTCGACGTGCGGCGTGTGATCGCGCTCCGCCCGCGTGAGTGGGGGGGCTCCGATGATGGCGCGGGCCTGAAGGAGTTCTTCGCCCACTTCTATCCTGGAGTCGTCTATTGGCCGCTGGACTGGGACAACGATTATCAACTCAACGGCAGATTGCTGGCCTATAGCCTCAAGGAGATTGGATTCAACCTTGCATATCCGACCACACACCGGCCGCCGCGCATCACGTCCGCGTTCGGACACTGGCGGTCGGCGAGCGGTGTCCATCATTGTGGCCTCGACCTGGCCAGTTCGTGGGCTGTCTGGGGCGACGAGATTCTCAGTGCGACCGACGGCGTGGTGATCGAATCCGGCTGGCATGATAACCAGGGTGGGTTCGGTTGTCGCGTGCGCGTCAGGACGATTGCGCCCGATGGACGTGAGGTGCTGATCCGTTATGCACATTTCCGTGAAAATGGCATCTACGTCCGCATCGGCCAGCAAGTTGTTGTCGGGCAGAAATTGGGACGCCCTGGCAATACCGGCATCAGCAGTGGGGATCACCTGCACATAGATGTCAAGGTGGGAGGTGATGGCGGCACGTACGTGGATCCGGCACTCCTGATTCAATGGCCGGAGGTGACCGCGCAGGCGCATGCCGGCAACGGTGCTTCGATGCACCTCGTTCCATCGTCGCCCCGCCGTGGGGAGGCCCCGGCCCGTTCTGAGCAGCCGGATCTTACCCCGAAACGCACGCCGGACAGGACGGGCTCGAGCGCTGCGAAACGCCCCTCGTGGCCGCCTTCACGCGCCGGGCGCACCGGCGTGCTCTTGCCTCCCATCGAAGATACGGTCGAGCGTCTGAACTGGCGCATAGCCGCCGCGATCGGCTCGTCTGACCAGATGTGGACGGTTGGACATTTCGTTGACGATGCGGAATCCCGTTCCGGCGAAGCCACTGTGCCTGAAGGGCCGGTAGACCGTGAGGTCATCGCGGTCAACCCACGCGCATGGGGCGGAGACCTGCAGGCGTGGTTCGCAGCGCATTATCTCGGCGTGGAGTACAGGCCGCTTGAGACGAACAGCCCATGGGAGATGGCAGTGCTGCTATTACCCGCGTTGAACGGCGACATCGCTCTGGCACAGAGCGATCCGCGTTGGGCACGCTACGACTTTGGCGAGCATCCCAGCGGGCGCGAGGGAAGCATCGGCCGCTATGGTTGCTTCCTGACCGGATTGGCGATCATCCTGCGCAAGGTGTATCAGCGCGAGGTCATCCCGCCGCTGCTAGACAAACTCCTGGTCACCGCCCGTGTCGCGTATGAGAACGATAACCTGCTGATGTGGGGCGGCGTCGCACCACTTTTCCCGGCCTTTGACGATAGTGTGAAGGATAACGGGCCGTATTCTGCCCGTCAATTGGATGCCATGTTGCGGGATGGTTGGGAGATCATCCTCAGACGTGCCGACGGGCAGCACTTTGTGTATCTGGAAGCGGTCGAGGGCAATACCCTGCGCGTCATTGACACGTGGGATGGAAAACGCAAGTCCAAATCCGCTGCCGATTTCCGGGGCATCCGCGCGGTGCATGTGAGGGAGCACGGGATTGCAGCCGCCGGACGGCCGATCGCCGGTACGGGGCGTTCGATCGAGCGCCCACATTCGGCATCGAGCCGAGCGACCCCGCACAAGTTCACGTATGTCCTACTGCCGCCGTTCGACGACGCGATCCGATGCCTGGATTGGCGTGTGGCCGCCGTGATCGGTTCGGCAGGGCAGAGTGGAGCGATCGGGCATTCGCCGTACGATGCAGGAGGCGGCCCTCCAGGTCAGGAGATCATGGTGGTCAACCCCCGTGGCTCGCTTGCCGGCGCCGCCGGCATTGCGCTCGAGGTGGCGACTCCCTGGGAGATGGCGATTCAACTGATGCCCAAATTGGCTGGTGACGTCGCTTTGGCGCAGGATGACCCGCGCTGGGCAGATGAGGGTTTCGGCGAGCGTCCCGATGGGAGTAGCGCGAGCATCGGGCGCTACGGGAGTTTGCTGACCGGGCTGGCCATGGTGCTGCGCAAGGTCTACCGGCGCGAGGTCACCCCGCCGCTGCTGGACAGACTCCTGGTCGCCAGCCGGATGGCCTATGACAACGAAAACACGTTGTTGTGGGCGGATGCTATGGGTCTGTTCCCCGCCTTCGACAGTTACCTCAAGGACGATCGCCCGCGTTCGGCCGGCGAGTTGGCTCGGCTGCTCCGGGGTGGTTGGGAGATTCTGCTCAAACAGGCGAACGGGGGGCGTTTCGTGTACCTGGAAGCGGTCGAAGAGGACGTCTTGCGCATCGTTGACCCGGTCGGGGGTGAGCGTGCAGAAAGGACCGCCGCCGACGCGGCGTCTGCTTACAAGGGGATCAGGGCGGCACACGTTAAGCGCCCGTTCTCTCCTGGACCGTCTACCCCTACGCCGCTGCCCAAGGTGTTGGTCGGCTTACACGACCGGCGGGGAGGCGAATGGATGGCCGCACAAGGAATCCGGGGTTGCTGTCTGGTGCATTACACACTGCAACGTCAGCCGATCCAGGTGGACTGTAGGCGGATTCGGGATGCCGGTATCACCGTCATCTGTCGTCTCAGTTGGGGCTATGCCGATGGTACGGGGACCCTGCCGCGCCTGGCCGATCGGGATGCGTTCATCAACGCCGTGGTGCAGACGATGCTGGCGGCTCAGGGGATAGCGTATTTTCACGTCGGCAACGAGCCGAACAACTGCCAGGAGTGGCCGGGGTTTGGCCGGGGACAGATGTTCGCGCTGACGCCGCAGTACGTCGCCGAGATCTACAACGTGATCTGGCATCGTGTCGCCGGACGTGTCAAGATGGGTCCGCCGCCGATAGACCCGTATTTTGGCCCCGGCTCGAACAACCGAGACTGGTGGCGATATATCTTGGATCATATCGCCGGTGCCGACGCGCTCTTCCTCCATGCCAAGACGCAGACCAACGATCCATCGGAGGTGTGGTCGCGGGCGCGCTTTACCGATGAGCCGCTGACCTGGCAGTACCTGCATCTGCGCACGGTGGAAACGGCCCTGGAGGTCGTGCCGGAGCGGTTTCGCGCCCTGCCGGTCTTTGTTACCGAACTGAACCCCCAGTATCTGACGCGCATCGGTGGCGCGACCGGCTGGCGACCCGACAATGCGGCGTGGGTGCACGAGGCACTGCGGTATTTCCGCGAGGGCCTCAGCACGGTTCAGGCGCAGCCGGTGACCGGCGTGATCTTGTATCGCTACGAAGCCTCAGCCGGTGATCAGTCGCCGTTCGGCCTGGAGGATAAACCGGCTATCCTCGCTGCGATCAAGGAAGAGGCGAACGTATAGCATCGAGGCCGGATCCCCCGACGCAAGTGGGGCCGGTGGCCATGAGCCGCCGGCCCCCTTTTGCCCTTAGCCTGGGCCTGTGCTATACTCTCTCCAGGTAGGAGGATGCAAATGACGACCTACGCCGATCTCGATACTTCGACCCGCATTCTGCTGGGGCCCGGGCCCAGCATGGTGCCGCCGCGTGTCTTGCGTGCCATGGCGCAGCCGCTGGTGGGCCACCTCGATCCGCAATTCATCGCGCTGATGAACGAGGTGCAAGATTTGCTGCGCTTCGTCTTCCAGACCGAGAATCGTCTGACTATCCCGATCTCCGGCACGGGCAGCGCGGGGATGGAGGCGGCGCTGTGTAATTTCGTCGAGCCGGGCGACGGAGTGCTGATCGGCGTGAACGGCTACTTTGGCGAGCGGCTGTGCGATATGGCGGCCCGCTACGGTGCCAGGGTGCGCCGTCTGGAACGCCCGTGGGGTGAAGTGTTCGCCGCAGAAGACGTCGAGCGGGCACTGTGCGAAGAGCCTGCCAAGGTGGTGGCCCTGGTGCACGCCGAGACCTCGACCGGCGCCCTGCAGCCGATGGAGGGCATGGCCGAGGTCGTGCATCGCTATGGCGGGTTGCTGCTGATGGACTGCGTCACCTCGCTAGGTGGGGTGCCGGTAGAAGTGGATGCCTGGGGTGTGGACATTGCTTACAGCGGGACGCAAAAATGCCTGAGTGGCCCGCCAGGCCTGGCTCCGCTGACCGTGAGCCCGCGTGCGCTCGAGATCCTGCACCGGCGCAAGACCCGTGTCGCCAACTGGTACCTCGACCTGACGATGATCGAGCGCTATTGGGGCAGCGAGCGCACCTATCATCACACGGCGCCTATCAGCATGATCTATGCGCTGCGCGAGGCCCTGCGCCTGATCCACGAGGAAGGTCTGGAGGAACGTTTCGAGCGCCACCGCGCGAACGCCGCGCTGTTGTGGGAGGGGCTGGAGGCATTGGGGGTGGGGCTGCACGTGCCACCGGACCATCGCCTGCCGACACTGACCACGGCGCGGATTCCCGAGGGGGTGGATGATGCAGCCATCCAGCGGCGGCTGTTGGACGAGTACAACATCGAGATCGCCGGCGGCTTGGGGGATCTCAAGGGCCGCATCTGGCGTATCGGATTGATGGGCTATTCGTCGCGTCGAGAGAACGTGCTCCTGCTGTTAGCAGCCTTGCGGCAATGCCTGTCTGGGTAGGGTGTCCTCACTATGACGCTCCTGTATATCTTGACGCCCATCATTCTGCTCGTGATCACCGCGTTGGCGCTGTCCCTCTTTCTCACCCGGCGCTACCACCTGGTCGAGACGTCCAGTCCGGCGGAAGTGGGACTGGCTTTCGAGAATGTCACTTTCCAGGCCAGCGACGGCCTGACGCTGCGCGGCTGGTGGATCCCTGTTCCCGGCTCCGACCGCGCCATCATCCAACTTCACGGGCACAGCGGCAGTATGGACCCGGACGTGCACTATCTGCCTGCCTGGCACGCCGCCGGGCTGAATGTGCTGGCATTCGACTTTCGCGCCCACGGGCGCAGCCAGGGGCGCGTTACCACGTTCGGCTACCTGGAGCGGCGCGACGTGCAGGGGGCGATCCGCTTCCTTAAGCAGGAGAAGGGGATGCGTCGCATTGCCCTGGTGGGCTTTTCGCTGGGCGGAATCGTAGCGATCCTCTCCGCGCCAATCTGCCCGGAGGTGGACGCAGTCGTGGAAGACGGCGCGCCGGCCCGGCTGCATTCTGCGCTGACGGCTTGGGGGGTGGAGCGCGGCGCCCCGCGTTGGCTGGCGCGATTCCTGGCGTGGCTGGCCGTGGTGGGCGCGTCGTTGCGCTTGCGTGCCAATCTCTTTCGTTACGAGCCGCTGCGCTGGATCGGCAAGATCACTTGCCCGTTGATGATCATTCACGGCGACCTGGATCCCTATTGCCCGGACTTGGACGAACTGCTCGCTGCCGCGCCCTCTGCCGAGGTCTGGCGGTTGCCCGACGTGGGTCACGTGCAGGCTAGCAGGGTCTACCCCGAGGAGTACCGCCGGCGGGTGGTAGAGTTTCTCAACCGGCATCTGTAGGGCATGCGCGTTGTGCACGCTTAAGCTGCAATAGGTAATACATCGCTGGTTTTGTAACCGTGACATACATTTGACTTACTCAATAATCTATGGTATACTTCCGTCAGGAAAGGAGACCTGCCAATGGAAACCTATGCAACAACAAAAGGACAGATTGTGGTCCCCTCCGCGCTACGACGCAAGTATGGAATTAGAGTCGGGACGAAAATCCTGGTGTTCGACGATGGGGAGTGCATCATCCTCAAGCCGGTCACTGAGCAGTACGTCAAAAGGCTTCAGGGGGTGCTAAAGGGGAAAGGCGCGCTCAAGATCTTGCGCGAAGAGCGAGCCAGGGACAAGGAGCGTGAGTGATGAGTGCCCTCAAGGTACTTGACGCATATGCGCTGCTCGTCTTTCTGGAGGATGAGCCAGGAGCAGATCAGGTGAGGAACCTGCTGCTGCGTGCTGAGGAAAAGGGCGTCAAACTGGCCATGACCACAGTGAACCTGGGTGAAGTCTGGTACGCCATCGCTCGGGCCGATAGCCCAACCTTGGCGGACAGACTGATCCAGGAGATTCAGGGAATGGCGATTGAGATCGTTGAAGTGGATTGGACCCTGGCACGGCAGGCTGCTATGTTCAAGGCGAAAGGTGGCTTGTCGTATGCTGATTGCTTTGTGGCAGCCCTGGCGAGGCTGCGCAGGGGCGAGGTCGTCACTGGTGACCCAGAGTTTAGGCGCCTGGAGGGGGAAATAAAGATAGCGTGGTTATGATTTCCCAGAATGGCTGACATGGCTGTGGGCTCGGATGCACAACAGCCGATCTCGTACAAGGGGTGTAGCGATGAGTATGAGTAGTCTATCTCCAAGGGAGATTCGTGATCTTTGTCTTCGGCTACTTCAGGCCGAAACCGAGGACGAGGTTATTCGGATATTGGATGCCTACGGTTACTGGACGGATCGCAGTGTCTGGAGGCCGTATGGCGATATCCCCAATAATCGGGGCATCGTTGGGAATCAGCAAAGTTCGGCCACAGCTGCCTTGGTTGAGAAATTGGTGAACTCAATTGATGCAGTCTTGACTGTCGAATGCTATCGGCAAGGCATTGATCCTGCATCTCCTTCCGCTCCCCAGACTATGCGGGATGCAGTTGAGCGTTTCTTTTCGGTCAAAGAGGGTCGAATCCGAAATCTTACTTCCACGGAGCGGACACGTCTGGCCGAACGCATCCAACTGATTGCTTGTGGTACAAAGGAAAAACCCGCATATGTCATCGTTGACGATGGCGAGGGACAATGCCCGAATCAGTTTCCCGATACCTTTCTCTCGTTAGTTCGTGAGAACAAAACCAGGATACCTTTTGTGCAGGGGAAATTTAACATGGGCGGCACAGGGGTTCTGCAATTTGCGGGGAACACAGTTTTCAGCTCATCGTCTCAAAACGTCAGCCAGATATTCCCCGTGCCTCAAACTCGCCAGTGGGCTGGTGGGGAGTGACGTTGACTCGTCGCTTAGACCCCGGCCCCGAGCAGCCACAGTCAATGTATGTATACCTGGCACCAGGTGGACAGCTCCTTGTGTTTGAGGCCGAATCTCTTCCTCTACGTCCTGGTCGCTACCCTAACCCGGACAAGCCGGAACCAAAAACCACGAAGGACACGAAGGATACACAAAGGACACTAAGGGTACCTTTAGTGTAGCCGTAGTGTCCTTTGTGGTAAAAATCCTTGCTCATTGTGCAAGAATTTCACGTGTAACGAACTATTCACCTGGAGCTAAACAACGTGAAACGCCTGCACTGGTACGACCTCATCGCGATCAATCTCTTCTGGCTGGGGCTGAACATCCGCAACAACGCCGTCGGCACCATCTTTATGCCCTACCTGGTGGACCAATTCGTGCGCTCCGAGATCCGCAATACCGCGTTGGGTGCCATGCGCACGGCGGGGCTGATCGTCGCGATGCTGGTGCAGCCGGCGATGGGCCTCCTGAGCGACCGCTCGACCTCCCGTTTTGGGCGGCGCCGGCCCTTCATCTTGGTGGGTGTGTTGCTCGATCTGGTTTTCCTGGCCGGCATCGCGCTGGCGTTCGACTATTGGGCGCTGTTTGCAGCGGTGCTGTTGATCCAATTCTCGGCCAACGTCTCCCACGGCGCGCTGCAGGGCCTGATCCCCGACCTGGTGCCGCAGGAGCAGCGCGGCGTGGCTTCGGGCATCAAGGCCATCTTTGAACTGTTGCCGCTGGTGCTGCTGGGGTTCACCATCGCCCCATTGGTCGGCGCAGGACGCTTTGATTGGGCGGTTATCGTGACCGGGGCGCTGCTCCTGCTCGTGATGCTGCTCACCGTGCTGTTCGTCAAAGAGACCCCGCTGCGCGAGAAGCCCATTGTGCCACTCGCGCCGGCGATGTTGCGCGTGCTGGGATGCTGGCCGCGATCGCGCTCGGCGCAGTGGCCGGGCTGGCCGCAGGTGGTGTGGCGGGTGGCCTGGCCGGGCTCGTTGCCTGGCCGCTGGCAGGGCAGAGGGTTGCCCTGAATGCCGCCGTGGCAGTGGGTGGCGTCGTGGCGATGGCCGTGGCAGTGGTCGCCAGGGTGTGGGTCGGCACGCTGACGACGATCGGCCGGGAGGTGCGCCGACAGCCCGCGTTCACCTGGTGGATGGTCAATCGGCTGATGTTTCTTGCTGCTATTACCTCCATCCAGGGCTTTGCACCCTATTTCCTGATGTACGCCTTCAGCGTGAGCCGTGAGACCGCTGCGAGTATGACCGGCACGCTGATGATGGTCGTGGGGCTGTTTACCCTGCTCAGCGCGCTGCCCGGCGGCTGGCTGGCCGATCGCTTGGGACAGCGGCAACTGGTCGGCCTGAGCGGCTTGCTCGCTGCGCTGGGGACGGCAATCGTGCTGGCAACGATTTGGTCGCCCAACCTGGCGCTCATCTATGCCGGAGGGTGTGTCCTGGGGCTGGCGGCCGGGCTGTTCACGACCACCAGTTGGGCCCTGGGCACGCGCCTGGTGCCGCCGAGCGAGGCTGGCCGTTACCTGGGCGTCTCGAACCTGGCCGGGGCAGGGGCAGGAATGATCGGCGCAGGGATCGGCGGGCCGGTGGCGGATTATCTGAACGTCGGCTTCCCCGGCCTGGGATACTTTGTGATCTTTGCCGGGTATGGCATCCTGTTTCTCCTGAGCATCGCCAGTCTGCGCGGAATTGTCCAAGTAACCAGCGACCAGCAACGAGTAACCAGCAACCAGTAGCAAGAGGAGAAGGATAGTATGCCAACCATCGTCGAGGAAAAAGTGGCGCAAGCCATCGGCATCCTGAACGAGAAGGACATTGACCTGTGGCTGACGTTCGTGCGCGAGACGTCCACCTGTTCCGACCCGGTGCTGCCGCTCATCTACGGCTACGGCGACCTGGTCTGGCAGACTGCGCTGCTGCTCACCCGCTCCGGCGAGCGCATCGCCATCCTGGGTCACTATGATGCGGACGCCGTGCAGCGCGGTGGGCTGTACACGACGGTCATCCCGTATCACGAATCCATCAAGCCGCACCTGCTGGAAACGCTGGAACGGCTGAACCCGCGCACCATCGCGCTCAACTACTCGCTCGACGACGTGCAGGCCGATGGCCTCACGCACGGCATGTACCAGGTGCTGATGGGCTACCTGCAAGAGACGCCGTTCGCCGCGCGCGTCGTCTCGGCCCAGGAGATCGTCGGCGCGCTGTGCGGGCGCAAGACCCCCAGCGAGGTCGCCCGCATCCGGGCCGCGATCCAGACGACGTTCGCGATCTTCTCACGCACGTTCGACTGGATGCAGGTGGGGATGAGCGAGCGCGAGATCGCCGATTTCATGCACGCGCAGTTGGACGAGTTCGGGGTGGAAGCGGGGTGGAACTATGCCGGCTGTCCCATCGTCAACGCCGGCCCCGATTCGCCTGTCGGACACGCCATGCCGAGCGACCTGCGGGTGCAGCGCGGCCAGATCGTGCACTTTGACTTCGGCGTCAGACAGGATGAATACTGCTCCGACATCCAGCGCGTGGTCTACTTTCTGGTCGAGGGGGAGACCCACGCGCCGGAGGCGGTGCAGCGCGGTTTCGAGACGATCGTGCGCGCGATCCGGGCCGCGGTGGCGGCGATCAAGCCGGGGGTCGCAGGTGTGGCCGTGGACGCGGCGGCGCGGGCGGTAGTGACCGGCGCGGGCTACCCGGAGTACATGTACGGCACCGGCCATCAGATGGGCCGCCACGCGCACGACGGCGGCGGCATGCTGGGGCCGCTGTGGGAGCGCTACGGCGACACGCCCAAGCGACTGCTGGAGGCGGGGCAGGTCTATACCGTCGAGCCGGGGCTGATGGTACCCGGCTACGGCTACGTCGGCATCGAGGAGGACGTGTTGGTGACCGAGGCCGGCGCCGAGTTCCTGGGCGCGCCGCAGACGGAATTGATCCTGCGCTAAGGCTTGGGGAGGCGGGCCGTGTTTCGCTCCTCTTTCTGGCAGCGGGGCGTCTTTTGGCTGGTCGCCGCTGCGTGCCTCCAGTTCGTCGTGCTCACCGCTGTGGCGATGCTGTTCTACGCGGGCGGTACGCACGCCGAGCCGATGGCTTCTGGCTACTCGTTCTCCCGCAATTTCTTCAGCGACCTGGGTTTGACTGAGACGCGCGCGGGCCGGCCCAACACGATCTCGGCGGCGTTGTTCTTCACGGCGCTGACGCTGGCCGGTGGAGGGCTGGTGCTGTTTTTCCTCGCCTTTCCCCAGTTCTTCACCCGCTCGCTGGTGGGCAAGGTGCTCAGTTGGCTCGGTTCTATCTTCGGCGTCGCCGCCGGGCTGTGCCTTGTCGGCGTGGCCTTTACGCCAGCCAATCTCCACGGCTCGGAACACGCCCAGTTCGTCCTGTGGGCCTTCCGAGCCTTCCCGCTCGCCGTCATCTTTTACGTGATCGCCATGCTGTGCCAGCGCGACTACCCCAGGCGCTCCGCGCTGGTCTTTATCATCTTCGCGGCCCTGTTGATCGCTTACCTGTTCCTGCTGACGAATGGCCCGTCGTCCCAGACTGCCGAAGGTTTAATGATCCAGGCGACAGGGCAAAAGATTATCGTCTACGCCTCGATCATCAGTATCCTGATCCAATCGCTAGGGGCGTTGAGGGTTTGGCAATGCGACGGGCAGCCGATAACTCATAAGCACAGGATACCCCTATGGCGGACTCTCGCATCTGGCGGCGACTCGCGCTCGGCATAGTGCTGGCGCTGGCAGTCGGGCTGCACTTTGTCCGGCTCGACCAGACTGGCTACAACCTCTATTACGCGGCAGCGGTCAAGAGCATGCTGATGAGCGGGCGCAACCTGTTCTTTGCCTCATTCGACCCCGCCGGATTCGTATCAGTAGACAAGCCTGCGCTGGGCCTGTGGGTGCAGGCGGCGAGCGCCGCGCTGCTGGGATTGAGCGGCCTGAGCCTGATCCTGCCGCAGGCGATTGCAGGTGTACTTTCCGTTCTGCTGCTCTATCACCTGGTCAACCGCGTCTTTGGCGCGACTGCCGGAGTGCTGGCGGCGCTGGTGTTGGCGGTGACGCCGATCAGCGTCGCCGCGAACCGCAACAACACGATGGACGGCCTGCTCGTCTTGACTTCGCTCCTGGCGGCGTGGGCGGCGAGTCTGGCGACGGAACGTGGTCGCCTGCGTTGGCTGCTTGCCTGCGCCGCGCTCGTGGGGGTCGGGTTCAATATCAAGATGCTGCAGGCGGTGATGGTGCTCCCGGCGTTCTGGCTGTTGTATCTCGCCGCGGCGCCGCTGGCGTGGTGGAGGCGATTGGCGCACCTGGTGCTGGCGACCGTGGTGCTCGGTGCCGTCTCGCTCGCGTGGATCGTCGCAGTGGATGTGACGCCACCCGAGGAGCGCCCCTACGTCGGCAGCAGCCGCAACAATTCGGAACTGGAGTTGATCGTCGGCCACAACGGGCTGGCGCGATTGGGCGTCATCGCTAACTGGCTGGGCCTGCGCGGCCGCGGACCGCGCACGCCTGGCCCTCCGGCGGCCCCGCCGGGTGCGCAACCGAACCCGCCTCTGCTCGGCGCACCTCCGGCAGCCACGCCGGGTGCACAGCCCGGCTTGCCCCCGTCCGGCGCGCAGCCGACGCCGCCTCTGCCGCCCGCGCAGAGGGGTAGCCCTGCCCGCGGGCTGATGGACGAGACCGGGCAACCGGGCGCGCTGCGGCTGTTCAATCCACAACTGGCGGGACAGGCCAGTTGGCTGTTGCCGTTGGCGCTGTTGGGGCTGCCCGTCGTGGCGCTGCAAAAGCGCTCAAGCCGACCAGTCGCGCGCGAGCACCAGGCGCTGCTCCTGTGGGGCGCGTGGCTCGTGCCGCAGGTCGTCTTTTTCAGTGCGGCGGGGCTGTTTCACCGCTACTACCTGGAAATGCTCTCACCGGCCATCGCTGCCCTGGCAGGCGCGGGCATCGCGGCGCTGTGGGATGATTACCGGCGTGGCCTGAGGCGTGGCTGGCTCTTGCCGTTGGCCCTCGCCGGCAGTGCGGCGGTTGAGGTGGGCATTCTCGCCTACTTTCCCGACTGGGGCAGGTGGCTCGCGCCGGTGATCGTGGGATTGGCCCTGCTCGCTGTGTTTGCATTGGTCGTTTTGAGGCTCAGGCCCGCTTCCCCGCTCTCCACAGTGTTCTGCGTCGTGGGGACGCTGGCGCTGCTCGTCGTCCCGGCGGCCTGGTCGGTCACGCCGCTGTTAGGGAGCGACGGCGCTTTACCATTCGCCGGGCCGGAGTTGATGGCGCGAGGGTTCGAGCCGCGCTTGCGCGTGGACACCCGCCTGGTGGACTATCTCCGCGCCAACCGCGCAGGCGAGACGTTTCTCGTCGCCGCGCTCAATGCCCAGGTTGCCGCGCCAATTATCCTCTCTACCGGCGAGGCGGTGATGGCGTTGGGCGGGTTCAGTGGCGGCGATCCTATCCTCACTCCCGATCAACTCGCCGCGCGCGTGGAGGAGGGCCAGGTGCGCTTCTTCCTGCTTCCCCAGCGAGCGGAGCAGCAGGCCGAACTGGTGCGCTGGGTGAACGGGCACTGCGCGCCGGTCCCGCCTCGACTCTGGTTGACGCCGTCACCACCAGGCCAGCCGCAGCCGGGCGGCGACCTGCGGCTGATGGATTGCGCTGCCCACTCCGTATCGCCGTGAACCGACGCCGGGTGAGCAAACATCAGCGTTTATCTGCGTGAATCTGCGTCCGCTTTCACCGTGCGCACGAAGGCAGCCATCTTGCGTGCGTCCTTGCGGCCTGGGCTGGATTCCACGCCCGATGCCACGTCCACGCCCCACGGCTGTACCTGCGTCACTGCCTCGGCCACGTTTTCCGGCGCAAGCCCGCCTGCCAGCAAGATCGGATACTCGGCGGCGAGCGCCCGCGCCAACCCCCAATCGCCGGTGTGACCTGTGCCGCCGTAAGCGCCGGGGCGACAGGCATCCACCAGGAGCGCCGGTGCTCGGCTTGCTTGGTTTCGATACGCTTCGCCGCTCGACCGGCGCCCACGGCGGGCATAGCGACGCGCCTCGGCTTGGGCCTGCTCCAACGTTGCTGGCCGCAGCCCCTTGAACGCCCGCCCATCCAGCGCTTCCAGGAACTCGGGTGGCTCGTCGCCGTGCAGTTGCGCCAGATCGAGGCCGCAGTCATCGAGAATCGCCTTGACCTCGGCGAGCGGAGAGTTGACAAAGACGCCGACGAGAGTGATTAGGGATTGGGGATTGGGGATTAGGGAAACGATGCGCGCGCAGTCGGCAGGTGTGATGTAGCGTGGGCTTTTGGGGTAGAAATTGAAGCCGAGCATGTCGGCGCCGGATTCGATGGCGGCCAGGGCGTCGTCTGCCGTGGTGATACCGCAGATTTTGACACGGAACACGGAACACGCAACACGTGATCCGTGTTGCGTGTTGCGTGTTGCGTGCTCTGTCAACTCGTGTATCTTCGCCGCAACGTCCGAGGCAGTGACGAGCGACTCTCCCACCAGCATCGCGTCCACGCCCAGTTCCGCCAGTCGCGTCACGTCGGCGGGGGTGTGGATGCCGCTCTCGGCCACCAGCGTCACCTCGGCGGGGACGAGCGAGCGCAGGCGGGCGGTCGTTTCGATGTCCACCTTGAACGTACGCAGGTCGCGGTTGTTGATGCCCACCAGGCGCGGTCCGAGCCGCAGCACCCGCTCCAGTTCCGCCTCGTCGTGCACCTCGACCAGCGCCGCCATGCCCAGTTCCCCGATCAACTCGTGCAGCCTGCACAAGTCGCCGTCGCTCAACATGGCCGCGATGAGCAGCACCGCGTCGGCGCCGGCGGCGCGCGCCTCATAGACCTGGTAGGGGTCGAAGATGAAATCCTTGCGCAAGAGCGGCAGGTCTACCGCCCGACGCACGGCACGCAGGTGATCGAGGCTGCCCTGGAAAAAGCGCTCGTCGGTGAGGATGCTGATGGCTGCCGCGCCATTCTCCTGGTAGACACGCGCCAGACGCACCGGATCGAGGCCGGGGCAGAGCAGCCCGCGTGAGGGCGAGGCGCGTTTGATCTCGGCGATGAGCGCCGGATGGGATGGCGTGCCGCGCAGTGCGGCGATAAAGTCGCGTGGCGGAGGCGCGCCCGCCGCTTGCGCTTGCACCGCCTCTGGTGGCAGCGTCCTCTTCCGTTCGGCGACCTCGACCCGTTTGTGGGCAAAGATGTCGTCGAGGATCGTCATTGTGCGGGCGTGGCAGCCATGCTCTGGCTGAGCGCGATCAGCGCGTCCAGTTTTTGCAGCGCCGCGCCGCTGGTGATGGACATGTCCGCCTCGGCGAGTGCATAAGCCAGGTCGCCGGTATCGAGCGCCAACGCGGCAGCGGCATTGAGCAGTACCACGTCGCGCCGAGGGCTCTTGTCCTCGTTCGCCAGGATGCCGCGCAGCACACGCGCATTCTCCTCCGGCTCGCCCCCGCACAGGTCCTCGGCCCGAGCCGGCCGCAACCCCAGATCGGCCGTATCCAGGTCGAAAGTAGAGACCCGTCCATCCTTGAGGCAACTCACGCGGTTGGGCCCGCCGGTGGTCAGTTCATCCAGGCCGCCGTAGCCGTGGACGACAAAGGCGGCCTTGCCCCCCAGTGCGCCCAACACCTCGGCCAACGGCTCGGTGAGCGCCGGGTCGTACACGCCGATCAGTTGGTGGGTGGCGCCGGCGGGATTTGTGAGCGGGCCGAGCACATTAAAGATCGTGCGCTGGCCCAACTCGCGGCGCGGGCCGATGGCGTGCTTCATCGCCGGATGGAACTTGGGCGCGAACAGGAAACCGATCCCCACCTGCGCGATGCACGTGCCCACCTGCTCAGGGGTGAGATCGAGGTTGACGCCCAATGCCCCCAGCACGTCGGCGCTGCCGCACTTGGACGAGGCGGCGCGGTTGCCGTGCTTGGCGACCTTGCGGCCCGCGCCGGCGATGACGAATGCGGCTGCGGTGGAGATATTGAACGTATGCGCGCCGTCGCCGCCGGTGCCGGCGGTATCTACCAGCGGCTCGCCGTTGAGCGCGACCCGGACGCGGCTGGCCTGGGCGCGCATCGCGCGGGCGCTTCCAACGATCTCTGCTACCGTCTCGCCCTTCATACGCAGCGCGACCAGGTAACCGCCGATCTGCGCCGGCGTTGCCTGACCCGTCATGATGATCTGCATGGCCTCCTCGGCCTCATCGGCGGTCAGGTCTTGACGTTGGATCAGTTTGGCAATGTATGGTTGTAACATGGCGACTCCTTCCATTCGTGTTATTCGTGATTCCGTTTTTCCAGAAACACCAGGGTGTGCGTATCCAGTTCCTTGCGTTTGAACTCCGTGTACCCCAGACCTTCGTAGAGGCGGAGGGCGGGAGTGCTGGCGTGGCCGGTGAAGAGTTCGAACCGTTGCACGTGCGCAAAGCGCCGCTCGATCTCGCGCATCAATTGGCGGCCGATACCCTGCCGCTGAAAGTCCGGATGCACGACAAGCCGGCAAATGTGGCAGGTCCCCTCTTCTGCGTAGGCCCGCACAGAGCCGACAATGCGCCCGTCTACCGATGCCTTGAGAATGACCATCCCTTCAAGGTCGGCGCGTATCCCTTCGAGGGTCTGGGTCAGTGGCGGCAGCGTATAGTCGTCGTACCGTTCGGCCTCGCTCTGGAAGGCCAGTCTTTGCAGCGCCAAAATCTCTTCCAGGTCCTCAGCGTTGGCCGGTCCGATTCTCATCGCTTGTGCCTCCGTCATATCCTACGACACCAGCGCGAATGGCTGGGGTGGTTCTTCGGTGTGGATTGTCCTGCAGCAACTGGGACGGGTCATCAATTTGCCCTGACCGCCAGGAAATTCCGCAGCAGTTGCTTGCCGTGCGGGGTCAGGATGGATTCGGGATGGAACTGCACGCCAAAGATAGGGTATTCGCGGTGGCGCAACCCCATCACCTCGCCCTCCTTCGTGAAGGCCGTGAGCGCCAGGTCCGGCGGCAGTGGCTCGTCCACGATCAGCGAATGGTAGCGGGTGGCCTCGAACGGCTTGGGCAGGCCCAGGAACAGACCATCGCCGTAATGGTGGATCATGGACGTCTTGCCGTGCATCAGGCGCGGCGCGCGCACCACCCGACCGCCGTACACTTCGCCGATGCACTGATGCCCCAGGCAGACCCCCAGGATGGGGCGGTGCGGGCCTAGCCGGCGAATCACCTCGCGCGAGATCCCGGCATCGTCGGGAGTGCCAGGGCCGGGGGAGATGACGATGTGGCTGGGATCGAGCGCCTCCAGTTCTTCGACCGTGATAGCGTCGTTACGGTAGACGCGCACCTCGGCTCCCAGTTCCCCCAGATATTGCACCAGGTTGTAAGTGAAAGAATCATAGTTATCAATGACCGCGATCATGTTCACCTCCGTCTATGCGCCCGGCGCGGACGACAGTCCGTGCCGGCGGAAATCGTTCACCCCTTCTCGGCCAACTCGACCGCCACTGCCAGTGCGCGCGCCTTGTTGAGTGTCTCTTGATACTCGCGCGCAGGGTCAGAATCGGCGACGATGCCCGCCCCGGCCTGTACGCTCACTTCCTGCCCGCGCATCGCCAGCGTGCGGATGGTGATACAGGTGTCCATCGAGCCATCGTAGGAGAAATAGCCCACCGCACCGGCATAGGGGCCTCGCGGCTGGCCTTCCAGTTCGGCGATGATCTCCATCGCGCGGATCTTGGGCGCGCCGCTGACAGTGCCTGCCGGAAAGGTTGCCTGCATCAGGTCGAAAGCGTCATACTGCGGCTGCAACTCGCCTTCGACGTGCGAGACGATGTGCATCACGTGCGAGTAGCGCTCGATCACCATCTGCTCGGGGACGTGCACCGTGCCGTACTTGCAGACGCGCCCCAGATCGTTGCGGGCCAGGTCCACCAGCATCACGTGTTCGGCGCGTTCCTTCGGGTCGGCGAGCAGATCGCGTTCCAGTGCCGCGTCTTCCTCCGGCGACTTGCCGCGGGGGCGGGTGCCGGCGATAGGGCGCAGCGCAGCCCGGCGGCCCTCCAAGCGGACGTGCACCTCCGGCGAAGCGCCGATCAGATAGAAATCCGGCCCGCCGGCCAAATCGCCAAAGTCGAAGAAGAACATGTACGGCGAGGGGTTCAGCCGCCTGAGCGCACGGTAGATGCCGAAAGGCGCAGCGGTCGTTTGGCGCGAGAGCCGCTGCGAGAGCACCACCTGGAAAATGTCGCCGGCGGCGATATATTCTTTGGCCGCGCGCACCGCATCTTCGAATTGCTCGCGCGTGACGTTGGAGCGCAGTTCGGTTGTCGAAGGAACGGCGGCCCGGGCCGGTGGCGTGGGAAGCGGAGACCGCAGCCGCTGCTCCAGGTCGTCCAACCGTGCCTCGGCGCGGGCAACGGCCTCATCGTCGTCCAAACACACATTGGCGATCAGGAGCATGCGCCCAAAGGCGTGATCGAAAGCAACCACCGTGTCGGTCAGCAGAAAGATAGCGTCGGGAAAATCGGGGTGGGGGGCGAGGTGCAGCGTCGGCTCGAAAAAACGCACCGCATCATAACCCAGATAGCCGACCAGGCCACCAATGAACCGCGGTAGCAACCCTTGTGGTTGTCCCCGTATGGAGTAATGGCCGAGTTCGGCACGCAGAGCATCGAGTGGGTTCGAGCCGGCGGGCAAGGTCTCGACCGAGACGTGCTTGGCGGGCCGGACGGCCTGTTCCGGGCAGAGCGGGCGACGCTCCAGATTCAGCCCACGCAAGACGTAGGCTTGTCTGGCGCCGATGCCGATGAATGAGTAACGCGCCACCTGCTCGCCGCCGGTAACGCTTTCGAGCAGGAATGATGGCCCCGGCCCGGCCAATTTGAGATAGGCCGAGATCGGCGTCTCCAAGTCGGCGGGTAGTTCCCGCACGACCGGCAACAGATTGGGTGACGGGGTCTGCATACGTGCCTCCACCGCGAATCAAAAACCCCCTCCTGTCCCTGGGGACGGGAGGGGGTTTTCCCGCGGTGCCACCCCGGTTAGGCCGGTCTGATCCAGAAACGAAAAACCCGTCGGTGATGACGACGGGTAGAGAGAGCAGGCCAGCCTCACTCGTTGCGGGTACGACTTGCCAGAGAGCAAGCGATACCCTTTGCCCTGATAACGGTGGCAACTCCGGCTCGGACTAGTCGAACATCCGTTATGGCTTGGCCCGATGTCCTTTCGTCCTGCGGCTCCGAGGGCCATTCCGCGCTGGCGTGTGGGCAGAGGTTCCACCGTTCCTCCGCTCTCTGTACCGCCGTGTCAGCGCGTACTCTTCCTCTTCGCAGCCTGTGCGTATGCGGATTTTGATTAGAATTATAGGTGACTGCTCACCTGTCCTCGCCAAACGTCATTCTGAGGCGCGAAGCGCCGAAGCTTGCCCTGAGCGAAGTCGAAGGGAATCTCGTTGCTGCAAACCAAAAACGAGACTCTTCGCGCCCTCCGGGCGCTCAGAGTGACATCTCTGCTATGGGCTGAGTAGATACAATTATAGCAGAGGATGGAGAATTGTCAACCTCCACACGCGGGGGAAAGGGGAGGAGTGCAGGGTGGGGAGGGGGTCAATGCCCCAACACCCGCACCGATTCGTCACGTCCCTGGAGCGCCAGACGGTAGCCCTTGAAGCGTGCCAACAGTTCGCGCACGCGGTTGCGCAGCAGGCGCATACGCTCATCCTTGGTCTTCCAATCGCCCTGCACCTGGTGGATGACGAGAGCGCTATCACCGCGCACCTCGACGGTGAAATCTCCTGGCGCGCGGCTTGCTGCTTCGATGCGCTCGATCAGCGCCTGCAATCCGGCGATCAATGTCTCGTACTCGGCCTCGTTATTGGTCATCGCGCGGCCAAAGTCCAGCCGCACGACATCTGTCTTGCCGTCAATCACGCGAGTGAGCGCGTAACTGCCGTAGCCGGGGCCGGGATTGCCTTGTGCGCCGCCGTCGAAAGTGAGGGCGTAATCTACAGGGCCTTCCAGTCCGGCGGCGGCGAACTGCATGGGCAGCGTTGCCTGAGAGGGAGGTGTGACGGAGGATTGACCTGCCAGGCGGGCCAGTAGATCGGCGCGCTCCTCGGGGGAGAGCGCAGCGATGGCATCGAGAATACGCTCGATTCGATCGTTCACCGTTTTGCCATCCGATCGTACAGCGCCGAGAGGTTGGCGGCGTGGATGTACTGCACCAACCCGTTGAGCGGGATGCGCGAAAGCCCGCAGGATTCGATACTGATCTGGCTCAGCGCCTCTTTGCCCTTGCCGCTCTTGATCACCTTGGCGACCTTGGACTCGATCGCGTCGAGATACTTGAGGCTGGCCTTGATCACATCCTGTACCTCGCCGCGCAGGATGACCTCGCCGTGGCCCTGTACCAAGTTTTCGATCGGCAACTTGGCTATCATGCCCAAAGAAGCCCTGAAGGCCTCTATATCGCCGTCCACAATGGAAGGCACTGGCATCACCGTATCAGAGGCGAAAAGCACATGATCGTTCTCGAGATAGACCACGATTGAGTCTCTCGTATGTCCTGGTGTGTGGATCAGGCGTACCACTTTTCCCGCCAATTGGAGAGCGATCTCCCCTTCGTCGAATGTGACGTCCGGAAGTCGGATAGTCACGTCCTTCAATTCCGGCTCCTCGGCTTTTGCTGCTTCCAGTGCCGGGGCGGCGAGTTCCATTAGCAGTTCACGGCAACTCGCGTGTGCAACTATGTCGGCCTGATGAAAAAGATAAGCGCCGTAAATATGGTCAGCATGGTAATGAGTCAGGATCAAGTAGCGCGCACCGATTGGGGAGACGCGGGCAACAAAGGCTGCCATCTCGCGCGACTCGACGGGAAATGGGAGGGTGTCTATGACGATGGCCCCCTCCTGAGTCGCGATTGCACCAGCGGTTACCTGAGCGTACTTTTCGCTTGTGAAGACAAAGACACTATCGGAGACTCGTTCGCGGAACATACGTGCCTCGCACGGGTATGCAAACGCCACCGGTAAACGGTGGCGTTTGCAATCAACCATCATCAGTCCGAGAACCCCGCCGTGCCGTGTGCCGATGAGTTTTGAACCTGCTCGCGCAGGTGGGAGCCTGCTCAGCGGTCTGCCTTGCCCGAAGGCTATCGCATTCCTCTCTGAAGAGACAGCCCCCGATTTGTTTGGGTGTTGGCTCAAAACGCAAAGACGGCAATCACGTACACAGCAGGGTTGATTCTAATATACCACGCATCCAAAAAAAACGCAAGCGTGGACAACTATTCCCCTATTTCGGTTGTACCACGCGGATGTGCAGTTCCTCCAGCTGCTTCGGCTCCACCGGCGAAGGCGCCGCTGCCATCAAGTCCATGGCCTGCTGGTTCTTGGGGAAGGCAATCACCTCGCGGATGTTCGGCTCGCCGGTGAGAAGCATGATCAGCCGATCAATGCCGGGCGCAATCCCGCCGTGAGGTGGCGTGCCATACTCGAACGCTTCAAGCATGTGACCGAAGCGCTCGCGTGCCACTTCGACATCCAGCCCGATGAGTCTGAATACCTTCTCCTGGATTTCGCGCTGGTGGATTCTGATGCTGCCGCCGCCGGTCTCTTCGCCGTTCACCACCAGGTCGTATTGCTGCCCACGCGCTTTGCCGGGATCGCTATCCAGAAGCGGCACGTCCTCCGGCATCGGCGCGGTGAACAGGTGATGGCTGGGATCCCAGCGTTTCTCCTCTTCGTTCCACTCGAACAGCGGGAAATCAATCACCCAGCAAAAGGCAAGCACGTTCGGGTCCATCATCCCCAGCCGCCTCCCGAACTCTAGCCGTAGCCTGGCGAGCGCCGCGTTGGCGATCTTGGGTTTGTCGGCGACAAACAACATCAGGTCGCCCGGTTCTGCTTCAAACCGCTCGACGATGTCGGCGACCTGGTCTTCGGTGAGAAACTTGGCGAACGAGGAGCGTATCTCGCCTTCGTGGCCGATGGCCAACCAGGCCAGCCCCTTGGCCCCTTCCTCCTGCGCCAGTGCCGCCAGTTCGTCAATCTCGCGGCGGCTGTATTCGCCGCAGCCGGGGGCGCACAGCCCCTTGACCACGCCACCGGCAGCGACAGCCTGGCTGAACACGCCAAAGCCGCACCCGGCGGCGATGTCGGAGATGTTCTTCAGTTCCAGCCCGAAGCGAATATCGGGCTTGTCAATGCCGTAGCGTTCCATCACCTCCTGGTGAGAAAAGCGCGGGAACGGTTTGGCGAACAGTTTCTTGTCGGAGAATTGTTCGACGATGCTGATCATCAGTTCCTCGGTCAGTGCCATCACGTCCTCGCGCTGGACGAAACTCATCTCCAGGTCGAGTTGGGTGAACTCGGGCTGGCGATTGCCGCGCTGGTCTTCGTCGCGGAAGCAGCGGGCGATCTGGAAGTAGCGCTCGAATCCGGCGACCATCAGCAGTTGTTTGAGTTGTTGGGGCGATTGGGGCAGGGCGTAGAACTTGCCGGGATGCACGCGGCTGGGCACCAGATAGTCGCGTGCGCCCTCGGGCGTGGTCTTGAACAGGATGGGGGTCTCGATCTCGACAAAGCCGCGCGCATCGAGAAAGTCGCGGATGTGCTTGACGACGCGGTGGCGCAGGACAATGTTGTGCTGCAAACGCTGCCGCCGCAGGTCGAGATAGCGGTACTTGAGGCGCAACGATTCGTCCACCGGCTTGTCGTCGTAGATGTAGAAGGGCGGGGTCTTGGCCGGGTTGAGCACCGCGAGTTCGTGCGCGACGACCTCGATCTCACCCGTCGGGAGGTTGGGGTTGGCCTGTCCCTCGGGACGCACGCGCACGCTGCCCTTGACCTGTAGCACATACTCACTGCGCACGTGCTCCGCCGCGGCGTGTGCGGCTGCGTCCGTCTCCGGGTTCACCACCACCTGCACGATGCCCCAGCGGTCGCGCAGGTCAATGAAGATGACGCCGCCGTGATCGCGCCTGCGGTTGACCCAGCCGGCCAGTGTGACCTCCTGCCCGGCATGGGTGGCCCGCAGTTCGCCGCAATTGTGGGTTTTCAGCATTGTCGCTCCTCCCGCGTAGGCTGATACAAAAAGAAGCCGCCCTGTGTGGGGCGGCTTGTAGACGGGAATCAGACGCGTCACATCGCCGGCCGCCCCTGGGGGCCGCTGGAATTATTGTCGTTACGGTTCACGATGAGCCGGGCGATGTGTTCTTTCATCGTGTCGAAAGTATAGCACAGTTCGAGGGGGTGTCAAGCAGTCGGGGGGCGGCGGCGGGCACGGGAGAAGATTCTGACGCGACATCGTCGTCGGAGATATGACCCCGGTAGACACAACAGACGTCCACTGTGATCTATTGTCTGGATTTGTACTGGATACGCGATTGGGTATATAATCAACAGCAGTGTTCAGGCTGCTGGCTTTCAGCGATTGAAATCGTCTCCCTGGGGCTTCTAGCCGGGGTCTACCTGTATAGACATCGCCGCAGCGACCGCGTAGGCGATCATCTGGCGCGGAGGCCCGCAATCCGGATTGCGGGCCTCTCAGGCGCGGTTTCAATCGCCACTCGTCTCTTGCCGATATCTGGCGGCGCTGTATGTGGCGCAGACAGCGATAAAGGCGCAAGGTGCTCTCTCCGATGATGGCTTATTGGTCGAAGGTTTCATCAAGGAAGGAGGTCTACATGAAGCAACGTCTGTTGGCCTTGCGGGGACCGATCTTGGCCGGTATGGTGGTCGCGCTAAGCACATTACCGCTGCACGTATCGGCTGTCCCCGCCGCGCAGTTCCCGTTCAACTCGGTCACCGTCATCAGTGACCCGCCTCCGCCCAGCGAAGCGGGCCAGTTCTCCGAGACCGCATATCTGAGCGCGAGCGTGCTCGACCCGGACCCGCTGTGGCGTTCGCCGACGTTCGACGATGGCGGGTGGCAGGGTTCATACCCGGCGGCGACGCTCCCGGGCTGGGGGACACCCGTGGGTGGTGGTACCCAGGCCGATTTCATCTGGGGCGGGCCGCCCGGCGCCGCCATCGGGGGCCGCTATGCCATCCCTGCCAGCCCTGCCCCGCAGTTCCTGTTCCTGCGCAAGAACTTTTGCATCCCGATCAACGCGGACGTCAACTCGATCCAGGCCGCCACGCCTTTGCGGTTGCAGGTTGCAGCCAGCCCTGGTCTTGCCTCGGTCTACTATAACAGCAACGACGTCGTGCTGAACCTGATCGGGCAGGAGGACGGTACCTATTACACGCTGAATTTCGATCCCATCCTGGTCAGCGCCGTGCGCCGGCTGGGCCGCAACACGCTGGCGTTCAGCCTGCAAGAAGACGTGCGCGACGATCGCGCCGCAGTGGCCTTTCACGTCCAGTTTGGCTACAGCATCAACCCTGCCGCGATCACCCTTTCCGCTAACCCGCCTTCAGGCAGCGCAGTCGCCGGCACCCCGATCGTCTTTAGCCAGAGCAACACCGGCCTGAGCGGCGATGGGCCTTACACCTTCCTGTGGGACTTTGGCGATGGAACGTCGAGCACCGATCCCGCTCCGACCAAGGTGTACCCGACAGGCGGCACGTACAACGTCGCGCTGACGATCCGCGATCGCTACGGCTGCCCTTCCGCACCGGTGAGTATTCCCTACGTGGTCCTTGAGCCGCCCCCCACCTCCGCGCCGACCAACACGCCCATTCCCCCAACGGCTACGCCCGTCCCGCCGGGCCCCACACAACCACCGGCCACAGCCGCTCCACCTGCTCCTGTGCAGCCAACCGCTACGCCGGAAATCGTCTTCCTGCTGCCGGAAACCGGTGCCCAGAGACATCCGTTGCCGGTCTGGGCTCTTGCCATTGTAGGCAGCCTGGCCATTGGATGTGCGCTAGTACGGCGTCGTGTCAATCTTTAAGGAGATGAGTGAATGAATATCAAACGGATCACACTACTGGCCTTATCTCTGAGTGTGGCGGGGCTCGCGCTGTTTGGTCTGCTCGCGGCGATCGGCGCACACACCGTCGCTCGTGCCGCACCTGCCCTCGCGCCGCTGCTCCGCCCGCACCTCCCCAACAGCGGCGTCTACACGCTGTACGACACGCTGACGCCTGCCGACGTGCCGACCGCTACCTACGCCTGGATCGAAATCCGCGACGATTACGACTACCGCTGGGATCTGGGTGGCCGCTACAGCGGGTCTGGCGACACCTCGGCGCTCATCCCTATTGGCTTTGTCTTTCCGTTCTACCAGGATTTCTATACCCAGTTCCGCGTCAGCGAGAAAGGCTACATCTTCTTCGAGAAGGAGGGCGTCGAGGTCGGCAGCGGGCGCGGGCGGCCCGACCTGATCCCCAGCAACAATCTCACCGGTACAGACGCCGCCAACAACTTTATCGCCCCCTTCGCCGATGATCTCTACGGCTACCCCGGCATCTCCTACGTCTACGTCCGCACCGACGACGCTCCCCGCCGCACCATCATCGAGTTCGAGAACATTGTCTGGTGCTGCGGGCTATACAACCCGCGCACGTTCGAGATCATTCTCTACCCCAGCGGCGCCATCCAGATGCAGTACCGCAAGATCACCAACTTTTCCGGTTCGCTGGACGACGCGCTGAAAAAGACCGTCGTCGTCGGGCTGGAGAATCTGGATGGCTCGGCAGGCGATGTGTACACGCAGGGGCTGTTCATTCCCACTGCGGCGGAATTCTGGCAGGACCAGATGGCGATCCGCTTCGTGCCGAACTTTACGGCCACGCAGGCAGTCTTTCTGCCTGCCCACGAGGCGATCTGGGATGATCCGGGCCGCCTGATCACGACGACCTCGAACCTGTACCTGGGCGCCGGGGAGGACGTGACACGCAGTTTCCAGTTGACCCACACGCTGGCCGTCAGCTCCAACGTGCCCATCACGGCCTGGGCGGAAAGCATCACCTACCCGCTCGCGGTGGCTGCCATCAGCGGCACGTACAGCACGACGCTCCAGTTCGTCGTCGGCATTCCGGCATTGGTGACGGACGTGAACGACATGGCCGTGGTGACCTTCACTGCCGAGTCCACCGACTATCCGCCCTACATCAGCGCGACGTTCACGCTCCTGTACGGGCCGGCCTGGCGCGACCTGCAGATCGCCAAGCGGCTCGACCCGGCCATCGCCCCGGCGGAAGGCGGCGCGTTGCGCTACCAAGTGGTGGTCACCAACACCGATTATGCCGGGAGCGACCGCGCGGCAGTGGCCCACGGCGTCGTGGTGACCGATCTCTTGCCGGCAGGGGTCGAGTACGAGGACTGCCGCATCGTGTACGATTGGGCCAGTTGCGGCGGGATGGTCACCACCGGTACGCTTGGCAGCCAAACCGTCATCACGCTCGATCTGGGCACGTTGTGGGTGGACGGGGTCGAACGCATCTGGATCGAGGCGCGTAACGATAACGCGAGTGGCACGTTCAACAATACTGCTCACGTCACGACGACCGCCGATGTGGAATTGGGCGATGGGCCAAACAACCACGCGAGCACGCAGTTTACCGTCGCCGCCGCTGCAAGCGAGATGCACGTCGAGAAGTATTATCCGTATGACAACAACTATGTCGCCGCAGGGCAGGCCATCCCCTACGACATCTACTTCTACAACGACGGCAGCACGGGTCACATCGGCAACTCGGTACGTTACACCGTCACGTTGACCGACGTACTGCCCGAAGGCACGACTTTTGCCTGGGCCGCGCTGTCCTACGCCGGGCCCGAACTCGTGCCGGGCGCGGAAGGCCCGATCACGCCCACCATCGGCGGCCCTTTGAGCCGGACGCTCGTCTTCACCATCCCATACGCGGATAACGGCTATTGGAACGATGCCCGCCTGCGGCTGTGGGTCAACGTCCCCGGCGACATGCCCATCGGCACGCGCCTGACCAACACGGTCACCATCCACGACGGGGTCTCGTCCGATAGCGACGTCGAGATCGTCACCATCGCCAGCCGTTACGTGGACCCGTTTGTAGATAAGGAGCCGTCACACGACCAGGCGGGGTACGTCATTGCGCCGGTGCCAGGGCTGGACTACACTTACTGGATCACCTACGGCAACCGCAGCATGCTCACCCCTGCTGCCGGCGTCATGCTCACCGAGACGCTGCCCCCGTCGGTGACGCTGTTGAGCGTCTCGCCCACGCCTTACCTGACCGGCCCGCTGACCAGCACGCTGCCCGATGGTTGCGTGCAGTTGACATGGCTGCCGACCGGCGAGGACATCCCGCCAGGCTGGATGGGACAGATCGCGGTGATCGTGCACATCGGCAGCGACGTGCCGCGCGGGGCGCAGATCGCCAATCAGATCGTGATCACCTACACCGGCGAGTACACGCCTGCGACGACACTGGATGACACCGACGTCGTGACGGTCGAAGTGGCCTCCGACCTGGAAGGCTCGCGCAAGTTGGTGAGTAATGCCACCCCGGCTGCTGGTGGCACGGTTGAGTATAGCATCGTGATCAGCAACGCCAGCCTGACCAGCACCGTGCCGTTCACCGTATCTGACGTATTGCCGGCCGGGTTGCTGACCTACGTGGGGCACGACACGCCGACGACCGGAACGATCGCCATAGGCGACAATGCCATCCTATGGACGGGGCAGATTCTCACAAACACCGAGGTCACGCTGACCTTCCGCGCCGTGGTCACCGAGGTGGCCTACGTGGGACAGGTGATCCGCAACACGGCCGTCCTCACCAGTGGCGACCTCGTGTTGTCGCGCTGGGCCGATGTGCGAGTCACACGCGGCCTCTTGGATGGCTCTGGCAAGGCCGCCAGCGTCGCAGAGGTCTCCAGCGGTGGAACGCTCTCGTACACGGTCACGGTGAGCAACGGCGGCAGCATCCTGCGCGCCGTCACCGTGACCGACCATGTGCCATCTCCGATGACGCTGATGAGCGACACGCTTACGCCTTCGGCGGGGAACGCCATCGCGAGTGGTGACGGGCGCATGATCACCTGGACGGTCAGCGTGGCCGCGCGGAGCAACGAGCGGCTTGCCTTCCGCGTGGTGGTCACGCATGGGTTGGAGGACGGCACAATGATCGAGAACGTCGCCTACCTCGACGACGGCTACGCGCCGCAGCCACTCGCACTGCGAGCCATCGTTTCCATCCAGAACGTCTACCCCATCTACCTGCCACTGGTGCTGAGGAACTCACCATAATCGCTGGTCGTGGTCTCTTCCCTGTCCCTCTCCTTCCTCCTGCAAGTCGGGGGAAGGGGAGGGACTAACCGGCGCGGATGTGCCCTCTCAGCCTTTCAGCGATGGAGATCGCCTCTCAAGGGCCGGGGATGGTACAAAGCGATGCCATTCGTCTGTGCGGCGTTAGCCAGACACATTTATCATTGTCTCAAGTTCAACGATCCTTACGATGTCGAAAAGGCATTCCGAGGGACGGTGCTTTTGCCTGCCTCGGAAAACGGCAACTATTCAGCCCCTGGCGATTGAAATCACCTCTGGGGGGCTTTCAGCCGAGCGTCCACCTGCG